>Ga0307508_10001707_pt1 | contig 24387 bp, 22 predicted proteins | sample 9_EM_MG_FD_203089 | JGI IMG/M metagenome (GOLD analysis project Ga0307508, IMG submission 203089) | Populus trichocarpa ectomycorrhiza microbial communities from riparian zone in the Pacific Northwest, United States - 9_EM | ecosystem: Host-associated > Plants > Roots > Unclassified | place... | reverse complement strand
TCGCCCATGCCGCCGACGGCAACCTCCACCCCATCCTCGTCCTCGACCCGGCCCTCCCCGGCATCCCGGACGCCGCCTGGCAGGCCGCGGGCGACATCTTCGGCGCCGCCCTCCGCCTCGGCGGCACGCTCACCGGCGAACACGGCGTGGGCACCCTCAAACGACGATGGCTCGCCGACGAACTCGGACCGGACCAGCACCGGCTCCAGCGCAGCGTCAAGGCGGCCTTCGATCCGCGCGGCATCCTCAACCCGGGCAAGGCGCTCTGACGTTCCCCGGGCCCGGGGCCCACCGGCGTGACCGCACGCATCTCGCGGCCACCGCTTCCCGTACCCCGTACCGACGATTTCGAGGTGACCCTCCATGTCCACCGTCCTGTCCGTCTCCGGAAGCCCCTCCGCCACCTCCCGCACCGCCCGTCTCCTGCGCAAGCTGGACTCCCGGCTCGTCGCACAGGGGCACCAGGTGATCCCGCTGGACGTCCGCACGCTTCCGGCCGAGGCCCTGCTGCACGCGGACTTCGGACATCCGGAGATCGTCCGCGCCACACAGCTCGTCGCCCGGGCCGACCCCGTCGTCATCGGCACCCCGGTCTACAAGGCCGCGTACTCGGGTCTGCTGAAGTCGCTGCTCGACCTGCTGCCGCAGTACGCGCTGGAGGGCAAGACCGTGCTGCCGCTGGCAACCGGCGGCAGCACCGCACATGTGCTGGCCATCGACTACGGGCTGCGTCCGGTGCTCGCCTCCATGGGGGCGGCACACATCACGCCGGGCTGGTTCGTGCTGGACAAGCACATCGAAGCGCGGGAAGACGGGGGTGTCGAGGTGGCCCCCGCCGCACGGGAAGGGCTCGAACGGGTCGTCGACCAGTTCTCGGCAGCGCTGAGTAGCCCTCGTTCCCTCAACGGCGACGCCGACGCCTTCGCCGCGTGACCGTGGCACCGGCGCCGGGTCGTCGTACTCGGCTCAGCGGCGTTGCCACTCCTCGGCGAGCAGTTCGTAGGAGCGCACCCGGTCGGCGTGGCGGTGGGTGATGGTGGTGATGAGCAGCTCGTCCGCGCCGGTGGCCTCCTGGAGTGTTTCGAGCTGGTCGGCGACGCGCGCGGGCGAGCCGACGAACTGGGTGTCCACGCGGTCGGCGACCAGCTCCCGGTCCGCGTCGGACCAGACGTGGGCGCGGGCCTGTTCGGGGGTGGGAAAGGGGATGGCGCCCTCGGCGGTGCGGATGCTGCGGACCCACAGCCCGTAACCGCTCGCACGTTCGCGTGCGGTCGCGTCGTCCTCGGCCACCACGACATCGGCGGAGACGCTGACATACGGCTCGTCGAGTGTTTTGGACGGCTGGAACGCGGCGCGGTACGCCTCGACGGCCTCCAGGGCGGTGGCCGGGCTGACGTGGTAGTTGGCGGCGAAGCGCAGGCCGCCGCGGCCTGCGACCTGGGCGCTCTGCCCGCCGCTGCTGCCGAGAATCCACACCTGAAGGTCGGCGTCTTCGCCGGGGACCGCGTGTGCTTCGGCGCCGTCGGCGGACCGGTAGTCGCCGCGCAGCAGGGCGAGGATGTCGTCGATCTGTTCGCCGTAGTCCTGGGCCTCGGCGCCCGGCTGCTGGAGAAGTCGCCGCTGGAGGGCGATCCGTGGCGACCCCAGCAGTCGCTGGAAGGATGCCTTGGGCGGGATGCGCAGGCCGCCGGGGGTACGTCCGTCGACGACGGGTGTGGTGGTGGGCGCCGCGTCACCGCTCCGGTCGGCGGGGCGGCCACCGGAGCGGCCGAGGCCCAGGTCGAGCCGTCCGGGGTGCAGCGCGTCGATCAGGCCGAACTCCTCGACGGTGGACAGGGCGGTGCGGTGGCCGAGCTGTACGGCTCCGGAGCCGAGGCGGATCGTGGAGGTGGCGGAAGCGGTCAGGGCCAGGACGACGGCGGGTGAGGTCCCGGCGACGCCCGGGTTGAGGTGGTGTTCGGCGAACCAGTGGCGCGCGTAGCCGAACCGTTCGGCCTGCTGGGCGAGGTCGATGCTGTTGCGCAGTGCGTCGGTGGCGGTGGAGCCCGAGGAGAGGGGGACGAGGTCGAGGACGGCGAGGGGGATGCCGGACATGGTCGGGTCTCCTCAGCGATTGGCGGGCCCGGAGACGGGCGCGGGCTCGGGAACGGGCCGGGAGGCGGGTTCGGGAACGGGCCCGGGCGCGGGCGCGGCGAGCACCGGCGCCCAGTCGAACGGCGGGTCCGGGATGTCACGCCGTAGCACGGGCGCGATGTCGGACTGGAAGAGTTCGAGGGAGGCGCGGTGCCGGGCATCGGTGAGCCCGCCCGCGTCCGCGTGCAGGTGCAGCACGGTGTGTCCGAACTCGTCGTGGTAACGGTGCACCTTCTCGATCACCTGCTGGGGGCTGCCGATCAGTGCCGAGCTGCGCTCGACGAAGTCCTCCAGGGTCGGGAACACCGGCTCCGTGCCCATGCGCTTCTGCAGCGCGAGGTGGCCTTCGAACACCGGCCGGTAGGCGGCGATGGCCTCCTGCGAGGTGCGGGCGGCGTAGTATCCGGCGGTCCCCGCGCCGACCACGGCCCGGGCGGGGTCATGGCCGTAGGCTTCCCAGCGCTCCCGGTAGTGGCGGATCAGTTCGGCGTACGGCTCGATGGGGTGGGTGACGTTGGCCGAGAACAGCGGGTCGCCATAGCGGGCGGCGAGGTCGACCGACTCCCGGCTGGTGGCGCTGCCGTGCCAGACCCGGATGGGTTGCTGGAGGGGCCTCGGCCACACCTCGGCCTCGGTCAGCGCGGGGCGGAAGCGCGGCGTGGCGGTCACCCTGTCCTGCCGCCAGATGCGGCGGAACAGCTCGTATCCTTCGGCGTTGCGGTCCCACTGGTCCTCGGGGGTGACATGGAACAGCTCGCGCTGGGCGGCGCCGTTGCCCTTGCCGATGATCAGTTCGAGGCGGCCCGCGGACAGGTGGTCCAGGGTGGCGTAGTCCTCGTAGGCCCGTACCGGGTCGAGCAGGCTGAGGGTGGTCACCGCGGTGAACAGCCGGATTCGGGAGGTGAGCGCGGCGAGGTGGCTGAGCACGACCGGTGGCGAGGAGGAGATGAACGGCCGTTCGTGGCGTTCGCCGACGCCGAAGCCGTCGAAGCCGAGCTCCTCCGCCAGCAGCGCGTTGTCGATCACCTCGCGGAAGCGCTCATGCGTCGGTTTCCGCACGCCCGTCACCGGGTCCGGGGCGTGCACGATGAGGGTGATGGCCAGGAACTTCACGAGGCTGCCCGGTCCCGGTGCGCCTCGGTCCCGGGGTGGGCCAGACCGAGGTGATCGCGCAGGGTCGTGCCCTCGTATTCGGTGCGGAACACACCGCGCTCCTGCAGCAGCGGGACGACGGTGTCGGCGAACGTGTCGAGGCCGCCAGGGGTGATGTGCGGGACGAGGATGAAGCCGTCGGCGGCATCCGCCTGGACGAGGGAGTTGATGGTCTCGGCGACCGTGGCCGGGGAGCCGATGAAGGTCTGGCGGTTGCCGGTCTCGATGACGAGGTCACGGATCGACCACTTGTTGGCCTCCGCCAGCTCCCGCCACTCCCGGGCGACGGCCAGCGGATCGCGGTACATCCGTACCTGGGCGCGGCCGCGGGCGATGGTGTGCTCGCCGGGGTCCGGGTCGATGTCGGGGAGCGGGCCGTCCGGGTCGTACGCGGACAGGTCACGGTTCCAGACGAACTCCAGATGCTTGATCGCGGTGGCGCCGCTGACCTGCTTGCGCCGCACCTCGTGGGCCAGCTCCTGTGCTTCGGCGTCGGTGTCGCCGAGGACGAAGGTGGCGGCGGGCAGGATCAGCAGCTGGTCGGGGGTACGGCCGTGGCGGGCGAGGCGGCTTTTGACGTCCGTGTAGAACGCCTGCCCTTCCTTGAGGGTGCCCTGCCGACCGAAGATCGCGTCGGCACCGGCAGCGGCGAACTCCCGGCCTTCGTCGGAGTCACCGGCCTGGAAGATCACCGGACGGCCCTGTGGGCTGCGCGGGACGTTGAACTGCCCGGCGATGTCGAAGTGCTGGCCCTGGTGGGCGAAGGCTCCGGAGCGCGCGTCAGCGAGGAACGTACCGGCCGCCTGGTCGGCGACGAACTCTTCGCCACTCCAGGAGTCGAACAGCTCGGTGGCGGTGGCCAGGAACTCCTTGGCCCGGGAATACCGCTCCTCCTGCGGAAGGAAGCCGCCACGGCGGAAGTTCTCTCCGGTGAAGGCATCCCACGAGGTGACGACGTTCCACGCGGCGCGCCCTCCCGATAGGTGGTCCAGGCTGGCGAACTGACGGGCCACCTCATAGGGCTCGTTGAAGGTGGAGTTGATGGTGCCGGTCAGTCCGAGGCGGTCGGTGACGGCGGCGAGCGCGGACAGGACGGTGAAGGTGTCCGGCCGTCCCACCACGTCCAAGTCGTATATTTTTCCGCCCTGTTCGCGCAGCCGCAGCCCTTCGGCGAGGAAGAGGAAGTCGAACTTGGCGCGTTCGGCGGTGCGCGCGAAGTGGGCGAACGAGCTGAACTCGATGTGGCTGCCCGCCTCCGGGTCGCTCCACACGGTGGTGTTGTTGACGCCGGGGAAGTGGGCAGCGAGATGGATCTGCTTGAGCGGCTTGCTCATGGTCGGTGGTCCCTCCGACTGCTCAGACGGTGGCGTAGCGGTTGGCGGGGCGCGCGAGCCCCAGCAGTCCGCGCAGGGTGTCGGCCTCGTACGTCGTACGGAAGGCACCGCGGCGCTGGAGTTCGGGCACCAGCCCGCGGGTGATCGCCTCAAGGTCGTGGCCGATGACGCCGGGGCGCAGCCGGAAGCCGGAGAGACCGGCCCGCTGCCACTCCAGGAGCAGGTCGGCGAGGTGCCCGGGGGTACCTGTGAACACCTTCGCGTCGCTGGTGTACGGGTACCCGGCCAGGCCGTCCAGCCGCTCTCTCCGACTCGCCGCCGCGCCGGGTTCGTCGTCCAGGAACACCACCAGGTCGCCGAAGACGTGGAGGGGCTCGTCCGCGCGCCCCGCGGCGGCCTGCGCGGCGCGGATCTCGGCCACGATGGTCTCGGCCTGCCGGGTGCCGTGCGGGGTGACGTATCCGATGTCGGTGGAGCCGCCCACCAGGCGGTACGGCACGCCCTGGTGTGCCAGCGCGGTGATGACGGGCTGCCCCTGGGGTGGCCTGGGGGTGATCGAGGGACCCTTGACGCTGAAGTGCCTGCCCTCGAAGTCGATGTAGTGGAGCTTGTCACGGTCGATGAAGCGGCCGGTGGCGACGTCCCGGATCTCCGCGTCGTCCTCCCAGCTGTCCCATAGACGGCGTACCACGTCGACGTAGTCGGCGGCTTCCGCGAAGAGGTCGGCGGTCAGCTCCCGGGCGGCCGGAGTGTCCGGATTCCCGGCGTCGAGGCGTGGAATCGCGCGGCGTCCGAAGTGCTCCGCCTCGTGGCGGCGCCTCGACACCCGGACGCGCAGTCCGGCGCGACCGGTGCTGACGTAGTCCAGGGTGGCGATCGCCTTGGAGACGTGGAACGGCTCGGTGTGCGTGGCGACGACGGTCGGCACCAGCCCGATGTGCCGGGTCAGCGGTGCGACGCGGGCGGCGATGAGCACCGCGTCCAGCCTGCCGCGGACCTGGTCGGTGCGGTGGTCGGGCTCCGTGCGGTGCGAGGACTGGAGGGCGAGCCCGTCTTCGAGGGTCACGAAGTCGAGCAGGCCGCGTTCGGCCTCGGTGACGAGATCGGTCCAGTACCCGGCGGTGAGCAGGTCCCGGGGCCGGGCCTGCGGTTCGCGCCATGCGGCCGGGTGCCAGCCGGTGCCGTCGAGCGCGACGGCGAGATGGAGTGGCGAGGGGTGTGCGGGAGATGCGGACACGACGAGGAGTGCCTTCCTGATCGACCGTAAGGGACCGTCGGCCCCGTTCTCAGGGCCGACGGAAGAAACGGATCAGGAACAACACAGGGCGGCGGCCACTCGCTGCAGATCGATGTGGGGCCGGGAGTACAGATGGACACGGCGGCAGGGCGCGATGACCAGGACACGCCGAGAGCTCACCGGCCGCACTCCCCTCACCTCCGCCCCTTCCGCCCGTCGGGACCCGGGTCCCGATCGTGGCTCTCGCAAACGCTACGCAAGGCCGCGACGCCGCGCAATCATCCGACCACGCACATCCGGCTTGTGGAGGGGTAACAGCGCAGCCGGGCCTGCTATTCCGCCGGAGGAATGTCAGCCTGCGAGCGGCCCTGAGCGTGCATCCGGCGCTCCGCTCGCCCTCCGCGGCGGCGTGTTCCGGCCGAACGTCAGCGCCGTCACGTGTGAGCGCGAGGTCTGGTCGAGCAGCACCACCGAAGCCGTCTCCCCCAGTACTTCGGGGGCCGGGATCACGGTACCGCCCGGACGTGCCACGCCCGGCCCGGGCAACGCGGACAGCAGACGGTCCAGCCCCCGCCGATGCCGGGCGAAGACACGTGGCGGGGCCCATCGGCCCCGCGCCTCCTGCCCCTTGAACGCCTCGTCCGCTCCCACGTCCAGGAGCACCAAGTGCAGCTCGCGCCGCTGCCGTCCGGCAGTCCGGGCCAGCCATCGGCGCCTCCAGGGACGGCTGCCGCAGTCGTGCACCAGCAGCGGGGACATGCGACGCGTCTGCCGACGCAGCCGGTGAAAGTGCCGGAGCCGAGCCCAGGGCCGGTATGCCGCGTAGGGCAGCCAGTCGGGCATGACCGCCTCACAGGCGAGGTGCACCGCCCTCGGGTCGATGGCGGGCACGGCCTTCGACCAGCGTTCCATCACCGTGCTCTTCCCGCTTCCGGGCAGCCCCGAGACGACCACCACGGCATCGGCCGGGTAGGCCAGGACGGCGGGAGGGGCGGTGTCGCCGCGCAGATCGACCACACCTCGCGGCTCCAGGCGTCGGCCTTGCCGACGGCACGGGAGTGCCAAGGTGTCCGCCACGCCCACCGTGTCGATCGTGCTCACTACCCCTCCATACCTACGTCGCCCCCCTGGTGGGCGTCACACCGAGCGCCGAAGAGGCTCACACATTGACGCCGTATTCCTTGGCGATCCCGGCCAGACCCGACGCGTAGCCCTGTCCGATCGCGCGGAACTTCCACTCTCCGTCTCGCCGGTACAGCTGCCCGAACACCATCGCGGTCTCGTCACGGCCGTCCTCGGTCAGCTCGAAGCGGCACATCTCCACACCGGCCGTCTGATGCACCACACGGATGTAGGCGTCGCGCACGCGACCGAAGGTGTGGGCCGCTCCGTCCTGATCGTGCATCGACGCCACGAACACGATCGACTCCGCCTGTGGCGGCAGCAAGGTGAAGTCGACGGCGATCTGCTCGTCATCTCCCTCGCCCTCACCCGTCCTGTTGTCGCCCGTGTGCCGAACGGCGTTGTCGGGCGTGGCCTGGTTGTTGAAGAAGACGAAGTGCTCATCGGAGAGGACCCGGCCGTCAGCCCCCAGCACCAGTGCGCTGGCGTCGAGGTCCACGTCGCCAGGACCGGTGTTCACCTTCCAGCCGAGGCCCGCGATGATGGCGGCGAGGTTGGGCTGGGAGCGGGTGAGGGAAACGTTGCCGCCCTTGGTCAGGCTCACAGTCACGGGACACAGCTCCTGGGTTTGAAGTGATCGATACACGTGGGCGGATACGCGCCAAGGGGCGTGGAAACACCGTCCGCCCTTGCCAGGCGCCCGACCCGGAAAAAATCTACATCACTGTAGAATCCGCGGCCGAAAGCAATCGATCATTTGCAGCCACCGCCCGCGTCCACCCGGCGACACCCTCCCCGGCACTTCTACAATGCTGTAGATTGACGCCTTGTTGCGGCCCACCCTGCGGCTCGCCACTTACCGGAGGAGACCACCACCGATGTTCGGCATCAGCGAGCTCGCGCTCCTCCTCATCGTCGCCATCGTTCTGATCGGCGCCAAGAAGCTCCCCGAACTCACCCGCTCCGCGGGCAAGGCGGCCCGCATCCTCAAGAGCGAGTCCAAGGCCATGAAGGTCGACGACGCCCCGGCCGGCGCCCCCGGTACCCCGCGCGTCGTCCAGGGCGAGGTCACGCGCAAGGCTCCCGGAACGGACAGCGCCCAGGGCTGAGGACAAGACGGCTCACGTCCTGGGAGCCGTGGCCCGCAGTTCCCTCACCAGGGCGCGTACGACAGCGGATGCGGCCAGTTCGCGGGTGGTGACGTAGCCGACCTGGCGGGTCGGGCGTTCGGGGCCGAGGTCCGTGATCCGGACCGAGTCCGGTGCTCCGGCCAGGGAGAGCGCCGGCATGATGGCCATTCCGTGGCCTCCGCCGACCAAGGAGAGCACCGCTCCGTCGTCCTCGGCCTCGACGGTGGCCGTCGGAATCCAGTCCTGGGCGGCCCACCAGTCGCGGGTGTACGAGCCGCAGTTCTCGGCCCAGTCGACCAGCGGCAGCGAGCGCGGGTCGGTGTGGCCCGCCGCGTGCACCAGGGCATACGGCTCTTCGAGGAGGCCACTGGCGACCAGACCTGGTGGCAGCGGTTCGGAGCCGCCCAGGGTGGCGATGGCGATGTCGGCTTTCCCGTCGGCCACTTCGCCCGCGGTGCCGCGGCCCACCTCGCGCACGATCCTCACCCGGGGCTCGATCCCGGGGTGCCGGGCACGCAACCGGTGCAGCACGGGCGGCAGCAGGTGGAGGGCCGCGCTACGGAAGGCCGCGATCCGCAACGGCCCCTGGGCGGCATCGGGCCGGGCCGCGCCGCGCGCCTCGTCGGTCAGGATGTCCAGCAGGCGGAGGACGCGACGGGCGTGCGCGACGGTCTTCTCTCCGGCAGGGGTGGGGCGGGCACCGGTGCGGGCGCGTTCGAAGAGGACGACACCGATCTTGCGCTCGCTGCCGCGAACCGAATGGGAGACGGCGGACTGGGTCAGACCGAGGGTGTCGGCCGCGGCCGAGAAGCCACCGGTCTCCGCGACCGCCACCAGGACGCGTAATTCGTGCGGGGCGAGGCCGGAGTCGGTCGTGCGGGGCATGGGGCGCTCACCTCGATGTATGAGGACTGCTCATGGAACGGCGGGTCGCATGAGCCCAACCGGCTGACCGCGCGGGGCATTCCCGCCCTACGGTGCGGGCATGACCGAGACCGCGCTCACCGTCCACCAGACCTCCCGCCCCCACGGATTCCCCGGCACCGAGCATTTCGCCTTCGCCGAGTCCGCGCTTCCCGACCCCCCGACCGGCGGCGCGCTGGTGGAAAACCTCTACTGGTCCGTCGATCCCTACCACCGCGAGATGATGGACGACGTGCCCGGCGGCTTCGCGCTCGGCGCACCGCTGGAGGGCCGCACCATCGGGCGGGTGATCGCCTCGCGCACGTCTTCGCTGGCCGAGGGCGAGATCGTCTTCCACCGGCAGGGCTGGCGCACCCACGCGGTGGTCACGCCCGAGGAGGTCCGGCGGCTGCCGCGCTTCGACGGGGTGCCCCTGACCGCGTACTTGAGCATCCTGGGCGGCACCGGCCTGACCGCCTATGTGGGTCTGACCCGGATCGCGCGGCTGAAGGAGGGGGAGGATCTGTTCGTGTCGGCCGCGGCGGGCGGGGTCGGCACGGCGACCGGGCGGTTCGCGAAACTGCTCGGCGCCGGACGGCTCGTGGGGAGCGCGGGCTCGGCGGCGAAGGCCGACTACCTCCTGCGGGAGGTGGGCTATGACGCCGTCTTCGACTACCACGACGGGCCCGCCGCCGAGCTGCTCGGCAAGGCCGCGCCGGATGGCATCGACGTGTTCGTCGACAACGTCGGTGGCGAGCAGCTGGCGGCGGCTGTGGGAGCGCTGCGCGAGTTCGGGCGGGTCGTCCGCGTCGGCACGGTCAGCCAGTACAACACCCCCGACGCGGTGCCACCCCGTTTCAACCACGCGGACATCGTGGAGAAGAGCATCCGCATGGAGGGCTTCTTGGTCCGCAACTACCTCGAGATACAAGAGGAGTTGTACGAGTTCGCGGTGCCGCATCTGCGGAGCGGGCGGCTCGCTCCGGACGAGACGGTGGTGGACGGTTTCGAACACATCGTGGACGCGTTCCTGGGGATACTGCGCGGCGAGAACACCGGCAAGATCATTGTGCGGGACCGTACACAAGCCCTCCCGCACCAGGGCGGCCCGCACGACTAGCATGTGCGCGCCCCGGTGCGGGAGGACCCGTGGGCCGATCAGCCGCGGGCGACCGCGATGCTGCCCTTGAGGCGTTCACCGGCCTCGTAGACCATGTAGGGCACTCCCCCTTCGGTGCCGAAGCTGGGTGCGGCGCTGCGGCCGTTGTCGGGCGCGCCGTTCGCGGAGTCGTAGAAGCGGCCGAGGTGGCGGCGGAGGGTGAAGTCCTTCCCGACCTCGGTGATCATGAGGTCGCCGCCACTCTCCTTGTCCTTGTTGTAGACGACGAAGGCGCTGCCGCCGCGGGTCAGCAGGTGCGGGCCGCCGATGTTGACGGCCGACACGTCGGTGTGGCGGACGAGGGCCTTCTGGTCGAAGGTCCAGGTGCGGCCGTCGGCCGACCAGCCCCAGTGGATGTCCCGGTGGTTGGTGGTGTTGTTCAGCATGAACAGCATCACGTAGTGGGCGTTCTTCGCGGGCAGTTCGTACGGGAAGACCCGGGCGTACGAGGTCTCGTTGGTGCCCGTGGGCAGCATGGACGCGGTGAGGACCACCTTGTCGTAGGTGAAGGTGATGCCGTCCTTGGAGCGGGCCAGCCGCGTCGTGGTGTTCTCACCGTGGAAGTAGAGCCACATCTCCTTGGCGCTCTCGTTCCACATCACGTGCGGGGAGGAGACGTGGGTCACGGAGTAATGCGGCTGCCAGCGGTTCGCGACGATCGGGTTGTGCGGGTACTCGGTGAAGGGCCCCTCGATGTGGACCCCGTAGGCGAGGCAGATCCCGCCGGGCGCGTCGTGCGGCGCGTAGTAGAGGTAGTAGCGGCCCAGCGGTGCGGACAGTCTCCCCTTCGTGCCCCGGATACACGGGAAGATGATCTCGCCGGTGGGGTTGTACTTGAGCTGCGAGGGCGTCAGGAGGGTCTTGACGTAGCGGTAGTCGGGGAATCCGCCGGGTGCGGCGGCCGTGGCCGGGGTGGCGGCGAGTGCCGGGGAGGCCGTCGCGCCGACGGCGAGCGCCGCCGTGGTCGCGGCGGCCGACGTGAGGAGGATGCGGCGGCTGGGGTGCTGCGGCTCGTGCATGAAGTGCTCCGTCCCGTACGTGGAAGGGGTGGGTGCCGGAGATGAGCGGTCAGAGGGCGGTGGCCGCGGTGACGCAGAAACCGCCGAGGGCGACGAACCAGACGTAGGGCAGGGTGCGCGCCATCACCTGCTGGGGGCCGACCCCCGCGTACTGCGCGCTCCACACGGTCTGGGTGCTGGTGGGGTCGGCGACACCGAACACCTGGTTGTAGGAGGCGGTGATGCCGAGGACGGCGGCGGCCGGGTAGATACCGGCGGCGATGAGGACGCCCGCGATACCGGCGCCGAGGCCGTACACGTTGAGCGGTCCGCGGTACAGGCACAGCGGCACCAGCACCGTGAAGACCACGACGAACAGCACCGGGTTCTGCGGACTGACCGCCTTGACGAGGGGTTCGAGCGCGTCCACGGCGCCGGGGAGCTTGACCGCGGCGAGCAGGATGCCGATGGCCACGAACAGGGTGAGGGGCGCGGCGGCCACCTCGAAGCCGCCGTAGAGGGTGCGCAGCAGCCGCCGGTTCATCTCGCGTGGGCGGGTGGTCGTCACGATCGCGTAGAGCACCCCGGCGAGCAGCGAGGGAATGATCGCGATCTCGAAGCCGAGCGCCAGCACGAGGGGCACGGCCGGGGTGAGCAGCGCGTACCACGGGGCATCGCCGAGCCGGGCACGCCGCATCCCGGCCTTGGTGCGCGGCGCGCCGGTGTGCGGCGTCTCGGTGCGGAAGGCCCAGGCGTGTTCGACCCCGCGCCTGCGGGATTCGACGAGGACGAACATGACGGCGGCGAACAGCGCGAACGGGAACAGCTTGACCATGAAGTCGCGCACGTCGGAGACCGGCAGGTCGAGGGCGCTGGAGAAGAACTGCCACACCGGCAGTTCGAACGGCATTCCGGCGGCGATGCCCATGAGGATCGTCCCGGCGGCGGTCACCTTGGGGATGCCGACGGCGATCATGGCGGGGATGCCGATGATGCCGGCGAGCATCGCCGCGGGCGCGGAGCCCGTCACGGTGCCGACGAGGGTCGAGACGAGCAGCACGCCGAGCGCGACGACCGTGGGCCGGTCGCCGCCGAACTCGACTATCTTGCGTACGAGAGTGCCCGCGATGCCGGTCTCGTCGAGCAGTTTCCCCAGCCAGGAGCCCAGCAGGATCGCGATCATCGTCGCGGCGAGCGCGGGGGCGCCCTCCTGCAGGACCGTGTCGAAGACGCTGTTCTTGCCGGTGACCGGGGCGCCCGAGACGAAGGCGATGACCACACCGAGCAGGACGAGCGCGAAGGCGGTGGGGAGTTTCTTGGTGAGTATCGCGGCGACACCGGCCGCCATGATGACCAGGATGATGATGCCCATGACCTACTTCTCTCTTGCCGCGTCGGCGGACGCGGCCAGGGCGGCGGACAGCAGGAGCGGGCTGCGGCCCAGTCCGCAGACGGTTTGCGCGTAGGCGTGCGCGGCGAGTTCCTCGGCGCCCGCGACATGGCCGAGGACCCGCAGCCGCCCCAGGCGCAGCGCGATGTGGCCGAGGGCCTCCTTGAGCGCGGTGCGCTCGGGGCCGTGGTGGAGCCGTTGGTGGACCGCCTCGTGGGCGAGGGCGGCGGCGCGGACCGAGCCGGGCGGGAACCACTCCCGCCAGCCGTGGGCGATCACCAGGCGCTCCGCCGCGTCGAGGGAGTCGGTGTACAGCTCGACGGTGGGCGGCCGGGAGGTGTAGCGGGCGAGGAGCCCGCTCTGAAGGCCGCCTCCGCTCTCCACGATCCGGAGCGGGGCAGGCGTCTCGGCGGGGGCGAGGGCGGCGCCGAACTCGGCGGCGGTCGCGGCCCAGTGGCGCAGGCGCGCGGGGTCGCGGCCCTCGTGCAGCGAGAGCGAGCCGAGGAAGCGGGCGCCGTACTCGACGTCGTCGACGGCAGCGAGGCCGGTGGTGTGCGTACGCGTGGTGGCGGGGCGGGTGGCGGTGGGGCCGGTACGTGTGCGGGTGGCGGCGGGGCGGGGGTGCGTACGCGTGGCGGCGGGGCGGGTCATGACCGCTCCTCCAGGATCGCCACGACGGGTTCGTCGCCGGGGCGGCCCTCCAACTCGGTGCGGGCCAGCGCGAGCAGGGGCTGCGGGTCGAGCACCCCGGAGAGGTCGGCGATGCGGGAGCCGATGAGCAGCCGCAGCGCCGGGGCGCGCACACCGCCGTCGCCGTAGGCGGTGGCCTCGTCGACGAGGGTGGCGAGGGTCTGCCGCGCGGAGCCGACGGTGGTGGTGTCCACGCGGGCGTCGGGGGCGTACAGCCGGACCACGCCGTCGGCGTCGACGACGCGCACCGGGTGGCGTACTCCGCGCAGCCTGCGCCGCAGTTCGGTGCCGTAGACGGTGTAGGCGGGGGTGCCCGCGAGGACGTCGACCCGGTGCTCGGGGACCTTGAGGCTCCGGGCGGCCATCCGCAGGCGTTCGGCGTCGTCGGCGCGGTGGGCCCGGTCCTGGGTGCGCAGTTCGGTGGCGCCGGTGGCGACGGCGCGCACGGTGCTGGTCTGCGGGTCGACGGTGACCTCCACCTCGACGGCGTCGGCGGCGGCGCCCTGGGCGACGACGGCCCGTTCGGCCTCGGAGCGCACCGCGAGGATGTCCTCCTGACCCGCGCCGGGGATGATCCGCTCGACCTGTTCGCGTACGAGGGCGAGGGCGACGCCGATGGGGCTGATGACCTCGTTGTGGGCGGCGATGCGGCCCTCGTGGCCGGTCGTGGCGGCCAGGTGCGGGGTGACGGAGGCGGCGCCGCCTCCCCCGCCGACGAGCAGGACGGTGTCCTTGTCGAGGCGATAGTCGTCGATCATGGTGTCGACGACGCTCCTGACCTGGGCGACACCGGCGTCGAGGACCCGGGTGGCGGCGGTGTCGACGTCGGTGCCGAGGGTCGCGGCCAGCGGGGCGAGGGCGGCGCGGGCGACATCGCGGTCGGCGCGCGCGAAGTCGCCGTCGGGGACCCGGCCCAGGGCGTTGGCGGCGCAGGTCAAGGTGATGGCGTAGCGACCACCCGCGGCGTCGAGCACGATGTGGTCCTCGGCGTCCTCGGGCAGCGGGCGCACGGTGGCGAGTCGCGCGCCCGCGAGGTCGTCGGCGGAGGCGAAGCAGGCGTAGGGCAGTCCGGCGATGTGCGCGCTGCGCGGGCCGACTGCGGTGACCTTCCCGCCCCGGACCCGGATCATCGAGCCGCCGCCGACGCCGACGGTGCGCACGTCGAGCGCGGAGAGGTACGAGGACTTGCCGAGGAGGGTCGCGTGGCGCACGGCGACCTTGCCCCGGCGTATGACGCTGATGTCGGTGGAGGTGCCGCCGGTCTCCAGGAAGACGCCCTCGCTGACGCGTTCCTCCATGAGCGCCCCGGCGACGCCCGCCGCGGGGCCGGAGAGCACGGTCAGCAGCGGGCGGCGGCGCATCTCGTCGAGCGACATGACACCGCCGTCGCAGCGCATCACCATGAGCGGCGCGGTGACACCGGCTTTGGTGATGGAGGCGTCCACGAGGTCGGCGGTGGCGAACATTTTCGGCAGGATCGCCGCGTTGACGACGGCGGTCCTGCTGCGCTTGCGGAGGCCGTAGAGCGAGGTGATGTCGTGTGCGGCGGTCATCGGCAGGCCGCGTTCGGCCGCCACTTCGCGCACCGCGTCCTCGCCTTCGGGGCGGTCCACGCTGAAGGGCTGCGTGGCGACCAGGACCTGGGCCCCGGCGCGCACCACCTCGTCGACGGCCCTTTCGACGGCGGCCCGGTCCTCGGGGTCGGCGATATGGGCGTAGGCCAGCGGGAGTCGTTTGCCGGGCGTCGGTTCCAGCTTGGCGAGGGAGGCGAGGCGGCGGGTGAAGGCGGCCGCGGCCCCGGTGCCGATGCCGAGCAGCCCGACGGTGGCCACATCGCCCTCCAGCAGGGCGTTGGTGGCCTGTGTCGTGCCGTGGGCCAGGAAGGCGACGTCGTCAGGGGCGTGCCCGGTCTGTATCAGCAGGCGGTCGAGCGCTTCCACGATGCCGTGGGCGACCCCGTCCGCATGATGGTGGCTGGTGGGGACCTTCACCTGCCCGAGCAGGTCGAGGGTCGTGGCGTCTACGGCCACGGCGTCGGTGAAGGTTCCGCCCACGTCGATGCCGACGCGGATGCGGTGGGTGGTCATGGTCTGGGCACCTCCTTGTGCCGGGTCGGCAGGGGTCAGTAGCCGCGCACCCGCGGCCAGTGCCGTTCGACTCCGGCGCGGTCGAGCAGGGCGGCGAAGGCCTCGAAACGCTTGTCCTCGGCCTGCACCCGGTGCGGTTCGACGCCCTCGTCGAGGCAGTGGGCGGCGAGCGCTCCGGCGACCTCGCCGATGTTCCACTCGACGGGGTGCAGCCGATAGCAGCCGTTGGTGATGTGAGTGGTGCCGATGTTCTTTCCGGCGGGCAGCAGGTTGCGTGTCCGGCGCGGGATGAGCGCGCCGAGCGGAATCTCGAAGGGCACGGAGCCGATGTCGATGTAGTTGTCGCCGCCGGTCGAAGGGTGCAGGTCGATGCGGTAACTGCCGACGCCGACCGAGTCGCGGTGGCGGGTGCCGCCGGTGGGTCCGACGAGATCGACCGCCACGTCCTGTTCGGTGACGGTCGTGACGGCCTTGATCCGGCGGGACTCGCGCACATAGGGGGCCTTGGCGAGACCGTCCTCGGTGCCCGTGACGTCGGGGCGCAACCGCAGGCCGGGGAAGCCGGTGCCGCCGTCGGGGCGCGGGGCCTCGGTCTGGAGCCAGTACAGGACGGACAGCGACAGCTGCTTGGCCTCGCGGAGTGCTTCGGCCGTGGTCTGCTCGCCCGCGCCGATCAGCGGCTTGAGCCAGTAGTCGTTGAGCGGCCAGTTGACGAGCGTGATGTCGGAGTCGAACGAGCCGTCCTGGTGCAGCTTGCGCGCGAGAATGCGGCGGAAGCCGAAGAGTTCCTTGTCCCCGGCGTCGGCGGACTGATCGGCGCTGATGGCGAGCGGGTCGGTGTCCGGGTTCGGTACGAAGGTGCGCTCCACCGCCTCCAGGCTGCGCGGGTCGGGCGCCAGGAAGCCGAGCAGCGGGCCGGGCCAGAATTCGGGGGCGTAGCCGCGCCAGAAGTCGTAGTCGGCGGGCTTCTCGATCGTGTGGTCCTCGCCCTCGTGGTGGGAGAGCGCGAAGCAGAAGGTGATGCCCTGCTGGTTGAGCGGGTCGGCCCGCTCGGGGGCGTGCGGTTCGCCGAACTCGGCGCGGGACTCGGCGCCGAGCGCGTGCTCGACCCCGGCCAGCTCCAGCAGTTCGCCCGTCTCGGTGGCGTCGAGGACGTAAGGCGCGGTGAAGGTACGACGGCCACCGCCGCGCAGGTCCTCCAGCGTGACGGACCGTACGGTGTCGCCCTCGGTCTCGGCGGCCACCGGGCGGTGCTCGGTGAGCAGGGTCAGCCGACCGGACGAGCGGTGCGGCGCGAGCAGGCCCTCCAGCGCTGCCAGTGCGACGCGGGGTTCGGCGCACAGCTTGCTGACGCGGCCCGCGCCGGGGTTGAGGCCCGGCCGGGCGGCGGCCTCGGCGCGCAGCGGATACCAGGTGCGGTAGTAGCCGCGGATGGCCTCGCGCAGTGCGCGGTAGGAGGAGGTGACGCCGAACTGCTCGACCCAGGGGTGCTCGTCCGGCGGGACGGCCTGGGAGGTGAGCTGGCCCCCGATCCAGTCGGTCTCCTCGGTGAGGACGACCGTGCGTCCGGCGCGGCAGGCGGCGAGGGCGGCGGCGACACCGCCGAGTCCGCCGCCGACGACGAGGATGTCGGGTTGGCTGATCACGGTTCTCCTTCGCGGGTGGTGTGGTGCGGGTGACTCGGTCGTACGGAGCCTCAGGTGCGGTGGATGCCTCAGGTGCGGTGGGGCGGGGGGCCCGCCGTGGCGCCGGGCCGGAACGGGCAGGTCACGAGGGGTTCGTCCGCCTCCTCCCCCGCGACCAGGGCGGCGAGCAGCCGGACGGCGGCGGCGCCGAGCTGGGGGCGGGGGATGTCGAACCCGGTGGGGGCCGGTCCGTCCGCGAGATCGGCGGGCGGGCTGCCGAGCAGGGCGAGGCTCACGTCGCCGGGGCAGTCGAGACCTGCCTCGTCGACGGCGGTACGCAGGGCCCGCCACGCGCCGCCGGTGTCGGTCTCCTCGGCGACCAGGGCGGTCACCCCGTCGTTCAGCCACTCCCGCAGCCGCTCGGAGGAGAGCGTGCGCGCGGGGTCGGCGGTACGGAAGACCTCGGCGGGGCCGCCGGGCAGTCCGGCGTCCTCCAGCCCCTTGAGGAAACCGTGCTCGCGGTCGGTGGAGGCGGGCGCGTCGTCGTCCTCGCGGACCAGCACGATGCGCCGGTGGCCGAGCGCGGCGAGCCGGGCGACGACCTCGTGGCTGGCGCTCACGTAGTCGGCGCCGACCCAGGCCAGGCCCTCCAACTCGTCCCTGCGGCCCACGTGCACGGCGGGAAAGCCGTCGCCGACCAGGCGCCGCAACTCCTCGGTGGGCACGTGCCGGCCCAGGAAGAGGCAGCCGTCGGCGAGCCGGACCCGGCTCAGGGCGTCCGGTCCCGCGGCCCCCGCGCCGCCGGAACTGGAGCCGGTGAAGAGCACAAGGTCGTAACCGCGGGCGGCGGCCTCCTGCTCCACGCCGACCAGGAACGGGTAGTAGGAGTGCTGCACGTCCGTGGGGAAGGTCGCGGTGAAGCTGAAGACGCCGAGCAGGTCGTTGCGGGCGGCGGCGAGCCTGCGGGCCGCCGGGTCGGGCACGTAGCCGAGGCTGAGAGCCGCGTCGAGCACCCGCTGCCGCGTCTCCGGCGAGATCGCGTCGCCCTGCTTCTTGCCGCCGAGCACGAGCGAGACCGTGGCCTGCGAGACCCCGGCCAGCCGGGCCACCTCGGCCTGGCGCGGCCGTGAGGTGCGGCCCGGGGGCGTGGGGGCCCGTCCCGTCCTGGCTCGCTTGCGTGGTTTCTCCACCGGCACTCCCCCTCGGGCATGACCCCGTTCTGTTGTTAATGCGCATTAGTAATGCGCATTAACTGGCACTGTGAGCCTCGGTGAAGCTCACGTCAAGAGAGTGAACGGGACTGGTTCGCCGAGTCCTTGGCACACGGTGGCGGGCTGCGGGAGTCACCGTGATCGTGGCGGGTGCTAGCGTGACGCGGACCGGGCCGGTCCGTCCGGCGAATCTGTGTCCTGACGGGGGACCCCTCTCACCATGCGCCACCTTCCACGTGTCGCCGCGTTCAGCGCGATCACGGCTTTCGCTCTCCTCGCCCTTCCGGCCTGCTCCAGCAGCGGGTCGGACGACGCACCGTCCGCCAGCGGGAAGAAGGGCACGAGCAGCAGCGGCCCGCAGAGCTCGACGGCCACGCCGTCCCGTTCCGCCGCGAAGGGCGGGGCGTCCGGCGGATCGGGCACTGCCCGGGCCGTCACGTCCAAGAGCGAAGTCAGCATTAAATCGTGCCAGTTGCGCGAGGCGTCCAAACTGTTCGCGGTCGTTCAACTCAACAATGTGAACGGCGCGGCAGACTACGCCTATACCGTCAAGGTCCGCTTCCTGAACTCCGCGCACCCCGATGAGGCCGTCTCCACCACCCTCGCCCAGCAGCCCGTCCAGGCCGGGGCCATGAAGAGCGCGCTCGCGTCCACCGTGTGGAAGGGCGAGTCCGCCGCGATGCCGAAAACCTGCGAGGTCGTCAAGGCCACCAAGGCGAAGGTGGCCGACTGACCCCGGTCCCCGGGCGGCGGCCAAGCCTGACATACGACGCCGAGCGGCCCGCTGGTGAGGGCCAACTGGGCGAGTCGTCCGCGTATTTCGATTGCCGCGTGGCCGCGCGTCCATAGGATCACAGCGACATGGCATGCGCGCGGACAGGGGGATTACGTGGCCAGTGTCGTGGAGCTGTTGTCCTATCCCGTCAAGGGGTGCGCCGGAATGCCGTCGCACTCCGCGGTGCTGACGCCCGCGGGGCTTGCCCATGACCGCGGTTTCATGGTGACCAGCGAGGACGGTGTCTTCCGTAGCCAGCGGCGCGACCCGCGGTTGGCCTTGGTCCGCCCTGAGATCGGCACCGACGGGCGACGGCTCACCTTGCACACCCCGGGATGGGGATCGGTCGGGATCGATGTCGACGTCACTGGCCGGCCCAGGGAAGTCGAGCTGTTCGGGGCGCCGTTCAGAGGTATCGACCAGGGCGACGAGGCCGCCGCGTGGTTATCCGATGTCCTCGGCACCGCCAGCCGTCTCGTGCGCGTTCCGGCCGACCATGACCGGGTCACCGATGGCCGGACGCCCGGCACGTCCGGGTACGCCGACAGCTGTGCCGTCCATGTCCTCTCCCGGTCCACCCTGGATCTGCTGAACGGGCGGCTCGGCGAGCGCGGCGACCCGCCCCTCCCCATGGACCGCTTTCGCCCGAACATCGTCGTCGAGGGCTGGAACACTCCGCACACCGAGGACCGCGCCCATCGGATCACCATCGCCGACACGGAACTCGGTTACGCCAAGCTCGCCATTCGCTGCGTCGTCACCATGGTCGACCAGCAGGTCGGCGCCAAGGCGGGCCCCGAGCCGCTGCGTACCCTGGCCGCCTATCGCCGAGCCGCCGAGGGCGGCGTCGCCTTCGGTACGAAGTACGCCGTGCTGCGTCCCGGCAAACTGTCCGTGGGCGACGACGTGCACGTCACCTCATGGGGTGCGTCGGAGCTCTGACGAAGACTCCCCCTCGAAGGAGAAGCATGTCCGCCACACCCGCCAGTGCCACCCGCATCGCCCTCTTGGTCCTCTACACCGACCACTTGGAGGAGTCCCGCGCGTTCTACACGGGCCTGGGGCTGGTCCTCATCCGGGAGCAGCACGGGCGCGGCCCGGTTCACTACGCCGCCACCCTGCCGGACGGCACCGTGATCGAGCTCTATCCCGCCACCCCTCGGCGTCCCGTCTCCAGTGTGCGGCTGGGCTTCACCGTCGACAGCCGGACCGTGACACCGCCGCTGGCTCCCGGCCGACACGTCGTGGAAGACCCGGATGGGCGTGCCGTGGAGCTCTACGTGGCCTGACGGCGCGGCGTGTGATGGCCTCGCGGGACGCGGGCCCCGAGGGGGTCAGCCGGTGCGCACCGCTCGGGCCAGGAAGTGGTGTGTCGCGTCCTCGTAGCGGTGCAGGTCCCAGCCCGTCGCGTGCAGTACGGGGCGCAGGTTCTCCTCGGCCAGCAGGTCGTCGGGGGCCAGGGGGCGGCCGTGGCGGGCGGCGCGTTCGGCTCGGCCCGAGCGGTGGAAGAGCAGCAGGACACCGCCGGGGGCGGTGACGCGGGCCCATTCCCGCAGCGCGGCCGCCGGGTCGGGGACGTGGTCGATCAGGCCCGCGCTGAAGATGCCGTCCAACGACCTGGTCGGCAGCGGCAGGCGGCAGGTGTCGGTGAGCAGCAGATGGGCGCGGTCGGCGCGCCCTTCGCGTGCGGCGGCCGTGAGCATGGCCGGGGTGAGGTCCGCGCCGAGTACGACGCCCTTGGGGCCGACTTCGGCGCGCAGCGCGGGCAGGGCGAGGCCGCTGCCGCAGCCCATGTCCATGGCCCGCTGCCCCGGGAGCAGCTCCATGCGGGTGACGGCGGCCGCGTACCGGGGGCCGTCGGTGGCGAAGCGCTCCTCCCAAGTGGCCGCCTGTGAGGTGAAGAAGGCGCGGGTCGTGGTCCGGGCCGCGCGGGATGCCACGAGGGTGGCGAAGCGCTCGAAGACGCCGTCGCGATGCGGTGCGAGTGCGGCCAGTTCGGCGGGGGTGGATTCGTGGAGGTCCGGTGCGGTGGCCGCTTCGTCGGGGAAGGCGGTGGCGAAGGCGTCGACGGCTTCCTTGTCCACCTCCAGGTGGAACTGCAGTCCCCAGGCCGAGCCGCCGATCCGGAACGCCTGGACCGGGTAGCGGTCGCAGGTGGCCAGCAGGGTGGCGCCGTCCGGGAGGTCCATGGTGTCGCCGTGCCAGTGCAGTACGCGAAGGTGGCCGGGCGCTGAGGACGCCGAGGCGAACAGCGGGTCGGCGGGCGCGGCCGAGGTGGTTCGTACGGCTCCCCAGCCGATCTGCGGGCCGTCGCCGGGGCGGGCCGTGCCGCCCGCCGCCACCGCCAGCAGTTGCGCGCCGAGGCACACCCCGAGCACGGGGACCTCCGCTTCCAGCGCGGCGCGCAGCAGTGCCAGCTCGGCCGCGAGGGTCGGAAACGCCGGGGAGTCGTCGTACGCCGCCATCGGTCCGCCCATGACCACCAGCGCGGCCAGTCCGTCCGGCGTTTCCGGGACCGGGTCCCCGGCCCAGATCCTGCATACCCGCACCGGCAGCCCGGCCGCCTCCAGCGCGGTGCCGATGGCGTACGGGCCCTCGTGCGGAAGGTGCTGGACGACCAGGACGCCCCTCGGTTCCGCCCAGCTCACGGGGCACCCTTCGCCGTTACCACGCAGGGATCGCGTTGTGTCACGTCCACGAGGTGTAGCCGCCGTCCACGCGGATCGCGGTGATGCCGCTGATGTGCCGGGCCCCGCAGCGGTCCTGCGGCAGGACGAGTTGGGGGCCCGCCTGGTCGAGGGGTACGCCGTCGATGCCGACCGCGAGCAGGACCGGCGCGCGGCCGAAGTCGGGGTCGATCTCCGCCCAGGACAGCAGGGCGTGATGGCCGTCCGTGCCGGACACCGCGATCAGGAAGCGCAGACGGTCCTTGCGGCGCGCGGGGTCGAAGCCGGGACCGGCCGCCGCCAGCACGTCGTGGAGCAGGGGGCCGGTGAAGCGGTGGTGCCTGATACCGCTGGTGGCGCACTCGAAGCTGACGTCGGCCTCGTGCTGCGGCCAGGCGAGCAAGTCGGACACCGTCAGCCGGGCGGGACGGTTCAGATCGCCGGTGAGAACGAGGTCCGCCATCGGGCGGACGGCCGTACCGGCAGCTGCGAGGGACTGACTCACGGGCTACCACCTCCCGGATGACCGTACCCGGACCCATGTCCCGTACAAACGCGCATGCCAGCCTTGTCGAAGATGAATACGGCTTCTGCGATGCCGTGGGGGACTTTCTCCTTGAATTTGCGGGGTCGCTGTCGCCCGGATGGCATCCGGCCGGGCCGACTGCGGAAACGGTCGAGCAGGGCTTCGGCGGCATCGAGATCGTCGGGCTGCCGCCGTGGTCATCGCCGCTCAGGTGTGCTCGGGAGCGGTGGCGGAGTGGCCGTCGGGGCTGCCCGGGGAGTCGGTGATGGGCGGGGTGTCGGCGGCGGAGGCCCGTACGAGGCGGGGGCCGTCCGGCCCGTACACCGCGCGCGGTTCGGGAAACGCGGCCAGCAGGCCGAGGTAGCTCACGACCGCGAGGGCGAGGCCGACCGGCAGGGAGATGTCGGCCCCGTCCGCGAGATCGCCCAGCGGACCGACGAACTGGCCCGGCAGGTTGACGAAGAGCAGCGCCACGACGGCGGACACCAGCCAGGCGGACATCCCGCGCCAGTTCCAGCCGTGGGTGAACCAGTAACGGCCGCCGCGCTGACGGCGGTTGAAGACCTGCAGCGCCTCCGCGTCGTACCAGCCACGGCGGGTGACATAGCCGAGAACCATCACGATCATCCAGGGCGCGGTGCAGGTGACGATCAGCGTCGCGAAGGTGGAGATGGACTGGGTGAGGTTCAGGGCGAACCGGCCGAGGAAGAGGAACACGATCGACAGTGCCCCGATGAGGAACGTCGCCCGGACCCGGCTGAAGCGCGGAAAGACGCTGGAGAAGTCGAGGCCGGTGCCGTAGAGCGCCGTGGTGCCGGTGGACAGGCCGCCGATCAGCGCGATCAGGCACAGCGGGAGGAAGTACCAGCCGGGCGAGATCGCCAGCAGCCCGCCGACGTAATTGGGGGCGGCCGGGTCGACGTACCTGGGGGCCTTTGTGGCGATGATCGAGGCGGTGGCCAGACCGAAGACGAACGGCAGCAGGGTGGCGAGCTGGGCGAGGAACGCGGCGCCCATCACCCGGCGGCGCGGTGTCGCGGCCGGGATGTAGCGGGACCAGTCACCGAGGAAGGCGCCGAAGGAGACCGGGTTGGACAGCACGATCAGCGCGGCGCCGATGAACGACGGCCAGAACAGCGGGTCGGCGGTGGAGTCGAAGGTGCCCGCGTAGCCGGGGTCGAAATCGCCTCCGAAGGCGACGGCGCCCAGCACGAAGAGCGCCGACGCGGCCGTCACGGCGACCTTGTTGACCAGCAGCATGAAGCGGAAGCCGTAGATGCAGACGATGAGCACGAGGACCGCGAACACCGCATAGGCGGCGCCGTACGCGACCTCCGACTCCGGTACTCCGGCGAGTCGGTGGGCCCCGCCGATGAGCGCGTCGCCCGAGGACCACACCGAGATCGAGAAGAACGCGATCGCGGTGAGCAGCGAGAGGAACGAGCCGACGATCCGGCCGTGTACTCCCAGATGTGCCGAGGACGAGACCGCGTTGTTCGTGCCGTTGGCCGGGCCGAACAGCGCCATGGGGGCGAGCAGCAGCGCCCCGGCGACCAGACCGAGGACGGTCGCCGCGAGACCTTGCCGGAAGGACAGCCCCAACAGGACGGGAAAGGCGCCGAGTACGCACGTCGCGAAGGTGTTGGCGCCGCCGAAAGCCAGCCGGAAGAGGTCGATCGGGCGGGCCGACCGGTCCTCGTCCGGTATGCGTTCGACGCCATGGGTCTCGATCTCGGTGATCGACGTGGTCACGGGCTCCACCCTTCGGTCCGGCTGTGGCACCGCCCCGTGATCAGGGACGGGGCCACAGTCTGCGTCCCGCCCCTGACCAGCGGCAACCGCCGGTGGCGCAGGAGGACGGGGGCGAGTTACTCGTCCACGGCCGGTGCACGAGGATGAGCACTGCACGAAACCACGCATACGCCCGTACTCGCTCACGCAGACCGACAGCCCGACAGACCCGACAGACCCGACAGACCGATGGACACCCGATGACCGATCTCCTCTCCCGGGTCCTGGCCCGAACCGGCCGGACCACCCGGGCGCCCAAACCGCCCCGCGAACGGACCTGGAAGGACCTGTCGCCGCTGCTGCGGCTGCTGATCCTGACGCAGCTCGCCTTCAACGTCGGGTTCTACGCCGTGCTGCCGTTCCTCGCCGAGCACCTCGGCACCGCGATCGGCATGGCGGGCTGGCTGGTCGGGTTCGTCCTGGGCTTGAGGACCTTCAGCCAGCAGGGTCTGTTCGTG
>Ga0307508_10001706_pt1 | contig 24392 bp, 32 predicted proteins | sample 9_EM_MG_FD_203089 | JGI IMG/M metagenome (GOLD analysis project Ga0307508, IMG submission 203089) | Populus trichocarpa ectomycorrhiza microbial communities from riparian zone in the Pacific Northwest, United States - 9_EM | ecosystem: Host-associated > Plants > Roots > Unclassified | place... | reverse complement strand
AACCACGCAACTCATACAACCTTCTCTTATGCAACTGGGGCCCGTAACCGACACCCTTTCCAAGATCGAGACATCCGGAGCGAGGTGACGACACTCTTTCCAAGATCGAGACATCCGGAGCGAGGTGCCGGCATCAACAACCAAATCAAACAACCAAACCGAAATCGAGCGCCGGAACCTGCGCCGTGACAGATGCGCCAAATCGCTCTGAACGAATGCTTCGCCCTGGGTGCCACACTCGAGGCCGCTTAAGGCCAGGTACGAACTCTGGTGGAGGCTATCCTGAACTCACAGGAGACTGCGCCAGCCTGGCGGATCGAAGACCAGGAGGAGCAGCTTGCCACTGCTCGATAGGCAATCGACGGACTCGCTACCCTGGAAGGACAACCGCGATCCCGCACCGAGAGGGTCCCAGATCCAGCAACCTTCGACGGCACCTGCGAGAACCTTGAGGGGTTCATTGTGCAGCTACGCATCAAGCTGTTCAGTGACCCCTCACGTTTCCCTACGCCCGCCCTGCGGATGGGTTATGCCTTCAATCGCTTGGAAGGCAGGACGCAGGCACAAATACTCCCATTCATCCAAAACGGAGCATTTCAGCTGAACGACTCCAACGACATTATCCGCATCCTCGAAGCGGCATTTGGCGACCCCGATCCTGCTGCGACCGCCTGCACCAAGCTTCATGGTCTGAAGCAGGGCAAGAAAGAGTTCACTGCCTACTTTGCCGAGTTCTAGATGCTGGTCTCCAAACTCAGTTGGGACGAGCATGCTAAGTTGGACGCCCTGAAGGAAGGAGTGTCGATGGAACTCTGCCGCCAGCTGTTGGGACGAACCCAGGGCCTCTCCTTCGACCAGTTGGTTGGCCTTTGCCAGCAACTGGATTCGGAGATACATGCTCTCCAACTCCACGAAGGAAGACAGAACACCTCCTCCCACCAAAACCGCGGCAACCAGAACCAATCCCGCAACTCGACCCCCTCAGCAACACCCACCACCAGTCAGAGCGCAACCGCCCCGGGCCCGATGGACCTCAGCGCCAGCCGGAAGAAACTCTCGGAGCAGGAACGTGCAGCCCGGCTCAGGGAGGGCCGCTGCCTATACTGCTGAGGATTGGGGCAAATGGCCGCCCAATGCCCCAACAGGAGCCGCAACCCGTTCCGCACTGCCGCTGCTCAAGTCTCCGACTCCGAATCCACTGCGTCCTCCGGAGCGTCTTAAGACCACCACCACACCGAGCACCACCAGCATGCACATGGCTGCTGTGGTGGCTCTCCACCATCGGGAAAAGCCTAGGCCAGCAGCCGCATGATGGCACTGCTGTTGGCCGTACTCCAGGCAAGTATTCTTCTCTCTCTCCCCGTGTCTTTCGCTTGTCGAGTTTGTCCAATGTAGCTATGGTAGGAAAACATCTTGTTATTTTGTGCAATCTTTCCTTTGGTGACAAAACCATAGCTAGCCACGCCCTGATCGACTGCGGAGCCATGGGAGTCGCCTTCGTTGACGAAGACTTTGCCCGCCATCACCAACTACCCCTCACACCACTTAAGTACCCGAGAGCCCTCGAGGTTATCGAGGGCCGCCCAATCTCCTCCGGAGACATTACCCACACCGCCAATGCCATCTTATCGATTCATGAACACCAAGAAAAGATACCCATGTTTGTAACCAAGCTCGGTCACTACCTGATTATGCTCGGTATCCCCTGGATGGCGCTCCAGGACGTGGCCATATGGTTCAGCTCCTGCACCCTGACTTTTGGACGCAGGATTGCATGGCGAATTGCAATCCTGTCCCCACCATAGCCCGTGCCATCAGCTCCTAACCCCCGGAACCAGCACTCTGTTCCCTTGTGTCAAAAGTAGCTCCAGGAGAGCCAGAAGTAAGCACGGGGGCCGGCGATATCGGGGCCCAGCTATTTACGTCACCCCAGGTGAATAATACCGCCCAGGCTGACAGAACGGAACCTAGACTCGACGCCCGTAACGGACTTAGACTCGAGGTTGTCGGACCTGGACTCGACGCCCGTAACGGACTCCGACTCGACGCCCGTAACGGACTCCGACTCAACGCCTGGAACGGACTCGGACGCAACGCCAGTAACGGACTCGGACTCGACACCCGTAACGGACTCGGACTCGAGGCTGTCGGACTCGGACTCGACGCCCGTAACGGACTCGGACTCGACGCCAGTAACAGACTCGGACTCGATGCCCGTAACGGACTCGGACTCAAGGCACCCGGACCCGGACCCGGTGTGACACTGGAATGTCTGGTCAACGTCGGAGTGACAGTACAATTGAACTGGTCAGGTTTCTCAATAGTCACGAAGGAGATGGGGCGCGCGCGGTCTTCGCTGGCATTCAGTTATTATACAGGAATAACACCCCCCATGACAATCCTTCCAAGCTCGCCCACCGTTAAGGGATTCACAGTGAATAATCTAAGCGGTTCGGTTCGGTATCGGTGGCGCCCGCTGGCTGCGGCTTGACCGCCCGATAGTACGCGGCTCCGCGGCAACGGCTTGCCCAACGGATCGCTCGGTGGACGACTTGGTGTGCGTGGCAGCTCACGCGGCGCCGCATGCGGTTCGAGACGGGCCCGGCATCTTGCCCGACAGCTCGCTCGCGACGCTTCGGCGGAGGATTCGATTCGAGACGGGCCCGGCGTCTTGCCCGACGACTCGCTCGCGGCGCTTCGCGGGACGGTTCGAGGGGGGCCCATCGTCTTGCCCGACGGCACGCTCGCGGCGCTTCGATGGATGGTTCGGTCAAGACGGGCACGGTGTCTTGCCCGGGGGCTCGCACGACAACTACCTCACGGGTAAGATAAGGAAAGGAATACGCTCACACACCAGACCATGCGGGCCGGAGCCCGAAGCTACTCGTCCTGGTCGGTCTGACAATAGGATCCGCCCAATGGTATCACGGACCGCGCCATTCCCTCAGCTTATAGCTGGGTTCAAGTCACGGCCCCACGTCAGCCCTTGGCTACAGCCTCGGGGATTATACCCTCAACAGGGGTCCTATCCGTGCCGACCGACGTGTTGCCCATCAGACCCTTCCTATCTGACGCCTAGACTCTCGAGCCCCTCACGTATCCTTCCGTCTCCTTCCCGATCCACTGTCGTCTCACTCGCCGCGCTTAGGCGTATTTGCACTTCGGCGGATGGTGCGACGCATGCCCGGCGGCAGGCCAGATGGCTTGCGTATATCGTTTCGGTTCGGCGGATCGTCTGACGCTTCGGCAACTGCCAAACGGCTCGCTCGACAACTGCCTCACAGGTAAGATAAGGTAAGGGATATGCGCACACACCAGATTCTCCTGGGTGCGGGCCGGAGCCCGAAGCTACTCGTCCTGGTCGGTCTGACAATTGGATCCGCCCAATGGTATCATGGACCGCGCCAATCCCTCAGCTTATAGCTGGGTTCAAGTCATGACCCCATGTCAGCCCTTGGCTACGGCCTCGGGGATTATACCCTCAACGGGGGTCCTATCCGTGCCGACCGATGTGTTGCCCATCAGATCCTTCCTATCTCCCGCCTAGACTCGCGAGCCCCTTGCGTATCCTCCCGTCTCCTTCCCGATCAACTGTCGTCTCGCTTGCGGCGCTTGTAGGGTCTCTTGTAGGATCGCTGGTAGGATCGCTCGCAGGGGGATGGTTGTTGACTCGATGTCTTCGTGACCGGTAGGTGGTCCGTCGATCATTGACCGTTCTGTGGTTCATGGTTCCGCTGATGATTCCGATGATCGTTTCAATGATGATTCCAACGATGATTGCAATGATCGTTTCGATGATGATTCCGAACATCGTTTCGAAGATGATTCCGAAGATCGTTTTGATGGTTCTCGTTTTTCTTCGATGACAACCGCTCGTCGGCGGGTCGTCGTATAAGTATCCGGCTGGTCAAAGTCACGTGCTGCGGGGAACTACCCCGCACTGGGACGTGAAAACTCTTCGCCTTGGCACTAGATTTCAGCAGCGTAAATAGGATAACTCTCGATTGGGTCAGACAGTAGTGCTTTTCCCGTATCTTCCCGAGAGTGGCCAGAGCAGGTGCCTCTCCTTAAGTCCTCTTGTCGTGATTGGGTGATGCGATTGGGTTGTTTGCGGGGTTGATTTCGTTACTCGACCGGAGCCGGCAGCAACAAGCTCTCAACTGTTCCAGCTAATCCTTCTCGGCCGCAACGGGCACCAAGGTATAGCTCCGCCCCATATCGCTCCCAACAGACTCTCGAACTGTTCCTGAGGTGCGGTCCTGTCGTGGCGTTTGCACTTTCCCGAACACGTACCGGTACTTGGTCTGGGGCTACCCAGCGCTACAGGATCGGCTTGAAGTCAAGCCTCCGCTTCAGTATTCGGTCAACTCGACGTCCCTTACCTTGGTGCGGTGTGTGCCCTGCATCATAATCGTTGTAAGCATCTCGGATAAGTGGGGGATATGCTCACACTGTCGTGCGCGGGCAAAGCCCAGAACTCCCACATCCTGATCGGATTCCGCAAAAAGACCGGTAGTGGTGCTAGCAGCCACGTAACTATCTCTGCGCAAGCATCATCAACTGGCCCCGTAGGGTTCAGGGAGAATCCAGGCGAAGCTGGTCGAACTCCCTCCAACGGTTGCCCCCCTTGCTGCCGGCTCCAGGTCGGTAGTGGTGCTATCAGCCACGTAACTATCTCTGCGCGAGCATCATCATGTGGCCCCATAGGGTTGAGGGGGAACCCGGGCATAGACGGTCGAACTCCTCCCTACGGTTGCCCCCCTTGCTACCGGCTCTGGGTCTTATCTCCACCGCCTAGACTCTCAGCTCCTTGCATTCCTGTTTCCCTTCCGATTGCTTGTGGTGACCAGCAAAGTTGTCTTTCTCTGTAGCAGCGCTTGCGCTTTCCCAGTATGTGCTAGTGCTTAGCCCAAGATCATCCACTGCTGCAGAGTCGGTTGACCCGAGCAGAGCCCCGACGGTGTCGGTTGCCCGGTCTCGGTATGCCGTCCTAAGACCTTGTGATGAGTTTCCGATACCTTCCTGCCCGGTCCGTATCCGAATGTCCGACCCGTAATATTTAGGGTGTAACACCCGGCACCAAACCGATCCAGATCACTGCGCTCGGAGGACCCTCATTCCACCAGATAGCCCACAAGGAGCAACTCACAGTTTTCTCGCTCTCGTTCTACGAGATCAACCGAGCCCTTGAACCAACGATAGAAGTGAAACAGCTCGACCTGGCGGACTATGTGCCCAAGGACTACCACGAGTTCCTGCCTCTCTTCTCTGAAGCTGTGGCTAAGGCCCTGCCCCCACATCGGCCATACGACCACAAGATCCCGCTCCGAGAAGGATTCACGCCCCCCTTCGGGCCACTATACTCGCTGTCCAAAACCGAGCTACAGGCGCTAAAGGAATGGCTGGAGGAGAACCTGAGCAAGGGGTTCATCCGTGCCTCATCGTCCCTGGCCGCCTCACCTATCCTATTTGCCAAAAAAGGAGACGGATCGCTGCACCTTTGTGTCGACTACCGCAGCCTGAACGAAGGAACCATCAAGAACCGGTACCCCCTCCTGCTACTGCAAGAAAGGCTGATGCGACTCTCGAAGGCCAAATACCCCACCACCCTGGACATCCGTGGTGCCTACAACCTGGTATGGATGGCCGAGGGGGAGGAATGGAAAACAGCCTTCCGGACATGGTATGGCCTTTTTGAATCTCTGGTAATGCCATTCGGCCTTACCAATGCGCCAGCCGACTTCCAGGCCCTGATCAATGATGTACTCCGCCAATTCCTCGACGACTTCTGCACTGCCTTCCTTGATGACATCCTCATCTATAGCAACACCCTGGAGGAACACAAGAAGCAGGTATATAAGGTGCTAAAGGCGCTCTCGGACACTGGTCTTCACCTTAAGCCGGAGAAGTGCCACTTCCACAAGCAGGAGGTGAAGTACCTCGGATTCATCATCGGAACCAATGGCGTCAGGATGGACCCGGAGAAGGTGTCCTGCGTACTGGACTGGCAGACCCCAGGGAATGTGATGGATATACAATGCTTGCTAGGGTTCGCCAACTTCTACCGGAGATTCATAAGGGATTGTTCCAAGGTAGTCTCCCCCCTAACCAGCCTGACGAAGAAAGAAGGTGGGAAATAAGTTCCCTTCATCTGGGGGCCGGTCCAGCAAAAGGCCTTAGAAGATATCAAGAAAGCATTCACGACGGCACCGATCCTACGCCACTTCGACTACGACCGCACAATCGTTGTGGAAACCGACGCCTCGGACTACGTTTCGGCCGGTATCCTATCCCAATACGACGATGAAGGAACCCTACACCTGGTTGCCTTCTACTCCAAAAAACACAGCCCTGCCGAATGCAACTACGAAATCAACAACAAGGAGCTCCTGGCAATAGTTCAGGCATTCGAAGAATGGCACCCACACCTGGAAGGATCGAGCCACCCGGTCCAGGTCCTGAGTGACCACAAGAACTTGGAATACTTCATGTCAGCGAAGCTCCTCAACCGCCGACAAGCATGCTGGTCTGAATTCCTCTCCCGTTTCGACTTCCGAATTGTGTACCGACCTGGGAAGGCTGGTGGGAAGCCGGACGCACTGACTCGGAGGTCGCGAGACCTCCCTAAGGAAGGGGATGAAAGACTGCTTGCCAACCAACAGGCCGTCCTCAAACAACATAACGTGAGAGGATTAGCACTTCACGCGCTCAAAAACGAACTCGGACTCGACGAACGACTCGGACTCGATGACTGACTGGGACCCGACAACGGACTTGGACTCGACGACCGACTCGGACCCGACAATGCACTCGGACTCAACACCGGACTCAGACTCGGACTCGGACTCGGAAAACGTCCTGCGATCACAGACCTACTCAAGGAAGCCTACAAAGCCGACTCGCTACCGAACCGGATCCTGAAACTCCTTCGCGAGGGGTCAAGGCACTCGAGGGAAATATCCCTGGCCGATTGCAAGGTGAAAGATGGCAGGCTGATCTACAGTGACTGCATCTATGTACCAGACCACCCCCCTCTCCGACTATGACCTACAAGACCACCACAAACCGTCAGCCATCAGGCACTCAGGGCGTGCAAAAACCCTCGAACTCCTCACGCGCAAGTATCACTGGCCACAGATACGGAAGGACGTAGACCGCTTTGTGAGGAACTGTCACACTTGCCGCCGAACGAAAGCCGCCCATCATGCCCCTTATGGTACACTACGCCCCCTGCCGGTACCAGCACGGCCCTGGCAACATATTTCAGTCGACTTTGTCACAGGCCTACCCCCATCGAAAGGATATGACGCCATCTGTGTGTTCGTGGACCGCGCGACGAAACAGAGGCACCTCCTCCCCTGCACCACGACTATCACAGCCGAAGGGTTGGCCCACCTCTTCTGTGACAGGATCTTCCGCTACCACGGGCTGCCAGAAACGATCTTATCGTATAGGGGACCGCAGTTCACCTCCCGGTTGTGGAAACACCTTTGCGCCTGCCTAAAGATCGACCCACGCCTGTCCACCACATTCCACCCGCAAACGGACAGCCAAACCGAGCGAATGAATGCAGTAATGGAACAACACCTACAGGCCTACGTCAACTACCTACAGGACGACTGGACCAGCTACCTTTTCCTCACCCAGTTCGCCGGAAACAACCAGGTATCGGACTAAACCACGCTGTCCCCCTTCTTCGCCAATGCTGGCTATCACCCCCATTGTGACTTCGAGCTGGATATCCGCGTCGACAACCCAGAGGAATACTGAGCCCAGACCGTAGCCGAGCGTCTGCACTGGATCCACGAGGTGGTCAGGAGCGAGATGCGGTATGCGCAGGCCCGACAACAAGACAACGCGGATTTCCAGCGTACTCTGGCACTGGCCTTCCAACTCGACGACCTTGTCTGGGTGGACTGAAGGCACTGGCGCACCGAACGGCCGAGCCGGATACTCAAAAACAATCACCATGGACCCTACTGTGTCAACCGAGCGATAGGAACCCATGCCTACGAACTGGACATCCCGAATGCCATCCAGAAACACCGAACCTTCCCAGTCTCATTGCTACATGCTGCCGCCGATGACCTGATCCCAGGGCAAATTATCCCACTGCCACTCCCGGTGATCGTCGAAGGCGAAGAGGAATGGGAAGTGAAAGAAGTCTTGGACAGTCGGAGTATTCGGGGCCGGCTGCATTACCTCGTGAAATGGAGAGGGTTTGCGGCACCAACATGGGAGCCTGGGGAAAATCTAGCAGACGTGCAAGCCGTCGATGACTACCACAAGCGCCACCCGCAACGCCCCGCACCAGCTCAGCTCGCTCTCATGGGAACTCGAGCCTAAAGGAGGGCTACTGTCACGGTGTCGGATCACATGCAACTCTGACGTCGCCGGACCACAGAAGTGGGGGAAAAACGGAGAAGCGAGGGAAGGTTCTAGAACGAAGGGATGCAGGACGCCGGGGCAAGGGAACAAAGGGATGTGCTGGAATGTGAGAATGTGTGGATCGTGAAACGTGTCGGTGTTTGCTCGTGTCGGTGTTTGCTCGTGTCGGTGTTTGCTCATGTCGGTGTTTGCTCGTGTCGGTGTTTGCTCGTGTCGGTGTTTGCTCGTGGGGGTGTTGGCGGGAGTTCCTGTATATAACGAGCGCTGTTGCCCGGCGTAGATCTGTACGCAACAACTTGTTTACACCGTCACCGTGTCCATGTCTCTGTCTTGTCCCGGTCCTTGTCCTTGTCCTTGTCTCCATCCTTGTCTCCATCTTGTCTCTGTCCTCGTCCTTGTCCCCGTCCTTGTCTCTGTCCGTGTCTCCGTCCTTGTCTCCGTCCTTGTCTCGTGCCCTAGTTTCTGTTCTGTCCTCGTCCTCCTCCATCGCTCGTCTGCCACTGCGCTACACCGCTCGCCCGCTGCCGCGCTCCACCGCTCGCCCTCCGCCGCACTCTACTGCTCACCTTCCACCGCGCTCTACTGCTTGCCCACCGCCGCGCCGTACCTCTCGCCCGCCGCTACCTGGAGTCCTGCCAGACCCTGCCGTTACACCTACGTTGTTTTGTGTGTAAAGCATATCGAACGCTTCCAGCTGCTCAAAGGCATGGAAAATTTGCATCCTGTGCAGAGACCGTCTACATGCTGGGCTATGTACGCGACAGTACCTCAATCTGGCGCCTCTGGAATACCGAACGACAACATGTGATTTAAGCATCCAACATTCGTTTCGATGAGCTCGTAATGACGGCCATGCCAGTTGACAGTATGATGTCGGATCCATTCGAGATTGCAAAGCTGGATACCGATCGAAGCAGGCAGGTCGATACCGATGCGACCAGGCACTGTGAAGCCGAAGGAAGCAGGCAGGTTGATGCCAATACCGAAACATCAAGGCAAGCTGATGCCGATTCGCCTCGACCGACAGATCCCAGCTAGCTTGCAGCTGATGAAGTACGCCTGAATACTGGAAGGTATAATCTTCGCAAGAGACCATGTGCTGTTGCCCACTGGGCCAGGGTGGAAGAGGAACGAGATTCTGCAGATCCGGTGTCCTACCAAAATGCTGTTAGGCATCCAAGGCTTGGCCCGAAGTGGTCGGAAGCTATTCGGGAGGAGTTGCATTCGCTGCACTCGAACTATACATGGGATTACATTTGACCGGAAGACGTTCCGTCAGGTGTCAAACCCATCAGTTCTAAATGGGTCTTCAAGACCAAACAACTATCTGGAGGCGGAATTCGGTACAAGGCAAGACTGGTTATACGAGGCTATGAACAGATTCCCAGACTGGACTTCGATGAAACCTTCGCTCCAGTAGCAAAGCTTTCCAGCCTTTGAATGCTACTCGCATTAGCAGCTATCCATGACTGGGAGATTGACCAGATGGATGTTGTCACCGCTTTCCTAAATCCAGAAGTTGATGGAGATGTTTACATGGCAATGCCGGATGGTGTTGAAGTGCCCGCGGGCGGGCCATGGGTTTGCAAACTACGCAAGTCACTATATGCACTCAAGCAGGCCCCAAGACTGTGGTATGAACACATTGATAACTTTCTGAGATCTCTAGGTCTATTGCGATCAGAATACGATCCAAACATTTACATCTCCGCTATTGGCCTGATACCGCTCATCCTTCTTCTCAACAACGATGATATACTACTCTTCTCTAAGTCTCCCGAACGAGTATGTGAACTCAAGAAGCTCCTTCATGCTAAGTACAAGATGACCAATCTTGGCCTGATTCGCTAGTTTCTTAGACTTGAGATTGAGCGTGACCACCAGAACCGGATTCTGTACGTTCACCAATCGCGGTATATAGACAATGTTCTTGCGACCTTTGGGCTATCCGAATGTAATGGCCACTGGACTCCTCAGCCAACAAGCAATCAGCTTTGAAGACTTGATGATACCGGCAAAGCCCTTGACAAAAACGGGAAGCAGAAGTACCAGTCTATCATTGCCAGTTTGAATTGCCTCATGCAAGGAACACGGCCGGATATCGCCTTTACAGTGACGATGCGCAGCAAATTCCACTCTGCACCAAGCTCCGAACATCTAGCTGCAGCCACCTATACATTACGCTATCAACGGAACACATCCGACCTTGCAATTCAGTACAGTACCGAACGGTGACCCAAGCAGCCTGCCGAACGGCAACCTGAGCAGCCTACTGTATGACGACCAGAGAAGCCTACCGAGAGGCCGATAGGCTTTAAAGATTCAGACTTCGCTGGTGATCAAGATGACCGAAAGTCGACCTCTGGCTATGTTTTTACACTCGGGAATAGTGCCAAATCCTGGCGCGCCCACAAACAGCCACTTGTCGCATTCTCCACAGTGGAAGCAGAATATAATGGTGCATCGGATGCTGCCAAGGAGGCCATTTGGATCAGTTCTCTCTTTACTCGCCTTCTCAGCCTTGATGCCTACCCACAGGAAATCTTTGTCGATAACCAAGGCGCTATTCAACTTGCTAAGAACCCGAAGTTCTACAAGCGCATGAAGCACATAGGGGTACAATATCACCCTGTCCGTGATGCCTGCGAGCGTAACACTATCTGTACCACCTACCTTCCAACATACGAGATTATAGCAGATATCATGACAAAGAGCCTCCCACAGGAGACTTACTGGAAACATGTGAATGGGCTATGAATGGTTCGATGGGCTGCAGGGGAAGCATATGGCAAGCGGATGGCACTTGGTCCGATGAATTGAGTTTCTCTCTTTGGTGGATGTGCTCTTTCTCCTATGGCCATCCTTTTCCTACGGGTTTTTACATGGCTACAAGTTTTAATGAGGCATCCGGGGATGTCATGGGACTTCTGTTTTTCTGTTCTTCTTTCTTTCTTCCTTTCTTTATTGCCTCATTGTTCGAGGGGAAGTGTTAGATATATCGATCGCCCAACGAGGACTGCCGAGGCCTGCCTAGACCGCTGCAAGCAGATGCGCGGGCGGGAGGCATCAGGTGGCCCAGGTGGCCAATGGCCAGCGGCGACATCTAAGCCCGGCGACATCTAGACCGGAGGTGGCGAATCGCCACCGGCAACATATAGACCACAGGTGGCAAGTTGCCACCAAAGGTTCTAGACGAGCTGGTGATGGATAATATATTGGATGTGCATGTATATATAAAGAGCGGTCCTCCAGTCACGGTAAAAAGATTAAGCAACAGAATTCCTACCTATCGATAAACAAATATATTTGACACAAGTTATGCCATTCCGATTGACCAATGCACTGTCAACCTTCCAAGATATGATGAACCACATCTTCTCCAACATGATTGACTTGGGCCTCCTGGTCTACATGGATAATTTCTTGATCTATGCAAAAACCGAGCAGGAACACGATCAGCGGGTTAAGGAAGTATTAAAAAGACTGCAGGAAAATTAGCTAGTGGTCTCGCCAGACAAGTGTGTTTGGAAAACCCAGGAAGTGGAATTCCTAGGATACGTTATCGGGCGAGATGGAATCAAAATGGCGGAAGGAAAAGTGGAGGCAGTACTGGAATGTAGGACCCCGGCATCGCTAACTGAAGTACAGTCCTTCTTGGGATTCGCCAACTTCTATCACCGCTTCATCAAGGATTACTTCCGACTTGCCAGACCCCTGACGGAGCTGACAAAAGGAAGTAAAAAGGAATGAGAGTGGAACCCATGGGCGGAAGAAGCCTTCCAGGAGCTGAAGCGGCGATTTACGACGGTGCCGATACTTGCCCATTTCGACGCCACCAAAACCGTGATCATCGAAACGGACACTTCTGACTTCGCGATCGGAGCCATCTTGTCGCAAAAAGACGAGGAAGGAAGGCTGCACCCTGTGGCCTTCCACTCGCGAAAGTTCCAGCCGGCGGAAATCAACAACGAGATCTATGACAAGCAACTTCTGGCCATTGTGGATGGCTTCAAGCACTGGCGGCGATACTGCGAAGGGGCAACGAATCAGGTCCAGGTGTTCAGGGACCACCAGAACCTTGAGTACTTTACGACCACGAAGTTACTCAACGGACACCAGGCATGGTGGGCCCAGGAATTGGCCGGCATCGACTTCCGCATCTACTACCGATGAGGAAACCGGAACGGGAAACCTGATGCTCTTGCAAGACGTTCCGAGTACCGCCCTGAAAAAGGGGACTGTGAAAACCAGCCGATTACGACAGTTTTGCAAAAGGATAACTTCCAAGAACCAGATAGAAAGTACGTTTATGTGCTCATCGGCAAGGCTCGCTTCGCTCCCACCATGGCAATGGTCGGAAGAATTTGCCGAAGAAGTGCGAAAAGCAGGAAGGAAAGACAAGGAGTACCAGGGTGCAGTGAAGAAACTGGAAGCAGTGCTGGGGAATGCGGCACTGAATGACCAGAAGGTTGAGGAGGAAGCTGCCCACCCTCGTGAGGCGCAGCGGGGGGACCGAATGGTCAGGACGGAAGAGGTCCTCGGGATCAAGGACGGGCTACTCTACCGAAGGGGTATCCTCTGGATCCTGGAGAATGGAAACCTCAAGAAGATGATCCTCCAGTCAGAACACAACACGAAGGGCGCTGGACACATGGGCCAGGAGAAGATGATCGAACTTATCCGACGGAACTTCCGGTGGCCAAAAATGAATGAAAGTATCATCGACTTTGTCCGGAGCTGCCCCAAATGCGAGAAGAACAAAACAGCGCAGCACCAACCATATGGGCTCTTCTCCCCTTTGGAGCTTACGTACGCCCTGTAGCAGTTCATCGCAATGGACTTCATTAGGGAGCTGCCACTCTCAGAATGATGCGACCAGGTGTGGGTGGTTATTGACCAATTCACGAAGATGGCGCACTTCCTTCGCCTCGACAAGGAAAAGAAAACGCCGGCCGACCTGGCGGTAAGTTTTGCGCGAGAAGTCTGCAAGTACCACGGGCTTCCCACAGATATTGTCTCGGATCATCATTCTCAAGTCACCTCCGAGACTTGGCAAGAATTCCGCCAGCTGTCCGGAATCCGCCTGAGGATGTCAACAGCCTTCGACCCCCAGACCGACAGATAAACAGAGCGCCTTAAACAGACCTTTAAGGCATACCTCCGAGCGTTCGTCGGACACGATCAGGACAACTGGGTAAGCCTACTCCCTATGGTGGAGTTTGCCTACAACAACTCGATCACCATGGGCAACAGAATGACGCCGTCTAGGCCAACTACGGTCTTCACCCCGTGTCCTCCGACCCGGCCACCAAAGGACCCTTGAACCCCGCCAGCACACTCTACACTCACTAGATGCACGCGGTACACAAGGAGTCCGCCGAATGATTGGAGGCAGCGCACGAATGCATGCGTCGCTACATGGACCCCCAGCGCACCGAGCCCCCGAAGTATCAGATCGGGGACTTGGTAATTCTCAATGGGTGCAACATCAAAACGCGCCGGCCATTCCGGAAGTCGGACCACAAGAACTATGGTCCCTTCCAGGTGGAGAAAGTCGTCTCGCCCCTCGCTGTTCGGCTCACCCTTCCCTGGAAGTGGAAGATTCACAATATCTTCCATATGTTGCTGCTCGAACCCTATCAGCTCAGTGAACACCGGGCGCCACCAGACCCCTCGAAGGTACTCCGCGAGGCCGACAACATCGAACAGATCGAGGAGTACGACATTTACGAGGTCCTTGGGAGCACCAAGAAAGGGCGCCGCATCCTGTACCTCGTCAGATGGCTCGACTACCCAGACCGGAAGGACTGAACAGAGGAGCCATACGACAACTTCTCGGTAGGAGGTCTGGAGAAACTCCGGGAGTTTCACAGAAAGAACCCAGACGCTCCGAGGGACTACCGGCTCACCGAGGGCTAGACTCTGATCCGCCCCGGGCATATGGCGAAGCCGAAGGGGTTGAAGTACGATCAGCGGGTAGTAGGATGAAGGGGAGGAGGACTTCATCCACAACACACGCAACGAGCAGAAGAGTGAAGGTATTGTAATCCCATTCTGACGACAGTCGTCCCTTAACTGTGGCGAGGCGTGGGTGACTGGTTGAGAGCCACCGGTTTTGACTGGCTCTGGCGGCGAGACTACTGTACGGTCAGCCTGATCCCCTGCTACACCTGCGTGCCAGGTCAACCCGTCTTCTGATCACCTCTTCGGGGGAACACTGTCACCAAATGGTTTCCTTCACAACACTCCAATGTAGGTCTCTGGGCGGAACCCTGAGACCGAGGGCCAATCGTCAGACGAAAGGACTATAAGGTTTTTTCGTGAAGGAGAGTTTTCCTTATAGTCTGGCAGTTGGAGGGATGCAGGGGTTGGAGGACTGCATCCCACTTCAACACAAAGAAAGAGGAGGAGTCAGGATAGTCAGCTTCGGGCCGAAGCTAAGAAGGAGGGGAAGTAGTGTTACACCCGAGGGCAGCAAAGGGAATAAGAAACAAGAGAAAAAGGTGGCAACGGTAAGATACATGAACCAGGAATACCTGAAGACATCTCGGGACCCCAGAAGGCAGTCCGGCAAAAGGAAGTAAGGCAAACGGTAACCCTGGTGTAAGTGTTGGCTATGGTGGCGTACTAGGGCACAAACTGTCCAATACCAATACGTCATCATAGCCGGGTAGACCCGACGCACTCACGACCCTTGTAGCCGCTGCATACGGGAAACGAAGATAAGGGATCTCTGGCTTCCTGCAAGTTGCACGCCATAAGCGGGACTCATATTGCATGACAGATCTGAGAGAGTCTAGACGGGAGATGAGACCTGGAGTTAGACCCTACGGCTGAACGGACAGACGTCAGAATAACTCCGAAGTGGGGCCAGCGGCAAACTGGGATGATAGCAGGTTCCGGAAAGAACCGCGTCTCAATCCGAACCAGGACCTTAGTAGGAACCCAGCATAGTCCGAAAGACCAGCGACCGCTGGAATACGAAGGTCGCCAACTGTCAGCCTCCACCCTTATCGATAGAACCAGTCAGGATCAATCAAACCCCTGCACCGGACCCCCTGGGGCCGCCGTCTGGAGAAAAAGAGAGATTCCCGGCATGACGACAGGAAGAAACCAAAACACGTGACCCCGGGAAAAAGTACATATATACCAACACAAACTCCGTCAAAAAAACACCCTTTTCCCTATCCTCAGATTAAACACTCACGAAACATGCCGACACGATGAACCTAAGATTATTCTGCTGTGAATAAAGACCAATCGAATCTGACTCTACGATATCTTTACCTCCACCTCTGTACTTGCGTACCCAGGTGTCACAACAAGAGACCCTCAACAATCGCAACTCCGGAAGAGCACTACTAGCAAACGACGACTCCCAAGCACTGGTTGTGGCAACCCAAACGCAAGGCAATGATGAAGATTTTGATTGACTAGCCGACTCGGTGGCCTTACTCGGTACGATGGCCAGTCCTGCTGCCGTACTCGATTTGGCCTGCTCCGTTGGACGTATATGGATGCCCAGACCGATGGACTCAGGTGGACCTTCACAACTTGGCCACTGCGCACTTGCATCAGAAGCACTATCAACTACGTGGATAATCGACTCCGGTGCCTCCCACCACATGCATCAGGAAAAAAAAATCTCCGTTCCAACGGAGACCGGCGTTAGATGCGTTGAGAGCGTTGGGAAAAATCTTAGATTCCAATTTGGCGTTGATAGGCAGTTGGCATGCCGGTAACAGCCAACACCTAGCTTCTCCATCCAAACGCTGCGCCAGGCGTGGCATCTACTATCCATGCAGAATACCTTACTCATTTCCGTTGCAAGGTAGTCCGGAGGTCGAATTATCCTGTCCACGCAGCGCTTCCGTCCAAACGTTACGCCAGGCGGTGCATCAACTACCTGCGCAGAATACCTAACTCATTTCCGTTGGAAGGTAGTCCGGAGGTCGAATTATCCTGTCCACACTGCGCTTCCGTCCAAACGCTACGCCAGGCATGGCGTCTACTATCCACGCAGAATACCTTACTCATTTCCATTGGAAGGTAGTCCGGAGGACGAATTATCCTGTCCACACTGCGCTTCCATCCAAATGCTATTCCTGGCGGCGCATCTACTACTCGCGCAGAATACCTTATTCATTTCCATTGGAAGGTAGTCCGGAGGTCGAATTATCCTGTCCACGCTCTGCCGAATGCACCACCTGGTGGAGTGTGTATTATTTTGGCAATACGCGCCTCTCGGCCACTAATTCAATACTTGATGCATGGCATTTGGCACCGCAAGGTTGTTTTAGACGTAATACAATACAACAAGGTAGCTGACTACAGTCAAAACAGAGCAATCGTTAAACACAAGGAGAAATGCCATTCCAGAGGCTAGTAAACCTCATTCCAAGTAGCTAAATCAATGTGGCTGTTCACTATCCATCCTTTATTCACGATTCCCAAGCAGTCGGGTTCTTCTGGAATTAGATGCGCTGCGCCAGCAATGGTATCACTGCTGATCACAGCGTAGCCTCTGCCCGCTGAAGGTGTAACCACTTTCACCATACCAGACACTCTTTCAGGCGTACCGACTGCAGCTGGGGTCGTTGTTTGGACGAATGCGCACCAAAAGTGTCCTCCACCGGCGGAAAGCTTGAAGAGATTTAAAAGACGGTACGGCACGCACCCTTGAAGCGCGCCATATGCCGGTTTGTGATCATGATGATGGTTGGAAGCCTTGACCCATACCCAGTCGTGGCGAGCTGGTTGACCGTAGCAGGTTTTTTCACCTGTGCATCGAACGTATTGAAGCTTCTGCTCACCGTACATATTGCTGATGGGGACTCGTATTCAGTGGTAAATGTTTACAGCACACTGGAGCAGGTCTTCGGAACCAATTTTGATCTTCCTGGACTGAAGCCAATTTTGGGCATATCCTCTCTTCCAATATTCGTAGAAATAGGATACCGTGGGTGGAATAATAGACGCTCCTCCTGGCGTTGCGAATGTGCTTATGAATTCGTTGCAATGGGCGTGCATACTAGATAGCCACAAGCACTCCTAAGACTGCGTTTCAAAAAACGACCCGGTTGAGGTGTTGTAGGACTAGGGTTTCGTGTTAAGGGTTGTGGGATGACGCTAATGTGGTTACTAGAGGGCAAGTACTTTCATATATAAAGGAACCCATCGTTCGTCGTTGTTCCCTCTTCTCTCTCCTTCTTCACGCCACCCACCAACTCATACTACTCTACCCTCATTTCTCACTCTGAATATTAAACCCCACTCTGTGCGTATCATTCATTCTTCCTCCTTACCTTCTAATCGCCCATTGACTCGCACAGATCTTCTCACATCAAATATCGACCATGTCGACCCCACGCAGGACCCCCAAATCGCAGGCTGTTGAGAAGATTCAAGGCGGCACCCAAGAATCACGGATTCGACCCCCAGCTAGCTCTCATCCCGAGCTCTCCAAACTCACAGCTGTCGCGGCAGGCAAGAGACCCCTCTCAACATCAAGCAACGGTAATGCTCGCAAAAAGATGAGGAAACCTCCGCACGCTACTTCTGGAATAGCTCAAGACTCACGAGAAGTTGTTCGATCATCGCGGGCAGGACTTCCGCCACCAAATACACCTTCGAGTGTACCGGGTCCAGCTGTCAAGGTGACCTCCTATTCGCTGAGAGGAGGACATATTGACAACCACTCTTCTCCGCTATCTACTTCCAGATCGACACCCTTTCCCTCGCCTTCACAATCGTCGGACCTAGGTTCGGTCGCATCCTTTGCCGGTCGTCCAGGACCCCGAAGTGCGCTACATTCGGGGAGTTTGGAATTGGCCAGTGTGCTGGAAGCAGTGAAGCGATTACTTGAGCGGTACTGCTACAGAGTATCCCCGTTCATTAATCCTGCTGAGGAGATGATGGATGTCAGTGCCAAATGACACTTCAGGCGTGGTGTTCGCTTTTCATGCTGACACTAATGGGTTTTAGATCATTACCAAGCTGTGGCCAGAGGCCAACAGACAGAAAGGATACGATATCGACTTCAACTTGTCGCAGGTGTACAACCTTAAATACGTATAGAACGATTCACTCTTCCTGTATGCGTTATGTGCATTTGATGAGGTGCTAACAGCATGTGTTGGATGCGGTTTCTACAGATCAAGAATGCCTATCACAGTATGCAATCGAGTTGGATTTCGACCGCACGTAAATCCATCGTCGACTTGTACGATATAAACACTCATTCGAGCGCGACTGGTCGTTTGGCCGCGGTCGACGCATTGCTACAGAACTACACATTGATCTACCGGGACAGCGATCGAAAATTACCACCTGGGGTGAAGGCTACCATTCCCATTCTATCATCCTTTGCACTCAAACAGTCTAACGCTATTCCCAGAGACGTATAACCCCTTTTTTTGCAAGTCAAATCCCACGGTTCATCCAATTGCACTTCTTCAACAAACGTCGTGTTCAAAACCCAGGACTTTACAACTGGTTGCTCGACAAGCAACCCCCCACTCTTATTGTTTACGTGGTTACCGCACTTCATCACGCACTTCGGGAGTTGCGAAACAAGGAAGAAGCGGCTCAATCACGATCTGTGGTGCAACGATCGCAGCTCAAATCAACCGGTTGGACTTATTTTTTCAACATAGCGAATGATGGCGGTAAGTAGATTTTGACACTCTAAGAGCGCTGCTAATTATTTCTACAGCATGTTATGCCGCCTTGATGTCCATGTGGAATAGCCTTCATCCCGGATTAAGAGAAAAGGCTATGAACTCGATACGTCATGCGCTGAAGGCTGAAGTTCTTTCGAAAATGTCAGCTGACCAACCGAGACTGGCAATAGAACCTCTTCCCACGCTGGAAATGGACCCCGAACTGTTGGCTGCCTTTCTTGCGGAGCCTGAACCCGAGGAGATCGATTTGGGACCGCTCGTAACACTGCAGAGGGACAACAGGATCGCAATTGAGAACGACAGCGACTACGAGCGCGTAACGGACCGAACCGAAATTTTTGGACTCCGCGCCGGGAGCAATACCAACAATGACTACAGCGCTGCAGAGGATGAAGTAGAAGCCACCGCTGGCAATCAAGATCACTGGATAGCCGAGGAGGAAGATGATAGCGCAGTCGACGATTCGGATATCGAGCATTTGGAGCTTTCCGAGGATGATGACGATATATAGCATGCGCTAAATAGCAATACATCAGAACGGTTGGCATTTCACTTCACTCATCAATTGTTATGTGCGAAATTAGGTTTAAAGATTAGGAGCATTGTGCCCATGCGTTGGAAGTAAGACGCTTCGTGGAGTATAGTGGATCGCAGGTGTTGTCGTCGCCACGCCACGAGTATCGTCTACACGTAGAAAAAATCGTTCTCAGTAGGGAGTTAGCGCTGATTAACGGACCTCTGCGTGAAAAGGAAGATGGTGGGAATCGTTGTCGCCACGCCACGAGTATCGTCTACACGTAGAAAAAATCGTTCGCAGTAGGGAGTTACCGCTGATTAACGCACGTCGGCGTGTAAACGAAGATGGGGCATCCAGTCTCCCGCGCGCAGATCTAACGTTGCAACACTTACCACGCAGCGCCCCATCGTTTACAAGTGGGAGGTAGCGCTGAAACCGTTCTATGCGTTGGATGCCAGTACACGCACATAACGCAGAATTTTTTTTTCCTGATGTGTACAATGGACCCAAGTCAGCGTACCTCACCTACCGTTACCTACCGCATCCAATCGACATCAAGTTGGGAGACGATACCTGTGTTCGAGTGACCCACTAAGGAGAACTGTCAATTCATAAGCATTGGATTGAAGCATTGCATACACCTACCTTACGATACTCACTGCTATCCGTCAGCGAATTCAGTGATCAACGCTATATCGTCACCTTAGGGAACAACAAATGCCTTATAACCGATGGCAAACGGAATATCGTTGTGAGTGGCACCAAAAATGGAAGGCTCTTTCAGGTAGACAAGAACTGGGTGGCCCTGCTGAGTACTCACGAGTTGGCGCCGGCCGCTCACACCGTCCGAGACGCCACTCAACCCGGTCAAAGCAGCCATCCGAAAAAGTTATCGCTCCAAGACTTCCAGCTTTGGCACAGACATCTAGCCCACACCAACCAGACAGCTATGGAATCTCTAGTTGACGGCTATACCCATGATGACCGGATATGCGAAACCTGTGTCCTAGCCAAGCACAAATGGAAGATCATTCGGATACCGGTACAGTGCACTACTACTCCTTTTGAACTCGTACATTCCGACACCTGTGGACCGTTTGCTACCAAATCTATTGGAGGGGCAACCTACTTCATTGTCTTTATCGATGACTTCAGCCAATATGCCTATGTCTAGCCTCTGCTCAACAAGCTGGCTGGGATATGCACCGGAATCTTCCAGCTCTTCCAGAAGAAGGTCGAGAACTGGGAATACAAAATCAAGAGATTTCGCAGCGACAACGGTCGAGGCGAATACGACAATAGACTGTTCCGCAGCTTCCTAGTGGCAGGTTGAATAAGATTTGAAGCGGCACCTCCCTGCACTCAGCACAAGAACGGCGTTGCAGAGCGAACTATTGGTGTACTCATGAGGAAGACGAGGTCCTTGCAATTGGACTCGCGAGCACCAACCGAGTTCTGGGCGGAAGCTATCTGTACGGCCACCTACCTGCATGCAAGAACACCAAACCGCGCCGTATATGGCAAAACACCATACGAGGCACTTCATAAGCATATACGACTCGCCACTGGGAGTGACAACGTCGCCGACGAGCCATCAAGCGACAAGACACCGCTCCACTACCTTCGCCGTTTCGGGTGTGTAGCTTACAAGCTCATACCAAAACAACAAAGGGTGGATGCAAAGATGAGAGCTCGCTCCAAGAAGTGTATGATGCTTGGATATGTACACAATACCACCAAGATCTGGAAGCTGTGGGATCAGGAACAGATGAAGGTCAAATATTGTTCGGACGTCAAGTTTGACGAGGCGACGAACTTCCACACCGAGGAATGCCTAGTACTGGCAAACGAGAAAGATGTGCTCGGTCTTCCAGAGGAAGAACCCATTTATGCTGAAGACTGAATCACACTACCACCAGCGTTGCAAGGACACGCACCAGCGTTGAAAGGACATGCACCAGCAGTTGAACACACGCCTGACGAGGCCGTCGCTGCCACAGAGTATTCACCTAACAAGGTCGTACCTGCACCAAAACAGTTGGAACCAGAGAGACTGGAACCGAAGAGCTCAGCACGGTTGGAACCAGAGAGACTGGAACCGAAGAGCTCAGAATGGTTGGAACCAGAGAGACTGGAACCGCAAGGCTTTCGCCCTCTGAGCACTGCGAGTGGCCTAGCACCACTACGTAGATCTATCAGAATGAAGACACAGAAATCCCAGGGAAACGCCCTTATGGCAGATCCACCCGGCCGAGGCGCCACTCACAAGACTGCGCCGGCCGCTGATGCCAGCCGAGACACCACTCACAAGACCACGCCGGCCACTTACCCCAGCCGAGGCGCCGGCCGAAGAGTGCTCACGACAGACTCAATAGAGGACCCCGGATCCTGCAGGGATACATTGAATAGCTCACTGAACAAGCAATGGAAAGAAGCTATGCGTCAAGAGTATGCCTCACTGATTGATAATAGTACCTTCACTCCCGTTACCAACACCAATGGTATGAATCCTATAGGCTGCAGATGGGTATACAAGACAAAGCGGAATCCGAACGGTACAATCAGATACAAGGCACGTCTTGTGATCAAGGGATACGAGCAGATCCGCGGTGTCGACTTTGATGAAACCTACACGTCAGTCGGTAAGTTGATTACTCTTCGGTATCTCCTGAGCTTTGCAGCGCAGAACAATTACAAGATCGATCATCTGGACGTCGTTACCGCTTTCCTCAATCCCGAGATAGACGCCGAGGTCTACATGCAACTACCAGAAGGTATCGAGTGGCTCGAGTCCACAGCCATACTTAGCGGTAATCGCGATTGCTTTCTACGCCTAACAAAGCACTATACGGTCTGCGACAAGCACCAAGACTCTGGCATCAGGAAATCGACGGATTCCTGCAATCGATCGGTTTCCACCGCTCCCACGCAGATATAAGTCTTTACATTCGGAACGATGGAGTGTTAATACTCTTATACGTCAAAGACATACTCGTGTTCTACGCCGAAGAGGCATCGGAGAAAGCTCTGGAAGTTAAGCAACGGCTTATGCTCCAGTACAAGATGTTGAACCTCGGACCGGCCAAGCAGTTTCTAGGCTTAGAAATCGATCGACTCGCAGACGGAACCATTACCCTCAGTCAACCTGGGTATATATCGACAGTTCTTGCCCGCTTAAATATGCAAGATGCGAATTCAGCCCCGACTCCACTGCACCCAAAGAACCGACTCGATATCGACACTTCGGATGCAGAGGAAGAAGTGGATCAATCCGCTTACCAATCGATCATCGCGAGTCTTATGTATGCTGCTATCAGTACTCGTCCTGATATTGCATTCGCGGTCGCAGCACTAAGCCGATACAATGTGAAACCCTACCGTGTCCACCCGACAGCCGCAAAGCGAGTCCTCCGATACCTCAAAGCAACAGCCGACGCCAAACTCGTCTTTCCCAGCACGACTTCGACAGAGGCGTCACCTCTAGTTGGATATCCCGATTCGGACTTTGCTGGTGACAGAGCAGACCGGAAGTGATAGGGAGGCCACATCTTCAAGGTGTACGGAGCCCCCATTTCCTGGCTCTCGCGCAAGCAAGGACTAGTCGCATTCTCTACCACTGAAGCAAAGTACATTGCTTGCTCCGACGCAACCAGAGAAGCAGAGTGGCTGGTACCAACAAGTGGCAAAAATTGTTCAAAGTTTCCAACAAGTGGAAACCTCTGCACAAGGACGTTACCGGTGAGACTGTAGTTCCAACAATCTACTGCGATTCCAATGGCGCGTTGAAAACGATCTATTCTGGAGTCTCAAGCCCTAAGACCAAGCATATCGACATCCAGTACCACATCGTCGCGACTGGCAAGAGCGCGGAATAGTCAGCTTTACTGACATCTCCACCGACGACGACAACCTGGCCTACATCATGACCAAGGCTCTCGGTCCCGAAAAACACCGACGCTTTGCTACCGGTATCGGCCTACACTCGAAAAATTGAAGGTTTTATTGGTTTTATTGGTTTTATTGGCTTTACTGGTTCTATTGGCTTTACTGTTTATTCCTGTACGGACGATTGGAGTTGGCACTCTTTCCTACCAGGTTTCTCCCACTGGGTTTGCTGCATAGGTTTTAATGAGGCCAACGGGGAGTATTGGGCATATGTTCTCTCGTTTCTTATATGCGCTTGCTGCTTTGTTTTTCACGGAAATACGGGACGCAGCAAGGGAGGTGTTGGAAATGCTTCTCGCGCATCGTTTAGATTTGGCGCTTGTGCCTTAGAGTTTGTTGAGGACAGGGTTTGTTGAGGACACGATTGCGTGAGCAGAGGATCGTTGTTCGGCCGGTTCTTTCTCTTCATCTTTTCTTCTACACCATCGAATACTACAACGAAGTTGTGAACCGCTTGAACTACCAGAACCCATACGCCTCGTGTTTCCTCATCTTATACAGCATTCAGACTGATTGAACTCCTATCGTTCATTTCTATCCTCATCGCTAATCAGTATTCTTTCAACAGGTTATGAGCCCGGAGCCGTAACCGCACGCAAAAGAAAGATCGAAAAACGAAACGATCAAGAAAGCTTTACCCATCAAAACATCATGTCCTCCACCGAATCCACGAACGAGAAGGTCTTCAAGCATCCACTTGGGACCATCACCCTACTCAATGACACGAACTACACATCTTGGAAGGCAGACTGCGAACAGGTCTTGCACGGAATAAAGGCCTGGAGAATCGTCACAGAAGATGAAGCAGAACCCGAGAACCCCGAAGGAATGACCAAGGCCGCCATCCATGGACGCAAGGC
>Ga0307508_10001705_pt1 | contig 24393 bp, 30 predicted proteins | sample 9_EM_MG_FD_203089 | JGI IMG/M metagenome (GOLD analysis project Ga0307508, IMG submission 203089) | Populus trichocarpa ectomycorrhiza microbial communities from riparian zone in the Pacific Northwest, United States - 9_EM | ecosystem: Host-associated > Plants > Roots > Unclassified | place... | reverse complement strand
TTTTTTTCATTTTCCGGTTTTATTTTTTTTTTTTCACCCCCCCCCCCCCCCCACCTTGACTAGATACAGTATTCATCGCCATGATTTATGTAGATAGGTCGCATGCGATTAATGGCAAAACACAAAAAAGTCTCGAGGTGGCGATTCTTGTGTCTAAAGAAAAAAAGAAGGGTAAAATCGCATCAACATCACCGAGTATCTGCATACATGCATGCACACAGTGATCCAACGAACGCTAACGTCCACGACAAGTTTACGAGATTACTGTCCTGAACTCAACGTTCTTCATCGCGTTTCCCCATCCGCAACGATGGACGCCGCCGCAGTTGAACTCGAAGATCTCGATGCAGCCCGCCGGGGGGGGGGGGGCACGAGCTCGGTCGGATCGCACATGTGCGCACATCGGCTCGAAATGTGGGTCGTGGGGAGGCTGCGATGTAGGAGAAAGCTTCGCACGGATAAGCCATGCTATCGACTGCAAAGGCTTCTCTACATGCATGCGCTCCTCCGCGGTGAAGACGCGCTTGTCGCTGGCCTACAGAAGGGTGGTACGGGCTTTTTTTTGTTGTTGTTCGGCGAGTGTGCACACGGTATCACTCTGATCGACGAACACATTGGTATGCCGGTCCGGATTTCGTGGCGATACGGTGCGGTCACACCTGCGAGCGATGGACCGTTGATTGACTATAGAATTATCTGCTATATCGGCGAAGCTTTCCGATAGGGTTGTAAGGAGGACCTGCGCCGAATCATCGGATGTGACTCGACAATTTGGCCCACCGAGTTATGACGAATTACGCGGTTCCTTGACCTTCATCGATCACCACCAATGCATCCGAGGTCACACGAATAGAAATGCCGTATATGCATGTGATGTATGTACACCTCCCCTAATATGTGACAGTCCACCTCGAATCATCCGTCCATCCATCCAAATCGTAAACTTACACGCAAACTAAAGGACCACAGCACAAGAACAAAAACCGCAAGCAAAACCCCGCCCCTAAACCCAAAATGCTTCGGAGGAAGAAAAAGAGGACCGAACATCGACGCCTTAGAACAAGCCCCTCCCGCTCGCCATCCTGACAAAGTCAAACGGCACCCTCTGTCCCACGAGCACTTCGAGCGCTTGCACCGTCATCCTGGCGGCCACGTCCGAGATTCCATATGTGGTCCATCCGCTAGCAGCGGCAACACCGAGGGGGTCGCCGCGGCGCGGCCCGTTTGCCAGGTCCAGGAGCACCTTCCCGCCCCGTTGACCACCGAGCTTGGGGCCCGGGTGGTTGTCGATCAGCTTGAGCAGAGGGTTGATGAGGTGGGCTTGGTCGGTGGGGAGCGCCGAGACAACCACGAACGGCCGCGCCAGTTTCTGCACCGTCTCGAACGAGTTGCATTGCTCGACGCCGCGGGCGCCGTCGACGCGGAAGCCGATCGTGTAGATGGTTCCACAGTTGAGCTTGCGCAGCGCCCACATGGCTGACGATGCCTCCTCGAACGAATTTGACACCACCAGGACAGGCTGGTTCGCGAACGTCGACGGTACGAAATCGCGTGTGAGCATGGTGCGCAGCGCTTTGGCGGTCGAATTGTCGCCGACCAGCACGCTCTGGTTCCCGATCGTACGCACGAAGACGGTATCGACGACACCGCTCCTTTGCGCTTCCTCGGTAAAGGAGGAGATGAACGAGGGCTGGCCGGTGAGAGCGGGCTGGATGATGGCACCGCCGAAAGACAGCTGTCGCACGAGCGCCTGCAGCATCGTGTCGGGGATCCTGTCGAGTGCGACGTAGTGGTGAGGAAGTCCCAATTCGTTGAAACACTTCTCCCAGAACATGGCTAGCGGGATCGCGCGTGCGTTTCCAACTGTGTAGATGGTCTTCTTCGGTGTTTGCCCCATGATGTGCAGTGCGCTGTTGATTTCGGCAGCGCTGAGTTGTCCGGGCGCCGCGGCCATCGGCAGCAGTGGGTGCGTTGTCGGCGTGAAGAAGGAATTGAGTATTCTCGAAAGTTGCCCGACTTGCCCGGCGTTGATGGCCAACAACGGGTGGCCAAAGCTTGCATTCACACTTGAGCGGAAGTGCTCCAGCTCGTAATTCTCGGCGAGACTCGCTGCGACGCCAACAATCTTCACCACATCACCGTAGGACCTACCGGTGTGGTAGCACCGGAGCATTTCGCTGGACGGCCACTTGAGGTTTCCGGCAAGGTCATGGTACGACGCGATGATCCTGCTCCGTCCCTTGTTCTCGGCGATGTGTTTGCGGATTCCTTCGGGAAGGCGAATCTCAACATCGAGGTATTCGCAGCCCCATTGCAGTGCCTTGAGAAGGAAGTACTGCGTCGCCTTTTCATCGCTGTTGGGACACCGGCCGCCCTCGGCTTGGGACCGCAGAGTGAAAATGATTGGGAGCTCCGTACGCTGTCGAAGCCACATCACTTGCTCTCCGACGTAATCAAGGCTTGGGACCGGGTTGTAGGGGCCACTGCCGGATCCCTCTCGTAGGAGATCGACACGAAGCTCAATAGCGTCGGCCCCGACGGTGAGGATATCAAGGTTGGGAAGAGCGGTGCGAATGTCCGGGAAGGTAAGGGCGATGAAGGTAGATCGCGTCTTGCGAAGGAAGGTCTCATGCGGGTTCGTCTGTCCCAAGATGAAGGACAGGAAACGGGTGAGGTCGGGACGGCAGAACTCCACCCTCGAGAACAAAAACTCGTAGTCGCAGAGCTGAGAAGTGGACTTCGGTGCATCGTCCAGCGAACCGAGTTCGATGCAGTGGGTGTTGATACGGATGCGCTCGTTGACGTCGACACCCGCGAGCAATGTCATCGCTTGTGCGGCGGGAACGCCCAGCACACCGGCCTTCGCGTTCAGATCAAAGCTGCGCTCCTTACCAACGATGTCGGCTACCAGATCGACTACTGCTTCGCAGCCAGGCTCAAAGACAACAACGAGATCTTTGCAGACTTCCATCGGGCCCGCACCCGTTGACTGGGGAGTCAAAGCTGAGCTAACCTTCATCGCAAGGTTCCTCCGCTCATGGTGGATGGACATGCGGATAGGCGCATTAATGGATGCGAAGTGCTCATAACCATTGATCCTCTGCACAACCTCAAAGAAAAACCGGTCCCGGAACTGTTCAGTGGACAGGTGCAGGAACTCGCCCTGGTTGTCGCGGTCATACATGATGTTGTAGCTCTTCATCTTGGCGACGAAGTCGGAAGAGAGGTCGTAGCGGACTTGCAGGTCATCATAGTAGTTCTGCGGCACCCGGAGGAAGCGATCCTGCGACGAGTTCCTGCGAATCGTCGAAACGGTTGCGAAGATATCGTTCGTCTCAAAGGCGATATGGTGCACGACGGATCCCGCAGCTTCCCGGACTAGCCTCCCGATGCTAGTGTCCTTCTCGTCGGATATGTTCAGAGGGAATCGGAGCGCCTGGTTGGGCGACACCATAGCCCGGGATTTCGTCATACCGTACGGATCTTGGAGTTCGATCACTTGCTGCGGCATCATGCCAAAGACAGACTTGTAGAAGAGAACGAATCGGTCCATACTGAGCCGGTCCAGCGCCTGAGCAATGTGATCGACGGCAGCGTAGGAGACCTCTGGAGACTCCTTTCCCGAATCCGCCTCGTAGATAAAATCCTTCTTCCAGAATTCATCACTGTCAACAAGGTAGATCAAGGTGTCATCCGGAGCTTGAATTGCGATGACACGCTCCTCGCCCTCACCGAGCTTTGACGGGGGTACAACGGGGCAACCTAAGCATGCAGCTCGGGCGACCGCAGCCGGGATATCCTTTACCCGGACAGCGATCGCACACACGGATGTGTCGTGTAACAGCAAAAATGCGGAGGCAAATGATTCTGGCTCGGCATTCACGATGAAAGAGACACCACCTAGAAGGTGAATGAGCATTGGAAAGTCTAGTGGAGACCATGGGGGAAATATATATCTCAATTTTCAAACTCACCTTGACGATACAACGCCACATTCTTCGATCGGTGCTTTCCCACCTTCTTCAATCCCATGTCCAGGACAAAGGCCTCGAGCTGGGCAATCCGTGCCTCGTCGACCGCGAACTCGACGTACTCTATCCCCTCCACCTCCGGTAAGGGCGGCAGGATGGACCCGTGATACAGCTCCGACTGCAGATACAGCAAACTCCGCAGACCATCCTGGGCTATTCTCTTTGCCGGTGCAGCGCGGAACTCGTCGTTGAAGATTTCGAGCGAAAGCGGACCAGTGTAGCCCGCCTGGATGAGCTTCTCCATAAACGGAATGATGGGGAACGCTCCCTGGAGAGGGTAGTTGCGGTGATGCCGCGAATAGCTCAGGTGATCCATCTTGAGTATGGGAGCATCCGCCAACTGCACGAAGAATATCTTCTCCGCGGGGACGCCGGCGATGGGGTTGATATCACCTTGTCGGGAAAATATGTGGAACGTGTCGAAGCAGATACCGAGGTTAGGGTGATCAACTTCCTTCACGAGCTCCCACGCGTACTCCCATGTGTATACGTGAAGTCCCCACGCCAGGGCCTCATAGGCTATCCGCTTGTTGTATTTTGCCGCGAGTTCGGCCGCAGCCCTCAGATCCGATACCAGTCTGCCCCTATCTCCCACCTTGACGTCTCACGGCATGAGCACACCCTCATCCATGCATTCCCGGAGAGGGGTGGGTGGAGGTTCCACCTCGAATTCGACTTACCGAGCTTGGAGAGCAATTCGAGCACAGCAATATCAAATCCGTGTGGAGCTCGTCCATCCACTGAAACTTCCTCTCGAGCCTGTCCAGACCCTTCTTCAGCTCCTCGGGCGTAGCGGCGCCCTCGAGGTCCCGGAAGGGCTGGTACATCTCGATCTTGAGACCGAGCACCTGGCACACATTGTAGACATCCTGCCGCGAGCCGGGGTAGTGCAACAGGTCGTTCTCGAAGATTTCAACACCGTCAAAGCCCGCCTCGGCAATCGCCGTCAGCTTATCGAGGAGGTGCCCCGAGACGCATACCGTCGCAATCGATGTCCGATGTGGTAGTACGGGCTTGCGCTGCGCTCCCGCGGGCTTCGAGGTGAGGTTCATCGGAACCGTTGGTTATCTCGTAGTCCTCAACACTTTTTTCCGAGTCGGCAGGCGCTAGGAATATACGTGGGAAGGTGGAGGGGGAGTTATGGGGGGGGGGAGGTTTTTTTGAAGCTGTCGAGTGGCCGCCCGATACGGGTGTGTTTTCAGCTGCCTCGGGTAGGGGGGAACCGGTGCCAGCACGGTGCAACCTAGCGCGTCCGTGCTTTCTGTCCAGCGTATCGCGAATCGCGGGGAGGCCGAAAATAGTGTGTTCAATACCAAAACACCGATCCGATATATAGCTGTTGCCTGCTGAGTTTGGGGCTATCATATCACCGACTTCTGGGTTGGGGCGTGGTCCAGCCTACCCGCGTGTGTGCCCGCCGCAGGATCTGGCTCGCGCGGACCGGATAAACGTTAGACTTGCGAAGGCAAGGATTGCTAGAAAGTGTGGGGTCGGCAAGCGGGCGACGTTTCGATTCCACGAATCACACGCTAGGCAAATCTGCCTGGCATGGCAAATAACGTGCTGATCATGTGGCCTGGGTCTTTCTTTCCTTCCCCGCACATTCCTGCTTCTTGCGCACAGTACTCGGGTTCGGGGAGGCCAAGGCTGGTGAAAATTACAGAGATCCATTCGTCTCCATTCTACAGAACTGCAGCTATCTTGGTAACGGCAAGGCCATCCACAGTATGTTCTCCCTCATCGCAGATGTAGATGTGTCCTGTAAAGTCCAACTAAATGTCGGTGACCCAATTGGCACAAATTCCTTATATATCTTCTGTCAAGAATCCATTAACTACTGCGGAAGGGAAAAACAAATAAATAATAATCTCCAATTCAATTATCTCCTCACGCCCGGACGTGAAATATTTCTCCGTTCGAAGCGCGGCGCGGCACCCTATTTCGATCGACAGTACTATCGGTTCCCATAGAACCGGTATTACCTCCGGAAGAACTACCGAAAACACGGTTACTCCGAAAGAGGGCTACAACTGGTGGAACAAAAGTCCGTCGGTTTGGCCCACGTTGTCACAGTTGCATGGTTCGATGATGTCGTGAGCAATGTCCAAATTTTTAAAAACCGGCAGGCGGCCCTCTGCCGCAATGTTTAGTCTATATACATACTTCACGGGTATGTATCTGCGCTTGCACTGGATCCCTAGTGTCTGGCTCAACCAGGACTTCGATCCTGCACCTCTGGACACTTCGGAATACAGTTAGTTATATCTATGGCTGCAAACATTGTCTCCGCCATGCAGGATGGCGCATTCTTCGGTTCATCAGGGGCACATAATCAAAGTGGGTGTTGAAACTTTTAGCGTGGTAAAACCGGCCAATTAGGATGAAGACACATTGATTGTCCCAGTCGGGTTACTAGCGTGAGACGACACGGCGTCGCGTAGCCTATCCAGCGGCCACAATGTAAGCCAGCTGCGAATTCCCTTGAATGAACTTATGCTAAGACTGAGTGGCAGAATGTCGTCTCTTCCATAATTGCCTCCCCTGCCTCTTCTGCCTTACGGTTTACTTTGGCAGCATCAGCGTCACGCCCACCACCGAGTTCAGACCAGTGGCCCGACATCGTTGCGCAAGCCCACTGAACGCTGATGTGTGCAACAATTTTTTTTATACACAACTCTGCCGAGCCCACACTATCAACCCGCTAAAACCTTTTCAACTACTAAATTCTCGCCAGCCAATTATCGTTCTCCTTGGCGGCGCTGAAAGTTTTATGTACATAACTGAAAGGATTCGACGCGCTTTGATTACCCCTATTATTGGGGAAACTTCCGATTACCGAGAAGATCGGCCGACGATTCTCACTCACCATGCTGGCTGATGTTCTTCCTGGGATCCGCGCTTGAATTACAATCCGGAAGGATTTTGTTCTCATTTGTCTAGATATGCGTGTGCAGCTTACCCAAGCTGCCCCAATCGCAAGCCGCATCGAACTAACATCACAGATAGAGAGAAAGTCGGCAGATGCAACGGTGCGATAGACGCTTCCTCATGGCTCTCTATCGGTGATGTACGCCGGACGATGATGGGCTCGGAGTGGGTTCGATTTCGCTTCTCGTGCCCATGCACATCAGCGAGATATAACCGCCTGGCATCCGCGGCTTCCTCGTAGGCAGGTGGGAGATCTGGGGGCAGATTGCGTCGCTTATTGGGTTCTGGGTCAACTCTGCTCTGCTTGCTCTATGCCGGAATCCCGGAGCCCCGGAGTCAGTGGATGCTGTTGGGAATCCAGCTGATTCCTGGTAGACTGCTCTTCCTCGCGAGCATCTTCGCCCTGCCAGAGAGCCCTCGGTTTCACGCTAAGAGGTTTGAACCCGAGAAGGCGCTGAAGACATTGATGTGGCTAATAAGACAGCTGCCGGCGGCTCATGAGTGAGTGCATCAATGAACTAGGCGTGATGCAGGAGCAGTTCGACCGCGAGTTGGTGCAGACACCGTCGAAGCTCAAGACGATCCGCGGGGGTTCTCCTGGAAAGGCAATCGGAGCAGGCTGGGACTAGAGGTGACGTTGATGATCTGCCGGAACTTAACGCAAGTCCTTCAACCCGAAATATTCTGATGTTTACTTACCGACCGTGGATCCGTAGCGGTATCAATGTGCTTAACAATTATTCTGTGCGCAAGCACCGCCATCCCCCAGTGAATGTCTACGCAAATTGCTGATCCGAAGAAAAACGATAGCCATCCATTTTCTGCTCCATCGGCTTCGCAGGCACATTCGTCAGCAACTTCGCTTCGGGCACGTGGGCGTTGATTAAAACAGCAGCCCCGATTCTCTCCCTCGTCTCCCTCATCGACCGTCTCGGTCGGCGCAAGCTCCTCCTAGCGGGCGAACCCGGAACGGGGCTGATGATGCCGTACATCAGCGGTTTCATCACAGCGTCCAAGGCCGGCCCGCAGCACCCGGGCGAAATATGGCGGCAGTCTCTGCATCTACCTATGCGGTTTTCTTCTTCTGCATAGCCTGGAACTCGATCCCGGGGTGTTTCCAAACCGACTGCGGAGTTTCTGCGTCAGCATCACGACGAGCGTGCAGTGGGATGGGCTAGCACGCGGTCACGAGAGCTACCCCGTACATGCTCACGGGTATCAAGGGCGACACGTATTTCGTCTTCGGCGGGTGTCCTGTTTGGGTCTGGTTCTGCATGCCCGACACGGAGGGAATCCCCCTGGAGAACATGGATTTGCTTTTTGGAGTTCCGAATCGGAGAGGGACGGGTGAGGGAGCTGAGACGGCAAGACCGACGGATGCGACGGAAAGCTGGAGGACGATGCGTACGAGGCAATGGATAGTACCGCTATCGAGGGTGAGGGAATAGAAGTGGATACATAGGCAGCACACCGAGAAGGAGGGGTAGGCAGCGCATACATACATACGTAATCGCGAGATCTAGACAGGGGGCGGAGCAAGAGAAAGAGAGAGAAGATCGGAGATGGAGGGTATAGTAAAGTACGTACCGAAATATGAGGCCCAAATTTCAAAATCAAATCTGGCTCTCGACCTACATGACACCTCTGCACGGAATGTGATGTATGTATGCAACCAAGCCGTGACCAACAGAATAGCTCAAGCCGGAGCCGAACGCTCCCGGGAAATTGCCTAGGCCCTGTGCAACGCGAGGAGAAAGGAATGGGCCACAGTCAGCATGCATGCCGGAGGCACAAGCTGCAGGAGGGCAGGTAGATAGTCTAGATGTATAGATACATAGGCTAGAGGTAAGAACCCTATACTGCCACGATTATTGGCTGCAGCTGGAAACCGCGCTTCAGCAACTACCGCGCGACCAACCAAGGGGGACCTTGAAAATCAACGCTTTCTCGAATGGCGGGGAATGTCTCACAATCCTCGACCGGGGGGGGGGCGGGGGGGCATCAATTTTATTTCGCGTCTAGATATAAGCCATCCTCGACGGTTGGTGCTTCTGTGGGAGGGGAAAACGCCAAGGGAGGCGCAGATCCAGCGTGCCGCATCTCCGATCAGATTGGAGGTTGGCGGCACTGCTTAGTCTTCCCACCGTATGCAACGGAGCCGCGATCCTAAATCAGGGGGGCGAGCCGTTGCTCTCGCTTGATTGGTGGAGGCACGAACAGGTGGGGGCTGATGGAGCCGGTCGTCGTTGGTGCTGACTACCAGCCACCGAGTCCGCTGCCCGAATTCTCGATCGCACTTCCAAAACGAACCTGCTGCATCAATTCAGCATCACTGTCAGTCACTCGAGTGACGTCGGAGACAGGGATCGATTCCTGCGCTGGGCACACTAGCCTTTTGGGGAACTTATCGGCACAGCCACCCTATTTTGCGGATTGTAGTTGACTAATGAAGTACTGAGAGTTCAGCCGACATCTTCGACGCAAAACGGATCATCCTCGGCGAAACGAACGATGCTCTGCGAATTGTCTTTGGCGAGACAAAGAACACTCGGCGCGACGAAGAACGCTCGGCAAAGAGAAGGACCGTCATAATGGTTCCCGTTTGTTCCGGTACCGGTTTTACCAATGGAACGACTATGTACGCGCCATTTTCATCCAAACTTGACCGAGACCTTCGATGCTGACTGCAGTCATTTGGGGTTTGTCGACACGCCTTCCTTTCTTGCAACATTTGTACCGGCCTTTTTGTTCTTTCGCAGACGACATTCACAGCGGTGAACTTGTACCGCACCCTGCCATTGAGTTGTGTTTACACCTACCTTGGTCCAAAGAGTGTCGATCGATGGGCGGGACAGGTTCACCCAGTCGTAAAGCATCTCTCTATATGTATTTGCCAGCTTGGGCAGCCTCGTCGGACTCGCGGTAAGTATCGCGTCGCGCACGCTGTGGATGTTTGCGTCGGGATCGCAGTAGATATCGCACCGGGCTACGTAGTCCTGCAGAACCTCAAGCAACGGTCAGCGGTGTGTATGACGGCAGTTTAGTTGGGGACTCCTAAAGCCGGAGTGGATCTGACACCCCAAGTTTGAGCCGCTTATTCTTCACCGAAAAAACTTTTTTTAGAAAAAAGGACTCTACTAGGAGCTTCTATTTCACTCGCTGCGTCGCCTGATAGACTCGGACTTTTGATATACCTTCTGGTGGTGGAGAAAAGACAGAAGGAATGTCGCTTGTGTGGTCGAAATCGGAGAAATCACGACGGTCACTCGGGTTTACAGGGGTGTTTTGTATCTATGTGTTACCAAGCAGAAATGAGTGTCACCACCCTCCGCGACTTGGTGTCCTCAACTGTAGTATGAAGTAAGTGCCTCACAACTTTTTATTTTATTTAATTGCTTATTTACTGATCTGATGGCACCTGTGGCGGCGAGTTCCGAAACCAGACTAGCGTGCCCAACGCATGAATCGCTTCCGGAAGACGGCCCTGCCTCGACTGGGATATCAGGTAAGTACGTATGTACTCTACCTAAGCGCTCCTGCCCCGGGTCCGGACACCTGGCCGACCGATAGGTAGTGCCAGTCAGCGAGCCGGAAGTGAATTGAGGTGAGAGTCCGGTAATTGCCGTGGCAGCGGTTGGGTTCGCACCCGCATGTGTGCATATACTCTATATCTACGTAGATAGTATGTATCTACATATACTCCGTGGAGTGGATGTCTGCGAGCAGATGACCATGGCCACCGGACGGATTATCAATAATCCCTCAACGGCTCAGCCTACATACACATAGATACCTCCATAGTTTCCAGGCGGCAAATGAAAGCAGCCAGGGGTCGATTCGGGCTTTTGGTGCTCCGGTTGCAATTTCCTGCGGGCGGGAGACAGGTGTGCGTCGCATCACGCGAATACAATATCTATCCACCCAGCAGCCACCGTGCGTGCATCAGAGCTGGATCGCCATCCACATGCGTGCAAGACATCGTTCTCCCACTCCCGCTGTTGCAATAGCAGCAGAGGATGTCTGCCCGGATCGAAGCCTGTTCTCCGAAGATGCTGCGGCGAAGTACGAACCATGCAAGCTCGCCGCTGCACCATGTCTAGGGGGAGATGCGACGTGCAACGGACCCAGCACGAAAACGATCATCGGATGTTTGGTAGCGAGCTTGGGAGGAGGCAGTTGCAAAAGTGCCAGGGCCAAGATATCTAATAGATATACATAACACATTCTTTTTAACGCCCTATGTACGCGTTGCTTTCTGCGGCGTGTATTCCAGACTCCCCACACGGCGGGATGTCGAGGTATTGTAGCCGTCCAGCCGTCTGCCTACCCTCTGCACACGATACGCCCCGACGCAGCGGAACAGCCATGGGGCAGCACTCTGGGGTAGATACTTGGCGCAAGTGCATAGCGTGCGGGCGCGCGAGCAACGGCGGGCGGCTATGTATGGATTATCGGTGCCAGGGAGGGGTGTAGATACTGGTGATACCGCCTAGCGTCGCTATTCGGTGCTCTGCAGAGCACACCCGCATGTGCACGCATGCCGACAGTTATGTATGTACTCTAGTCAGATACTTCCATGTCCCGACAGCCCTTTACCGAACGGATTACCCGTCCCCAGTCAACCCACCCACCAGTACTTTGTATCGATCAACTGCAACCCCCCCTCCCCCCCTCCCTCCGCCTCCTCCTCTCCAATCCTCGCAAACGGGGCGTCATCCCCGGAACTTGGCGGTGCTAGACTTGCTCTGGTCGGACGAGGGACCAACGGGACTAGGCCCCTTCGTGTAGTCTACTCTAGCGTTTGGAGTTAGTTATCTGCTCTGGCTCCGGGATCATAGCTTTGGAGGGGCGTCCCACTACTTAACAGAGACTGGAGACACCTCGCGGCTTGCTCTGGCATTCCATTGCGGAATGCTCGTGTGTTTGGTGGTGCAGTCAGCCAAGCAGTCTTCATTCGCACTCAAAGAGGTGGGAAAGGGACGGCTGGGATCGAAAAGGAAGAGGGACGGACAGCAAGCGGACCACCGAACGGCCGCCCGAGCGGGATCACACATACCCTCCACTATAGCTGCTACTAGTCCTTCGCCCGAAGAGAGGCCATCGAAGTCCGTCATTCTTCCCCCAACCAACTCTCTTCGAACTTCGAAACAAAAACAACCACCACTACCACCACCATCACCACCACCACCACCACCACCACCACCACCACCACCACCACCACCACCACCACCACCACCACCACCACCGATAACCCCAACCCACGATCGACTTCTTCTTCCCCACACTCCGAAACAGTCGTTCGGACGACTCGACCACAACGCCGAACCGCTGCACTCCGTCGCGAAGTCGCCTACTAACTGCACCACCACACATCTATACTGCAATCGTATTCGTTACGGTGCCGGATTCGGTTACCACGTGGTGCGAACGCGCAAGCCTCGTGGATACATACCTTGTTCGTGTTATATGTACAGTATCACGACGACCGCTGCGACTACTGCGGTCCTCCTACATTCGGCAAGCTGGGGTGCACCCGGGGTTTCATTTGTACCGTAACCTTGTTCTCCAGATTCACGGCTTCGACGCACCGCGACGGATCAAGACACGGCTACTGCGGAGTACAGGGCTTCAATCTCTGACACCGTTCCTTAAGACATACGTCCCGTCATGTCGCGGCCGTCTCTCAATGCCAGCGGCAGCTCCGTAACCGAAGGGCCATCGCAGTCACTGCACCAGCAACCGGCGAGGGCACTCCCGATATCAAAGTTGCCTACTGCACGCCGATACACGAGCGAGGCGCGCGAGAATATGAACTGCAAGAGCTGTCGCAAACGAAAGGTCAGTCTGACCGGACCAGCTAAGAAAAAAATTGCCCAAGCAACCCATTGCCGTCACCGCAAGTGCAAAACTGGAGGATGCATGCCATTACAAAAAAAAAAGCCCTAAAAAAATGGCCTGCTGACATAATTACATACTCCATACAGATCAAATGCTCAAGAACCCGGCCGTCATGCAACGCCTGCGACGTGTTTCGCTGCGAGTGCATCTATGGTACTACAATCCACCCCATCCCACCCTATCCAACCTATCCACCCTATCCGAGCTTGAAGAAGACAGACAAGGGAGCTGAGACCTGTAGACGCGGTGCCGAAGAAACGCGGACCGAAGACAGAAGTGCTCGAGGAGCTGCTGAAGCGCATCGACGGATTGGAGAAGCGGCTGGGCGATACGGAATCTACGGGTGCCGTAACTCGCGATTCGCCGGGTGCGGATCATAGCAATACGAGCAGTGTGGCATCGAGAAAACGACCAGCGACATCTTCGCCGGTAGGGTCCGCGACGTCGCCATCAGCGAGCCTAACTCCGTCGGCACACATAGACATAGCCGCAGCGCCGGGGGTGCCGTCGGACGAACAATTGATACGGCGGCTTGTCGATATCTTCTTTGAACGTGTCAATGGGAAGCCCTACACACTATTTCACGAGGGCTTGTTCCGTCTGCAGTGGGCAGAGGGGAGGGTGCCACATCATATTCTGAACACCCTATGCGCTGTTTCCGTGAGGTGGGTTTGTTAGGGTGTGATGGGGAAGCGCGATTCGGTAGTAACTTCCATAGATACTTGCCGGTTCACGAGCTGGGCACCAAGTCGGCACAAGAGTACAGTGAGGAATTCGCGGTGTGCGCAAGGAGAGAGATGGACTCTGACGAGCCAACACTCGAGAATCTACAGTCAATGTTGCTGTTGTCGATGACGTATTACGCTATGGGATATGGGAAGAAGAGTTTCATGCAGATGGGCATGTCCTTCGCTCTTCCCCATCTCGCAGGGTCCATACTGACGTTAAGCAGGCTCCGCGATCCGAATGACTCTCGCTCTCGATCTCCACCGTGAACTTCCGTCCTCCCATCCGTCCTCGCATCTCGAGCAAGAAGTCCGGCGCCGTGTCTTCTGGACATGCTACCTCATGGATCGCTTCACTGTTTGCGGCTCCGTCCGATCACCCTGCTTCTCCGATCGCTCCATATATCTACGCCTTCCGTGCACCGAGGACTCGTTTCGTCGCGGGATGCCCGCCGATTCGCCGTTTTTCTCCGAAACTGGCGTCGGGTGTGGTATTGGCACGCAAATCCCCAACAGTAATCTTCTTGTGGATGTTGTGCGTATCCTGGGCCGAACGATACGGTACACGCAATCCGGGGGTGTGAAGGGAGATTCCCACTTCCCATGGCATGCGGCTTCGAATCTCTTTCGCATACGCAACGAACTCAATACCTGGGCCTCCTCGCGCGATCTCCGGGAAGGCGTTCCCCCAACTCCGGACGCGACCAGCCTCTTCCTTGCCCGCAGTGTCTGGCACGTGATCCATTGTCTGATGTACCGAAATTTCCTCCCAATTGACCTCGCCGAGCTCGACGGCAACGGCACACAACAAGCCTGGCAGATGGAAGCGACGAAGGTTTGTTTCCAGCACGCCAACGCGCTAGTCGACCTCATCTCCGTCGCCGGAATGACGCCCGCAATCGAATGGCCCGCATTCGCCGGTTTCTGTCTCTCCACCGCTGCCAGCGTGCTTGTGCACGGTGTCTTCTACAAGGGGTCGGAAGCATTTCGGCGATGCCGGGAAAACTTGGTTACAGTATTGACGCAGGTCCGGGCGCTAACGGGCTATTGGGCTTGTATGCGGCAGCAGCTCTTCATGCTCAAGAAGTTATATCACTGCCATGAGAAACTCGTGTCGTCATACTTTCCCAACAGGCGGCCGGCCAGTGTCTTCAACCTCGATGACTTCTATGACCGCTATGCTGCTCAGGGCGGAGGCTTTGAGGCTTCTCACGTTCCGTTTTTCGATGCCACGGAGGAAGACACCGATTTGTAACCATTCCCTTTTCCCTCGCAGTCGCGTCAGCACAACTAACCAGTCACTAGATCATTCCTAGGAATCGCTGAGATGAAGTCGCAGCAGAACACCATCGTGTACAACCTCGCGCCTTCACTTCTCCAACAGCAGCAGCAAGTTCAACAGCAGCAATACATTGAAGGTTACCCGTTCTCACCAACCACACCGCAGGATTTGCAATTCCTTTCGGTCGCCAATTTCAGCAGCCACGCAGGCTTCGAGTATGAAGACTTCGGTCAGGGGTTCCAACATGTGCAAACGGGTGCGGCGGGCGGCGCTGGCAGCGAGGATGTTGTGCAGGACATGAACGGCATTGAGCAAGAACGTGATCCGATATTAAGTATGCTGGCCGAAATGGCGGAACGAGACGGCGGCTTCGACGGTGAGGCACCGTCAGTGGAGGAGCAAAGAATAGATGATGGCGGATGGATGGAAGGGGGTGGAAACGGAGGCGGAGAGACGGGAATGCTGGTGAGTGGAGAGGGTAATCGATGTCTCGGGGGAGAGGCGTAGCAGATCCCTTTATCGGTCTACGAGATTCCGGAGGGTGAGATGGTGAACTTGTAACCACGAGCGGAAAACAGATGGTCGACGGAGTTTTATGTCTTCCTTTTTTGTCTCCTAAACATGGGATTTATTGTATTATTTATATAGGGCGTTTGTGTATGGGTGGCCATGGTCGAGGAGGAGGAAGACGGTAGCCGTATCGGCGAAGGGCCTTCTGATGGGTTTTCTTTGGATTTGTTGCATTTCCGGTTGTTCGTCTTTGGCGTCTAAATCTCGGGATACTTGCTCGGTTGTATGTATAGTGTGGGACGGCGGCTGCATTTGTATTTGGGAAAGCTAGAGCGGTTCAATCAACGGATGCGTGCGGGTAGGATGAATAGTTAGTTACCCTTGGACCGGGCGTTGTCACGAACAGCCCACACATCAGCGACATCGCACGCGAGAACGCCACGGCCCGTGCTGAGGATGGGCCGAGGAGCAGGTATATCAGGCCCGGAGTAGCATATATATTGCGGGTATCAAGGCTATTGAGGGTTTTCGCAGCTACATATGGGGATAAGGTAAAAACCACTATCTAGTCTACATACACTATCTATACGTCAGAAACACGCCAATGAAAAGTAAATCCGACGGTTGGGGCCCTCTGGGACGCATTGACGCACTGACGCATTCCGCCCCGCTCCGTCCGTGGTCCGTCCGTCCGTCTAGATAACTGGTCTGGAGTAATCCAGCGGAACAACAACGCGTTTCCATACCTCGCGTACGATGCGTAGCTGAGCTTCTCTCCCCACTCTCCGTTTCGGCATACCTGGGGGCCGCACGGATACCCGGGTATCTTCTGTTCTTCCGCGTGGTCTGGTCTCGCCCCTGCCGCCCACCTCGTCGCTTCCGTCCCGGGTTGGCGCACCATTCGTCAAGAATCCGCCCGCCCGCCTCGCGGAGGATATATATCCCAGCGGCGACACCCCACTCCCGGCAGCCGCCCTCCCACCAGATATCGAAAGCACCCGCCGCGGTGTAGGCGAGATCCAGGGCGAGCGCAGGCCGTGAACCGCACCGCCTTTCCCGCTGTGGCCGCCGGCCTCGGCGGCCATGTTCAGGAAGTTCTCCGACTTGCGGCGGTTCCCCTCGGGCACGTCACGGCGGTCCTTATGCGTACGAGACGGCCGTAGCAGTGGCAGTGGCAGTGGCAGCGCCATCGTCTCGCTGAGCCAGCCCCCCCCCGGGTCCGCGTGCGCCGAAGAGAGAGAGAGAGTGCGCGAACGACGCGTTGGTCACGCCCGACGGGCGGATCAGAGCGACGCTGATGCACACCAGAGGGAGCCCTCTGTCGGATACGATCGTTTCCAGTAATCCGTCCCAGCGAAGCTCCGAAACGAGCATGTAGAATATGGCGTGTGCACGTAGCCCGCAGTCCCGTCAAGAGGGTCCATGCACCATGTCGGCACTCGCGCGAGGAGCCATTGGAGTAGCTCTCTTCGCCGATGAAGGCGTGCGAAGGGCAGGCGCTCCCGATGGCGGATTTGCTGGGGCTTTCGAGCTCTGCAGTGTAAAGCGGGATATCAGTATATAGTTGTGCACGGGAACGGGTGGACTTGATACTGTTGAATGGCTTTGTTGGTGTTCGTCGGTCTTGGTGACCAGTTCAGCTTTTGTGTGGACGGGATGCCGCGATTATTATTCTGCGTTGTTCGACACTTCTCCGCCGCATCCACGACCCAGCGTGCTGCGAGACGTCGACGGCGAACGCATAGAGCTCATCGATGTTGAGATTGTCGTTATTGTCCGCCATCGTTTTGTGTGATTCGTGACTGATGGCGCAGACGCGACCACGGTCGCAACATAGCGTCGCGATATAGTCAGGGCCAGTGGCCAATAGCCGCTTACAGACATACCAGGCTTGCCGCTTCAAACCGATAGATATGTACAGTACAGCGCCAAAAAGCGGGGTCTTTTGCTACTGGAGTACTAGCGATATTCTTTGAAGGATAGCAGTAATCATGTATTCAGTGTACGCAGATATTGTGTGCAATGAAGGTAATTGATATAACAGTGCAACACATATTGAGACTGCCGATCTTGCGTCAACCGGTATGTATCGGCAAGAAACACCAGCTAGATAAAAGCGCAGAGTTGAGTCCTGCCGCATAACTCGTGAAGTCTGCCAAATACCGGTTACTGTAAATGCTGCAGTAAAGTAGCCGTAGAGCGGAATTACAGTGGTAGGTATCAGCCATGAGTTCTGCTGTGTGGGGTATTTTCCTGGCATTGTACTAGTCTCTCTACTGTACTCTACGCCAATAACACACATCACACACGGTGTTGGATCAAAGTGCCAGGAATGGAATTATCTAGAGGGCCGGAAGTGCCAAGAGTGTAGCCGATGAGCCCAGCAGGGATGAAAGAGTTTGCTTTGGTGGGGTCGGACTTCTTCTGTACTTAGACATCACCATCACCGGTACCTCTACAACCACCACGATACATATACACACAGACAACCTGTTTTCGAGAACATAGTATTGATCGTCATTTTCGTCTCGCCACTTCTGGACCTCATACGAGAAACCCCCCCCCCTCAAAGGTTACCGCGGCGTGAGGCTTGCTACGGAATGACTAAGGCTTGGAAGGTTCTGGCTACGCAGTAGGGGGGGTTCTAGGTTCTAGTTGCCCGGTGTGGGCAGGTTCTGGGTTCTGATTGCGCGGCGAGGAAACGTTCTGGTTGCTCTGCATGAAGAAGGTTTTGGACGCACTGGGTATCGTGAGAAATGTTCCGGATGTTTTGTCCGTCGCACCGTGCCACCGTGTGCATCTTGTTGTGCGGAAGGTTGGGGATGTTCTGTGGGCCACGGTGTGGAGAGTGTACCGTTGGGTGTTCGCAATGTGCCGGCGTAAAACCCTGTCTCCATGTCCATGTCTTCATCCAATCACTCGTCTGGATGTTTGCCTCGGCCGCTCGCCCGCTCACTCGATCCCCACCTCGCCCTCGTACTTGCCTTTGTCGTTGATTTGCTACCTGGAGCTGCGCTAGCCATCGACACGGGAGGCTCAACCCCTCTTATCAGCAAAAACTTTGTGCATCCTGTGCCTTAGCTACGAACACGTTATCATCATCCGATATTTCACTGGCGATATTGCCTCAGGAGCTCGGCAAGAATACACGAAGCCCGTCCTCCTTCAACACCGAAAGCACTACACCCAGGATGTCTCCATGGTATCCCCTCCAGAACCTGAGGTCGACGTGTTCCTCCCCTTCTAGTAGATCGCTAAGCACCTCCCACAAGGTGCTTGGGATTCACCTGAACTCCGATTCAGCTCCCCTCTTGCCTGGATCTCCAGTGGAACATGAGGTCCCAGAGTCGGATCAATGAGGCCGCTACCAGTCGTGGGAGACAGCATGATGCTACCAGTTGGCGGACCGCTCGAGGTGACTGGATTGTTCCGCGGAATGAAAGGATTCATGTTGTCTGCAAGCAATATCCCGATCTCGTTATCGTTGCGGTGGTACGTGGTTTCCGGTGGGCTCAAGGTTGGTGGAGGATGGCCGAGTTTCCGGCAAGCGGTGGGGAGAGCAATAGCCTCCAGCCGTCTACTACACGGGAGACCATGAAGCTGCAGCTCGCTCAACATGAGAGAAATGCAGGAATGGAGACAGGCAGGACGTAGAGGATAGGGAAGTGGCCAGCGGGCTGGGTGAACCGTAAGGAGCGCCGAGTAATAGTGCAGGTCTTTGTTTTAAAGGGTCGTACCTCTCTTGTTATTCTTCTTCACTTCTTCGCATAATAACTTCTCTAGCATCTGCACTTGTTTCTTCGGTCACTCTTTTACTCCTAAGCCCTCCGCTCATGTAGACTATCTTGTTATCTCTTGCCCGCTCGTTTGCCCGCTCTGCTAATTTGCCCGTTCAGATCACTCTCCCGCTCATCCAGTTCGCCCACTCTCCCGCTCAGCTAAGTCGTCCGCTCGCCCGCCCAGCTCACTCTCCCGCTTAGCCAAGTTGCCTGCTCTACTACTGCCCGCTCTGCTAATTTGCCCTCTTAGCTGATCACTCAAAGAATCCTATCTAGTTACCTGGTGTTTAAGTATATAGGCCGCAAAACAGCATCACTGGTGAGTATGTAGATTCCAGCAACACGGGCGAGCAGTGGAGGAGCGGGCAGGCAGCAAGAGCGGCGGGGAGCGGGGAGGGGGAGAGAAACGGGGCGTATAACCGAACAAGCATCTAGATTACCATGTAATCCCGTTCGGAAGGAATTTCTGGGTTATGTGTATCTCTCTATTGCTACTGCTTTAATACCTGAGGACTGCTAGATGAGTGGATGACTTGTAGAGTTTATTGTGATGGTAATGAGGGATGTGAAGGAAAGTTTGATTAGTGCAAGTGAAGTGCTATCTTTACCGGCGTTTTTGCAGTCTCTCTGTACCAGTGTTGGCATCTACCTAGTATTGAACGAAATTCGCAGTTGTCAAACTGCTGCATCAATACCTCCTCACTGCATCAATATAATGTACCACCCACAACGGAATACGCTTTGATGGATCCCTGCTGTGCTTGTGGAAACAAATAATTGGTCTAGTTACAACAGTAAGGGAGACTGGAACATTTCCCCTGATTCCAGCAGTGCTCCCGCGCGACTATGTACAGCAGCAAAAGACCCCCACTTTTTGGCACTGTATGTAGATGGGTGGCTTATCTCATCTTTGTCCCATCTTGCTTACCGATAGAGTGGGTGCCAGGTAGTCGAGCCCCGCTAAGCTAAAACGGCTACCGTGGTTTATTAATCACTAGCGTGGCCCCGATTTTTTTAAACGTAAGTGCACATGGGCCCATCGGACTCGGCCAGTTTTGGTCCGATTAAGTGGAGCAGGGGCTGGGAGTGGTCCCCAGGTGTAGCCGGTGCCGATTGTGTGTTGTCGCTCCGGATTTGTTGCCCTTCAAAATGTCAGGATCCTGATACAGTGGGTTTTGGGGATTCTGGGCGCTCCTCTACACATAAACACATCGTACGCAGCAAGTTCTGCTCCAATTGAGTTAAGTAAGCGCTGGAGGCGATCCTCAGATGTATCCAGCCGGTTGCGCCTATCTGCGTCCGTTTTGGACCCGGACACCGCTCAGATTTCGATCTCCTCCTGCTCCTCTACCTATCTCTATACTATCATCGTTATCAGATACATCGACAGGCTCCTCCTCCAACACAGAAGCTTTTGCAAACGCGCGGCCTCCTCTCTTCCTTCTCCTCCTTCTCCTCCTCCTCTTCAAGCCGAGCAAATGATTTCCATGTCGCTGGTAGCTTCTTGCCTTCGTTTTCCGTTGTTTTGTATTTGTCTTTCTTGCACCAAGCTTAGCCACCCGTACACCCAACTTTTTGCTTTCTCTCTCAGCTTGTCCAGCTTCTCCGACCGTACACTCCTCTTTTCCTCCCTGCCTTTGTATAAGAGTTTGCCGATATCTTCAATTACCACATCCGGCCGGCGCTGATGTAAACTTCATTGCACCCACCGTGGACTAACTGTTGCAGCAGGGGTTCGCATTTACGCAGAATTTCCTCTGCGATTGTCGTCACGGCTCCAACACTTTGCGGAAAGCCACCACGCTGCAAAATCCCACACGCCATATCAAATTCTCCTCTTTATCTAACAGTAGCCGTCGAGTCTTGCCATATTCTGCAGCTGAACGCCGTCCACAAGTCTAATGCTTGAACGTAGACACCTTCATCTCTGCTACCACTGCCGCATTCTTCTTTGTAGGAATGATTTCGTCCTTGTATCTACTAGTACATCTCGAAGGCATTCAAAAATCCGACTGGCTCCGGTATGTACTACGCCGTCGAGAAATGGATTGAGACGATCGCCGTCGGGGAATCGTGTTTCGCTGGCAGACATTGCTGCTATGAGCAACGAATGCTGTTACTTCTGGTGAAGAAAGGAAGTATCGTGAAAAAAGAAATTATAAAACAGCCAAAAGTAGACTAGCGCGGTGGGGCTCGACTTGCCTGGCAGGCTCGGCTACCTTGCACCTATCCTGCACCCTCTTTGACAAAAAGCGGTGACACATTTTCCACCAATCAGGATGGCACATGGAGTTTTTCCGGGCTGTGGTGTCCACGTGAGATTTTATTAGCCCGCTATTTATTAGTCTCAGCTTCAGGCAGATGTACATACATAGATAGCGGTTCTGCCCACTATCATATCTTCTCCGCCCCGCATGCCGACGCCCGAATCGCTTGAGACGCAAAATGTTCCATGAGGCAGCCATCGAGTACGACGAGGTATCAACACGAGTGACACCGGATTTTTTTCCATCTGCGGTAACACCTTTGCGACTGGCTATGGCGTGTATGGAAGTATATAATCTATCCCGCTCGTATAAACGTACTGGCCTCTGTCCTGGATAATCGGAAAGCAAGACGCAAGCAAACAGACTCCCTTCGCATTCATACGAGCAGCAAAAGCACCACCATCTCGCCAGTCATTCGCGGCCCGTGCCCCTTCCGCCTGTTTGGTTCCTCTGCGACCAGAAGATCCCTCTCTCACACCTACATCCTCTCTTCCCCCACAATAACAGCTGCTGCGCCCTTCATGGAGAACCCTCTGCACGCCGTCGTTGTCGGCGCCGGGCTTGGCGGCCTGGCCGCAGCGATTGCGCTCCGCCAGGCCGGTCATCACGTCACCATCTGCGAGCAGGCGTCCGCACTCGGCGAGGTAGCTACATCCCGTCCCCATAATCTACCGCCGCGCAAGTGCGCTGACGAGCTCCCGGCGTGCAGGTCGGAGCCGGAATCCAGATCCCTCCCAACTCGACGCGCATCCTGGACCGCTTCGGCATCGGCGAGGAGATCAGAAAGTTGTCGGTGCTCCCGCACGCGTTCGTCCTGCGCTCCTACAAGGGGCCCGAGCTCAACCGGCAACCTGTGCTGCCGTACTGCGAGGAGACTTACGGCGCCCCTTACCTGCACATTCACCGCGCCGACTTCCACAAAGTCATGGTCAAGCGTGCGGTGGAAATCGGCGTCAAGCGTATGTCACCGCATTAATTCGATGTGGATTTCCTTGGTGGAACAGCGCTGACGAGGGCGATATAGTTATTCTCGGCGCTCATGTGAACGCCATTGATTTCTCCGCCCCAAGCGTTACGCTTGCCACCGGCAGAACGATCACTTGCGATCTTGTCATTGCCGCCGACGGCCTCAAGAGCAAATGCCGCGAGCTCTATGTCGGCCACGCCGACCCCCCGCACAACACCGGCGATCTTGCGTACCGTATTCTCATCAAGGCTTCCGATATGAAGAAGGACCCCGGTTTGGCGCAGTTGACGGAGGTGCCCGTCATCAACTACTGGATGGGCCCCGGCGCGCACGCAGTGTGTTACCTGCTCAAAGGAGGCGAGTTGTACAACATCGTGCTCGTGTGTCCCGACAATTTGCCGGAGGGTCTGGCGCTTCAGGATGCCGACCTTCAGGAATTGAGGAATATCTTTGCTACCTGGGATGTCAGACTGCAGAAGCTGTTGGAGCTTGTACAGAAGACTTACAAATGGAAGTTGCAGGTGCGCTATATTCCCTCTTGCCATCCATCGATTAAAAGTGCATCTACTAACAACGGCTGCAGAACTCCAAGGAAATGGACTCCTGGGTGCACCCAGAAGGCAAATTCTGCCTGCTCGGCGATGCCTGCCACGCCACGCTCCCTTACCTAGCACAAGGCGCCGCACAAGCCGTCGAGGACGGTGGAGTGCTCGGAGGCCTCCTTTCCCACGTCACCGCCGCCGACAAAGACAACCTGCGGCCGATTCTGGACGCATACGAGCGCCTACGCAAGAAGCGCACCACTGCCGTGGTCCAGGGATCCACCGACCTCCGGAACGTCTTCCACCTGCCAGATGGGCCCAAGCAGGAAGAGCGTGACCGCATCATGCTCGAGGACAAGCCTACCGAAGGATCCCCGAACAGATGGAGGGATCCCGTGTTCCAGAAGTTCCTGTTTGCTTACGATGCGTTTGGCGAGGCCGAGAAGGCGTGGGAGACCCTAGCCGAGGAGTACCAGCGAGGTGGGTAATCAGCTCCTGCACGGAATGAGTGTCTAGACCGGCTGGTTGACGTGCGTGTTGCGTATATCAGCTAGGAAGCCGACGTTGAGTGTATTGTAGAAAACGGCGCAGTTATGATTTTGTTGGCCAGGGTTTTTTTTGTTTGCAAGGTACTCTATAATTGCGCGGAATTTTAACGTGGTTTGAATATCAATTGAGATTCGAGACGGTCACCTACCCCCGCTGTTCCATCCACGGTGCCATAGCAACTCTTCCATAGGGTAGGATGAACAGCCCGGATGGGAGAAGCCCGGCTGTATTAGATTGGATATCAGAAAGTGTTTGCCATGCTCACATGGTCTCACTAGCTATGCTCATCACGGCCGCCCAAATCTCAACATCCGTTTGCTGCTCCGGATGCTTCAGGACCAAATACTGAGGTTCTCATTCTTGCATAACGTGCCACCTGACCTCGAGTAGTCAGCACTCTACTGCCTATGTTTGCACCCGTCCGTTCGAAACGATCATCGCCCGAGCTCTTTGACGCAGGCTGGTCATAGCTGCTTGGAAACTCACTTATACGGGAGAGCCAATGGGCCAGAGAAAGTAGATCGCGTTTCATCCAGAAAGGCTACTACATAGAGTTGGATCATCCATCCAATCAGCCAGCCAGCTAGCCATGCCGCATTCGAAGCCATACCAATACCCGTCCGTCGCCGTCCAGATGACGGCGCTGTTGACCCCATCGACCAGTTCCGACATAACCCACTCCCTAGAGATCACGCGATATCCCGGACACGGCAAAGGCGAGGCGTACCTGTCCGCGTGTGGCGAGGATGCATGGAGGATGCTGTTCCCCGGTGAGGGAATGCTTAGGGACTGCGAGTTCGTATGGATGCGGTACATAGTCAAGCATATGGATTGGGGGGGGGGGGGGGGGGGGTGGACGTGGGGGGGGGGGTGTTTGTAAACGGGGGTTTTTGAGGGCAGTTGAATTTGTTTGTG
>Ga0307508_10001704_pt1 | contig 24399 bp, 17 predicted proteins | sample 9_EM_MG_FD_203089 | JGI IMG/M metagenome (GOLD analysis project Ga0307508, IMG submission 203089) | Populus trichocarpa ectomycorrhiza microbial communities from riparian zone in the Pacific Northwest, United States - 9_EM | ecosystem: Host-associated > Plants > Roots > Unclassified | place... | reverse complement strand
GATCCGTACTTCGAGTTGTACATTTCAACCATATTGGGCAATAGGCAAGTTTGTTGTGGAAAGTAATAGGGGATCGAGGTTATTCGCGGTGGGAGGTTATTTTGCAGTGGGAGGTTATTCGCGGTGGTTTTGGATAAGGCGCTGGGCCGGGCTCATAACCTGTTGAAAGTGATGAACGTGTGTATTGTCTAAGTAAGGCTGAAGCCTCGAGAGAAAGGAGAATATAGGGGTAGGCCCATGCCTGCCGTGACTAAGCAACGAGTGAGATATTGCAACAGGTGATGGGTTTTAGGGTCGGCATATAGCGCCGCCCCATCTCCCAAGGGGAACGAGTGGGCGAAGCTGGTAGCGTCCATCTCCGGCCTGGGCGGGTATGGCGTTCACCCAGGGCTAAGACGGCAACCCTTCAGGTCACTGGCACATTTGAAGCGCTCGATCACAGAGGTCGAGTGGAAGGAAGCAGAGATGCGGGCAGAGTCTAAGGAAGAGATAAAGGTACAGCCGACCCAGGGAACCACGCCAGAAGCCAAACGCAGGCGCAGCAAATGCCAACAAGAGGCTCGCTGCGAGGCTCTGCCGATTGAAGACGGGCCATTGCCTCACTGGCCAATACCCTGCTTGAACGAAGGAGCAGCCCACCAGGCAGCATTTCTTCCAGTACTGCCCGCTCTGGAAACGCCGGCGGAAAATCTTGTCGGCAGAGGTGCGAAGAGAGAAGGGAGAGGAAAGGACCGGTTCCAGATCCGGGGCCTCTTTGCCGACGAGCGCTGCAGCCAGCCGCAGCCTGCATTCCATCTCCACCACGAACGCGGGGAGGCTGGTCCCAGCCCTTGCTGAGGAAGACGCACAGAGCGAGGCTTCGGAGTGCGAACTCCGGGAGCGGAGAGGAAGGGAAGAGGAGTAGGATGTGGGGGCGGCCTTCCTTTGTTCTTTCTTTAGTCTTTCCTGTGATTTCCTTGGTGCGCATTACCTCATCTTGGGACAGGTCCGGGCGGAGGGCAAAGGGGAGCTTTGCAACGAGCCGCCTGCGGACGGGAAACGGACAGTGTGTACTTCGCCATGATCTGCATTGGTCGCATGCGATTGATGACAAAACCAAAAACCAAAAAAAAAACATCTTAAAGCGCAGAGTTTCTGGCGTCCCTAGCGACATGGGTTCAGCCGTCCATCCGAGGCCGCGGCTGCCGTCCCACCATACCATTCACCGCCATCTCCCACCCGCTATCTATCAGCGCAGCAAAGTGTCACCGCAAAACTCCACGCTCCAGCAGCGACGCCGCGCCGTGGGCATAGACAACCACTCTGCCGCCGTAGCTTGGATTTCTTTTCCACTCCCATTTGCACGGTACGCAGCAACTACCGCGTCGACACGCACGACCCTCTACGCGGTGGGCCGACTGGAGAAAGTAACCACGCGCTCCCCCCCCCCCCCCCCCCCCGCCGGGTCGACCACCTTGAACCTCCAGATGTCCGTTTTCACAGGGGGGGGCCGATACGCCGAGGCGGTGCGACGACAGGTTTCCAGGAGTCGGCACCCCAGGTCCATCGACATGATCGAAGCAGGCAGGCGGGCACGCGGGGGCGGTTCCCCCAGGAGGCAGCCGCGCCACGGACAGGCAGGTCGACCCGGGCAAGAGCACGGTCGTCGTCGGGTTGATTCTCCGATTGCGGCCCGTCCCGCAGCCGGCAGCCGACTCGGAGGGGGGCTCTCCAGTGGCGAGTCGAGCAGTCAGCGGCGCTGCTGCGAGTAGGCGCTTGCGCACGGAGATCTGCGCGCCTGGTGCGGGCAGAGTGGCGTCGGAGCCGCCGCGGCTGAGGGAAGGAATCGGGGACGCAGTGGAGGCGGTGCGGACTGAACGTCGCATGCACGGCGCGTATTGGGCGGATGAGAAGCGAGTGCTTTCCGCTGGATACAATGCGATTTGGACGCCGAGTAGCGGCAGTGGTTGTGCTTACTGTTGGTGATATGGTTGACTGCGTCCGTCGGAGATAAAGGTTTTTTTTTACTAAGAGTAAACTTCAACTGCGCAGCGAGCGCACCTCGAGATATCGGCGCTTGCCCTCAAGCGCCCGCCGCGCTGGCGATGTAGACTTCGGCAATGGTGGGATGCCCGTTTCTCGATCGGACAGGCTCTCTCCTGCCAACCGTACCTTACATCATTCGTACACGTGTAATCATGGCGGGTGCGGACCGGCACTTTGTACGCATGCAAGCCCCGCAGAACGGACAAAGGCGCAGTGCGTGTACCGTGGACACGGCCGGCAAGCCGAGTACCAACCCCACTGACTGGTCGTCCGAGTCGCCACGAGCTGCTCGGTCGCGGGCTCACAGATTGCATCCGTCGTGCGCAAAAGTAGCCCGCTGCCGTTGGAATACTGAAAACCGCCATCACCGCCAATAGCAATTACAGCTACGCCTCCATTTCGCAACCAGTCACAGCGCGCCTTGCATCACTTGGTAAGAGCCAACGCGAAAACAAAAAAAGAACGGACCCGGAAAAAGCATAAAAGATGGCAGGTTGAAAGAAGAAACAGAAACGACGAGTGCGATGCTACTACTGAACGAACGAAAACGCAACGTGCCCCCGCGCCACCCTACCCCAACAGGTCCTCGAGTCCGTTCCCGCTGTTCGCAGGCGGCTTGTTGCCAGCCGTCGTTGACCCCGAGGAGGCGGGCCCCGTGCCCCAGATGCCTGCCGTGGCTTTCTCCTTCGCCATCGTCTGTAGACTCGGCGTCTTCGCGGTGGGCGTGGTCGACTTCTTGATGCCGACGCTCGCCTGATTCCAAATGTTACCGAATGCGTCGCCGGAGGCCTTCTTCGGCTGTGCAGCCGTGCTCGACGAGAGGGACGCCGAGCCTGTGGTGTTGGCAGAGACAGGGACGGAAGTGAAGTAGTTTGGTGTTGCGGGCTGGAAGCCGCTGTTGGAGGGCTTCATGGCAGCCATCATTCCCACGTTGCCTGTGCCGGTGGTCGCCGGAGTGATGGCGGGGGTGCCAAAGGCCGGCGAGGCGGTGGACAGCGGCGGCGAGGCGAAGCTGGTCAGGGTCTTCATGTCGGAACGATCGTTGCTGGACACTGGCTTCGGTTGGACGATGCTGAGGCCTGAGGCGGAGGAGGTCAGTGGCGGCGACATCGGTGCTGAGAGCGACGACATCGACTGCATCGGCGGCATCGGACGAGTTTTCGGGGGTGCCGCGGACTGGAAGTCGTCAAAGTCGTCGTCAAAGTCCGCTGCGGAGGAAGAGGGGGTGGCCGGCAGCGGTGGTGGCACCGATCCGCTCGAGGGAGCGGGCGCGAAAGCGTCGTCGCCTCCAAGCAGATCGATCTCGGGTGCGGGCTGTTTCTTCTTCGGCGGCGGTGGAGTCGGCTTCGCGGCCGCATCTTGCCGTCTCGGGGGCGGCGGTGCGGCACGGCGCGAGGACGTCACGCCGCCGTCGTCGTACTCGTCGTACTCGTCGAACTTACCCGCGCCCCTCGAATCCGATCGCGACGTGGAGCCGTCGTCGTGGAAGCCGCTCGCCGACCTTCCACCGAACCCACCGCCGTCACCGTAGACACCGCCGCCATTATACCCACCGAAGTCGGCCGACTCGCTCCCGAAGCCGCCGAACCTGCTGCCGCTGTTGCGGTTGCTACTCATTCCGCCCATGCTCGAGCTGAACCCTCCACCGCCGCCACCCTCGACGCCGATGTACTTGCTCTTCGTCTGCCTCGCCTTCTTCCTCTCCGCTCGGATCTTGTCGACGTCCGAGAGCAGTTCAGCCAGCTCTTTTGCGCGATTGCGGACGTTGACGCCCTGGTCCTTGCCGGCCTGGTCGATGAAGAAGAATTGGCGCAGCATCTTGATCGTCGACAGGTGGGAGCGTGCATCGTCGATGACCTGCTCGGCACCATTCTTGATCAGGAATTCTAGGAGTTGCAATGCCTGGTCTCACGCCGTTAACCATCTCCTTCTCGTCGACGGCAATAAGCCAAACCTTGTAGATCTGCCTCCACTCCTCCGCCGACTTTTCCGTGAACCGTTTGTAGATCATGGGCATAATCTCGTTGAGCAATTGGCTACGCAGCGGTCAGCATTGCCATCCGCCATCCCTTGCCGTCCGCATCGGGGGGGGGGAACCCACTAGTTATAAGTCCCGCTCGCGATCTCATTCATGAGGGTCGACGAAGCCCCCCAGGGCTCGTTGTTGGTAGCTTCCCGGACCTGAACACGGCATCAGCCCACCACCTCCTCGGCCGCCACTTCCATCGCGAACGGGAGTCAATACCTTTGCCTCCATCTCGGTGTAATTCATCACGACTACAGATAGACGTCAGCTATCTTTCTCACTCTCTCACTCCTACTCACTCTCTTTCCTCAAATGATGGAGGAATGCAACGAGGGGATGGTTGGGGCCGACCGTTCTGCGCCTTCCGCACGGCGGCCTTGACTTCGTAGAGCGAGACATTGCTGATCGCGTCGCGGAGTACGTCCATCGTGCGAGCGTCAAGGTTGCGATGTCGGTTGTGGTTGTCGTTCCGGTTATGGTGGAGGAGGTGGTCGAAGGCGGGCGTTGTCGAAGGGTGAGTTGGCGGGGGCGGTTAGGTGTGTGGGAAACATGCCAGGTGGTCGGGCCAACTGTACCGATCCACCTGCTACTGGCTCTCATTCCATTCCAGACACCCTAAACTCCCTTGCCTTGCTTTATTTGTCTCCGCCCGCGCGAGCCGGAAAACGAAAGAAAAATAAAAAAAGATGTATCTATCCGCGATAAAACAGATTTTGGGGATTCGCTATTACGCGGAACGTTCAGATAGATACACTGCGGAGCCGCTCTCTTTCGAGCATCAGTCGCCAAATTTCCCCTTTTTTTTTGACCGGCTACATACTCACGTCTTTGCGCCACGTGGGGGCTAGTTGCCACCTTGTACTGTACATATGTATGTACTCTACGGTAGGTATGTACATATGTATTCTACTCTCTTTCCAACTCGTTTCTCCGATGCGCCGGGGAGATCTTTTGCTCTTATGCATGCCTTGCATGATGATGCAGCAGGGCAGGACGCTGAAGGATTGAGAAATCCGAGAGATCAGGCTAGTTCTGGTTGATATTCGGCGTCCCAGGTGGGACTTTGTCCAGCATAGGAGAGTAATAGCCGACGCCGTGGGGGGCTCATCGATCGAGTCGGCGATCTCGGAGAGTCCGATGGTGTCCACCCAAGGCGTGCCTTCTCAACGGCTTCCCGTCCTCGGCTGGGATGCCGGCGCGCCCGTCTGCTCGGAGATGAGCCCCAATCCCGACCGCGTCCGCCGATAACTTCGGCATCACCAGCCGCAGCCGACCAACTTCCGAAATGCTGACCGAGCTATGGCCTCGCCCCGCACCGCTTTGCCGATGCCCTTGGAGGATATTCAATCGCTACTCTCCCCCACTCTATCGTTGTCATCTCATGTTCCCCGGCCGAACGCAAATGCTCGCTCGCGGAGACACCGCCGCGAACCCATCGTGTCTTTCCATCCGCGCGTTGTTTCTGTTTCTGGCGAGTGGCAACATGCCGTCGCTAGGGTGATGTGTTGGGTGAATGGATCAAAAAACATCCGCCAACCACACGGCGGTGTCGCCACATCGCCGTGTCGATCCGCCACAACTCCACCGCCGCACACATCGCCATCTCGACGCTGCCGCCGAGTGGAGCAGAGCACCGTCCGAACCACCGTTGTCGGTCGTCCCATCACTCCGTTCGTCGGCTCAGGCCAGATCTCACCCGACACAGCCAGTGGCCGCGAACGCGTTAGGAGATGGTAAGCGTCACCACTTGTGGCGGATCTTGCAGGGGCCCCCCGGAAACTCAGCAACGATCGTGCGCGCCTTGCATGGATTGCTGGATGGATGGACGTCCGTTCTGGTGCGTGAGCAAAAAGAAAGAAGCAGAGGAGACTCGCAGACAATCCTTGCGGAATGACGCAAGCGGTCGGAGGGACTGCAAGTGCTGAGGAGAAGCAGATACACGAGAGGAAGGAGAGTTGTCGATGGGAGGGAGAAGTCGAGAGTCGAGAGCAAAGATGGATCAGGTACAGCGGCCACACGGCTCGCTGCCGGCGGCCAGCAGCCACACACCACCGAGACACATGTCCGCGATACGGTCCACCGTCGCCAGCGCTGCTATCGTCGACGCTAGAGATCCGTCCGCGAGCTGCGGGGGCGGTTTGCATACATGTGGCCGTGGCGGAGAGGATGCCATCGCCGGTGAGACGCATCGGATCGGGAGGAGACGAAACAGCCCGTGAAATCTGCAGACGTGGATGCAAGTCGGTTGGACACGAGGCGACGGCCAAGCGTGTGTGGGTGGGAGAGTGTTTCATGGGTGGAGCGGTGGTAGATACGGCGTATGCGTGCAACGGAGACCGCCTCGCTGTACGTGAGGATACCCGCATCGACGAATTCCGCACAACCCCGTTGGTTGAGCTGTGTTGGGGATCCGTCGCGACTCGCGTGAGCCTCGTCTCCGTCCGTCACTGGCCGCCATCCCTTTTGGGCGTGAAGTGGATTTTCTGTCCTTTTTTTCCCGTCGATGGTGATTGGCTGGCCGTGTTTATCGTTGGACACTTTTCCTTTTCGTTTCGTTTCTTTTTCTCCAACTCGGATCCTTCGAATTCGCTCTGAGTTCACCGTTTCGCGTTAGCTGCAGACTATGCATAGACACTAGAGTATATACTCTGTTGATGGGGGATGGGACATGGATGAAGATGCGTGGTGCGGCAAGCAAGGAAAAGAGCGTCGCTACACTGCTATATGCTGCTATATACATATAACCCCCGCCCAAAAGCAGAACGCGGGATAGGCCAGCAGCAGATAACCAACAGCTGGGCCGGCTCAACCCGACAACCGCTTCCATCACCACAATCGCGTTCTCCTCCTGCTTCTCCTCCTCCTCCTCCTCCTCCTCCTCCTCCTCCTCCTCCTCCTCCTCCTCCTCCTCCTCCTCCTCCTCCTCCTCCTCCTTCTTCTTCCACCCTCTCTCCCTCTTCTTCACTTCCATCTTCTTCACTTCCTCCTTCGCCTTCCTTCACCCCTCCCCCGATACGCTGGGACATCCGTCCGGAGTCGATTCCCATTGAATCCAATCGTTCGTGGCCCCTCCTCCTCCCAGACGTCATGATTTACATTCCTGCTTACCGGCCAACCCCCTTCAAAGCGTAGTTATCGTTATCACTACCAATCAGTACCGCGTTTTCGTACCGGAACGTACATCACATCATCATTACCCCCCGTCCCAGTCAAACGCATCGTCATCACGGAAGCGAGTAAAAGAAAAAGAAGAAAGAAAGAAAGAAAGAAAGAGCGAAACCAACAAGGAGCCCTCAGGAGAGCAGTTATCCGGATCAAGCTACATAACCGATCCTCCTCGCCTGCGACACGCGTCGATTTCGAGACGCTGAAGGGTCTCCGGCTGCCCAAACAGCATGGATTCCAGCGAGGCTGCGAAGGCGGACGAGCACAGCATCGCGAAGGATGCCCGCAATGCTGGTGTGCCGGCCTTCGAGTTCCCCGCGGACGTGACCCCGGAACAGAAGGCTGCCATGGCGAAGCGCGTACGTTTTACATCCCCTTCTCCCCCTATCCGTCCCTCGATCGATGGTGCTGCGGGAGTGACGAGGGAATGGGTGCCGACGAAGTGATGCGCCACACGCAAAAAAAAGCTCGGGGCTAATTTGTCCCGATAGGCTGTGCCTCCCGGGTTGGACACCGAGAAAGCCAAAGCCACAATGAAAGCGAGTACACCGCACGAAGCGATCGTATCCGATCTGGTGGGTTTCCCCCCATCGATTTGCAGCACCCGTTGCACCGTGTTTCGCAGCTGACGCGAGAGTGCGTGATTTTCCAGGATGGTGCTGGCTCCGGTGCGACGATTGCTATGCCTGCTACCTACAAGCCCGCGGCGAACGGAACGAACGGCGCTACCAACAGTACTACCACTACCCATAGCGTGACGGAAATGGAAACGAGTTCCTACGTGAATGGCCTCCCCAAGGCTGGAGACGGTGAGTGGGACCGGACGGGATGGGAGCCCAGAATAGGGGGTCTCAACGACGCCCTCGGTCTCAACAAACTTGCCGACGCCGCCGATCATCAGACTTGGGTCGAGAGCAACCTGGATGACAAGTTCTTCGGAGGTGAATCCTATCCGATGGGAGAAACCATGCGAGACGACGACAGCTGACGGGGAACACTCACAGAATGGTGGCACAACGCCGGCATCATCGCGTTCGCGTGTCTGAGTACGTGGTTCATCACAAAGGTCGGACTCGGCTTGGCCTGGGTCATGATCGTGGGTTCCATCTGCGCGACCTACTACAGGACCTCTATCCGCCGCGTGCGCCGCAATGTTCGCGACGACCTGAACCGCGAATTGATGAAGTCCAAGCTGGACACGGATCTCGAGACGCTCGAGTGGCTCAACTCGTTCGTCGTCAAGTTCTGGCCTATCTATCAGCCCGTTCTCGCCGCTACTGTCATCAACACCGTCGACGGCGTCCTGGCCGGCGCCACCCCCGGTTTCATCGACTCCCTACGCATGACCACCTTCACACTGGGAACCAAGCCCCCGAGGATCGATCACGTCAAGACATACCCCAAGACGGAGGATGACATCGTCGAGATGGACTGGACGTTCAGCTTCACCCCGAACGACACCGACGATCTGACCAGTCGCCAGCTCAAGAAGAAAGTCAACCCCAAGGTCGTCCTCGAGGTCCGCGTCGGCAAGGGCATCATCTCCCAGGGCATCCCTATCGTTGTCGAGGACATGGCCTTCTCTGGAACCATGAAGGTCAAGATCAAGCTCCAGCTACCGTTCCCCCACATCGAAAAGGTTGACATCTGCTTCATGGGCCCGCCCACATTCGATTATGCGCTGAAGCCGCTCGGAGGAGAGACGCTCGGATTCGACATTGGATTCCTTCCCGGACTCAGCACGTTCATCCAGGAGCAAGTGCACGGAAACCTGAAACCCATGATGTATGCCCCCAACGTTTTCACCCTCGAGATCGCCAAGATGCTTGGAGGCGCGCCCATCGACACCGCCATCGGCATACTCGCCGTATCGATCCACCGGGCCAACGGACTCAAAAACTCGGACAAGTTCAGTGGTACCCCCGACCCCTACGCCGTCGTCACCATCAACCAGCGTGCCGAGCTCGCCAGGACCAAGACGATCCACGAGAGCACCGACCCCAAGTGGAACGAGACCAAGTACATCGTCGTGTCGAACCTCAACGACTCGCTGGACCTTCAGATCTTCGATTATAATGACATCCGCAAGGACAAGGAGCTCGGTGTCGCGAGCCTCGCATTAGAACAACTCAAAACCGACCCCGAACTGGAGAACATCACCTTGCCCGTGGTCTCTAACGGCAAACCTCGCGGTAACATCATGTTCGACGTTCGCTTCTTCCCGGTCCTGGAGGGCCGCACCCTCGCCGACGGAACCAAGGAGCCCGCCCCGGAGAGCAACACCGGTATCGCCCGTTTCACCATTCATCAGTGCAAGGATCTTGACGCGAGCAAGAGTGTGATCGGCCAGTTGTCGCCGTACGCGCAGATGACGCTCAACAATAAAGTGATCTACACCACCAAGACGAAGAAGCGCAACAACGACCCGCCGTTCGAGGAATCCCACGAAATGCTCGTTACCAACCGCCGCGCCTGCAAACTTGGTGTCATCGTCAAGGACGCGCGCGGTTTTGTCGACGATCCCATTCTCGGAAAGTACCAGATCAAGCTTACGGACTTCTTGGAGGCGAAGGAGAAGGGCACGGAATGGTTCAACCTCGTCGGTGCAAAGAACGGTCGCGTCAAGATGACTTGCCAGTGGAAGCCGGTCACCATCAAGGGTATCGCTGGAACCGGTGGCTACATCACTCCCATCGGTGTTATGCGTGTGCACTTCCAGAGCGCGAAGGATCTCCGCAACATGGAGGCGCTCGGAAAATCCGATCCCTACGTCCGCGTCATGCTCGCTGGCATCGAGAAGGCTAGAACCGTCACTTTTGAGAATGACCTCAGCCCGGCCTGGGACGAGGTCCTATACATCCCCGTTCATTCCGCCAAGGAAAAGTTGAGTCTGGAAGTCATGGATCAAGAATCCATGGGCAAGGACAGGTCGCTCGGTGCTGTCGAGTTGAGTCTGGAGGAGTTTATCCAGCAGGACTCGCAGGGTCTCTTCCAGGTCCACGACGAGAAGAGGAACCGCTCCGAGGGCCTGTACCTCGGAAAGAAGAGCACACCCAAGGGAACCCTCAACTTCACCGCCGCCTTCTACCCATGTCTCAACGTTGCCGATCCCGAGGAGGAGGAGGAGGAGAAGAAGCTGCTCGAGATGGAAAAGCAGGAGGAGGAGGATGCGAAGAAGGATCTCGGAGCCCCGGGTTCCGCGTCCTCCGCCCCGTCCAAGCAGAACGAGCCCGTCGCCGAGACCGCCCGTCCGAAGACCCCGGTAAATGCTGGATTCCCCGATTCCGATGGCGACGACGGCGACAAGAAGCCTCCCAAGATTCGGTTGACTCCCGAGGAACTGCTCGGGCACGATTCAGGCCTCATCATCTTCAAGTTCATCGATGGCGCGCTCGCCCACAAGGATTGCTACCTTGAGGTTCTCATGGACGACATGCCCTTCCCCAGTTTTGCTAGCACCAGGATTCGGTCGAAGAATGTCAAGTTCGATGAAATTGGCGATGCGATGGTCCGTGAGCTCGAGTTCTCCAAGATCACTCTCCGTCTACGCGAGCACGGCGACGACGGCGAGGATGCAGTCCTGGCGAAGCTCAGTGGCAGCACCCTCGAGACCCTCAAGATGTGCCTAAACAACCCGACCGTTCTCACCCTCAAGGACAAGGACGGTCAGACGAGCAAGGTCAAGATTAGCTTGAAGTACATCCCGGTGGCCATGCGTCTCGATCGTAGCGAGAGCATTAGCAACATGGGCACCCTTCGTGTGGACATCCTCGATGGCGCGAACCTTCCAGCCGCCGATCGGAACGGTAAGAGCGACCCTTTCTGCGTGTTCGAGCTCGACGGCAAAGAGGTGCACAAGACGAAGGTACAGAAGAAGACCCTCCACCCGGCCTGGAACGAGTTTTTCGAGGCTCAGGTCGCTTCTCGCGTGGCGGCACAGTTCGAGGTTGAGGTGTTTGATTGGGATATCGGTAGCAAGGTGGGGCCCGTTCGATCAACTCCGCTGCGAAAGGAGCGAGTGCTAATGATTGGACCAGGCGGACTTCCTCGGCAAGACAGAAATCGATCTGACGGCGATCGAACCCTTCAAACCACAGACCTTCGTCTACAAGCTCAAGGGCAAGAAGGGCGAGGAAGGTAAGTACGGTGAGTTGCGTCTGAGGCTGGTGTTCAAGCCCGACTACGTCACCCGTTCCCGCCAGGGATCGTCGACTTTCCACGGCACCTTCGCGGCGCCCGGAAAGCTCGTCACTGGTGTTGCCGGTGCCCCGCTCAAGGTTGGAGGCGCTGCGGTCGGTGGAATCTCCAAGGGTGCTTCGTTCCTCAAGAAGAACACCTTTGGCCGGGTTAAATCCAACGCCGTGCAGGAGGAGGAGCCGGTGGTCGTCGAGCCAGCGATGGAGGCGGGTCCCCAGAACCGACCCACGTCGAGTGGAAGTGCCATACGCATGGACGGCGCAGATGACCGTCTATTGACCCCCACCGGCCGCGGCTCGACGAGCCTAAGCCCTAATGCAGCAGCCAGGAGCGCCTCTCCCCACGCACGCTCGCGCAGCACCTCGAGCCAACACTCCGTCCCGGGCGTTATCGGCAGCAGCCCCGACTCCGGCACCGCCACCGTCCGCCTCGTTGCAGCCTCCGGCTTTCCCGCAGGCACGAACGTCCAGGTCCGCATCCGCGCGCTCGACAAGAACAAGGACCTCCTTAAGTCCAGGACGGTCAAGTCCCCGACCGGCGATGCCACCTACGACGAGCAGTTCGCCGTCCAGTGCTTCGCCGACACGCAGTTCAAGGTGTTCGTCAAGGACAACCACCTATTCAAGGACGAAGAACTGGGCGAGGGCCTGTTCGCGATCGACGATACGGGCTCTGGATCCGACACCGTGGTCCCGGTCGGCGAGGGCCGCGTTACCTTGCGCACTAGCTTCAAGAGCGCAGAAAACGCAAGTACCGATAGCAGTCCTAGGGCGTCCAAGAGAAAGGGTTTGCTGAAGAAATGATTACAGATGTAGGGCTTGTTTGACCGAAAGAGGCGGAACCGGTTGCGGCTATGATGGGGTAAGCGGTCGACAGGCGAGGAAGGGGAGAGGCGGCGGGCATTGGGCTGGGAGTATCGGGATCGGTCTCGCTCTGCGCGATTTCTCTTGCTTGTTGGGTGTTTTCGTTGTCCTTGTCCTGTCCGTACATGCATTGCGCCCTGTGCATTTGTCGTCGAACCGATATTTCTTTTACCATCTTCTTTCTCACGTTCTCCCTTTGATGCTACATTTTTTTGTGTTGTATGACATTTTATTTCACTTCTTTTTTTCTCACTTTTCATCCGCTGCTGCGGGCCACATGGGTGGCGTGGGACGGGCGAGCATATGCATGCATGGGATGGGCGCGGTCCGTCCGAGCGTGGGTCACGTTAGTGGTCATGTGAAATCGACATCCCATTGTGTAGCTCGCGGTCCCTGGTGCTCCGGTTCTCCATCGCTGCAAACACGGTCAGGTCGGTTTCAGACCAGCCATCGCACCGCGCCGCACACATCCAGCCCGGAACGAGGCACAAGTGGGAGACGTTGCGGTGTATGTACACACAAGGTCACGGGTCGTCACTCACCGATGAACTGTCTGTGGCTGCACACCGTATTTTGAGAAGTTACACACAAAAGAGAGAAACCATGATTTCAGGAAAAGAAATCTCCCATACAAAAACGCGATTTTTTGACCGTAGGTTGCGCAACCAAACAGGGGGTGATTCTTCTGAGCATTGTCCGTTGTGGGCTGGAGGCGAAAGTGTGTTGCGCCAGTGTCCGACCGACAGGTTTGTACTTGTGACGAGTCAATAAATGTAATGACGCGTCATACAAGCGTGTGACTAAGCAAGAGAATGATATGCATCTATCAAAAAGCAGGGCAGATCGCTACGTATGTAGGCAGCACAGGTGCGAGTGGTGGCCTTGCTCTTCCGAACCCAGGTCTAGATACACACGATACATCTGCGCTGCTTCGCCGTTCCGACTCTCTTTATGTATTTAGGCTATCTATGGTTCCTGCTCCTACTCTAACTACTGTTCCGCCAGGAGCTAGTTAGTTACTTCGTTAGCGCATGCCCCACTCAGCAACAGTGCGGATATAAATATATCTCCCGCTTGCTGTCTCCAAAGAGCCTCCGAATATGTAGCTGCCGCAATATTGGTGCTGGCTGCCGGCGGCTGGCGTCGCTTCTTGAAATGCGGCCTCGTTCCATGGATGCACCGCAGTAGGGAGCCGAACAACGGCGCCCTCTTCCCCCATCGGACGCAAAGGACATCGGCACGTGGGCTGCAGTCACCCGCGAATGGCGTTACCCTCAAGGCTCGAAGGAGATTCCTCACCATCCTCGCGGCAGACCCCATTCCTACATAGTCAGGTACTTCAGCAGAATTCCGGTAGTTAGTTACCACACAGTGGAACTGTGGTGAAGGCATTTGCCAATGCAAAACCGCATAGCGATGGCCCGCGGGGCGTTTCGAGCCTGCCGCCGAGCAGATCCGAGAGGCGCACAGCCAGTCCAAGGTGCAGCCGACCAGCGCCGCAGATTCATACACAGCAAGGACCTTGCAGCCAACCGAGGTCTGCACGCTCCGAACACGAACGGTATAAGCACTACGTCATTCGAAATGGTACCGTCGTCCTTTGCTACGTGAGGCACAGGGAGATACAACTCTCGGGAACGCTGTGTCCCGCGGTCTACGGACACCACAGAGTCACGGACGGCAGCGCGAGGGAAACCCCCCACAGCGAAGAGTTCGACAACTGGAGGTATATTTTTATTCTATCCCGCTAGTAGCCGTACCTGACGTGGCGACAGGCCCAGTCCGCGTAGGATCCGTCCTCCATGAGCACGGGGATTTCAAAGTCCTTGGCGTAGTCGGGCAAGCCGGAGGGGGCGATGGCCTCGGCGGCGTCGAGCTTCTGCTGGGCGACAGCGTAGGCGAGCTCGGCGCGGTCGTGGTTCTTGTCGGCGGCGCGGTGCCGCTGCTCGGCGCGGCGCAGGGCGTCCTGGGCGCGCGTGAGCGCCGTCCGCGCGTTGACCACGGCCTTCAGGGTCTCCACGAAATGCTCCTTGCTGCCCTCCAGGTCAGCGTGCGCGCAGCGCTCGGCGTAGCGCGCCAGCTCCGTCGTCAGCGCTGGGTCGCTGCCGTCGTCGCCGTCCTCCGAGTCGGCGGACTCCACGGAGCCGTCGTCCCCGCCGCCGCCGTCGTCGTTGTCGTACGCGGACGCCCAGTCGACCCACGCGCTCTCCGGCTCGTCCGTCTTCTTGCGCTGGATGTCTGTTCCCTCCGCACTCGTCAGCCGGCTCGCACAAAACCAACAAGTCGGACAAACACACCCCGGCCCCGGCACGTAAGGTTCGTCTGGTGGTCGCGCAGGAGCGGGTGCAGTGCGTCGCGGCAGGCGGCGCACCGGAACTCGTCGGCGTCGTCGACGTCGGCGTGGTCCTTCTGCGACCACGGGATCGCGCCCGTCGGCTTCGTGCTGCGCGGGACCCTGCTGCGCTCGCGTCGGTACGGCCGCATCGCACGCCGCAGCAGCGTCGGGTTGCGTTCGAGGATGGCTGGGTCGATGATCATCGCTGTTGTGCTGTGGGTAGGGGCTATTGGGAACCAAGTAGCAGACAACAGGTGCGGTGTTGTTCAAGAGCTCACCTCGCCGGTTTACGGGAAGCATCTCGTCCAGTGGGGCGAGTGACGGGCGGTGCACTTGGCGATGAGTGAGTGGCGATGGTTGCCGGTGCGATGGGTCGAGTGCTGAGTGGGAAAGTGCGGGGTCGATCTCGTTTGGTTTGACCGCAAACACCGCCGACCCGGTCAAGCCGCAACACCCGCCCACGGGCAGCGGGGACACAAACAGCCTTCCAGGGCTAGCCATAGTCGAGGGAAGAAAGAGCGCGAGTAAGAGTGCAAATGGCTGATACCCCGTGCTGTATTCGAATATCACAGTAGCGTACACGCAGGGAGAAAGAAAACAGAGTAAAAGAAAAGGGATGGAAAAAAACGCCCGCTGAGGTGTATCAGTGAATCCCGCCCATGCAACCAACCGATCGATCCCACTTCTGCTGCGGACAAAGAGCAAACACAAAAACCAAAACACGCCGCAACCGAACGCCCGCCGAGGTGTATGAGTGAATCCCGCCGAAGAAAACAAACCAACGAGTCCCCCTCCCTCCCCCCGCCTACAGTCCGCACCTGCGCCGCAGCTCGGCGATGACGGCGCGGTGGCTCTCCTCGCTTCGCGTGGCGGCGTCCGAGTTCTCCTCGACGCGGCGGAGCAGGTACTTGAGGCACTCGCCGGTGGAGCCCCAGATGGTGTACTTGAGCACGCTGGCCCTGCCGACGAGCGCCTGGCTGAGCTCGTCGGCCATGCCCATGAGCTGGGCGACGACGAGCACGGCGGCGGAGTCGGCGGCGGCGTCCTCGCGGAGGCGGAGCGCGCGCTCGACGCTGGCGCGGTTGTGCGACGCGATGACAGTATCGATGCCGCGCGCGATGATGTCGGCGGCGGCGGCGTCGTAGGCGGCGTCGGTGTGCGCCTTGCAGTCGTGGATCAGGTGCCGCGGATCCGAGTGCAGGTAGGCGCCGCGCACGAGCTTGACGCCGAGCCGCCAGCCCTCGCGGTCGGCGCGCGCCGCGTGCTCGCGCAGCGTGTGCGCCGCCCGCTTGAGGTACATCTGGTACGTGTTGAAGACGGCGGGGGGGCGGCCCCGCGGGTTGTGGGCGCGCATCAGGTGCAGCGCCCAGCGGTCGACGCCGGGCTGCAGCGCCGCCTGCTCCGCGTCCAGCAGCAGTGCGACGCCGCGCGCGCGCGCCGCCACGCAGATGGCGTCCAGCGCCGCGGCCAGCGCCGGGATCTCGGTGCACGCGCGCTCCGCCCGCAGCAGCGGGATCGCCGCCGCGCCCGCCCCCGTCAGCTTGAGCGCCACGAAGTCGCCCGCCGTCGTGAGCGCGATCGTCTTCAGCGCGCTGTCCAGCCACGCGGCGATGTCCGCATTCGCCGCAGCCTCCGGCGCCGCTGCCGACGAGCCGCCCGCTTCGCGCGCGTGCGCGAGGATCACCCCCGTGTAGCCGAGCGCCCGCAGCGACGCGACCGTGCGAGTGATTTCCGCCGACGTCGCCCCCGCGCAGAAGTGCGCCTGCCGTGCCGCCGCGCGTCAGCTGGGAGGCCGCCAGAGGGAGGGAGAGGGGGCGCAACGAACGTAGAACGTCTTGTCGACGACCCACCTGAGCGGTGGCATGCGGTCGATGCGGTCGGCGGTCCGGAGCATGATCTTCGAGCACAGCCGGAACAGCGTCGGCGATGCCGTGAGCGCGTGCAGCAGCAGCGAGCGCACGAGCGCCGCCGTCGGCAGGCGGGCAAGCGGCGGCAGGGACGGCGACGTCGGCGGTGGCGGGTGCGGGTGCGGGTGCGGGTGCGGGTGCGAGTGAGAGACCGTGGACTGGAAGCGGGTGCGTGGAGACCGTATCAGCGGCGCCGACACGACAAGACGGCGGCGGGCGGTGTGACGGAGGACACCGAGTGTGGCCATGGGTGCGGTGGGTGCGGTGGGTGCGGTGGCGGGCTTTCTCTCTCTCTGCTGCGAGTCGCGTGCTCCTATATAGCCAGAGCGACGCTGCTTCGAGTCGCAGAGGTCCCCTGACGTAGGGATGCCATCGTGATCGCGCGGATTCCGCTTATTGCCGGCACCCCCTCCGCTGATAAGGCCGAGAGCGAGATAGGGCAATGCCCCGCCGGAGCGACCTCGTCCGCAGTCCAGAACACGCCGCGACGGCCTCGGCAGTCGCACGTGCAAGGTGGGTGCGCAGCCATCCAGAGCAGCCACGTCTACCAACACTTTCCCTTGCAGAAGCACATGACTTAGTTTGACCGTCAATATCGTAGGGTCGCTCGCATCCAAGCAGGGCGAGGGGAAATTCTATTGCACAACGCAGAAATCCTCCAGAAAAAGAGTTACAGCAAGCGCGCTCAGCCTTCTTCGAAAAGAGCGAAAACGTAGGAGAGATATCACAACATCGATTGGGCACAGATCAAAAAAAAAAAAAAAAGCCATCAGTCATCACGTCCCCTGTCGTCTCCCCCCCAGCAAACTACGAATAGTACACCCCCGCGCCATTGCGGTAGCCGGGAGGGTGGGCGTGGATGTAGGCGTGCTCCTTCCGGTCGTGCTCCCGCTCCTTCTCGCGCTCCTTCTCGCGTCTGCGTCGCCGCCGCTTGTCCTCGTCCTTCTCCCGGCGTCGCTCCTCCTCCTGGGCCGCGAGCACGTCGTCGTCGGCGTAGTACTGGTCCGTCACCAGCGACGGCTCGTACTCGTCCTCGACGTACACGCGTGAGCGCGACTTGCCCGAGGTGGGGACCGCGCCCAGCGGCGCGCGCGAGACGGGCGACGAGCTGCGGTGGCGCAGGAACCGGCTGCGGAGGTCGTCCTCGGTCGGCTGTGGCGTCGGCGAGTAGTGCATGCCCGGCACGCTGTGGTAGGCGTGGAGATGCGCTTCCGACGGGCGGATGTACGTGGCCGTCGGCTCGACCGTGGTTGCGATCGGCACGTACGGCTCGATGACGACGGGGTCGCGGTCGGCCGTGTAGACGTAGCCGGCCTTGAGGAACTCGCGTGAGGGCTGGCGACTGCGGCTGTGGCTGTGGGAGCTGTAGCCGTGGCGGGTTTGCGAGTGACCGTGGCTCGTGTGCCGCGAGTGGCGCGGCGCGTAGAGTTCATCCTCCATGTCGCTCGCCACAGGAGTCTTGATGTCGACGTGCCCGTACGCCTCCGGGTGCGAGTACGAGTGGTGGTGCCGGTGTCCGCGGGCCGACGAGCGGTACGAGTGGCCGTGCGTATCGTGGGCACCTGGCGCGCTCCGGGAATAGTCCAGGGGCTCCTCGTACGGCGTGTGGCGATGGCGATGCTTACGCCTCGGACGATACGTCCAGTCCTCCTCTTCGCTCTCTATCGCTATGCCGGTGGATATGCCCGTGGGCTCCGGCGGCGGCACGGCCGCCTTCGCGCGTTCCTCCATCTCGCGCTTCTTCTTCTCGGCGTTCTTGCGCGCGAACGCTTCATTGTGCCATCGCTCCGTCTCGACATCCGTGTGTCGTGGAAACGCCTCGGCCGGGATCTCGCGCGGGAAGGGCTCGCCGGTTTCGGGATCGCGGAGGTGAAAGTTCCGCACCGCCTCCTGGATATACGGAACGTGCTCCTCCGGATCGAGCAGCAGCTGTATCGTCTGCCATATCGCGAAGCCGCGCTGGCTCAGGGCTGGGATCGAGGGCGGCAAGAAGTCGTTGCCGGGGACGGGCTGAAGGGAGTGCGCACAGCCAAGGGTCGAGTAGATGTCGGACAGCTTCGCCGTGGGGGTGCCGAGGAACAGCTCTGCCAGCGCCGCGGTGTCAGTCCGACGGAACGAAAGAGAGAGAGAAACAGGAAACGGAGCGGAAGGAAACGACTCACCGTCCAGATCCCCGCCAACCGCTTTGTAGAAAGCGGCGAGCTTCGCGGGCGTGAGCGTGCGGATGTCGTTGGGCGCCATGTTTTCGATCTGGATTACGTTTCCCCACGATTTAGTCACCAAGACAGTCGAACCCCGCACGCCCGACCCGTCAAGGAAGAGAGAGAGAAGCGGAGAAGCGGGGAAAACAGAAAAACAGAGAACAGAGAAATAGAAGCAAAAAGAGAGAGAGAGAGTTTCGACTCACGACATAATCCGCAATCGCGCCGAGCAGCCGTCGAAACAGCGGTGTCGGCTGGGTGGGGTGGTCGTGCGAGATGAGATAGCCCCAGAACTCCCTCGGCGGTTTGTCAGCGGTGCGGTTCTTCGGCACCTTTTCGCCCTTGACGCCGCCGCCCGGATGCCGCTGCGGCGACGGGTGTCGCGACGGATTGCGGGACGGCGGATGCGACGGCGTCGCTGAGCCCAGCCGGTCGCGGTCCGGCGACACATCGCGCCGGTTATAGCCTATCGGTACGAGATCCAGCTTGACGGTGGTGCGGGGGTGAAACGAGAGAGCGCGGTGGTTGCGGTGGAGGAGTCGTCGTCGTCGTCGTGAAGAGTGATGCAATCTCGTGACAATACGTGTGTGTGTGTGTATGTGTGTGTGTGTGTGTGTGTGTGTGTATGGAGAGGTTCGGTTCGGGCGATGAGTTGAGACGAGTCAAGTCGAGTGTTGGGGGAGATGGGAGATGAATGGAGTTTCCGCACCGGGACGAAAACCGGCGGAGTTGGCGGGCTGGCGGTAAAAATCGAACGCTGCCTGCTCGATGTGCGAGCTGCGCTGCACTGGCTGGCTGGCTGGCTGGCTGAGTCGTCGGGGGTTGCCTGCAGGATCCAAGAGCGCGCATTGTGCTTCGCATTGCGTTACTCCACCCTATCCAGCTTTTCCGCGAACGAACGAACGGCGACGATCCCTCCGCGCCCTAGAGAGAGCATCAGGTATGTATGTATGTACTTGTGCAGCGGAGCAGAGTGCTGTGCTCGAGAGTGCATTGGAGCAGCGCATCGGCCGTGATCAAGAATGCGCCGGCTCCGTGTACCGCGGAGTTCATGCAGCATGTCCTCGCATCTCCATTCGTCGCCGGACAGCGTGCAGCAAACGCTTTAGTGCACGGTACCAGCAGCTGGATGCCCAACCAGTGGGTGGCCCCGTCAGATGCGTCCGAGTTCCAGTGTTCCAGTGTCCAGTTTTCCGGTTTTCCAGAGTTCCAGAGTCCCACAGTCCCACAGTCCCATTTGTTCCCCGCCGCCGTGAGGCTGGTTCCTGGTTCGCCTTCCGATGGCAACGAAACGCAGCAAGTCCGGGTGCGGCCAGGGACAACAACAGGCTTGCTGCAGGTCACGGCGCGGCACTCGCGGCTTGGCTGACGTACCCGGGTTTCAGGCATCGGACGGCGGCAGGATCCTGCGCCGACGTATGCGTCGATGCGGACGGCGCACACGATGTATTGTTCGGTTTCGGCGATCCGTCGCGAACTCAAAACGCAGGGCAGACGTGGTGCGCGGGCGAATGAGCCGCGAGCGCTGGCGCCGGATAAATGCGGATGCAGCGATGCGGCGAGGGCGTAGGGCGCAACGTCTGCGGTCCGGAGTCGGGACAGCTTCTGCACCCGTCGATGGTGCGTGCGAAGTGCGGGGGAGCGCTTGATAGATAGATATGGCCGGCTCGACTCCACGCGCCGTCACAGCCATCACTCGCCCGGCCGACGGACCGCGCTCCACTCCGCACGCGCCCGAGTACGTGCGTCCGTACAGTATCTAGTTATCGGCGGCATTCCCAGCCTCCCCGTGGAGCGATTCACCGATTCACCGTCCGTCCGTCCGTCCTCCTCCTCGCGGCAGCCGCTGGGCGTCGTGTCGCGTCTCGGGTATATTGGGCCGTGCTGTATTTGGCAGCACAGCCATGCCCCGCGGAGCGGACCGCGTCATGGGGGGGGTATCGGCAGTATTGATGTCCGCAGCAGGAATTGGGCGCCGAGTTGTCCTCCAGAACAGAGCGTCCACGGGCTGCGGGAGGCTGCGCGGACTCGACGCGACGACGCCCGGCAGAAGAAAGTACGGCCTGGTGCGTGCGAACCAGATCTCGTGCCTCCGGATCGTCTGCCGGCATTTTTCCGCAGGAAACGGCGAGACGGACGGGCGGGCTGGCCCGAAACACGCCACTCTCTCGCGAACGCTGTGCTCTTCTGTTTCTCGCCAACGGCTGCTGTTCTCCTCCCCCAGGGACGCGGGGCTGCGAACGGTATATTTAGAACGGAACGGACGACGGAGGAGGAGCAGACGAGGCGGCGGATGCGCGCCGAGACGAGCGGACTCCAGCTCCAGGAGGATCGACAGCGCTGCGTGGACCGTGCAGCCGCTGTTGTGCAGAATCCACGCGATCATATAGATATCTATGTATAACGGCGAAAATAAACCGAAACCCAGCGGCCCGCATCCGACGAGCGCCTGTGCCCCCCGCGCACGTAGATATCTCTCTAGATATCCACATTTTGCGTGCGGAAGCCCTTGCGAGCGTGATCGTCAAGGGGGCGCTCGCGAGTTCTGAAACGGTCGGGAATCGGCGGTGACACGGACAAGCGTTCTGCCGGGGGGGGTGTCGTTTCGTTTCTTTTTCTCGCTGTTGCAGGGGCTCAAAATAAACCGAGACGCCGGGGTGGTGGAGTTGGTGGTGGTGGTGGTAGTGGTGGTGGTTGGTGGTGGTTGGTGGTGTGGTGGTGGTGGCTGGGCACGGCCTGCGGAATTTCGATTTCGCTGTGGCGCGTGCGGATCCGCCGGAGCCAATCACGCGCGGGAATTGAGTGGCCCGCCAGCCATCCGCACGGTTTCACCACGACCACGGCCCTCCCCGCAACGACGTCGCGCGGGCTCCGCAGCGCGAAACGGACGGCCCTGCCCTGCTGTGGCTGGCTGGCTGGCTGGCTGTGGCTGGAACAGCTGCGCCGTCGCCGTCGCCGTCGCCGTCCCGACTGCCGCGCCGCGCAATCTCAGTGGTCGCAGTACCCGCCCGCGACCGTCGTCGTCTTCCGGCGGCAGCCGTGCCCTCCCCGGGCCTGTCGGTTTCAGCCAGAGAGCGGGCGGCCAACCCGGAGCCGCGCTGCGGTCGTGGCGTCGTCCGCCGTCGAAACGAGAAATGGCGAGAATTCTTCGCTCCGGTGCCGCGTGAAACCGTTTCGTTTCGGCGGAGGGCGGTGCGAATGCCGCCCTCCGTCGAGCGCACTCGCTGCTGCTGGTTGGGCGTGTCCTGCGAGCGGCCCCGTCGGGCTCAGATAAAAACACTCGGCCCGCCGTCCCCCCTCCCCACTCCAGCCTGCAGTGCCACCCTCCATTGTCACTCGCCGCCCTCGCTGCACACCAACAAACCACTCCTGCCACTGCCCATTCTCCTCCACCCGTCCATCCTCCTCAACCCCTTCTGTCCGCTGCATCTCCACCGCCATCTGCATCGCCATATTCCGCCTGCCCCGCTCACCAGTTCACCTTGACTCTGCCCGTTCATCTTCAACACCTGCAAGCGGTAAGTCTCCCTTCCAGTATAAATCCGCTGCTCGAGGCGGTGCGGGAGCGAGGGCCACCGTGTGGCTGACCACCATTCAGCATTGGAAGCTTTCCTCTTCTACATTCCCTATACCGTTTCTACGCTCCTTGTAACGCCTCGGTCTCTCCCCCCTTCAACGTTTATATTCCGTTTCTACGCTCTTCGCGACGACTCGATCCTCCCGCTTCCAGGCCTGCGTCCATAAATAAGAGCAGCCCGAGCCCGCCCGCCCGCCCGTCTCCTTCTCGACCCGCCATACCAGAAACTTTCCCGCAATCTCCCGCGCTTCTACAATGATATTCGCTCCTACCGCTTCCTTGGGCTTGACCCTCCTCTCGCTCACCGCCGGCGCCTTTGCGCACAGCTGGGTGAGTCGCGTCCGCTGCCATCTTCCGACGACCGAGACTGACTTCTGCCCTGCAGATCGACGAGCTGACCGTGGTCGGCGGCTCCTCCATTGCCTCCGAGCTCGGCACCAAGGGCTATATCCGCAACTACCAGGGCCACGTCGACTCGACGTCGTCGTACCGGATCGAGGACCCGACGCTGAACGTGCCTGCGTGCGCCCAGTTCCAGCAGGACCCGACCGCATACAGCAACGCTGAGTACCCGCAGCTGACGGCACTGGCCGGCGACTTCGTCCAGGGCACGTACCTCGAGAACGGCCACATCTCGAAGAAGGAGCTGCCGGAGACGCAGTCGGGCGACATCTACTGGTTCGGCACCACGCGGACGGACCTGAAGCCGACTCTGGCCGAGGTGATGGCGTGGCGCAACGGCAGCAGCGACGGCGTGCTCCTCGCGGGGCCCGCTGACTTTGACGACGGCACCTGCGTCGAGGACAACGGCACGCCCGAGGCCATCAAGCGCAAGGCTGCCGGCGGCGGCGGCCCCTGCAAGAGCTCCTTCAAGTTGCCCGAGAACCTCCAGCCCGGCTCCGTCTACACCGTCTTCTGGGTCTGGGACTTCTCGCTCCACTTCGGCCCCCAGAAGGTCGGCCACACCGAGTGGTACACCTCCTGCGTCGACATCAAGATCGGCGGCGCCGCCAACACTTCCGCCGCCTCCGTCAAGCACAATGCGACCACCGCCCGCAGCATCCGCAGCACCGTCCCGCGCATCCGCGGCCGCGCGCCGCGCACCACCCCGACCCTTTAGTAGAGCGGGCCGCCTTGGGACCGGATGGACTGTATTTTACTGGACTTCATTTGTTCTTCTTCTTTCCTTGCATGCTACTGCGATGAGTTTCTACATGTCTTGCATTTAAATGGTCAGCTGGAGTTTGCTTTTCTGTATCTGTTCTAGGCTGGGCATATGAACCGGGTTTACATCATACACGGGCGTTTTTTTTTTATATTTAAATCTTTCTATTTTTTTTAGGGGGGGGGGGGTTTCAGCTTGACTTGTGGGCGGACGATGGTGATGACGATATTATGTTTGGGGGGCTGGATGATGGGATGGTTTTTGTTTGCATAGCGGAGTATACTTAGCAAGCAGTGTACAGGAGTATAGTAGGGGGGGAATATGTTGCGGTAGTGGATATGTGAAAGATTTTTCGACCTTTGATCTTTTTTTTTTGAAACGTCTTATTCAGCCAGCCCGCTGAAAGTGACAGAAAAGCGTGGGGCGGATCGGCTCTACCTAGTTGACAGGAGCATACAAGGTATGGAGTTATCCATTGCAGAGTTCTGCAAGACTCTGTGCCCACGGCGGACATTTTGAAATTTGAATTAGATACAGTAGGAAGTGTGCTTATCGGAGTGACGTCCTGTGGCTCACAACCCTGCCAAGGAAAGCCTATGTACGCCGCTCAGGAACCATCTCGCTGACTAAACACAAGTGCCAAGTCGGCGAAAACTTTTGCCTTTGCGCAGAGCGCTAACTAAAGTTAGTCTCTATTTCAACCTCTCGCTTTTTTTGCGACGTCCCTCCTCACCACAACCATCACCACCATCACCACCACTACCCACCAGCACCACTGCGCGGCAGCAGCGCCTGAGAGGCAAAAGGCAAAAGGTATGAGATCCGGCCATTTCCCATTCCGTCCAACCGGGCGCGGGCGTGCGGCTTGAACCACGCCACGCAACGCAACACAATGCAACGTCCTCGCATCCCTCTTCAGTGGTACGTCCCTCGTTCCC
>Ga0307508_10001703_pt1 | contig 24404 bp, 26 predicted proteins | sample 9_EM_MG_FD_203089 | JGI IMG/M metagenome (GOLD analysis project Ga0307508, IMG submission 203089) | Populus trichocarpa ectomycorrhiza microbial communities from riparian zone in the Pacific Northwest, United States - 9_EM | ecosystem: Host-associated > Plants > Roots > Unclassified | place... | reverse complement strand
CCCAAATCGAGCATATTTTGGCAACGATGAAGCTCAATCGTTTACTTCCGACGAGTTGCAAAAAAACAGTGCTCAATCATTGGTAGCTATAGGACGTCCATGTATGTCGATCGTGCGCCGGAAACTTGAGCATCGTAGTAATTTGGTTTGAGAAGCTCGGCATTATGTTCATCACAAGTTATCCGATGTGGAGGAAAGTTCAATTTGTCACCTCCACCTGGCTGGGGTGCACGTAAGGAGGCGAGCCTGAGCACAAGCACGAGCAATATGAGCCAATAGTAGGTAAAAACTCCATAAAAGCACCAATCGCAGCAAGCGGAGCACCAGGGATGAGGGACTCATTTGTATCTTCCAAAATCGCAGTAAATATGAGGCCAAGGTCGGCGACATAGGCCCCAGAAAAATAGGCAGCACTTAGCACGGTACGGAGATCATAGAAAATATGTGAAAACCCACAAATAATAGCATAATGTTCATTACAGACCATCCAACATGAGGAAAGAATGAAATTCCAATTGGTTGCCCCGTATATAGCGGGTCCTGCTGCAGAAGTGAAAGTGCGCACGAGCAAGATGATCCGGCAGACTATGTAGCCGATTGTAAATAATCCGAATGCTTGGAAGACAACCACAAATCTGATGTCCTCCGACGGGCTGCCCACACAGTCCCAAATGGCGGCAGCAGAAAGCTCAAAGGCACAGAGGGCAACAGGGCAGACAGTGCAATAAAGTGCGCAAAACTTCCATAACAATGCTTCACGCTTAGTCGGGAAAGGAAACCACCAAGCGAAACAATGAACTCCGCCAAAAAGCATACCGATGACTGGAAGGAGCGCAAACCACGCAAATTTCTCTGTACCACGAACTGAGGATTCCACGGCATCCTTGATAACATCGGACCCAGCCCCCCACAACGCTTTCTGACGGACATCAACTGGAATTGTGCGCCCGCGGCGAACGTCAATTGGCTCCTGAATATCGAGCGGCTTATCCCACCACAGTGTATAAATCACAACATCGAGGACTGCATACCCGAGCGTCATCACTTCAAGCTGTGTCCTTGACTGGTGGGCAGTCCAACGCCCCAAATATTGAGCTATGAACCATGTTGTTTGGAGGACGGCGACAAGCTTCCCAAGCGTATCGCCCTTACTCTTGTCACGAATCTCCGACTCTGTAATCAGAATCCAGGTTTGGGGTCGGCGATTTTCTGGTGCGGCTTCTTTCGACGGATCTTCCGGAGCGGGACCCAATTTGAACATCTCAGGGTGCGAATCCGCGGTTAATCCCAGCATGCGGCGGGCTTTTAGCGCCTTACGGGGCTGTTCGGAATCGAAGAAACCGCCCATAATGGCAAAATATGTATGGGCTCGAGTCCAACCTTGGCAAGGCATACAAAAGTTCAAGACATGACAAATCACATGCGTCTCAAAACGCACCCTGAAATGGAGATTTGTATTTCCAAACTTTCCAGCATTGTGAAGCCGCTTCCCCACAGTGATTTCTGGAACTAGAAAGGCGGCTAACACGGACAAAAGGCGGGTAACGCGAATCCTCCACCGAGTATGGGTGCGGTCGGGAATGTCGGGATGATATGAAACCCATGTGCAAGCGAAAATCGTTGCGAGACAGCTGTAGATGATGCTCCACAGAGTACGGCAGTGGTGAATATCATTACAGGTCGGAGAGTGGGATGAAGCGTCTGCTAGTGATGATATGTTTTGCGCATAGTATGGAGTTACAGGGGCAGCGTGGATTTGTCTGATGAACGCGAGAGCCGGGATGAGGCGGACGGCGGAGGTAGGGGGTACCGCCTGAGAGGGATAATAGCCAAAGGAACAGATGTGCATTTGCAAACCATGAAAGCCATGCCACAGGTTTCCAATATGAATATTCCACCAAAAACCGCTGCGGATTTTAATTTTCGTTGCGCGCCCCATCAGGGATCCTCTCACTCTATGCACTCCAGAGTACTGGAGTGTGGGGAGGTAAGTTCCGACTCTGGAGTGCTCCTGGACTGGGCCAGAACTCAAGGACTCAAGCCAAGATGTTTTCTTTTGACGCGGAAAGACTGCGCACCAGACTCCTGAAGGCTAACTGGAATTGTTCTGATGATAAGCATCCTTCTGATGAGTTCTGTTGGTTGTTGATGAATAAGGCGGATTAGAACCTAATGGCCACGGAACCAAACGGATAACACGAACATAAATCATTGGGTTTTAATAGGACGGCGCCAATCGCAGTCATTAGTCTATCCCGCTGGTCGCGAACTCCTTGTGTCCTTTCCCGGACCCCATTGTTTGCGAAGACAGCTAACATAGCGGAGTGTGCCGACTCGAATGTTTCGCGATTGGCGGGGAGGTCGATATATCTGTTACTTAAAGAGCCCTTCAATTGGTGGTTGTTTGACTGCGGCTGCCAAATAAACAAAGCGAGATTTCGACCTTGAATTCCCATTTGGGCAGTTACCAAGCATCAGCAAGCGGCCCAGATATATCCGAGGTTCTAAACATGTTGGGTGGTTGTTTGTCGCACACTGTCGGGATCAGCCTGGTGGGACTCGTACCATTTTGCAATGAATTTTGCTGGACTCCTACCCATTCACAGGGCAAATTTCCTTCCAGTACTCGAGCAGGCCTGAATTATATCATCTTGTATTTCCGGAGTTCCAGAGTCCAATATCGGAATATGCGATCAGGCAATTGTATTTTACTGGCATGGTGACGAGTGACTCCGATGGCCGCGACGAGGATTCAGATTATTAGGAAAGACGTCTGTAGTGGAGAGAGCCGCAGAGGCGACCTCACGTTACCACCTTGAAGGTTGTGACTTTCAAGCAAGCAGAGTGAATGGCAATTAGCAATAGTAACATAACGATGAGGCACACAGGGATGCAAGCAAGAGTTCTAGAAGTCCTTCCGCAAGGTCCGTGTGAAAATGGAAAAACGAGCAATTGATAAGTTGGTGGTGATCCTGTGAAGCGATGTGAAAGAGAATTCAATGGATAAACTAGTCGAACTAGTCCTGGAACAGAACCTGAGCCATGCCAGAGGAAAAGGGACTGCTAGTCAGGATTCAGGGGCACGAGTGGCTGTGGACTCTTTCCTATGGGCGATGGCGAGATTGGAGGAGCTGGCGGCGTTACGGCCCTCTGCCCTTGTTCTTGCATTGTCATCCCAAAATCACGTGCAAGGTCATGCTCTTGCTGCGCTTGGATTATTGCGGGCGGCGTCGTGGGCGGGGCAGCACCAGGGGGAAGGAGCACATTCCGCGATGTTGGCGTAGGCGGGTACTCGCTGAGTGTCGTTGCTCTCGACTCTCTTCGACCGTCCCTATTTATTCGACCTTCTTCGTCCGCAGAGCCGCGTGAGGGTACACTTCCGTATCGCCGTTGTTGCTCATCGTATGACGTCATCACATCATCTGCGAAACGCGGCCCGCTCGTCTCGCCACCATCAACGTGCTTGAGCAAGCCTTGGGCTTCTGGGTAGGCCGATGACGAGCTCGTCGAATGCTGATGTTTATGGGTGGCACCAACAGGTATACTTGAGTCGAAAATGACGCGTTGCGGGTCATCTTGGAACTCTTCACGGAATATCGATCCACTGCGTTCTTGTGGGTGCGAGCTGGCAGATCCAACGACCCCGTAGGTATACTGAACGGAGGGTACGATTAGGTGAGCGCTTAACCACGGGATATACATGTGAGAAACTTACCGGTGCAGGACCTGAATCGCCCATATCGTCCATTTCCGCGTCCAGGAACGGTCGATCTGGTTTAGTTGCAAGCGCAGCAGCTAAAAGTTTTCTCTTCATAATCCTCTTTCGCATCAAGATCGCGAGCCCTAAGAAAGCAGTAGCAACAGCCACCACGCCAACAGCAATTCCGACTATGGCGCCTGTCGCCAAATTCGAGGGCTTGCCGGTATTGCCCGAGTATGAGGATGGCACAACAGTTGTGAACTGAGAATTTGGCGCATGTAAATGAATCAATATAGAAGTCAGCGAGCAACACTGTATCCTTGCAGTGGCTGCGCATACGCACGTAGCTGGCGGTCCCATTCACATTCACAGAAGTAGTTATCGTAACAGACCCCGAGAATGAGCTGGAGGAGGGTGTCGTGGTAACGTGCGAGTTGGTTGCAGTATTCGTTGAAAAAGTGGTAGAAGTTGGTAATGAAGAAGTGCTGCTGTGTGTAATAGAGGTGGGCCTTGATGTCGTTTGGGTGGAACTGAGGGAAGTGCTTGATGAAGTCGGAGTCGTTGAGGTCGTACTGCCCGTGGTAGTCGGAGTGGTCGTTGGAGTGGTCGACGTGGTTGGAGTGGTTGATGTAGTTATTAAAGTGGTTAATGTCGCAGTGGTCAAAGTGGTTGGATCGGAGGTCGTGTGCGGAGAGGATGTTGGAGATGAGGTTGGAGTTGGCGTGACAGAGGTGGTTGGGGTAGTACCTGAGCTCGATGGTGTCGTTAAGTCACTTTGGCTTGTGCTCGAATTCGTCTGGGTAGGCGACGATGATTCTGAAGAAGACGCACTGCTTCGGGTCGACATCGTCGATGCAACTCTGGAAGTACTCTGAATTGAAGAAGAGGGGTCGCTAGTGGAACGCGAAACTGATACTGAACTAGATTGAGTCGAATGAGGAGAGGAAGTAGGAGAGGAAGTGGGAGAAGACGTGGGAGAAGTAGGAGATGACGATGATGTCGGTCCTTGGGACGAAGTACCTGTTGTGGTACCTAGGGTGTCAGTCCCCGAGCTCGACCCCCCTGTTGTGCTGAACACGGGTGACGATGAGCTGGTGTTTTGCCTTTTCTCTTGATGTTGTGATTGGCGCGTGTCGCGAGGCATATATTTCTGAAATTTCAACACGCGTTTCATCATAGCCCGAAGCACACAAAGACGACGAGTGCTTACAAGGAAAACAAAAAATAACCAACCTAATCTTAGACAACGGAGTCTCTTGCCACGTTCACTGGGGGCAAAACGCAGAAATAAGCGACTATTGACCTAATGCCATGAGTTCGAAGCTGTGCAAAGGATAAACGCACGCACAGGCGTCAAGTAGGAAAAAGTTGAGGGCTACCAGTCCCCCAGGTTTCAGGGCAGCGCAGGGAACGCGACGACTTGGGCTCTTACGTCCAAGATAGCGGGACGTGAAGTGGGCCAAAGTTAAGTTTCAACCTTCAGCACGTGCCCATCCGACAAATGCTGTGCAATGCCAGGCATAGCATAAAAGATCACAACCATATCGAGGGTACGCCATCACAGAAACAGTGCATGAATAGTTATCTACATGTAATCCATCATGTGTACTTCACGAGGATGTAGCGGCAGCGAGCAAAGCGTTTGCTAGTGTGTGCAGCTGATCTTCTGCACGAGGGTTATGGCGAAATGCATGGCCATCCCCGCGCCTACATAAGAAATTGGCAGCGAGAGAATATGTCAGCTTCAGGCACCACAATAAAAATGACACCGCATGCTCACCCTCTTCCGCCCCAGAAAATCCGTTCTGCCCAAACACGTAATTGCAAAGGCTTGGGCTTCCCCGGCACGACGGTAGGACCACCGAGTACATCAAGGAGATTATTCTTCCAGCCGAGATCGTAGATGCGAATTCGTGAATGTGCTTCGCTGGTCAGCTGGCGTTGCTTTCGGTTTAGTCCATGTTCCTGAAACCTTCGCACCGGGGGCGGTGGAGAGGGGAATCGAAAGGGCTCCGCAAATACTTGATTCCGCCGCGAGCCAGGTGCGGATGGCGTATACGGAGGAGGGGACTGGGAGCGAGGCAAAGATGTCATCGAGATATTTGTAGGGCTTGGAGGCCGCGAGCTAAACGGAGGTGGTTCCACCGGAATATCGGGGAGATATTGTAATAAAAGCATGGGAGCCAGGCTTTCGAGAGTTGTTTGATTAGTCCTGGCAGGGCAGCCAAGTTAGTTTTATGTTTGCAGTGGCATAATAACACTCACAGTGTAAGATATACGTGATAGATGAAGAATGATCCCATAGTCAAAGAAAAAAATCCACCGAGCAGCGCCACAGTCATTGTATGGTATGGAATCGTGTCGCCTTCCTCCTAAAACCCATTGGTTAGATAGGTGGCGCTGTAAGAGCTATCGAAATTATGCTCAACTAAGAATGGTCTAGTTATGTAGTATTGTATGAGTGGAATTGCCAAGAAGCACGTATACCCAGAATAAATCGTTGCAGTTAGCAAAAAATGTAAAAATGCCGGATAAGTCCTTGCCCCCTGCAGTTGTAGCATCAAATTGTCAACAAGGCACTAAAAGCTACATAAGCATGGCGGGAGACGTACAACGCATCGGTTCGCAAGCCAGGGGCAGTGGTGATCTATCCGAGGTACGTAAATTAGCACGAGATTATGAAACAACTCATATTGACACCGTACCCATTCTAAGCACACAACGGTTGCATTCGCTGCAGTGATGTGTTCTCTCTGGTTTGGGAGCCCAGCACTAGAAAATGTTCAGAAACGGAGCCAGTTATGTCCCGTCACAAGAAAATCCGCACCTTCCGGCACCAGCGGCTCTCACCATTGCGCTTGACTGGAGTCAAAGAGAAGGCTTCCGCAGTGTCGGTAGATTCCCTCGAAAGAAGAGCATCAGCAAGGCTGATATCTTCATTGTCTTCGCCAACTTGATCTTCTCGGGACTCGGAAGTCTCATTCTGGCTTTGCTGATTCTCGAGCTCCTCGAGTGGTTTGACTTTCCCCGGATCACGAACTAATGTGACCAGGAGAGACGAAAGCATAGTAAACAGCAAGATGTAACCAGTAACAACGCGACCTACGACAAAGCCGTGTTAAGCTCCGCGATTCGAGATACAAAAGTAAATGACAATATATGAGTTGTTTGCTTACCAGTAAGTGCAAGCCATGACTGCATCGTCACCTGGTGGTATTTCACGCATATGAGCAGAATAGACGGCTGAGGAGCGAGAATAAACACGAGAACGACTGCATATTGGATCAGAATAGCAAAAGCCGTTTATCATACTTAGAAGATCTTGCCATTACTTGATCAAGTGATGCTGCACTTACGACATAGCAAACCAAATGCTGACCATGGCTTTCGGTGCTCCTCAACTGGCAAAATGTCGCTAGCAGCCCGCTCCCGAGATCGTTGCCCCCAGGGCTGGTACGGGCCCCCATAAAACGACAATAGGGCCATATTGAGCACCCAGTACAACCCAGTCGCGTCACAAAGGGCGGAAGTGATTTTGTAAGCAGTTGTGGCACATCAGCGCTTAGAGGATTCGGCCTGCCTCCCTTGCCTTTTGCGAAGATGCCAACGGTAGCCTTAGATTACGCATGTATCCCCGAGTATGCTGCGTTGTTACCGGCGAAAGATGATGTTTCCGAGCCGGGACTTACTCTGTCACCGACACGCCGTTTCTCCCTCAATGCCCTCAGCACCAGTCTCGCTTCCCCTTCTGAAATGTCGCTCACAGGAGAGCATGCTAAGACTACCCTTGACCCACACAGCTCATATGGCTTCGTGAATCTTTTGATATCCTCAGTTATAAAAATACCCATGGGGCAGTCTGGCTCCTCGCCCCGTGGGCCCCCACAGGCCCTATTTTCGACCAGGGAGCCACTTTCCATCCCTACCACAACATCAAATTTTCGCCGATTTGTTAGTCGCATCGGGTTTCTCTTCTGGATGCTTGACAGGACGGAGGAAATCGTCATGTGGAGGAAAGGATGGAAATACACTGCGTCGTGGATAGTCCTTTATTGCACTATCTGTAAGCTAGTGCCATCCAGTGGCATGATATACATCTCAAATATGTATGTTATTCTTCAGGTTATAAACCTTGGCTACTCGTGCTTCTACCAAATGTTGCCATAATGTCCACAATGCTATCATCATACCATGCGCCGAAGAAGCCTCCAAGTGGACCCAGCACACACGTCGCAGACCCATCTCGATCAGCCTCAAGCCAGCTTCCTTCCTCAGGTCCCGCTGCCGAAGGGAGCGCAGCTTGGCTTGCAAATATCCAGGCTCTGCAGAACTTAATGGGATTCATGTACGTGAATTAATCGTATGTTACTGTCCTGTCCACTCAATCGCACGACGTCGCGAAGTTCGGACACGTATGATCTGGTCGTGCCTTTTGCACCTCTTGTCACATTCAAATCTCGAGCCACGACTCCGCTCTTTCTCTTTATTCTTTTCACCACCCTACCCCTCGTACTCCTTCCACTCCGACTGATGATGGCGACTGCTGGTCTTGTTATGTTCACCATCACCTACCCTTTTGTTCGGCATATGCTCTTTGATCCCGCCGGACTTTTACAACAATCACACTTGGTGCCTTACACTCGCGAGGGACTACGACAGCTGATAAATGACGTGTCTTTGTCTGAAAAACATATTGCATCAGGTGGGCCTTATCCATTTTCAATGCGAGACTCATCGGCTCATGAATGCGGGCAGAACTCAAAGAGATCAGCATATATCAAAATGAGCGCTGGGCATCGCCGACATCCTCGCAGATCAGCTTATGCAATGGAAACGTTATACAAGCCGGCTGGAAAAATGGCGTAAACGGCTTGAAGCCCGGGGACCGCGGCGCATGGACGAGGGGAAGCGATGGGAGTATTACAGCCGGCGAATCGAGGTACGTCAGATTCGTTATACACCTGCCTGATTACTGACGCAGCAGTTGCTCACTCCATCCTCTATCTACATATTACTGTGCATTCCTATTCCATGCAGTTCGCATATCAGTATTGAACTCGGCCCTGGTTGGGCATTTGTGGAGACAGAGGACTGGGAGCCCGACTTTCTGGCCGGGTGGGCAGCTTGTGGTGGAGATCGTGGTATGTGACATAGCGCCAGGTTTTAGCTCTATGGTGACGCATTCGCATCTACTTTCAACTGCAGATGGCTGGGTTTACACCAATGATGCCTGGTTAAACCCTCGGCCAGCACCTAACGCAGAGTGGCAGAAGTCAGGCATGACTCGTCGACGGCGGTGGATACGGCGGATATATCCTATTGCCAGAACATAAAGCCGTTTGCTTTGGTGCACATATGTATTATATTAATATTCATCGTTGAATGATTGCCACCACGGTCTTGACATGAATGTGAAAGATGTACGGTCAAAGCATAGATCTACGAACGTTGGAAAGTACTTGAGAAAGTACCAATCGCAAACCAGAAAAAGAACACGGATTGTTCTTGCCACGTAGTTTAGCAGTGTGTAGGTGGGTGACTATCTATGCACTACAAATAATTCGGGGCGAAGGTTGAAACATTCTCAGGCAACATGGAAACACAAAGGGAAGGAACGTTCAGTGCGCAGTAATTTTGATTCGAGGAAAGAGCAAGAGGTTAGAGTAGACAACTCTGTAGACACAATGAGTCAATTTTCAGGTTTCATGGAAGTTTAACCAGAAAGATGGGGCAGAAGATGAAGGTATTATCAGACGAAAAAGGCTGTCTCATGTCGCGAGCACCAGGACAACTTGGCGTAGTGTCTTTTGGTACAGCACCCGCAGCTCGAACGCAAATTACTTTTGGGCACATCACGTAAAAAGTCACAGTGCTGAAGATGGACTCACTGATTAACGGCCGCATGTGTGATGCGCATGCTCATGGCAAACGGCAACAAGAAAATTTTAAACAGGCAAGGACAACAACTTTCAACAAACATCAGCGCCCGGCGCTTACACTCATTGGCGACAACAGCAAGATTCCTCAGCAGCCTCGATTCACCCCCAATGCATGCTGCATGGTGAGCTTATGCATATTCTACTTCTTCTAATGTTGCTATAGCCGATCGTTCCGCCCGTTCTCGGTTTGGTCTGGATGATACTAGGGATTGTAGCCATCTTGATGCCGCGTCACCATCTTTGCCTCCCTGTTACTGATCTTTCGTCAATGTCTATCAATCCTGTGGCCATGCAAAACCGAACGATTCAAAAAAAGGGATATTCCGTCAAGCCTTCCGCCCCGATATCTCTGTGCATTTTGCTTGTTTCATAGTCCAACGGTCTTTGGCGATTTGAGAGTCTGGGGTTGATGTGACGGAAGGTGAAGGTACACCGGACAACAGCTTAACAATCCAATGGGACCTATATCTTGTATTTTCAGTGGGACCTCCATCCTTGAAGCCTGTTTGTGTACTCTTGCAGGCTTTCAGCGTAATGACGACCGTTGAGATACCGAGTGATGCAGCCGTAGCAAAAGACGTGACCTGCGTCGCCTCGGAAGTCAATGTCGCGTTCACACGTTGAAAAACTCAACAAAACTGAAAACATCGACGTCAAGTTGCTCACCACAAGGGATCACAGCGGCAAGGTTCGATACAACAAGTTCTTCCAAGCATATCGCGCAGTCCGCGCCCAACCCCCCAACCATTGCGCAGGACGATAGTGATAGCCTAGGTAGCTTTTATAGTGTGCGAAATTATTTTACAGTACAAACAAACTAAATTCATGTGTTTATTAGTCATTTCAGGCTGCGGCCCTTCACCAGTACGCGCCAAGAACGACCCGGTGTGTATATAGGAGACCGGAAATAAATGTTAAGCAAAAAAACAAACCGGAGGTGAAATTGCGGGATCTATGATCCTGTAGAGTGTTTGTGGGGGTAGTGGACATCTTTAAGACGCATGCGGGTTGCGTGTAAACATGCATGGTGGAGACGGGCCTAATGACGAATGTTGACCAGACATGATGGTGATATCTTGATGGTGCTACAACTGTACACATACAATACAGATTTATCAAGAGCATGAGGATACACAGCGAAAGTTAGTGCGAGGTGATCTGAAAAATTTGCAATGACGATTTGATGGGTACTTGGTACGAGACGTCCGCCATGTTCTTAGGCGACGTCGGGTCCCGCCGCGAGGTGTTCTACCAAGGACCTGGCCTGAATAGCGTGGATTTCTCGAGATAAAACCGCCACTTGCTCCTCTAACTCAATCCCCGCCTTAAAAAACATTGCCCACTCCTCCACAGCAGATCGCGCCCGTGTGGGGCATCTCACTTATCCATGACCTCGCGCTATTGCGCAGACCTTCATCGCTGCATACTGGTTACGCTCGCGCATTGCCTACGAAGTACAATATGAACATGAAGAGTGAATTCGGGACTCAGTCTCGGACTCACAAGTGCTAGAATGTCTGTGGTATTGACATTTGATTGGACATGATCCAAGCATGAACGCTGAATTGCCTTGCCTCAGCGAGCGCATTCTGCATCGCAGAAATCTGCGCCTGTGCCGATCCCTGAACTTCTAGGATTCGTTGCGATAGTGCCCGGCATTCCGCCGACTTATCCAGCATGCGGAAGGTCGCCTCACGGATAAGTTCATCCGCCTCGTGTTTCTGTTCCCGAAGCTTCATGACATTCTCTCTGGTGAGGTATTGCATTCGGCTGTAGGCTGTCTGTCGAGTTGCTTCCAAGGCATCCTGGAGCTGCCTCAAAAGAGCCTCGCTTTCGTGTTCATACGCAGTGTACTCTTGAACTTGAGTCAACAGACGGGCGTTCTCCCTCCGTAGCGCGTCAACTTCGCCCCAGGCAGTATCTGCAGCCGTGGTCAGTGCTTTGATAGTCTTACGGGAGCTCTTGGCACGGCGAGCTTCGGCAAGCTCAGCTTCTAGCTGCGTTTTCTCGGCAGAAAGTGACTTATTGCGATGCGTAAGATGTTGAATCCGTGCATGACTGGAGCTCTTCAAAGCCTCATGTTCTTTGCGAAGTGCGTGCAATGAAGCACGGGCGTCATTCTCGGAGGCGCCATTCTCGGAGGCGCCGTCCGGGCTATTGAATTTTGCAGGATCGCTGTTCATGAACAATTTCAGGGGTCGATCTCCAGAATGGATGGGGGCGCGGCACATGGGACATTTCGGGCGCCCGCCACCGCGTTGCGCATCAATGTGACGCCGGATGCAATCATAGCAAAAAACGTGGCCTGCACGGAGAGTTCAAGTTGGTGCACTGTTCCCTGGGGGAATTGAGCAGACTACTCACCACAAGTTGCAAGCGCTGCAAGACTAGATAAAGCGAGTTCGTCCATACATATGGGACAATCGGCTCCAAGTCTTCGCGGCATCGGTAGATCGGGTAGATGAGCGCTTGATGAGCGCTACAGGATTTAAGTGTTGGGGGAGACGTTTGATTCGACGTGAAACAGAAAGGCGAAATAATGGTCGAACGGTGAGATATGATACACGATGCTAAGGTGTTATAGATTGCAGCACAGCTGGATTCACGGTACCCGTGGGTCACGGGTGACGCTGTCACGCCAAGCGACAACAAAAGGGACAACGCAGCTGAGGTGCAATGCGGCCGTTTCTACCATTAGTTTCGCACTATGACGCGTTTCTATGTTCGGCGATCACCCGCGACATGACTTCCTGAACCCGCATACCCACCACTGGCTGATTTTGACAAATCGGCAGCCACGAGTTGTTGCTCTTTCATGAGATCGTGAAAATGCGACCAGAGTGTTGCTACGGTCGCAAACTCTCCGCCCACCGATCGCACTTCATCCAGCCGCTGATTCAGTTTGTTTGTTTCCGATAGCAAACCCTCGAAGCTCTGAGGGAACCCAGTGAGTTAAAAATACACGTCGAGCAGCGCGTCGTCTCTCAGAGAACTCCAATACTTACGGAGCTGATTTCGCCTATCAGGCGCGCTCTTTCCTTCTCAAAGAAGTCGGATTCGTCGGATCCCGACATTGGATTTGTTTGTTCTTGTTTATCCTTTAGTGATTCGCGTGACACTGCTGGCGAGTCAGGAGGTGGCCCGGCCAGTGGCCCAGAGCGTGTAACGCATCCCTGGTCTGTGCTGCCTTTTGTTCTATTGTGTTACAAGTACTTACAATTGGAACCGTAGGCACGCCGTTAAAGGACCCCCAACTTCAGCCGCAATGGCGCCAGATGTTGGCTGTTGTCCCATTTGTTTGGACATTCTGAGGACGCCAGCTGCACTGACATGTGGTAAGCTGTTTCAATCTGGCTCTATGCTATGTTGCATGAGTCATGCATTCAATGGCGGTCGTAGGGCACGTGTTTTGTTTGAGATGCATCGAGCACCACGGCGCAATCACTCCACTGAATCGACGATGTCCTTTTTGTCGCGCTCCGACCAATATGGCGCCGATAAAACTATACTTCTCCCCACATGACGGGACTACGAGAGAATCGGAGCCACGACAGAAGACTTGGGCCGAAGCCACGATTCCTACGCCGTTCTTTGCTGAATTCCACCTGAGGAATCTCCGCGAAGAACTCACTACTACTCAAATTAACTATGAACTGGCGCAGCGGCAGTTGGAGTCAGCGCGCATCGAGAAGCGCTCGCTTCATTCACAGGCCAGACGTGTTACCTCGGAGCGTGACACTGCAGTTCGAGAACGGGATAGCCTCCTCAGAGAGAAGCAGATTCATCTCACGGAGAAGGAAACCCTCGTTGCAGCCGGACGGCAACTTGAAACAACAGTGGCGGCTTTACGCACTGAGATGTCTGAGATCCGTGCTGAACTCCTGCGCGCATCCGCGGTGATAGAGAAGCTGGAGATCGAGAAGCAGGCGCAAGATTCCGGGAATGGGAATGGAGCCAAACTTCCGGTCGGCGAATCGTCCCCTACGAAAGTGCGTACCATAAAGGCGTGTCAAGTTGCAGCGTAGACCACTGACCTCCAAATATTCTTGTGGCTCTCGCGCGCCTCTGGTAGACCAAGGCCAACACATCTAGCACGCCCACCAATCCAGCATCCGCTCAAGCAGCAGAAATGCGCAGCTCAACTTGTGATGTGGCGCAAACCAAATCAACCCCATCAAGCGCAAACTGTAAAGAAACGTTAAACCCTATACATGTTGCTGGTGCATCCCCTGTAACTGTATCGGCCCGTGATCGGCCTCCTTTGCCTGCTTCCATGTCCCTAGATGAAATTCTTGCTGGCGGCTTGAGAAAGTATATGCCCAGTCGCTCGCGCATCACGCCCTATCACACTTAGCATTTTTCTGTATGGATTCCATGCCTATTTATGAGGTTGCTATCATGTACACAGGCTCGAATGAATTTGGCAACAACCCCTTCACACGTGATCGAATCGGACAGCATCGCATGGCTGTGCCACCCCCTGCGACAAAACACGAGCACAGCGCGCGCGGCCCCTTGACAACAGAGCCACAGCCCTCCCCATAAGTATAAGATGTTGGGGGGATGCTGTCTCGATGCAATCCCCCTTATCTCGCTGGCTCGCGGGAATGCCATTTCCCCGAATATTTGCGCCGATTGGAACCGTCATTGACCTGGTTGGTATCTGGGCGCATTTCACGTTCACGGAACCTCCAAAGCCAGTCGAGTGCTACCGTTGTTCGAAATCGTTCGTGGACGGCAATGGTGTCACACGCGATCTGGCCACATCTCTCAGTAAGCCCTGGTTTTGTCGTTGTCCGTGCCGTCTAAGCGCCAGGTGTGATAGACGCTACCATATTCTGTCGAAGGTGCTATGTCCCGTATGTGGAGTACCTTGATGTGTTAGAAGACTCTCCAGACTCCTCAGACGAACGAATTCCGATCGAACTATTTGTCAAGGAGCGAGACGCGAAAAATCCCCGTGCAGAGGAAGACAAGCAGCAATCACGTAATGACCCTTCGTCGACGCTAGTCATTGTTTCCCCAATGGTGACAAAACTACCAAATACAATAATACCTCGCGATGACCACAAAGAGACACCTAAAGCCGCCCGGGGCGGCCCTACAAAACGGCGTGCGATCGCACCTTTTCCGCATATTGCGGGGGGTATGCGTTCCATTGCTCAGCTTGGAACGTTAGTGGCCACTGATACACCATTGGAGCCTCGAGATGAGCCTCGAGATGATACCGAATCGCTTTCACCAACCCTACACGCCACATCACCACCCCCTTCTTCTTCCCTTACCGGGCGCGCACAATCCAACTATCTCTGTTTGGGTGCGAGTATCGTGCGGGCGGGTGAACTTGGGACGCATTTGGCCATTACGCCACCGTCGGAACCTGCAGGAGGAAGCACGCCTCGACCCGAGTCGCCATCACCTTCTATGATCTCTGAAATTACGCTCACTGATCCAGCGTGCAACGCTTGAATCACGATCGCGCAGAGATCAAGATTGGTCGCGGTTGTGTGCAGAATGAATTGTTGCCTGGTGTTGGAGAGGCACATCAAAATCTCCGCCTCGGGTCCTCGAGGGTACCACATTTCTGCTGCCTGCTGATTTGCAGCGGTGCGTGCACGCATCAGATGCGGCCCCCAGGGGGCACTTCTGGGAGGTTCATCCACGAATCGAAGGTGGGTTTCATATTTCATATTTAATGCATAGGACCCACAAGGACCAGATAAAAATACTGTATCACGTATCGCATGATGTAACGCCACGTTTCCGCCAAGAGGGATATGCCTCGCCCGGATAGTATTAGTAGACAAGGTAACCACGCACGAATCTTAATATATTGAATCTACCGTGAACGCTTGGAATGCTGAACTTGTCTACACATGCAGGTTACTAACGGCCATTTTGCTCGTGACTGTTAGAACACGCTGCCTCTAGCTTTTCCCCTAAGGCACCCCTAAGACACCCCTGAGGCAAACCATGAGGCAGCAACAGTACCTATTAGTGTCAACAGGTGTCTCGCGGCGCACGTGACAACCACTGTGCGATGCTCCCAACTGACATTGTGCTTATGATCACTGCACTATGCGATCCGCCGACGATAATATCACTCTGCATGGTGAGCCCGCCCAATGCAGTAGGATCAATGAGCTGACATCTGGTAGACCTGCAAACAACTGTACTCAGACATCTTTGATAGTCGACTGGTTTGGCTCCGGTGCCTCCGCATATTGGTCACGGAACAATGTCTTGCCCCATACAGTCTCTACCCTAACAGCATGCCCACAGAGGGGCTGCGGGAACACGCCTGCAGACCACATCTTCTCAAAGCTTCACTCCTTCGCAATCCGGACGATTTCCGTCTTGATTGCGAAGAAATTCATCTCGTATATGAGCACATAGAGCACGAGCGTTCGCCTCTCACTCCTTTCCGATTTGATCCGGTTCTATTACCCGGCGGTCGATGGCTGCTTGACTGTGCAATTGATCTGAACTCCGCAATATTTGCTATGTGCTGGGACTTATGGTCCTCAGATACAGATGGCTGTTACCCCGTCGCTGTGTTCCCCTCTCAGTTAGACAACATCATATCATGGGTTCAACAAGCTAGTGACGATGCAAACAAAGCCACCATCTTGATCAATGGTACAGACACTCATGACGATTGGTCCGAAATTCAAACTCTTGCTTTATTTTGGAGGAATACCTGAACCGCGTTTGTCTTAATGTAGGGGATGCGAAATTCTTCGACTAGTTTGGCCATCTGAGCATGACTCCCCACGCTTCGAGTATGTGGCTGTTCTGTTTCTCAACGCACCAAACAGCGATCCTGGGAGGGGCCCTAGGGGCTATCTCTCTGGGAAATATGTGATTGTACCCCATGAATCACAGTGCCTTGTGCTGTGGGATTGGGTATCCGACTCATGGACCCGGATACAACTAGATGGTGTGAACGAAAGCGAAGTTAGTTTCTGTGTGTATTGTTTCATCATCGGGCAATTCATGGAACCTTGTTTGGCTGCTTAGATGTACAAAATTGATGCGTGGGTGCAAGAGCCATTCATCTTTTTTATTAGGGCAGACGGGGATGCTCTGGTGCAGTATCGTATCCCTGTCCTAACTCCTTTGGGAACTGGTCAAGAAGACACACAACCTTTACATGCGCTTAGCGGATCAATGTGGAAGCTTCCTGAATTGCCCGACATAGAAACCAGCAGCGCTCCCTTTCCTTACATATTGAGTCATCATTCCACCAGTCATCCAGGTTCATGGAGAGCACCAAGCAATGATTCTTGCATCACTACCGTTTCATTGCATATGCCGATGGTGTATGGCAGCCCTCACACGGATCATGGTGGAATGTTCATTATCGATACCAGACCCGATGAAAATGGAGAAGTAACTCAGCCCAGGATTCTTCCTTTACCCATCGAGGACCTCATCCTAGATTCCTCGAAGTCGGTCGGGGCGCAGCTCGATTTGCATCACTCGTCGCGCGCACATCTTGTTGGCGATCTCCTTACGAGCATCGGTATTGCTGCACGATTGGATGACAGGACGCGCACGATATACATGGACATTCGCTCGTATCCGCTCTCTGAGACTGGGCATCTGTTGCAATGGCCTATCGAATCACAGGTCCCGACAATGATTCCATGGGAGAAGCGGAAGCGCATGAAGTTGACTAATGCCCCTTGTTCCGTGACTGGAACGTTCCTGGCGTCGGAGAAAGGGATGACGAAGGCAGTTTGGGGAGTGACGCGCTACACCACAAGAATATGGTTGCTCAGGTTTCATTGACAAGAGGTGAGGGTGGAATTAAGCATATACAGTCGATCATCTGCAGTACTGTGCCATTCCAGTTGTGAACGACGGGGCTGTAGATACTCCTCGGAATACTCCTTTCTCGCAGTGATACAAGTGATATAGAACGACGGGGAAAATGGATGTACATGGCCTGGGATAAGCCGTGTCAAACCCCAAAGATAGCGTGAGATCTCGGTGTTGTCAGTGAACGATATCATTGTTGATTATCTTATCACTAGAGAACCCTGGGGCGTGCAGATTTGGTAGCCCAAGCACCGAGGCGTACTTGCATATCAGCTCTTGCACGCAATCTCATTAAGGTCCAGTTGATGTCGCCGCTGCGGCCAGGGGCTCGAGCGCCACTCCACCAGCAACAATGAGTGTCCCAGCAATGCCACTAAAAATTACACGAGGCAACAAACGCAACAGCAACCGAACATCGACTCGAACGCCTTGGGTCGCGTTGTTCAACGTTTCAGGGGCACAACACACCACAGCATTCGTCGACAGACGACATCAAAGGCGCGCAGACCCACCGGCCGACCAGCAGAGTCTCTGAGTGCCTTCGTGCCTGACGATGCCTATTTGTGCTATATGCCTTGAGCAGGTATCTAGAGCGGGCACCCTACAATGCGGTAAGATCGTTTGCAATGGAGCTCCCCCTACCTAAGTGATCTTACGCGATAAGCATTCGTGTTTCCAAGGCCATGTGATGGATATGGAATGCCTGAAAGCCGCGTTACAAAGGAATCCACGCCGATGCCCTGTTTGCCGAGCGCCAGATGATCGTCCTCCAATTGAGTTGTACAACAATGCCGACGAAGGTCCCAGTGCCAGCGGCAATGGCGGCAAATCACCGCAATGGGTGTTCACGTCTCCCCCTTCTTCACCATCGAAGCACAACAAAGCTAACACAGTCTCCTTTCGCGAGATTTCCATCGCCGTCCTATCAGCTGATATCAATGACCTGCAGAAATCGAAAACAGTACTTGAAGGAGATCTCGGAAGGGCACAGAGACAAGTAGAAGAAGCACGCAGTGATAGGCAAGGTAATGTCTCTTCATAGGGTTCGATAATTATGCGAAGTCTATCATTGAAATTGACACACCCATCCGGGCAGGGTATGAGGTTCTGGTCAAAAAGCTTCGGAAGCAGCGACGAACACTTGAAGAGTCTATTTCCCTGGAAAAGCGGCGCTCCGAGGCGCAGCTTGATCAAGTCAAAGAATTAACACTGCGCATAGAAAGTCTTGAAACGGAACTTAAGCGAAAAAGCACCAGGCTCAGGGAATGCGAGGAGGATAACGAGACACAAAGACGCACGTCTCTCATATACCAGAGCCGTGCGGCAGATGTAAGAACTGATTTCCGTGCGAATTCAACCTTCCTTCAGTTCCTCAAATCTCAGACCCCATAGGTTGAAAAGCGGCTCAAAGAAGCCATGTTAGAGATTGAGCGTCTTAACACCGCGATCAACGAACAATCATCCAGGACAGAACCTGTATGTGCTTGTTCATTTCCTCCGTTCCAGGTCACAGATTTTATCATATCCAGCAACAACAGCCACGACGGTTGCTCACGAAAGGTCCGGCAGAGCGCTCGAATGCGTCATCAAAACAGGTCACCCCAAGTCCATTGAGTTCACGTCAGAGACAAACTGTGCATTTCCTTGCAAGCGAGAGCTCGACTCTCGTTAGTTCTCCTAGTTGTCGGCCCCTTTCCCATCAATCGTCATCGCCTGAGTTCCATGTCGTCCAAACGGAGTCTCCTCTTCCCGACTGGAAACGCGTGAAATCGGTGACGCGAGACTCCAAATCTCCTTCCGATTCATCCCCACTCAGTGCTCGCCTCTTCATTGGAAGGGGAGACGAAAATAGCGACGTGTGCTCCAGCCCTCCGAAGAAGCGCGGCAGAATTGCGCCATCGAAAGTCGTGTCTGTTGGAGGCGCAGTGCAAGTGCAAAATGGGAAACCAATGGCAGCGCTCGCTCTCGGCCCAGTATCCTCCCGCCGCGCACTCAAGCATTCCAAATCTAGCAAGCTTTAGTGATTATTTTATGCTTTTCATCCATCGTTTTCGCTGTACATTGCTATCTGGCTTGGCTTTGTTTGCTCCTGTTACTTGGTTTGTCATTGTGACATCATAACACTTGCCTGCTGAAGCGCACGATGAGACAACGCACTCCTCTGATTTCCCAGACTCCTCGACTGATTCTGGCTCGCTTGTAAATTCTCACCTGGACACGCATCTTGACCAGACACCGAAGGCTGAGGTGACTCCAGAGCACGTTGCTGCGTTGCCCACGACTGTTCAGGCACCTGCTCTCGGCCAAGGAGACTCAAAACGTGCCGATGATCCCTACCTTGAAGATCTCGGTTGGTCTAGGGATCCTAAGATTCCGGTGCCTATATTGCACGGAATGAGTAACGAGGATCTGTGGATCCTCGTGAGACGCTTTAACAAGGTGATTGCTTGGCCCCCCGACTCTTGAAAGAACCCCTATTTGGGCCAACACATGCAGTTCACATACCACATCAAATCTACTCCGCCACTGCCAGGAAAGCTCGATCTCAATATTGCGTCAAACGAAGAGTTTTTCCCCGACAAGCTGAGAGGCACAATAGAGGGCACATATATTACTGTCGTATGTTATCATCTTCCAGAGCGTTCCTCGTCCTCCTATTGAAGGCGCAACAGGTCATTGGGGTCATAACCGGGATAAAACATGTAGCCCGACTTCGGACATGGAACGAGCGGAACAGGACAGCAGGTTTCTGTGTGGTAGGTCGTATGTACGATGCTCGTCGTTGGTGCTCATCCCAATTTATTTAGGCGTACTTTCTTGCCTGGTTTCTGAACATTCTCATGCCGCTGCTAATTGGTACTACCATTCTTCTCATGACTCACCCGCCCACGAGGAGACGTCTCTTCCCATCGGCTCCGCTAGCTTTGCATAATACGTCCAGTGGGGAGCTGCAGACTCCACAAGCAGGTTATCTCGGCTCCGTGGACAGTTTAACTGGCGCAGGCGAGGCTTACAAAGGACTTGCCGCGGAACAGGAGGCCAACAGCTTTGTAACTGGGTTGGCTTCGATTGTCGTTGGTAGTGTTACCGGTCATGGTGTGCCTTCCGCGCCTGGAAGTATCGAATCCGAGTTACTAGAAGTGCAAGACCCTCGGTCCGAGACAGCTTCTTCATTCGTTGGGGAAATCGAGCAGTCACTTCCGAGCTCGACTCCTTTTATACTGGGTGCAGCAACCGCACAGGCAACAACCTTGGGGGAGCCTGCGGGGTATGACAAAACGAAAAAACCGGTGGAAGCTGCTATGTGGGCGGCGGCTGGTCCATTCATGCATGCCCTCAACGTAGTGGCTGACATGTGGGAACGATTCGCGAAGTTAATTCTCACCTACACATACCGTTCATAATCCTGCTTAACGTCGTTTGTAGCGCCTTGTCCCCAACACCCCCTTTCGCACAAAATACAGCCCGTATTCGAATGGCTGCTTCCGTTTTACCCCTGTTTTTCCTGTCGCTGATTGTTGACGAACGGGTCCTCTACAAAAGTGCCACCTTGGGAATCGGTTTTATTTTGTTCGGGAAGCCACTGATCGACCAGATAAATCCGGCCCACTTGAAGATCTGGCTGAAGCATCAGTAAGTCACTTATACCTTCGCTAGCATTTCTGAGTTCTGACTCAACAGTTTTATCAGCCCCAATTGGCGTGAATTACTGGACATCAGAAAGTTGGTGCATTGGCGTTGCCGGAGTAATATTCAAAGTTTTTGACCCTTGCATTTCGCAGTACTTTACTTCTTGGTGTCCCGACCAACGCCCAGCTTACCATCACACTCTTACGAATCGGCGAAGCAAACAAAGCCCCGCTGCCGCCACCGCCACTGCCTCCCCTACGTGATCAGCCTCCGCAAGACGAAAACGACGTTTCGGTACCCCAGACCGACGCGGAGACTTGGTCGAACGACGACAGCAACGGTGACAGCTCTACAAAATCCAAGAAGGGATCGAAGCTCATTGGACTCATAAAAGACACACTGAAAGTTACCGTACAAGGAGCGATGGTTGCGGATTACGTTAGGGCAATAGCTGGCTCGGAGCGTTCCAAGCTGCGCCTTGGGGCGGTCGGAAGGAAGCCCGAACGTGAAACAGATGGCCCTGCATCGTTCACCGCACGTCATCACGGAAAAAAGGGGCATGTAATTGTCACCGCATCCGCCACACAGCCTTGCGTCTCGTTCGTCAGGCACAAAGACAGTCCATTTGTGAATGAAAAGCCTATATTCACTATCGCTATTGACGACATTCCCGAAATTCGCAAGATTGGCGGATATGGGTGGAAAGGCAAGCTAATCGTGGGTTGGGTGCTCTCATCTGAGGTGGCGGATGGCATCGAGATCACGGACAAGTCGGGCGCAATTAGACGACTTACAGCGGTGCCTCGTCGTGATGAAGTGTTTAACCGCCTCATTGCTGTATCGCCTAAACAGTATTGGGAAAGCTGGTGAAATTAAATTGTCTTGTTTGGAGCTCTTGCTATCCCAAACTTTCCCGTTTTCACCATAATTCGCTGGAGCCTATACTTGCTCGCGTGATGGGATACACTAGCACAATTCTGGAATCTGACATTTACAGTAACGAGTAAAGTACAATCATGAGACTATTAATATGCAACAGAATAAAAATTTCCCCTAAGAGACTAAGAGACGAGTATCACTACAACAGCAAGAAGTATTTAAGGCAAACGGATAAGTGTAAGCGGGTGTATTGTTAAAGCTCGTGGCAGCCGGCCGTTGCTTCTTCGCAGACCAAGCTGAACGAGGGACGGCAGGGTTTGACGTTGGCGAACAGTTGCACTTCATGCCTGCGCGCCTGGCATTCTAATCCCCGGCCGCCGGCCATCAGGCGGCGTAGTAGGCGATGGGTCCCTGGCTCCGCGAGGTTTGCGCCGCAGTTTGTTGGTTTCCGTCAACGATCCAGCGTTTGTACTCTTCCGAGAAGGAACGGTTACGCTTCGCTTCACCGAAGCCCCAGTGTTCATCCCATCTCCGAGGACGATATCTGATGAATTTGTATGTGCAGTTAGTGAGGGTCTTTCCTGCTGCTGCGGCTAATGGCAACGAAGCGGATGTAAGACGAGACAGTCGCAACGCGATAAAACGAAACATCGCTTACTTTGGTTTCAACTAATTTCCACCCACCTCTAGTAGGATGTTCCTCATCCTCGCTGGAACTTGGAACTGCAAAATAATCATCGGGTAGTTGTAATGGTGACCCAACGCCCCCGTTGGGCGAGAGACCCATGATGGAGTCATTCCGCGATGGAGGTGGGATTTCAAGAAGAAAGAGATCCTGCTCCTCGATGAGGAATTCAACGATTTCTTGACTGAGTTTGTGCTGCTCTGGCGAGAGTTCCTGATCTGGATGCGCCAGGATGCTGGGGCGAAAAATTACAGCCAGGTCTTCCGAAATTCAAGGTTAGCTAGGTGAAATATGCAGGTGATGGTGAACGCTCACTCGTTGCCGTCATACGGTTTTTGTCAGATTTACGAGCAAAGACAGAGAGGAGATCAAGAACGTAGAGTAGTAGATATTGGTTGCTTCGGGACATTGAGCGTATCAGTCCTTGGGACTCTTTGATGACCCTGTCGTGATTGAAAGGTTTTCGGGCTACTCCGCAGTCAGGCGTCAGGGCAGGGAATAACATTCGACATGTAATGAACGCACAATAAGCATCCCTGAACTAGACGACTTAATATTAGTTGCAGAAGCGACGCAAAGAATTGAGAAGTCGCACTTTATGATAAAGATGATGGGGTATAATAGGCTCCTATGGAGACAGGTACTTTTGAGGTTCGCACACGAGAGACACAAGTAAATTAAACCTACAGGCATTTGGGTGAGGTATCTTCGCAATACACTGGCGACGTCATGAGAAGTATAAATCGAATTCTTCCAGTCAATGTCCTTTCCGTACTGTGAGCATGAAAGAGACTTGTCAAACGGCGAATATTTGGGCGACGACTATAATTTAAACGTACCTTCGGGGGACTTTCAAACGCGGCTTGTAGGTCACGCATACGCCTGGCCGAGCCATTTATCCGGAAGGTGCCTTCTATTTCTGTGGCGGTTTCTTTGAGATGGAGGCCGCTGTAATGTCGGGGTAAATTCAATGTCACTGATCCATGTAAAATTTGTAACGCGCCATTTAGCGACGACAACCGGAACATATCCATAAATATAAAGCATGCCATCTTTACTGTTGGCGGTGGATATGGGCACATTGGCATACCGCAGGCTTTCCCGCAGTGGAACTCCAAAGACAGCTCCCGCTGGTGCTGTAAGGCAAAAGTCGACACCAGATGCGCCAATTATCAGTGAGAAACGTGCCACAAGGACCAAAGGGCGGCTAACTACTGACCAGGGGTGTGAGTGTCCGCCCGAGTCGTCATTTGGTGTTTTGCTTTCTGGGTAGCTATGAACCCTTTCCACCAAGCTTTGAGATTGGCTCGAGAGGGTGGCGGAGAATATGAGCGTCTAGTATTCATAGCGAAAAGTCTTCAACGTGGATGTACGACGAGAGAGGTTTCGAGGCTTGTGGATGTGAGCGCGACGATGCACAGCTTAGGGCGGTGAAGAGTAATGACGTGTTTCGAGGGGCGGCGGCTGTATAGGAATAGGCTCCGGAAGTTCGTGGGCAACTATGACGAGATGATCGGACCAGCAGGAGGGCCGTGGAGAAGGCAAATGGCAAGTGTAGGAGTTGATGTTGAGCTGTGCAAACGGATGTTTCAAATTCCATACTAATCTGGGATAAGCGCTGAGATCGGCGCGGGCCCCTTTGTACATGTCACAGCTTATATCATACATGCGATTCACGGAGCAGGCGCCGGAGGCGCGCTCGGCCCACCAGAAAGTACAGGATACAAACCTTCCATTTCAGGTAGCC
>Ga0307508_10001702_pt1 | contig 24406 bp, 25 predicted proteins | sample 9_EM_MG_FD_203089 | JGI IMG/M metagenome (GOLD analysis project Ga0307508, IMG submission 203089) | Populus trichocarpa ectomycorrhiza microbial communities from riparian zone in the Pacific Northwest, United States - 9_EM | ecosystem: Host-associated > Plants > Roots > Unclassified | place... | reverse complement strand
CCCCGGCCTGCCCCGACTGCCGCCTCGCCTCCGTCCCAGATATAACTGCTCGCCCGCTCCAGCTCAGAGTCCCGCGCCCATTCAGCTTCGACTCCATCCTTCGCCTGCTGCACAGCTCCCAAACCCGCTCCCTCCCACACTCGTGCTACCATCGCCAACCGCAGGTAGTAGGCTGCGCTCCTCCTCCCACAATATAATCGCCTCCCTCCCGCCAGCTCCGCTGCTTCAAAGATAAAAAAAGCACCCAGCCTGTCCGCCGCCAGTTTCGAATGCCTCACAGACTCCAGAAGCTTCCTCACTATCGTTCCGGAGCTTCCAGATATCTTCTCACTCGACCCGCCGGATACACCTGACCCGCACACTCCATATCTGCTGCTGCTGCTCCGCCATCACTACCTCCCGCTCTACGCACACCCTACACCCTGCCACTACTGCTACCACAACCACTACTACTACCACCCCTACCACTACCTCTTCTGCTTCCACCATGAAGTTCTTCGACTCGGTTTTCAACGCCTTCCTCTCGCGGGAACAGCGCGAGCGCGTCTCCCAGAACAAGTGGGACAAGTCCATTGCCGCCGCCGCCGCCGAGCTCGGCCTCCAGAACAACGCCCCGAAGTCGGCCGCCGCCACGACTCCTCGCTACACCCCCGCCCTGGTCACCGACATTCCCGCTTCGCAGCCCATGACCCCGTGCTTGTCGTCCTCGTCGACGGCCTCCGCTTCGACCAGCGCCAGCTCGCCCACCCGGTCGCGCCCTTGCACCTCGTACTCGACTTCGCCGCGCCCCGAGTTCCGTCGTCACACCTCGATTGCTCGCCAGCCCATCAACTACGACAACCTGATGGCCACACCCGCTCCCAAGAAGACGCGCCGCGCCAGCAACGATGCCGTGCCGTCGACCCACCAGCTGCTCTACCCCCTTCCGCCCCTGGGACCCATGGAGGGCATCGGAAAGTACAGGCGCTCGGTCGACGTCACCGACGAGTACCTGTCCATGCTCCAGCGCAACACTCTCGCCGCGCTGCAGCCCCTGATCGCTGCCGACGACCGCGTCTCGCGCTTCAAGCGCGACACCACCACCCCGCCTCGTGCCTACAGCGTGTCGCCCCCGATGGAGCGGCAGCTGGCCATGCAGAGGGACCTCGAGAAGTGGGCCGGCGACCTCGAGGACAGTGTCGCCCAGCCGATCATCGAGGAGTTCGAGGACCTCCCCAGTGAGAGCGAGGTCGCCGTCAAGAACAACAGCCGTCCGGTGCGCGTCGCCACCAGAAGGCGGGCGCACGCGGGCAGCCGCGAGCGCAGCCGTGGAGGAGCCAAGCGGGCCGCCGGACAGAAGGGGCCCCAGGCACAGGGAGGCATCAGCCGTGGAGTCAAGGGCAAACAGGCTGGATACAAGTCTCGCGTCAAGAAGGAGATGGAGATGAGCGCCAGCATGGAGACACTAGTCTCTGGCGAGGAGTGAACGGGGGTGGTGGGGTCTCTTTCCTTTTTTCCTTTTTTCCTTTCTTCTTTCTTTGTCTTTTTTCAGCGGGGAGTTTTTTTGGGGGGGTAGCGACTGTATTCTTCCCTTTTATTTGTCTATGGGGGTATCACTGACGACCATGAATCTCCTTTGTCTACGAATTTTCTTCTATTTTTATTTTTTTTATTTTTATTTTTTATGTTGCATACGGCGTGGTCTTCGGGTATGGGGGGTTTTGGGGTTGGCATCGGCTTTCATGGAGTCTGCTTTTCTTTTCTTTTTCCTTCATCTTTTACTTCTAGCTGGTGTTTTTTTTTCCTTTCTTTTTTTCTTTTATTCCTTCTCTACTTGCCATCAACACTTGTACTACGACCTATTATTGTGTATTATCAAGAGGGGGAAGAGGGCGGTGCTAGGAGAACCCACTGCATTTTGGAAACAGATGGACTCGGGTGGGGCGCGGTTACAGGACAGCAGAGAAGGGAAATAATATTGTTCCGCACCACACATTTGTGTCTCCCGTGCATACTTCCTGTTTGTAATCCCACGGCAATGAGCTCCGCATTGAAATTTTTCCATCGATCGCGCACAAGCACTTGCTTTTTTTTTTTCTTTTTTTTCTCTCTCACTTTCTCTTCCCCTCCGGCGCGAGTGGTGAGCAGGGTGAGGAGAAAGAAAAAAATAAATATATCTAACGATAGATAGATATGCACATGCAGTGTGGGTGTTTAGCTCCAGCGGGTGCAACTGTCGTTAAAGGAGTGGTGCCGTTCATTCTTCTTTGCGCCCGCCCGAGTTTGACGCCTGCATGCGCGCAAGACTGTTTGTTCCGCACTCTCGGGTTTTCTTTTTTTTTTCTCTTTTTTTTTTTCTTCTTTTCTTTCTACATATGTATGTAAGTATTTCCGCACTGCTATTTTTTTTTTTTTTTATCTTTTAATTTTTTCCTTTTCTGTTTCTTGTATTTCCTTCTTTCCTTCTTTCCTTTCCATGTATGCACTTATGAATGGTACTTAGATACTGTTTCTTTTCTTTCCTTTGTGTCTTTTCTTTCCGCGCCTCGGACGGGACTGGACTTGGAGCTATGTATGTAGATATCGCAGATATCGTCCAGGTCTGTTGCGTCCCGACAAAAGTGCAGAAAGTTGGACACCCTTCCAGGCGGGATGTTATCATTCAAAGGACGAATTCACGGCTTTCACTTCCCGCATAGGTATATCTATGTTTCTTCATTCCATTCCTCCCGCAATAGATATGTGTGTCTAGATATCCAGGTATGTATCTCTCCACATACCTACCTGGCCGAGACGGGGCGCCGGACTGCTATCTACCCGCTTCCTCCTCCCCCCTCCGCCACCAACGTAAGCCGGACATCTGAGGGGACGATATGCGCTCATGCTTTTTTTCTTTTTTTCTCTTTTCTTTTCTTTTCTCCCCTTTTTTTTTTCTTTTCCTTTTCTTCCTTTGCTGGAGCGAAGGAACGATGGAAGGCTTCTGGAAGAAATCCACCCGATACATTAGCGGAGGCGCCGGGGACAACCCCGGAAGGAGGGAGATGGCCAAACTGGCTATCTATCTACATACGATCTACCGCCCGGTGTGGAAAGCGCGCACACGACAGAGGACAGCTGGAGGGAGCAGCCTATTTTCGGGGCGGGGGGGGGTGGAGGGGGGCTCTATGACACGCGTGTCCGGTACTGGGGATGGGGAGGGAGGGATCCCCAGCCCCGTTGCCGTCTGGGTAAATGTAATATCGACGCCGTGCTGGTGCGGACTTGTGTGGTACATATCTACGCACTTGGTGACACCGTTGCCCGCTCGGTCGACATCGGTGGAACCCCGAGTTGATCCCCGCGTCCACGGAAGGGGCTGCTGGACTGTGCCCGCCGTAACCAGCGGCTGTACGCAGTTTGGACAGCGCTCCTGCTTCGCGTCGGCGAGGAATGGCCGCCACTAGTACCGGTAGGGCTGTTGCACTCGCTGCTATCTACATATCTACATATGTGTTTACTGGGACTGGGCGGATGGGATTGCAAGTACCGAGCCTCTCTCTGCTCGTGAGGGATAATCTCCAAGTAAGCACAGCACATAACTATGTAGCCAGTATGACATTCGACCAATCGACCGACTGAGCAAATAATGGGGACGGGGGATGCAAAGCATTGGAACAGCAGGTTGCGCGCTAACTAACCGGCGGCTGTTTCGCCCTACCAGCTTGTATCTTGTATGATATACTTATGTATCGGTAGCTTGCGGCCCACTTGGCCGAGACACAAAGGCGGGGGCCGCCAGCGCAATTCAGCCAGGTCTGTCGGACGGATGGCCGGTCAGTCAATGTGGTCGTCATTTCATTCGGTCTCACGCGAGAGGCTAAGTTGGGGGGGGGAGGGGGGGGGGGCTCGAGAGCGCAACAGCACGCGTGTTGTTCCGTCCGCAGTCTGGATGGAGTCCAGAGCAGCAAAAAAAAAAAGGGACGAAAAAAAAAACAGGTTCAGCGGTCTGGCCTCGTCGTAGAAATGTTGCCTGGAATGGGGGGATATCTTCGCACTTGGTTAGCCAGCTGCACTGCACGGTGACATCTCGCTCCTTTGCTCACGCGCGCGCGCCAAGTGAAATCGGTACAAAGATATTTTACGGGAAAACGAAGGAGGGGGGAAAAATTGGAGGGCGGCGGGGATGGAGACGAGAGGAGAGGAGAGGGGGGTATGTACATAAAGTGAGGGGGGGCAAGAGGGGGAAAAAAAATTAGATAGATGGAAAAATAAAAACGCAACTGCTGGCCCGGCGGAAGGGCCTCCGTTCATTTACGATCACTCGCATGCATTCTCCACGGCCAGACAAGTATTGAATGAGGGGTAGTGGACCAAGGGCGATGACATGACGTCGCACGTCGGACGGCGCAACGGCTCGTGCGCGCCACGATTCGCTGGAACGTCTTCTATCGGGGCGATCGAGGAGTCGCTCGCTCTCTCATATGTGATGAGGGCCCGTGGCCGGCCGGCCGGCTGGCTGGCTGGCTGGCTGGCTGCGGCGTGCTGAATTGCTTCTCGCGGAACGAGTGGCCCGCGCAATCTATTGGCCGAACACGCGGAGGTCGAGAGTCTGCATGTTGTCCTGCAGGAGTCAGTCGAGTCGGTCGGTTCGGACAGCCCCGCCTCCTTTGTTGCGACTGCGGATCGAAGCGTCTCCCGTCGAGTCGTACGGCGCGAGAGGGGACGATCAGTCGAGTGGCGGGCGCCATGTCCGACACCTGTCCGCCAGCGGAAGTCCCAGCTGCGCCCACACGCACATATGTCGCGATGCACGGTTGCTTTTTGGTGCAAGAGAGAAGTTCTCCCCACAGCTTCGAGAAGGAGTCAGAGTTGCGACAGTGTGTGTGTGTGTGTGTGTCTGGCTGTTGGCGCCACTGGGGCAATTGGTGCGGCAAGCTGGGTCGTATGCATGTAACTAACGCCGGCGGGCCAGCATGCGGTGCATATTCGGCACATGTATGGATGGACATGTATGTATCTGGCAGATATCTGCTCTAGACTATGTGCGCCACTGCGCGACACCATGACTTGCATGGCTCCACCATGGCTCCACCATGCTGCTGAGGATGGCGATGGTTACGTGATTACGTAAACGGCGGGCAGCAATCGAACCAACCGCCGCAGAATACATATGTATGTATGTAGATGGATAGATATACACTTTGCAACTGCGGGGCGTCGCAGTTGCGATGTCGATTCGGTGGTGCCATTCCCCGGCTGACGGGTATGTATGTGCGTGCGAACAATGCGCATGATGCGGTCGAGAACGAAAGAAAGAAAAAAGAAAGGAGAGGAAACGATGACCCGTCCGACGGGCGATCCGCGATTCCCCGCAACCAAAAAGAAAAAAAAAAACCGAATCGTACATATCTGCGATAAATGAGAAAGCCTGGTCGGCGGCGGGGGATCTGTCACTGGTGGGGCCGTGTGTGTATATGTGTGTATCGTATGTGTGTCTGGCTGTCGCCTACTCTATCGCGAATGCACTCTATCGTGAATGCGAGACAGCAAGAGTGCGTACGGCCGATACATTGCCAGCCAGCCAGCCAGCCAGCCAGCCAGCCAGCCTGGTGGCCAGCGACGTGTTATTCCGCAGGCATCGTCGTCCGAACCGAACGTGGGCTCGCTAGTGCAGGTGGGCGTATTTTCGGGGTCGTGATACTGGGGGAGCAACCGAGTGAGGCCCCCGTCCCCGGCCACCGCGAACGACGCGTCAGTATCGCAATGTGGAGCTTTATGCCATGCGAGATGAGTCATCTCCGCTGGGACGAGAGCGGCAGCCAGCGAGAGTGGCAACAGCGTCAGTCCACTGCGCGCCCCGCACTCACCGCTGCCCGTTCGAGACCGCTGCGCCCGTGCTCAGTGACGACGCTGGACTGGTCGGTTGGTCCGTTGGCGTGTTGGCGTTGTTGGCGTTGTTGGTTCGTCGGTTCGTCGGTTGGTCGGTTGGTTGTGTCGCGACCAATCGTGGCACGCCGTTGCGGTCGTCCATGTAAAACATCGACAGGGCAGCCAGCGAACCAGCCATCGCCGAGTCAACGGCTGCGCTGCCCAACTGCCGGCCCCTTCCCCGCCATCGCGGTGAGAGCGCTCTTCCTGGCGGCCAGCAGAAGCCAGCATTCGAGCACGGACGGGGCCGGGGCCGTCGCGGCAACCCCCGATCGATCCTCCGAGACGTTTCCATTCGCCGCCTTTTCTTCTAGCTGTCGGCGGGGACGGACGGACGTCCTCGAACCGCATCTCAGCCAGCCGTCCGCCCCACTGCGGAGAGGAGCCCATGTCGGGCCCAGACGATCCCCGCCCCCCGCCTGCGCTCCGTGCCGGCGGCGGCCGTGCGGACGGAGGGGCGGAATGGACTCGAGTGGCTGTGTTTCACCGCCCCATCGCCTCCCGCACCCCAACCGGCGAGCCCCCGCGTTGCTGGGCTGGGAAGGGCGGCCGCGAACCGCTCTGCCGAGAGGAAACGACGACGGCCGGCGCTCGTATTTCGATTCGCAGGATTGGTGCGTCCGTACTCAAGTCCACTGGCTGCGCGGAAGAGAGGCGGGGGCTGGGCCGGAGAGCCGCCGGGCCCTCCTGGACTGCCCGGCGACGCGGGCGATTCGTCGGACCCGTCAGTGCTTCGCTACCGAGCTTCGGGGGTTAGCACGTCTGCGCAAGAGCACACTACATACGTGCGGCATGCATGCACCAACAGTTGACTGTCTGCCCGAATGCATGCTATTGCGCCAGCTTGCTCCGCATCGACCGGCACCCAGCAGCCATGCAATCTCCCGCGCAACCAACCGATGTGCCGCACGCCACTCGCCTCGTGCGATTGGCCGATCACCGTCGCCACGGCTGGGATGGCCCTCGCACACGTTCGCAGGTGCCGAACGTGTTGCAGATACTCTAATAGGATTCCCAGGCCGGGCCCTGTTTGTGGACATCGAGGCACGTAGGCGGCGAGAATACGCCGCCTGACGTGAATGGGGGCTGCATCCGCTCGAGTCAGCAACTCGGCTCGTGTGGAGGCTCTCGAGTTGGCTCCCTGCGTTGGACAACTCGGTCCGGGCTTCCTGCCCGACGTCCATTGGGCCGAGCGTCTGCCATTTGTGGATGCCTGGTCTCAGCGAGCTCACGCATTGGCAGAGGTGCGGCGATCAAGAAATTGTTGTCTGTGGCGAGGTTCACGCCTCCACGGAACAGGTCTTACACCGTTGGTCCCCGTACATACTCGTCCACTTGCACGCCCCTGCTAGCCAGCCGTCGTACTCGCTATGCTCGACCAATGGCCAGCAGCAATCCGCTTCTATTCCAGGCTGGGGAGCGTCTGGAAGCTCAGCTGTGGAGTGCACATGTGTAAGTCACTCGGTCGGCCGAACAGTCGAATCCGGTTTCGCCGCATGCGTGAAATGAAGTTGATGTTTTCGCTCCCCCTCGAACCGGACGATTGAAATCTAATCAACCCGGTTGATCCGAGCTACTTATCGACAGGTCTGGCTGCTGTGGACCGGCCGATGCAAGGACGCCCACCCGCAATAGCTGTTCGACGGCGTCCCCAGCTCGACCAACCACTCGATACGTGGGCTCGCTCGTTTGGCCGATTCGTGCACGGCGCACTGTATCTAAGCACCGCCTTCCACCAGCGATCACTCGCGCGTCGTGCTGGCGCAGCGGGGCACGACGTCCGAACCAGTAGCTGTCGGGGCCCGAGAAGCCATAAAACTCGCGCTGCATTGGAAGTTGCAGCAAAGGAGAGGAAAGCGGTCTCGCTATGCACGGTCTGGCTGAGTTAACGCGACGGTGCATCGCAAGCTGGCCTGTCACACGGCGCCCGACGACGCCGCTTGATGAGGATACTAAACTGCGCGACTTCACCCTGACTAGTGAGGCCACAAACACTCAAACTTGAGATCAGTTCCTAATTTCCTCTGGACATGGACCGTCGATAAAACCTCCAGCACTCTGTACTTGGACTTAACAACCTTCACCTGCCCTCTTCTGCTGTCAGCTCCGGAGCTCGAGGAACGCAGATATTGCGGCTTTTGAGAGTATAGGGTTCCAATCCCTAGACTCATTAGCACCGCTCGTTTTATGGCTCCGCAGGCCCTTCAGAGAGTGAAAACTCCCTTTCCCTTCCTCGATCCTAGAGGCGACTCTAGGCACGCCGTGCCCTAACTGTGGCTCCAAATGCGAGTGATAAAACCAAAAAAAAGAAGAACCGATAGCATTTATTAATGACTAAATAAAATAAAGATAAAAAGAACAAGTAGCAGCCGGCCGGCCAGATGTACGCGATCCAGGCTAGGAAGCACATCGCGGCGCTCCGGAGAGCCAGGCCGGGCATCATCATCGAGATCTGGTGGTGCCCAGCCCACAGTGGCGTCTCCGGGAACGAGAAGGCCGACGAACGGGCCAAGCTCTCTGCGGAAGAGCCTGACGCCCACAAGGTGGGACGCCTTCGGTACGCGGGTCGGTTCGGAGCGAGGCAGATGTGTCTCGTCGGATCCACCTCAAGCGGGAGATATCGGAGAAGAAGCGACCGAAGCCGGGGACTGGCCGGGGGCCGAGTCACTGGCAGGAAGCACAAGTTGCCGAGAAAGCAGCGGCGCCGGACGGGACGGTTGTTGGCAGTACCAAGAGGCTCGCCTCTACGTTCTACCAGCTGAAGACGGGTCACTCGTGGCCCTCGCTGCCAACTGATCTTCTCTCGCATTGCGCTCCTTTCCGCCACCATCGACACAACCACCGCCACCTCCGCAGGTACCTCAGTACCCACTTCCGCAACCACATATACACCTCTGCCGCTGCCTCCTCTTCCGCGACGTCTAAAGACAGGGCACGCCCGCACCGGACAGTACCTTCACTGGGCTAAAGTTCGCCCGGACGCCCAGTGCTGGTGGTGCAAGTGCCCTTCGCAAACAAGAGACCACCTCTTCAAGGTTTGCCCGGAATGGAAGATGCAGCAGAGGATTCTGTGGGCAGAGGTGCTGAAGGAGACCAAGAGGTGGAAGAGCAGGTGGACGGTCCGGGACCTGCTGGCCGATGGGAGATGTGGGCAGGCAGTACTGGACTTTCTCTCCTCTACGGACGTGGGAAGGCTGGTGCCGCCTCTGGAAGAGAGGGACGCCGGGAGCCAAGTGTCAGAATGGGAGCTCCGGGAGCGCCCGGAGCGGGAAGAGGAGCGGGAGGCGGAGGCGGTGGAGCTGGGCGCCGCGGGGGAAGTGGGTGCCGGGGAAGAGCTACCGCTGTTCCTCCCCACGCCCCCTTTCATGACATCCGCAGAGGAGTAGGAGGAGACGGGCTGCGTTTTCTTTTGACCGATTCCTTTGTCTGCCACTCTCTCTCGGCCACTCTGTTTCCTTTGTGATTTCTTTGGTGCGTCTTTACCTTATTGGGACAGGCCTGGGCGGAGGGCATCGGGGAGCTTGCAACGAGCCGCCGCCGCGCGGACTGCGGACAGGAAAACTGGGCAAAATGTACGCCGCCGTGATCTATATAGGTCGCATGCGAGTATGAATAAACAAAAAAATCTTCCGCGACGCGGGCCACCCGTACATCACCGGCACTACGCATCTCATACATAGCCACATCCTGGCTACAGACGCCTAGATGACCGGTGCCGTATCTGGTGCCACAAACAATAACATTCAATCCACATCCGTGGGCGGGAGATGGGCCGCGGGGCATTTGCTGTTACTGTCTCGTCGCCCCGCTTCGACCGGCCCCCGCCGCCCCCCCCAGTGGGCAGGAGGCCGGGCCTCCAGAAGGGAGTACAGAATGCCATGCAGACAGAAGCCCGATATCGCGGTTGCGGGAACTTCCAAGATGCTCGCCTCGAGATTCTACCAGCTGAAGACAGGCCACTGCCTCACCGGGCGGTGTCCCCGTCTGCTGTCCGCACGTTGGCGGCACGTTGCAAGCTCCTCTTTGCCCACTGCCCAAGCCTGTCCCAAGATATGAAGCGTACCAAAGAAAGACAAAAGAAAGAACGAAGGAAATCGCGGCCCGCCCCATAGTCCGCTTCCGCGGGTGCCATGTGAGGTTCCTCACCTTCGGCACCCAGCTCTTCGGCCTCCACCCTCCGCTCGTATTCACGCTCCCTCCGTTCACAAAGCTCCCACTCCGACACCTCGCTCCCCGCGTCTTCCTCAGCCAGGAACAGCTTTCCCACACCAGTCGTGGAGAGGAAGTCTAGTACTACCTGGCTGCACCCCAGCACTGAGCGGAGGGGCGGTTCTCTGTCCACGGGAGGTCAAACAAAATGTGCGCCGCCATAGTCTAGATAGGCCGAATGCGAGTACGAATAAACCCCCCAAAATAAAAAAAACCTTGTGCGGCGCGGAGCTCGCAGCGAACAGTCAATAGCCGAAGCGCACGGGTCGACCATCTCTACGCATCACCGGCTGTCACCCGGGCCGAGTACCGGCTCCGGTGTTGTAGAACGTGATGTGTAGATGAGATGGTTGTCTACCTAGGCAGACGTATGGAAGCTCTCGGATTGGAGCTGGATCTTATCCGGCGGACTGGTAGCTTTAAGTTGGACCGAGAGGTCGAGCTCGTCCTGGGTGGAGAGGTAGGGCAGTCGAAACCAGTGGATACAGGAATCCCACAAGGCTCACTACTAACTAGCGGCGCCGATTCTCTTCATCACCTATCTGTCAGGCATCTTCGACGAAGAAGAGAGAGCTGTACCAGGAGTCCAAGGTGTCCTTTGCAGACGACATTGCCTGGTGGGCGGAGGGAAAGGACGATTAGATGGTGGCAGGGAAGCTGTCAGAAGCAGCAGCTGCATAACTCGAGTGAGCGGTCAACAGCGGTGTCACCTTTGGCCATGAAAAACTGAGACGGCCCTCTTCCACAGGAAGAGAAATACGCCGACAGCTAAGATCAAGGTGGGTGGCAAGGAGATCCCGTTCAATAAGGAGGCGACACGCTGGCTTGGGTTCTGGTTGGATTCCCAACTCACGTTGAAGGAGCACCACGCCATCCGGCTAAAGAAGTGGGAGAATGCCATGACACAACTCCGCCAGCTTACAGGGCAGATGGGACTCTCTCCGGCCAACTGCCACCCAAACCCTGCTGCTACCAGGGCGGAGTGAGGCGGAAGCCACAACGCACCGAAAGGAAAGTGGACGGAAACAGACCGTGTGTATTGCCGAGACCTAAATAGGTCGCATGCGAATAATGACAAAACAAAACAAAAAATTGTCGGTATCATCACCACAACCCTAGCCTTCGGGACCGGGAAGCCATAAAACTCACACTGCAAGCAATTGTACTGAACGATGAAGAGCCTATACGAGAGTAGGCCCCGGGGATTGATCGGACGGAGAAGATTTGGGTGAGTCAATTGTTCTGCTGAGATCAAGTAGGATTCAGCCTGAATGACAGTCCACCACGGTAGGTTGCTTGGCAACTGAGAGTTGCATGAACGCCTGCGCCATCTAACTGCTCCCGGGGTTGGATTCTAGGAGAGCTCTCTCAAGTAGAAAACTTGATTCCTGAGGAAACTTGCCGACAATTGAAGTCGTTAAATTCATGCGTGGAGGTCTGAATCAAAAAATCTACCAGAGGTCGGGACCTTTAAAACCCATGTAGGAGGAGGACGCCTAGACAGGGGCGTAGCATTTTTGGTCAGATGTCAAAAAATTTCCTCAGACTTTGTATTTGTCTGACTAAACCTACACTTCATTGGCTTTTGATGAGACCAGCAGCTAGAGGAGTTTCGAGCCTTAAGACCTGGCAACTTGTTGCACTGGTCTGGGAAGTTTCATCGCTACCGAGTGGATTAGAGTTAAAGTGACTTGGTCACTTTAGCTGGTTTTCTGCTTCATGAGTTTTATGGCTTCCCAGGCCTTCGCTTCGCTACTGTATTTGGATTTTCTCCTCTTTCAATCCTGGATCTTCTTCCAGGCTCGTCATTATCAATGAATTTAAAAAAAATCACCCTAGCCTTCCGAATTCCATTCTACGGCGCCTATAGCCTTTGCGCACAAAACCTGCAATACTCTTCCTGCAATCTTCCGAGGTCTCGATTTATAGAGCCTAGGTATTGAAATCCTGAGGCTATTTTTGACCGATTCACTTCGCAAAACAATAATCGAGAACCAACGATTACGCCAGCCAGAAGCTCAGCGGGGAATAGAGAAGTGGAGAATGTCAATAACATCTTTGGCGTTTCATAGGAAATCTAGCCCGCTGCAGAATATCGCAATGCCACAGAATAATTCCTTCCTCCGCACTGTTCAAGAACCGACTCTTTTGAAACTCTTCTGCTGATCTCCTTCCTGTAACGGCGGGTGGCGGCAGGAGAAACCTAAGGTACTCGAATGAGTTTGACCTGGGAACACAGACAGGTGAACGCTGGGCGAGTGGACACTGAAGACGGAGGACAGGCGAACGCTGAACGAGCGAACGCTGTGAACGGGAGGAACAGAGATGAAGGAGGATGACTTGATTCGTAGGGAAAACGAGATAAACATGAGGTTGCATGAGAGAGAAATAGAACGCAGGAGAAAGCCCTCGTTATTACATGTGTACTCACTCTCACACTCGTACTCGTACTCGCGCAACTCGCATGCGTATTCACACTTCTCTTATGCAACGGAACACGGTAACCTTTTCCCCAACAGTCGCGCGATTCCAGGCTTTCTCGGCGGAACCTTCTAGGCGTCCGGGGCAATCTCACTCTTCCAGACCAACTTTCAGGACATCGCGCCGTTCCAGACCAACCTTCCGGGCGTCGAGTCCTGCACTGTGGCACTTCCAAGAACTTTATGCGCGAAGGTCAACCACGCCATATCCGCGACTGTTGCAGCTCCCGCGTGGGTTGGAATGATTCTTGAGTTGTACATCTTGAGTTCTTCTTGACATCGAACATACGCTAGAGCTCGGGTGTCTTCGTCGTTCTGTTTGCCTTTACCTTATGAAAAAGCAAGTATCTGGTGTGGCATCCATACATTCAGCCAGTGTTGGCTCACAGGGCTCACGCATCGTTTGAGAAACATTTTCGAGTCAATCCGATGGATTTTGTCCGAGTTCAGGCATGAAGAGTGAAGATATCTGTCTCACCCGGACGCCCCCCCCCCGGCCCCTTCCACCCTGGGTGCGCGCCACCTCGGGAGCATTGCAGCTAGACTCTCCTGAGCTTGAGAGAAAACAAGCTGAGCAACAGTGGACTTTGTCCGGGTTCGTCATGCCACGAAGATTCTCGCGGCACCTGCCGCGCATATCCTAGACAACGCTAGTGCACTAGCTGCGTCTTGGCGCCCCAAAAAAACAATAGGTTCGGCTGTGGCGGTGCCACAGCGTGTGTGGCGAAGGTTAGGCTTTGAGCCTTGGCGGAAGTTTGTTTGTAGCGTCTTGGCACAGGGGCCATAGGCTCAGGCTTTCGGCCTCTTAGTCCTTTTTAGAATTCAGACATCATTGCGTGCAGTGTCAGGTGGCGACCACAGACAGAATACGAACCTTACCTCCAAACGAATACCTTCTTTAAACCTCTTCCCTTTTTCAGTTGATTGATCTCGGACACGCAAACGCTGACCATCGTGGCGTCCTCAGAGCCGCCCCGCCGTCGGAAGGTCCCCGGACGGATACTGGTCCTGCGGTTTGCCCTCAAAGCGAGAGCGTATACGGACGAATTCCCAAGCGTTCGAGGTATTCGGAAGTGTGATAACGCCGTATTCGACGACATCATTCAATCATATTCGGAAGAGGAGGTCAAGAGGGAGGAAGGATACAACTACGAGACGTGTGGAGGAGAATTCGATGCGGAGTGGCGAACGAATCCATCGATCCCATTCAATCACATCGTCTTCTTTCGGCTACACTGCAGATTCTTTTACGAGCGATACTACGCAGCTACGAAGGCAAAACGATTGCTGACGCATACGGATAACACCAGCTATTTGGACGAGGAAGCCTGCTACGAGTGGGCAGAGAAAGGAACACGGGAGTTGGAAGACGAGGACCAATCCATCCTCGAGAACAGATCCCACATTACGCACAGACTACCTGCAGGCTCAGAGGGCCCAGCAGGAGACGAGGAAACACAAAACTTCAGGACATTCGGCTTGACATTCAGAAGGGACCGGCCCCGTGAGCCAGAAAAGGAACGGCCCCGTGTGCCAGAGAAGGAACAGCCCCGTGAGCCGGAGAAGGAACGGCCCCGTGAGCCAGAGAAAGAACGGCCCCGTGAGCCAGAAAGGGAACGGCCCCGTGAGCCGGAGAAGGAACGGCCCCGTGAGCCAGAGAAAGAACGGCCCCGTGAGCCAGAAAAGGAACGGCCCCGTGAGCCAGAGAAGGATAGATCCCGAGGAAACAATCAACGCACATCGAGACCCCAGCGCGATACCCAGATACCCACTGCAATGGCTGCCAAGTTCCCCACGGAGATCAGGACGAAGGAGATTACCAGCGGATTCGGTGGAGATCCCCAGGATTTGGACCGCCTTGACATCCAGGTATATGACCTTTGTGATGGCAATGGCTACCCAGCATACTACGGGGGATTGGTTACCGGATCGGTGGATGAAGGATGGGAATATGTAACGGCCTCTTTGGGCAAGTCGAACTATGCCTTTGGATGCTGCTTGTGCTCTAAGATTGCAGCTACAATGCAGGGAAACGCAGCACGTTGGTGGGAGGAGTATTGCAAAGCAGGGAGCCCGCGGCCCAATTGTTGGAAGCCTGCCTCCGGTACACAGTGCCCAGGGACAAGACCAATAAATACTGTCGAGGTTTCACTGTACAACCTACTACGCGAGGAGTTCTCTACGGACGACGACCAACAGGCTTGCATCGCCGAACTACAGAGGTTGAAGTGGGATCCTACCAAGCCCGATGCTCTTCCCTTTGCCACATTCAAATCTAAAGCGAAGACTCTTGCCCTCAGAGCCGGATATACATCATGGTCCCTACAGAACACCATTATCCGGAGCTGCATAGAGCCAGCAGGCCTCCGCATGCAATGCATACTGAATCCGGACGAGAAGACCTTTTGGCTCAATGCACACAACCGGGCGAATACGTACATAGCAGACTACGTCAGCCTCCAGTCAGAGAAGTGCACTGTATGCGGTGGCAGACATGAGACCTCTAAGTGTAGACGAGCAGGGCCGAGACTGGGAGGAGAGCAGTCGAGGATGGCGAATGGAAGCGGAGAAGGACTCGGATGTGACTGGTGTGAGATTCCGGGTCATTTCAAGCGAGAATGTCGGAAGCTTCAGCGGGCTATCGCTCAGGGCGAGGTGGGACCAGGCGAGGCCAACCGCCGAGGAGGCCCGGGACGAGACGGAAAGCTACCCCAGGAGGTAACCAACTTCGGAGATCGTTCTGGAAATGCAGAGCGCAACTTTGGGGCCGGGGATCAGATGCGCCCCGTATATCAGGCGAACCAACAGAGGCAGCAGCCACAGCAGCAGATCCAGCGGTGCACGACATACAAGGGATTTGGGCATGCTTCAGCAGTCTGCCCAAGCAAGCGGACGCAAGCGACCACTGGCATCAACTACGATGATATGGACGACTCCGAGCACCGGTATGTATATACTTATATGGGTATGCGGGAAAATAGAGCGATTCCACCCCCGTCAACACGGATTGGCCATATGACGTTCATGGACGATGTGGACGAGGGAGCAAGCCTCCTATTCGCAGGAGAGACGATTGATATGGAACTTTTCCAGAATCTGACTCAACCGGTTGCGAGGAATGAGGTGATTGCTACTGGAGAGCTGGAAGCGCAAGTCCAAAAGCTGACCTTTACGTTGTCCACAACCCGGGTTGCGGAGGAACCTACCGGACCAGTGTGGACAGTAACGAAGACAACGTCGGAGAAGGAGATGATGACGATTATTGATTCAGGAGCGGTTAAGGCAGTGGTGACGAGGAAGATAGTGGAGGCCTCCAGCTGTATGTGGACCGAAGGATCCGACGTGAAGTTTATCAAAGCGGATGGTACCACATACACGCCGGCAGGAGTCTGCGAGGAATTTTCTTTCACGATGGGAACAATCAACTTCAAGGTCCACGCATATGTGGTTGACAGGGCTCCGTTTCAACTTCTGCTCGGCACCCAGTTTCTTTGGGCTACCGGAGTAGGAATATTTCCCAAATGGAACCGGGTGGTAATCACAGTCCCGACTCTGATGGAGTTCAAGGTCAGCACAGTGGGACCTACAAAGTTGAACGCACCACCGCCGATTACAATGGGGAAGGAATTGGAGGAGATCGAAGTAGATGTTGGACCGGTCAGTGCATCACTGTCAATGCCAATCGACGTCACACCGGTTCTATTCCTATTGATTCCGGACGGACCATCCATCTCAACGGATATATGCGCATTCCACCATGCTACAGCTATAGTGCTTGGGGAGAAGGATTTGGTGGCGGAATGTGATGGCCCATTGGCGCCCGTGGATTTAGAGGTAATGGCATCGGATATCCCCACCCTTTCCACGGAATTTGTGAGAAAGATTTTCAAATTCGGGCCAACAGTTCCACCGGAAGTGATCACTCAGGTGTGTTTAGATATAATCGAGTTTGCGGATGCATACTCTTGGCATGAATTCGACTTGGGATGCATCACGGATGTGCCGCATGTCATAAACGTTACGGATAGCAACCCGGTAGTCTTGCCATCCCGCCCGGCACTGTACCTGCCATAGAATGAGCGGGTTATTAGAGCGAAATGTATGCCTTTAGTTGATATGGGTGTCTTCGTGAGGGCTGGACAGGACTGCAAGAATCGGGCACAACTGGTCGTGGCCCGGCGCCAGCCAGCAGAAGGTGAGGACCCTGAGGACTTACGCAACTATAGGGTTGCCCACGACTTCTGGGGGCTGAATTCCAAGACCATTCTGGATCCGTGGCCAATGACTACCCTGGAGGAAATGACTATGTGGATTGCTCAATGGTCGGTTTTCTTCAAGGTCGATGCAGACCGCGGATTCAATCAGGTGGTTATGCTTGCGGACTCGGTTCCACATACCAGCTTTGAAATGTTCCACCAACTTTGGACTTCCGTGCGTATGAATTTCGGAGTTATCAACGGACCAGCGACTTTTGCGAGGAATGCGGACGCCATGTTGGGAGATATGAAGTTTGAGCGGAAGGTCATCAAGAACTACTTCGATGACATAGTTGGCGGAGCATCCAAGGGCGATTGGGACAGTCTGCGTCTATCAAAGAGGGAGTTGTTACAGAGATGTCGGGATCATGGATGGAAGCTGAAGCCGAAGAAAGAGTCATTCGGGTATGAGGAACTTGAGATCGTTGGCCATGTATTCAGGGACGGATTCATCTCAGTGCCGACACACAGGGTCAATGCGTTGCAGAAGATGAAATACCTGGAAAATGCGACAGCCCTGAAGTCCCTGCTAGGCCTGGCAAATATGTTCCGTGATAGGCTGCCTGGTTTCAGCATGCGCGTACCGAACCTTATTGCACTGACGAGGTTAAAGGGACACCTTACTTTGTCACTGGAGGCAATCACGGAGTTCGACCACCTCAAGGAATGCTTATGCTCTCCAGCAGTGCTGATGTGTTTCCAGCCTGGCCGCGAGACGTACGTCTATACGGACGCTTCAGTAGGACACCACGATACCGCCAGAGGTTTGGGGGCAGTGATCACTCAAGTTGTTGACGGATGCGAATATGCCTGTGCTTATGCGAGCGCAACATTGTCACCCGCGCAGAAGAACTACCATATCGCTAGGTTGGAGGTACTCGCCTTTGTATGGGTGTGTGGAAAGTTCAACAATTGGATGCAGGTGCAAGCGATCACCTGGCGGAACGATTCACGAGCAAACAAGTTTATCCAGAACACCAAATTTTCACACAATCCGGCATTATGTAGGTATGCGCTACAACTTCAGCAATTCAAGTACACAATGGAATGGGTGCCGGGGGTTAAGTTGATTTCCAATCCACTCACTCGCCTAGTCGTGATACCGGTTGGAGCCAAAGAATCACTCACACTGCCGGAAATCGTGTTCGGACGAGACCTGGGAGCGCGAGTGTTTGCCGATAAACACGCGCCCTCTCCCGGGAAGGCGATCCAGTGTCTGTCGATATTGGCCAGGACCACCGGAGTTGCCAACAGATGGATCGAGCGAGTAGTCTCACCATACGAAACTACAGATGGGGCCCCATTCAACATGTATGTGATGTGCGAATTTGTTTCAGCAGAGAGAGTTGAAATTCCAGAGAACAGCCAGTTTGTCGGTTTGTCGCCGCGACGTACACCGAGGCCGGCTACAGTGGGTGAGAAGACTAAGGAGGATAAGGTGGTGGGAGCAGCAGCAGTATCTCCAGTGCAGTTATCGGTATACGACAAGGAACTGCTGAGTTTATTGGGATCATGCAAGAATTATCTGCTGGGGAAAGAGATACCGACGGGAAGGAAGAGGAAGGTGCTGAAGAAATTGACAAAGGGTATGGTATTGGAAGACAGGTGTCTGTGGAAGGAGACGGAAGCAGGAAGGTTGCGAGTTTTACAGGATGTAGAGGAGTTCGAGGCAGTGATGCGAGAGGTGCACGATGGTATGGGACACAGACAGCTACGGGCGGTGATTGGATATTTCGCCACACGATTTTGGACTCCCGCATCCGCCAAACTCATCAAGTCTTATATCCGGTCCTGCAAGACCTGTCAGAAGTTCAGCGGGAATAACACCCTTCACTCCCCAGGATATTCTCCTAAGGCAGTCGACGTATTCACGCATTGGAGCATTGACTTTGCGGGTCCATTCCCTGAGGATGTGCATCCAGGGTGCAAATATGTCATCCTGGCGGTGGATTTCCTCTCAAGGGGGGTCGAAGGCAAGGCGGTGAAGGCGGCGGATGCGGCTACGGCAGCTACTTTCATATACGAAGATATCGTGTGCAGATACGGAACGCCCGAGTCCATCCAGTCCGATAATGGTACGCATTTCATGAACGAGGTTATCGCGAACCTTAGCACCATCCTGAAGATCAACCATCACCACTCGACACCGTATTACCCGCAGAGCAATGGCAGGATCGAGAGGGTGGTCGGGACGATCAAAACCAATCTGAAGAAGATGGTGGAGGATCTCTGGCCAGAAGAGGACAACAAGAAGGTTGCATGGGCTGGGAGTTTGCCAGCAGCTCTGTGGGTCTACCGATGCACGCCCCATTCCACCACCAAGGTCAGCCCATCTATCCTGCTGTTTGGGAAAAACATTAGGTTCCCGATGGATGGCCCCACTGGTGCTGGAGCGATACCCAACACTTCAGACGAACACCGAGAGCTGGTGGCCCAGCGAATCCGTTTCATTTCGGACGTCATACCGGGTATCCGCGACGAGCGCCGTACGCCAGGAAAGTCTCCCGAGGGCGCAGGCCGAGGGGACTTCCACGTTGGCGATTGGGTTTGGCTCCGCGAGACCAAATACGATGGTGCGGAACTGTACCCAGTGTTTGCCCCGAGATGGACGGGACCATTTCAAGTATGGGAAGTTTGGGACAAAGGTGCTTATAGGCTTCTGTCGGACCCTAAGTATTCGGGCAAGAAGACGGCGTCGATCTTGCGGAATCCGGTTAACGGAAATCGACTGATGACCTATGTGGAGAGAGAGTGGCAGTTGGAGACAAGGGTTGATAAGAAGGACGGATGTTAGGAAATTGGGTTTGTAATGGCGGTTGTGTTCACAGACGTGTTTTACTTTCTTGATTTGTTTACAGTGATCTGGTTATTGCTGAGGTAATGGGCGTTGGAGGATGATAATGGCTTGACGGGATTTGTTTGTTGCTTTCATGATGATTATGTCCTCGCATGGTATGCTCGGACCTAGGGGGGGGGCCTGTGGCGGTGCCACAGCGTGTGTGGCAAAGGTTAGGCTTTGAGCCTTGGCGGAAGTTTGTTTGTAGCGTCTTGGCACAGGGGCCATAGGCTCAGGCTTTCGGCCTCTTAGTCCTTTTTAGAATTCAAACATCGTTGTGTGCAGTGTCACGGCTATCTGCTGGTACGTTGTACTCTATGTACTCTATGTATGTATCTACTAAAAGTGGATATGAATAAACAATATCTATTGTTGGCACGTGGGGTTTGCGGACGCTTTGGTTTGCCCACACAGTCACGTGACTGCGGCGCGTGCCTTCTTTGTTGTCGGATAGCTAAACACGATTCGTCATCGTCTTTCTTCTTTCTCACGTTCTTCCTCACGGATTGATTGCTAGTCGTTACCTAGAATTGATTATCGTCATTTCTCTTTTCTCCCTCTCGGTGCCGCTTCGCAGCAACATTTATCTCATCAGATCAGCTTAGATTAGACCTCCACCATGTGAGACGACGTCATCGCCGCTAGCCTGTTGGGCCGAGACAACGGCACCCCATAGCTCCCTCTTGTATATGTATTGCCTAGCACCACTCACGTTCCCTAGTTCCCTCATATAACCCAATTGGCAATAATCCACCATCAACTCCATTTCCCTGACTCGCCAACCATCGGGCCCCTTACCTAGGGGCAACCCTTGGCACGCCATCCTCTAAATATCCCTCTAAATACAAGTAATGAAACCAAAAAGTGGAGAACCGATATCATTTATTAATGGCCAAATAAAATAAAGATTAAAAGAACCAATAGCAGCAGGCAAGCCAGATGTACGTGATCCAGGCTAGAAAGTACATACATCGCGGCGCTCCGGACAGCCAGGCCAGGTATCATCATCGAGATCTGGTGGTGCCTAGCCCACACGTGTGTCTCCAGGAACGAGAAGGCTAACAAATGGGCCGAGCTCTATGCGGAAGAGCCTGACGCCCACAGGGTGGAACACTTTCAGTATGTAGATTGGTTAGGAGTGAGGCAGATGTCTCTCCTCGGATCCCTCGTATACCTCAAATCGGAAGATATCGCAGAACAAGTGGGCCGAAGTCTGGAACTGGCTGGGGGGCAGAGTCACTTGCAGGAGGTACAAGTTGCTGTCTAGGTTCTACCAGCTGAAGACAGATCATTCGTGGCCCTCACTGCCAACTGATCCCTCGTATTGCACTTCTTCCCACCACCATCGACACAACCACTGCCACCTCTGCAGATGCCTCAGTGTCCACTTCCTCAACCGCATCTGCACCTGCCAGCATTGCTAAGACTACCTCCTCTTCCATGATGTGGGCCACATGTACATCACCGGTACTACGCATCTCATTAATAGCCACATCATACTACAGACGCCTAGATAGATGATAGATACTAGTCTCGTGTGACCCTTCGCCAAGCCTGTAATCAAGCATCACTTCGCTCATACTCTGTAATAATTAATTTCTAGTACTCAGGGTCTGGAAGGAAAAGTCTGAGCCCCCAAATCTCCAAACTCGGGGGCAACTCCCAGACTCAGATATCAGCACCCGTAAACCCTTCAAAAAAATTGTATCAACATCTGCTCAGCACACATCAGCAAAAAAATGAAAAGTTGAAGTATATTGCTTTTTTTCCAAGTGAGACACCAATTTTAAATTTCCTTTCTCGGCATTTTAGAGGATATAAAAGAGATTATTTTTTTCAAAATCCTTACGGGAGCAAAATATAAATTCTCTCTTACAGAAGCTTAATAAAGCTTAATAAAGCTTACGGGAGCACCAGGAGCACCGGGAGCATTTTTCTAGTTTTTACTGGCAATTATGGAAGCCCAATGTTAAAAGAAAAAAACCTCTGAGAGGTGATGGTATCGTGTTGATTAGGAGAGAGCTAGAAAAGTTTGAAAAAAGTCCATTCGCATCTAAGTAGTTAACAACTGTAGAAATACTCCCTAGTCCACCTTCTTCGGTTTATTTGTAGAGCCCAATGGGCTGTGACACTGGGGTTGTATCGTAACCGGTGTGTGGGTAGAATCAAAGGTAATCAGGTTACTTTTGATAATTCACAACAGAATAATCTTAGATCTTGTGTGTGGGTTCGGTGGTAGTGTAGGTGAGGACGTTCGTGCTGTTCTCCCCTCCGTCAAGGCGGAAACCCTCAGTCTTATACCTGAGTGATGCTGGCGTGAGAGGCGGTGACTCGGATTTGGATTCCCCCGAGGTGCATGGACCTTATGGGCGACTCATTGGTCCTGACCGGGTGTAGATGTCAAGATCCTGCCTTGACTACTCCGTGGGGGGCTCGACAGGCAACATAGACTTCCTTGGGAGCGGGCGCTCCTGCTCGCACTTCTGGCGTATTCACACTTCCCTGTGTCTTCACACTTTCGGCGTACTCATGCGCCGCTCGTAGTCACACTTCCGGCATACTCACGTGCCGCTTGTACTCACACTTCCAGCGTACTCACGCGCCGCTCGTCGTTCTCGCGGTATCCGTCACACCCGGGGTGGTCTCATCGCGGTGCTCTCACACGCCTTGGGTGGGCTCGTTGTTCTCGCGGTATCCGTCACGCCCGGCATGGTCTCATCGCGGTCCTCTCACACGCCTTGTGTGGCTCGTTGTTCTCGCGGTATCCGTCATGCCCGGTGTGGTCTCGTCGCGGTCCTCTCACACAGCTTGCGTGGGCTCGTTGTTCTCGCGGTATCTGTCACGCCCGGCATGGTCTCGTTGCGGTCCTCTCACATGCCTTGCGTGGGCTCGTTGTTCTCGCGGTATCCGTCACGCCCGGCGTGGTCTCATCGCGGTCCTCTCACATGCCTTGCGTGGGCTCGTTGTTCGTCTGGGGGTTGGTGGTCGCAGCGCTGATTTTACGGGTAGAGAGAGGTAGGTCTGTGGAGCGAGATAATAGATTGCGTGGAGAAGAATCTCCAGACTAGCTACCGTGCCCTTCCTTTATACTTTTCCTTCCCTCTGTGGAATCACAGCTTGCCCGTAAGACTGACACAGTTCCACCATCATGACTCAATCGTCGCGCCCAAGGAAACACATGATCACACTCGGCCGCCGCGCAGCCACCACTCTACTCGCGGCAACAGGAGTAAGGACACGCAAGCAAGAACAGTACAGAAAGAGAAGAAGGTCACGCAAGCATAATCAAAGGGAAACAACATACGTAAGAAGACAGGAGAAGGATGCGCAAGCATTATCAACAGGAAACGGCAAAGACGAGAAGGACGTGTAGGCAACATAGAGGAAACAAAGGAGAGAGGTCTAGACTGGCCAGCGGTTGGGGAATATCGCTAACAGTGCGATATGGCGGAGATCGGTCGAGGCGCCTAAACGCGGAGGATGACCGTGGCTGTGGCAGCGGTGATGAGGGCCAGCCACAGGGCGACAAGGGTGATGGTGGCCCCGACCACGGCGCTTATGAGCCTGCCGTGTGAGATTCGTAACAGTATGTCCCCTGTCCAGACCGAAGCTCCGGCGAGGTCATGTCAGGTAGGCGCGGCACGGCGGCGGATGGGGGTGCGGTAGCTGCATACCGCTGGGCTCCCCTGCTGCCAGGCTTGGAGTTGTTCATTCATTCGCTGCTGTTCGGTGATGATGGCCCCCAGGGTGTTGGCCATCTGCTGGAGTTGCTGTTGGTCCGCGTCGTGGAATTCGTTCATCCGCTGGGCGGGCGTCCGGTGTACGACGTGGTTGCGGCGTGCATTTCTGGTAGTAGTGTGGTGGAGCATGGTTACGATGTCCTGTAGCAAAGATATTTGTTCGTCTCGGAGGGCTGCTGGGGTAGCTGCGCGGGCCTCGTCATTGGTAGCAACCTCTCCCGGGGGTGCGATGTTCTCTTGATCCTCTTGAGGGGTCGTGATGTCGGCCAGGGGGTTCCGCGGGGCTGACGCGCTGCAGCGGAGGTGGTGGTTTTCCATGTTCACTAGGAACCGGCAGTCGGGGCAGACCCGCTTTCCCTTCTGCCAGCCCATACAGGCTTTGCGTGGGTTGAAGTGTCGGTTGCGGATTACCTCCGCTAATTCGAATGGATGGGCGTGGGGACAGCTGCAGGGCCGGTGGTTGCACCGGCGGCGGTCATTTCCTCGTTGCAGGTAGTAGTTGTCATCTTTCATCTGGCGGTGAGCACCACAGTAATCGTCGTAGCAGGCGGTCCAGTGTAGGGAGATAAGGTCATTGGTGTGGGGCTGTCCCACAGCGGACAGTGGTGGTGAGGGAGCCGGGGGGACATTCCAGCCATCCGTGGTCGTGGCTTGGGTGGCGAGGTCCCAATCGTTGGTTGGTTTGGCTTGTTCATTATCGGCGGGGGTCGTGGTGGGAAACTCGGAGGTGCGGCTGTGGCCGGCGAAGGTCCAGCCTTCGTTGGTGTCGACTGTGGCGGTGGTGGACATTTTTCTTAGTTTTGGGGGGCGGGCTTCTCGGGGTAGTCCCTGTGGAACTGCTGGATGAGATCGCGAGAGTTTTCGAAATTGCAGGCGGGGTACCAGGTGCGATCGGGGTCGTGGAAACCAGTCCACTTGACTCGATACTGGATCTGGTTTCTATGGCGTCGGGAGTCGAGGATCTTTTCTACTTCCCACTCTTGCTGTTCTTGGATGACT
>Ga0307508_10001701_pt1 | contig 24410 bp, 22 predicted proteins | sample 9_EM_MG_FD_203089 | JGI IMG/M metagenome (GOLD analysis project Ga0307508, IMG submission 203089) | Populus trichocarpa ectomycorrhiza microbial communities from riparian zone in the Pacific Northwest, United States - 9_EM | ecosystem: Host-associated > Plants > Roots > Unclassified | place... | reverse complement strand
TTCAACTTCGAAAGTCCGTAGCGAAAAGTCAGCAACAACAGTCCAACCGCACCCTCTGCGCCTCCGCGCCTCTGCGCGAACACCATGGCGGCGCGTGAGCGGCGCGCTATAGCGTCCCGATGGCAGACGCCGCCACCAACCCAGTCAAATCCGCGATGCGGACGCTCGACATTGTCGAGTATGTCGTCGCGCGCGATGCGCCGGTGGTGGCGCAGGAGATTGCCGGGGCGCTGGCGATCCCGGTCAGCAGCCTTTCCTATCTGCTGAACACTTTGGTCGATCGCGGCTATCTCGCGCGCGAGGGGCGGCGCTATACGCCGGGGCCGGGGCTCGAACGGCTCCAGACCCGCGCGCACGGCTTTTCGCTCGAGGAGCGCGCCGCGCCGCTGGTGCGGGCGCTGCGCGTGCAGCTCAACGAGACCGCCAGCTTCTTCGTGCGGCACGGCTGGGAGGTCGAGGCACTCGTCACCGAGACCAGCGACCATGCGCTGCGCTACGCGGTGCAGATGGGGACGCGCACGCCGATGCACGGCTTCGCCGCGGGCAAGGCGATCCTCGCAGCCCTGCCCGATGCCGAGATCGAGGCCTATCTGCGCAGCACCGAGCGCGCCGCCTTCACCCCGGCGACGATCACTGCCGCGGAAGATCTGCGCCGCGAGATCGCCACGATCCGCCGCACCGGCATCGCCCGCACGCGGGAGGAGCATACGCCGGGCATCCAGGGCGTTGGCCGCGCGGTCGTGATCGAGGGCGAAACGCTCGGGGCGTTCAGCGTTGCGATCCCGACGGCGCGGTTTGACGCGGGGGTGGAGCGGCGGGTGTCGGAATTGCTGACCAAGACGTGCGGGTTGCTGGTGGGCTGATTCGGCTGGGCGAAAAACCGCAGTTTCTCCCTGTTATTGGCCATTAACAGGGAAGGAACAGGGAGGATTTTATTTTTTGGGCCGATTTTGGCCCTTTTGTTGGATTTTTTCGGCAGATTTAGCGCGCTTATTCAATGCCTTGAAAGGCTCTCTCCCTGTTATTCAATAACAGGGAGGCGTGTTGGAGATAACAGGGAGAGCCGTACCCGGGTACAGGGAGCGACTGTGCAGGAACAGGGACGGGAGAAAACGCCGGGGATTCGACCGTCATGTGAAAGAGCGAGGCCGAGGTTTGCACCCGGCCGGTTTGCACAGTGCGACGGTTTGAGTTGCGGTTGAATCGAGGAGTGGCGATTGGCGTGCGCGGCGGTGTTCCACGTCGGAACGGTGCTCGGGCGACCTAAACTAGAATCTGCCTGCAGTCTGGTGATAGAGTAAAGCGCGGCTCTCGTTGTTCGAAAACAGTCTCTCCTCGGGCTCATCCTGTCGAGGGGTATGCTAAGCAACTAAGCAAGTTACTCACTCCGTCGATCCACAACAGTCATCGTAAATGAGTCCTCGTAAAGGCCAATCAAGCGAGGCCTCAGTAGCTCACTCTCGCCGGGAGGTGCACACAACACAAGCAAGAGCGCTACCTCCCCATAGTCGATATAGAGCGCATGTTCTTCGCCAAAGATCGGAGGTGGTCCGCTCGCCCTGCGGATTAGCGCGGCGCGCATTGCCCCGCTCCGATCAGCAAGGGTCAACCGATCAACATCGAAGCTGTATTCAGGGTGGCCCAACATGAGATCCTGTTGATGTGGCGCGGCCAGCTCATCGAGCGTTTCGTCACCGCGATGCTTCGTCAGAAAGTTGCCGTAGATTACCGGCGCCACATGCATCGCGCTCAATCGGTCATGACCGAGCGGATACATGATCATCGCGGCACCGCCAGGCACGGCCGTCAATTCAGTATCACACGTCCAGCCGTCAGGAAGGTCAAGCGAGATGCCTAGTGGTGCCCGCCAGATGATTGGAGCCCCGCGGTGTTGATGTGGTGACAAGCGGTCAGGGTGTACGGTTTCCAGTTCAACAATCCGTTGGTCGTGGAAGGCTCGGCGCTGTGCGCCCGGTGTGAACCCGGCTGCGGTAATGATAATGCCGCGACCGATACCGACATCTTCGAGCATGCCGATGAACGCTTCGACGCACTTCACGTCGACTTTGCGGCCAACGAATTTGCACTCGACCGCAACAGGCTGATCGGCATGTGCGAGCACGTCGATCTGCCGTGCAACCCCGCTTTTCTTGCCGGGAAGCCTGACATTGGCCTCCAGACGAACAGCTGGGAAGCGGCGGGCAAGCGAGCCGAGGACATAGGCTTCGTAGCCCCGCCAATCTCCGGCTGGCATCCAGTCAGAATCATCAAGCATCACGTGACGAGTAACAGGTGTAGCCCATGGATACGAACAGGTAGATTTCAGCGACGCGTGCACAATGCCTTTTCTCTCCCTTTTCTGTCGGGTGATCATCGGTGTCTTGAATTGAGGGCTTTTACACGTCACCAAAATCCGACACGTCACAATAATCTCGCGATTTTCAGCGCCGACGCGCTTGCCTCGCGCAGACGACCTCTAGTAGGTCTGAGGGATGGCTGACGAAGCGGAAGGCACAGGAGGGGACACCAGGGCAGACGAACTCGTCGCGCGCCCGGTCGAATCTCTCAATGTCGAGGTGAAGACTTGGCTTGACCCCAAGGACGACCTCCACGCCGTCAAACTGGTTAAGGGGCTGTTCGCGTTGCGCAATCGCAACGGTGGCTTCCTGATTATTGGCTTCGACGACAAGACCCTGCAGCCGGATCCCTATCCGCTCAGCCGGCCGCTCGGCCAAGCATATCATCACGACGACGTTCAGGGCCTCGTGTCGCGCTACGCGCACGAAACCTTTGAGATAATGGTGAGGTTCGGCCAGCGCGATAACAATCTATATCCAGTGATCTCGGTGCCCGAGGGAATCCGAACGCCTGTTGCTGTATCGCGCAATCTGCTGGACAAGACCGCTCAGAAGACGCTGCTCGCCAGGGGCGATATCTACTTTCGCACGCTGCAGAGCAACGGGACGCCAAGCTCGGCCCGCATCGCGCCAGCCGATCTCGCCGATCTCATGGAGATATGCTTTGACAACCGCGAAGCCGACATCGGCCGCTTCTTCCGGCGGCAACTGGGCGTCGGTGGGGTCGATGCGCTGCGGGCGCTGCTAGGTGCGCCACCCGCCCCGACCGAGGCCGAGCAGCTCAAGGAAAGCGCGCAAGCGCTGATCGCCCGAGGCGACGCTGCATTCGACGCCGTCTACGCGGTGGCTCCGCTTCCCCCGCAAAAGCGGCATCTGGCACAAGGACTTACGATGCGAGTGGGCATGGTGGCGATCCCCCCGCATGCCGACGCGCTGCCCACCAACGACTTCATGACGCGGGTACAGTCGGCGAATCCTCAATACACCGGTTGGCCCGCATGGCTGGACGCGCGAGGTTTTTACAAGGAGCAGGACCGCGCCAAGGTGGAGAACGGCGCCTGGGTCGCTTACATTAGGGGCGGCGATATGGGCGAAAGAGATCGTCTCGAATACTTGCTCTACGATCCCCACGGCGAGTTCTACGTCCGCCGCTTGATGCAGGATGACACAGCGGACAGCGTGATGCCGGGGATTGCGCTCGATCCAGTCCTGATGCTCTACCGCGTGACCGAGTTCATCGCTGCTGGAATCAGCGTGCTGCGCGGTGCTGGCTGGTCGGAGAAGGACAAGGCTGGCTTTGCGTTCAGCTGGTCTGGTCTCCAAGACCGCAAGATTATCTCTTGGGCGAACGCAATGCGTTTCTACGGCGCGGGTGAAGGCTACGTGTCCCACACGGCAACCGCCGAGTCCTTTGTTGAGGTGGGATTGGACACTCCCCACCTCGCGCTAGCCCCTGCGGTGGAGAAGGCCGTCGGCCCGCTGTTCGCTTGCTTCAACGGTTATCAGCCGCCATCGACGTTGGTTGAAGAGGCCGTGCGTGCGCTGATCGAGCGGAAGCTGTGAAATGCGTCGCGAGGACCTGAACCACGATCTCCGCGATCTCATATTTGATTTCTTCTTCCGCTTCTCGCGCTTTGAATCCGCACTCAAGGAGCGCGGATTCCTTCAATGGGAAAAACCAGGCGACAAGGCCGCGCCGAGCTGGCGCAAGTTCGCCGCCGAACATCGCGCCGCTTATGAGCCGAACGCCGCGGCGCTCGCCTTGATAGAGGCCCGGCCAAAGATACAGGTCATTGGCGACAACGGCGAGCTTGATTTCGTGGACGAGCAGATCGCTGATAACGTCGCTGCCATTGACCGAGTCATCACTTATGCCCACACGGTTCGGAACAACCTCTTCCATGGCGGCAAACATGGCGGTGACGGTTGGGACAATCCCGATCGGATGCGGCTACTGCTGAAAAGCACGATCGGCGTTTTGGACGATTTCGCCGATCGCGGGCAATTCGGGAGTGACTACTCCGGCGACTACTGACCCACCTTGGCGAGATGCCCGGGCATCCAGTGTAGAATTTAGAGAAAGGGGGTCCGAGTCGATTATCGACCGCATCCACTGAGATCGGATTCGCCCTGAATCGGGCAAACCGTAAACGCCTCCGTCCCCTTTCCCGCAGGACACACTCCGAGCCACCGGCGCCGCGCTACCTCAACATCGGCCCCCATAGGAGCCACGCCATGTCCCAGCCGCCGGTGAAATGCCCGAGATCAACCCATCCGGGGTAGTTCCAGCCGCCGATATTGCCCTGGGTGCCGACGCACCAGGCGCGGCCGCTAAAGTCGAAGGTCAGCATGTCGACCGTCCAGCCGTCATAGCCGGAATCGACCCACTGCATGTCGACCCAGTGGCCGATATTGCCGTCGGTGCCGACGCCGTATTTCTTGCCCGTGGGATCGAACGCGATCATCTTGAGCGTCCAGCCGCCGAGATTGCCCTGATCCTGCCAAGCGTTGTTGCGCCAGATGCCGACATTGCCGTTCGTGCCGACGCCGTAGAGCGTGCCATCGGGACCCCGGACCAGCGACTTGAGCGTCCAGCCGTGCGGTGCCTCCTGCGTCTGCCAGCCGCCGATTCCCCAGATGCCGACATTGCCCTGCGTGCCGACGCCGTAGATCCAGCCATTGGGTGCAATGGCCAGCGACCTGAGCGTCCAGCCGCCGATATTGCCGAGATTGGACCAGCGGTCGAAGATGGGCGCCTGGACACCGACATTGCCGTCGCGGCCGATGCCGCACAGGTTTTGCTGAAACAAGGTCATTGCGCTGCCCTCCGATCCCTCATTGTGCCGGCATGAAATAGAGCCAGGACATGCTCCAGCCGCCGATGTTGCCGATATCGGCCCAGGCTGCCCCGTTCCAGGCGCCGACATTGCCGTCAGTACCGACGCACCAGGGCGTGCCGGCGGAATCGAAGGTGAGCATGTCGAGCGTCCATGTGCCGAGATGGGGGTCGCACCATTTGCCGGTGAGCCACTTGCCGACATTACCCTCGGTGCCGACCCCGTACATCACGCCCGCCGAATCGAACGCCAGCATCTTGAGTGTCCAGCCGCCGAAAATCCCCTTGTTCTCCCAGCCATATGGGCCCCAGGTGCCGACATTGCCGTCGATGCCGACGCCCCAGGCCGTGCCATCGGGCGCCCAGGCAAGCATCTTGACCGCCCAGCTGTTCATCGAGGTCTGCTCGACCCAGCCGCCGCTGCCGTTCCAGACGCCGATATTGCCGTCGGTGCCGACGCCGTAGAGCGAGTTGTTCAGGCCCCGGGCGAGCATCTTTAGCGTCCAGCCGCCGAGATTGCCGAGGTCGGTCCAGCTGTCGAGCAGCGGCACCGTCATCCCGACATTGCCGTCGCGGCCGACGGCGTAGAGGTTTCGCGGAATCAGCGTCATGGTCTCGATTCTCCCGGCCGGTGGAACAGAAGGCTGTTTTTGCGCGTGGCGCGATTTTGGGCAAGGATTCCTGCGATCGGGTGCGCCCTTGAGCAAGGCAAACCGTAAATGACTCTGACCCCTTTTTCGCCTTTTTCGCGAAACGCGGGCCGCCCGCTTCCCCACCGCGCAATTTTGTTGGACATGTCGTTGAATCGATTGCGCATCTACGCAATGACGCGCGGAATCGGGGGGAGCCAGGTTCAATGCAAACAGCCCCTCTCGCGCTTTCAGCCGGCAATGGTTCGCTTCACCACGTTTTTCGCCAGGGTCTTGAACCTTACGCCGTCGGAGGTCCGTACGGTGATAGTGACGTGACCGGTTTTGCTCGTCCGGCGATCCTCGACAACGCCGCTTCTTCCCGCATGGGTGCCACCGGTAACGACGCAGTCATCGCCATCGATCACAAAATCACCCTCTGCCTGTTCCCCAGCCATCATCAGTTCCAATCTCTACAAAGATCGTGCCCGCCTCCTCATTTCGGCATCCCGCTCAGGCCGCTCGCCAGACGCAGCGCCGCGCCATCGAGCCGGTAGCCGTCCAGGAACACCGTATCGACATGGCGCAGGTTGGTGATGTCCTTCGAGACATCCCCATCCACCAGGATGATGTCAGCCGTCTTGCCCGGGGCGATCGATCCGGTGCGGGCGTCCATCCCTGTCATCCGTGCGGGGACAATGGTCGCGGTCTGCAGCGCTTCCGCGTTGCTGAGACCGGCCTGCTGATAGAGCTCGAGTTCGCGCACCAGTTCCAGCCCATAGCCATCGGTGCCCGCCACGATGCGGACGCCGGCTTTGTGGAGCCTGCCGGTCAGCTCGACCATCCTGGCAAAGCTCTTGCGGAAATCGTCGCGGGTTACGCCCTCGAACAAGGGGTAGCCGCCGATTTTCCAGCCCCGCGCAACCGCCGGCGGCGCGATATCGGCAAAGGGTGCATATTCGGGCGAAATGGCGCTGCCGTCGGACGTCATCAGCGGCTCCCAGACAGTGAGCGTCGGGTCAATGATCGTCTTGCGCGCCGCCAGTTCGGCATAGAAAGCTTTCATCGCGGGGGAATCGAGATCGACATCCTTGCCATATTTGGCAGGCCCCTCCAGCCGCGCCGCGGTGTTGGCCTTGTCGACGACCTCCTGGGGCATCGCCTGCATCATGATGAAGTTGATGTGGGTGACTTCATCATAGCCCGCGCGGACCGCATCGAGCGGACGCATGCCGGCGGGCACATGCCCGTGGACGTGAAGGCCAAGCTTATGCGCCTCGGCGGCAGCCGGCGCGATCCATGCCGGGGTCATCGATGTGTAGAATTTGACGCCCCACAGGCCAGCCGCCTTGATCTTGTCGACCGCCGCGATCGCTTCCGCCGCCGAGGAGACGGTGAGCGCGCCCTGTGCGGCCAGCGGGTCCTTGCGATCGATGATCACCGAAATCTTGCCGTCGGGCGCAAGCAGATCGCCGGCCGCGCGGCGCTTGTAGATGCTCAGCGATTCATCGATCATCGATCCGGGGCTGCGATAGTTGGTCATGCCGGTCGCGACATTCTGCAGCAGGTTCCAGTCGTCGCCGACATGCTGGTGCGAGTCCCACAGGCCGGGCGACAGAGTCTTGCCGCGCCCGTCGATCACAGTCGTGCCGGCCGGCGCCTTGATCGATCCGCCCGCGCCGATAGCGGCGACCTTCCCGCCCGCGATCAGCACCGCTCGGTCAGGCAGATACTGGCCCGCGACCGAATCGAACATCAGCACATGGTCGATCAAGGTCGGCGTGCGATTGGCGGGGCTGAGAAAGCGGTGGGCAATGCCGCGCACCATGGCAGCAGTGGCCTTGTCCTGAATATCTTTCAGGCCGGGACCGGCCTTCTCATAGCCTTCGGGCAGCAGCGAGATGGTTCCGGCATTTCCGAAATAGTGGTTGTCCGTGTCGAGCCATACCGGTGAGGGTGAAAAGCCAAAACCGGTGATGAAGGCGAGCTTGATCGTTTTGGAGCCCTGAGGTCCCGCGATCTGTACCGGCTGCCCGATGGCGATGCTGGCATGGCCCGACGGCAAAAGATCGATGCCCTTGGGCCCCGCCGCGACAAGCGCCTCGACATCGCGTTCGCCAGCGAGCCATGGGCCGCCATAGCTGTTGTAGCGCTTGCTGGCGAAGGGCGCGGAGCCGGAATCGACGATCGTCTTCCAATGGGCGACACCGCCGGCATCGACGTTGAACGTCTCGGTCGCGTCGCCTGAATCGGTGAAGCCGCGAATGGCAATCGCCGTCGGCCGCTGGTCGGGCGCGAGCGTCAACACCTCGTCGGTCTCGGTGACCCAACCGCGCAACGACATCGACATGCGATAGGCCACGCGCCCATCGGGCATCGTCCACGACCACACATCGCCATGTTTTCCGGCGATCGAACTGATCGTGAAGTGGCGCGCGCCCGCGGGCGGCGTCAGCAACTGCTCCTTGGGCGTGGGCTCGGCGAGGGCAATGGGCGCGGTCGCCAGCGACGCTGTGGCGGCAAGCAGTGACGCAAGGATCATTCGACGCATGGTTGTTACCCCCGGGGAGCGAGAAAGCCCGGAGACTGGCAAGCTGCTTCCGCCAGCGCAACCGCTGTTTGTCGAAGATGTGATGTGGGGCGGGAAAAAGGGGTCAGAGTGGATTATCGACCGAATCCATTGCACTCGGGTGCGCGCTGAAGCGGGCAAGCCGTAAATGACTCTGACCCCTTTTCCATTCGGCGAACCGTGCGAGATTCACAGATTGCGCGGGCGCCCTTCTTCCCCTCTCCTTTTCAGGAGAGGGGCAAGCTGCGAAGCAGCGCGGGGTGAGGTTGAGTACGGGACGCTCATGACAGTCACCCTCACCCTTCCCACCGCTTCGCGGCGGGCCCAGCATTGGGTCGGTCATGCCCCCAGCATGACCTGAACAGCGCGGGGCGCTGTTCACCCAATGCTCCTCTCCCGCTGGGAGAGGGAAAAGTAGCATTCCGCGAGGGTTTGGGCGTTCGCGACCGGTGTCGCGCCCCTCCCCGTCTTACGCCGTCTGCTTGGTCCGCCAGCTCTCGGCATAGGCGTCGCGGGCGACTTCGGAATAGGGCACTGGCGCCACCACCGCCTTGATCTCGGTCTGGACGTGGCGCTCCACCGTCGGCTTGCTGGTGCCGCCATTCGGCTCGCCCCAGAGCAATGTCACCTCGGTGCCGGGCTCGGCGAAATCGGCGTCGACCATCGCCAGGGTCAGCATCCGGCCTTCGTTGGCGCTGTAGGCGATCCAGGTCGAGAGGCCGACCAGCTTCCCGTCCTTCAGCACCTGATCATAGGGGTGCATCGAATAGACCGCCGAGGGGAACTCCATATATTTGGCGCGGTCGCCACGCGTGAATTGCGAGCTGACGACGCGCATCAGATCCTCATTGTCGAGCGCGAGGGTCACCTTCTTGCGGTGCGGCTGGCCGGCCATCCGCTCGAGCGCCTCGCGGCCGATAAAGTCGTGGTCGAACTTGACGAACGGGCCGTAGCCGAGATCCCAGGGCGTCAGATAATAGCCCTCGACGCTGTCGGGGACATAGCTGCCGCCGATCGACGCCTTCGCCTCATAGCTGTTGGTCGTCAGCCATTCGCGGTATCCGCGGGTGCCTTCGCCGCTATAGGTCGCGGGCAGCGGTGACGGGATCCACCCGGATTCGATCGTGTTGGACGAATAGGTGCGGCCGCCGACGAGCGTCAGGCCGAAATCCTTGCCGGCCGCGATCAGCGCGTTGCGGACCACATCATAATCCGCCCAGGGGCCGAACAGTTCATAGCCTGGCTGGCCGGCCATGCCGTGGCGCAGCGCGCGGACTTCCTTGCCTGCGATGTTAAGCCTGGTCATGTGGAAGAATTTCAGGTCGGGCGGGGTCTGGCCCATCGCCTTTTCCAGCGTCTTCATCGCGTTCGGGCCCTGGAGCTGGAAGCGATAGGAGCGGCGATTCTCCGGATCGGGGCGGACCGCGGTGCGCTCGTCGCGCGAGACGGTGACGTTCCAGTCGCCGGTCGCGGCGTGATATTCGATCCATTCAATCGTCGGCGCACGGCCGACGAGATTGAACTTCTCCTCCTCGAGATAGAAGAGGATCACGTCGCCAATGACATAGCCGTCGGGCGTTACCGGCACGAACTGCTTGGCGCGATCAGGCACGAAGCCCTTGAAGCTGTTGATGCCGAGATGGTTGAGCATCGCGAACGCATCCGGCCCTTCGACCGCGAGATCGACCATGTGGAAGGACTGGTTGAACAGCACGGCTGTATTGGCCCAGGCCTGCTGCTCGCTGCGCCAGTTCGAATATTCGGCCGGCACGCCGGGATAGACGTTGGGGCCGCTCTGTTGGTTGCGGAGCAGCTTCACGATGTCGCCGCTCGCGTCGAGCAGGTGCTGCAGGCTGTCGGTCATTCTCTCATCTCCTTGGGTAATGTTAGTGATGGGGTGGGGCGGCTGAGCCAGTCAGCCATGGCCTGGTTGAGCGCACCCGGTGCCTCGACCGGAAGCATGTGGCCGGCGCCTTCAATGACGACGAGCCGCGCATCGGGGATCAGCGCGGCGATCGCCTCATGCTGAGTGGGCGGGCTCCAGCGATCGTCGCGGCCAACCGCGACCAGCACCGGGCAGGCGATGCGCGGCAACAGGCTTTCGACTTCGGGGCGCCCGAGCAACGCGGTGATCTGCGCCTCGAACCGGCCCAGCCCGGCCTCGATACACATCGTGCGGAGCGGCGCCATAAAGGCAGCATCATCGCAGCGCGGCGACGCGACCATCGGCGGCAGCCACGCATCGACCAAAGCAGCCATGCCGCGCGCGCGGCCGAGATCGCGCAGCGCATGGCGATTCGGCGCTTCGGTCGGCGACGGCAGATGCACCCCGGTGCTGACCAGCGCGAGCCGGGTGACGCGTTCGGGCGCGCGACGGACGATTTCGAGCGCCACGCGGGCTCCCATAGAATGGCCGAGCAGCGCGAAGCGGGCCGGCGCATCCGCCAGGACGAGCGCCGCCATCTCGGCGAGATCATCGGCATCACCGTAATCAGCACCGGGCGTGGCGCGATCGAAGGCCTGGAACTGTGACGTGAAGGTGCGCGAATCGCAGATGAGGCCGGGCAGCATGAGCAGCCGCTCGCCTTTATCAGCCGGTTCGGTATTTTTCGCGTCCATGAATATTTCATCTATACGAATGAAAGCGTCAGCGCTAGAGCGATTTCGACAAGGCTTGGACAGGACGGCGTTCGCTACCTCTCTTCTTCCCCGGCGAAGGCCGGGGCCCAGTTGGGAGGCAGAAGTAACTGGCGTCGTGGGTCGTCACGAGAGTCCCCCAACTGGGCCCCGGCCTTCGCCGGGGAAGGGATAAGCGCCGGGGAAGGAATAAGCATGCGAGAGGATTTTCGATGACCATCCCCGCCATTCATCCCAACTGGTCGCGCTCGCCCATTGGCATGACGGACGGCTATTCGCTTGAAATGACCGCGAAGGACCGCCCTGCCCTCGCCGAGGCGGGAGGCAGGATCGCGCTCGAAACACCGGTTGCGATCACCTTTCTGCCCGGCGAATCGGTGGATGCGCGGATCGCCGCCGCCGCCGATGTCCGTGCACTCGGGCTCGAGCCGATGCCGCATCTGTCGGCGCGCCGCATCCTCTCGCACGAAGAACTGGCGGAGACCGTCCGCCGCACCGTTGTCGAAGCCGGGGTGCGGCGCATGTTCCTCGTCGCGGGCGATCCGCCTGTGCCCGCCGGGCCGTTCGAGGATACGATGGCGCTGCTCCGGACCGGCCTGTTCGAGGCGAACGGCATCCAGGCGATCGGCATTGCCGGCCATCCCGAGGGTCATCCCGCGATGGATGAACAGGCCTGCTGGAATGCGCTCGAGACCAAGCGCGACGAAATCACGCGGCGCGGCATGGCGACGCTGATCGTCACCCAGTTCGGCTTCGATGCCGATCCGTTCATCGCCTGGCTCGAGGCGCTGCGCGCGCGCGGGATCGATGCGCCGGTGCGGATCGGCGTACCCGGCCCGGCCGGCATCAAAACCCTGCTGCGCTTTGCGGCGCGGTGCGGGGTCGGCGCATCGACCTCGGTGCTGCGCAAATACGGCATCTCGATCACGCAATTGCTCGGCACCGCAGGCCCCGATGCTTTGGTCGACCGGCTTGCCGAGCGGCTGACGCCGGCGCACGGCCCGGTCAGGCTCCATTTCTACCCGTTCGGCGGGCTCGTCCGCACCGTCGAATGGATCAACGACTATGAGGCGCGTAACCAATGACCGAGACCCTGACGCTTCGCCTGTCCTGCCATGATCGGCCTGGCCTTGTCGCCAAGGTCGCCGGCTTCCTGGCGGCCGAGGGCGGCAATATCGTCGATGCCCAGCAGTTCGACGACCGGCTGACCGGGCGCTTCTTCATGCGCGTGATCTTCGAGATCGAGAAAAGCGCCGAGACGGTGCGCGCAGCCTTCGCGCCGCTCGCCGAGGCGATCGACGCTGACTGGACGCTGCGCGGCGCCGACGAACGCCAGCGTGTGCTGTTGCTGGTCTCGAAATTCGACCATTGCCTCGGCGACCTGCTCTATCGCTATCGCATCGGCGAGCTCGATATGGACGTGGTCGGGATCGTCTCGAACCATCCCCAGCGCGCGCTGCACATCACGATGATCGGCGATATCCCCTTCCATTATCTGCCGGTGACCAAGGACACCAAGGCCGAGCAGGAAGGCGAGATCAAGCGCATCGTGAACGAGACGGCGGCTGATCTGATCGTGCTCGCGCGCTATATGCAGATCCTTACGGACGATCTCTCGACCTTCCTGTCGGGGCGGTGCATCAACATCCACCACAGCTTCCTGCCCGGCTTCAAGGGCGCGAAACCCTATCATCAGGCGCATGAGCGCGGCGTGAAGATGATCGGCGCGACTGCTCATTATGTCACCACCGATCTCGATGAAGGGCCGATCATCGCGCAGGACGCAGAATTCATCACGCACGCCGACACGCCCGAGGATCTCGTGCGCAAGGGCCGCGACATCGAGCGCAGGGTGCTCGCCCAGGCAGTGACCTATCATCTGCAGGACCGGGTGTTTCTCAACGGCACGCGCACCGTCGTTTTCCGCTGATCTCATGACACCAATCGATGGTCGCGCGATGGCGCTCGCGCTGTCGCGGGAGACGGCGGCGGACGTGGCGGCGCTTAGGAGCCGCGGGCTCGATGTCGGGCTCGCCGTGGTGCTGGTCGGGCATGATCCGGCGAGCGAGGTCTATGTCGCGCGCAAGATGGCGGAGACGGCGCGGGTCGGCATCAGGTCGTTCGAGCATCGCCTCCCCGCCGACACGGCCGAGGCGGTGCTGCTCGCGCTGATCGATGCGCTCAATGCTGATCCGGCGGTTCACGGCATCCTGGTGCAGCTGCCCCTGCCCGGCCATATCGAGGCGGGCCGCGTGCTCGACCGGATCGCGCCGGAAAAGGATGTGGACGGCTTCCACCCGGTCAATGTCGGCCGGCTCTCCTCCGGGACCGGCGGGCTGGTGCCGTGCACGCCGCTCGGCTGCATGTTGCTGCTCGACAGCGTGATCGAGGATTATCGCGGGCTGAACGCGGTGGTGATCGGCAAGTCCAACATCGTCGGCAAGCCAGTGGCGATGCTGCTGCTCGAACGCGAATGCACCGTCACCGTGACTCATATCGCGACGCGCGGCCTGGCGGAGATTGTGCGCTGCGCCGACATCGTCGTGGCGGCGGCCGGCGCGCCGCGGCTGGTGCGTGGCGACTGGGTGAAGCCGGGCGCGGTCGTGATCGATGTCGGCATTACCCGTGTTACAGGCGAGGACGGCCGGACCCGGCTGATCGGCGACACCGCGTTTGACGAACTGGCCCATGCCCGCGCCGCGACGCCTGTCCCCGGCGGCGTCGGCCCGATGACGATCGCGTGCCTGCTCACCAACACCGTGCGCGCGGCGACGCTCGCTGGTCAGGGCTGAGCGGGTGGCGACGATCGTCAGCGTATCCGACCTGCCGCTCTCGGCGAGGATCGGGATCAACCCGGACGAGGTTGGGCGGGAGCAGGTGCTGATCATCTCCGTCGACCTCACGCTCGCCGATGGCGCGCGCGGGGCGACGCTTGCCGACAGCGTCGATTACCGTCGCATCGTCGCCGAAGCCGAGTCGCTCGCGACGGGGCATATCGGGATGATCGAGGTGTTCGCACGCACTCTTGCCGAGCGTTGCCTCACGCTTGGGCCAGTGCGCGAGGCGATGGTATCAGTGAAGAAGCCGCAGGCGCTGGCCCGGGGACTTGCCGCGGTGCGCGTCACCATCAGCGCGGCGGACTGAGGCGATGGGGGCTCGATCAGCCCTCCCCGCGCGCAGCCGCCCGCGCGGCCTTATAGCCTTCACGCCGCCCCTTCTCGAAGCCGAGCCGCTGCGCATAGCCGGCATCCTCGGGATAGTCGCGGAACTCGGCGATAATCTCGTCGAACAGTTCGCGCATCTCGTCGCGGAATTCGGGATGGGAGAAGATGTAGAAGCGGTTCGCGCGGATCGCGTCGATCACGCGCGCGGCGATCACGTCCGGCTCCATGCCGAATTGATGGACGTGCTCGAGCCGCCCGACCATCTCGGTGTTCACCGGCTTGGCGCCGGCCTTGAGCTCGTCGGGGCGGATTTCGTCGCTGGCGAAGATGTGGCTCTTCACGAGCCCGGGGCAGAGCACCGAAACGCCAATGCCATGGGCTGCGAGGCTGTAGCGCAACGATTCGCTCATGCCCCGGACCGCGAATTTGGTGGTGTTGTAGATGCCGGGCTGCGGCCCGCACAGGAAACTCGCCATCGACGCTGTGTTGACGACATGGCCTCCGAGACCATTCGCCTTCATGCGCGGCACGAACGTCATCACGCCGTTGATGACGCCGTGGAGGTTGACCCCCATGACCCAGTCCCAATCGTCGAACGACGAGTCGTCGATCGTCTGGAAGAGGTTGACCCCGGCATTGTTGAACAACAGGCTGACCGGCCCGAGCCTGGCCTCCACCTCGTCGGCGGACCGAGCGAACGCGTCGCGCGACGCGACGTCGAGCTGAACGCCCATGACGTGCTGATTGTCGAGCGTCTTGAGCGCGGCCGCGATCGCGTCCTCGCGAATATCGGCGATCGCGACCTTGCACCCCTCAGCGAGCAACGCACGCGCCAGCCCAAGGCCGATCCCGTTCGCGCCGCCGGTGATAAAGGCCGTACGGCCCGAAAAATCCTTCATGCTGCCTCTCCCGCGGGTGGCGGACATTTCCGCGACGCCGAATTCTATTGCGCTAATTTGTATTCAACACCTACTATTTGCCAAGCATAAAACGACGCGTCGCCCGAGCGATGCGCGCTTAGGAGGGATCAGGAATGGCGATCGGACCCGTGGCAGTTGCCGACGAGATGATGGCGAGCGAGGCTGTAGCCGAAGCGGCTGACACGCCGCATCCACCGCGCGAATGGCCCTCGACCGGCGCCGCCTATTGGGCGCTGTTCGTGATCATCCTGGCGACCTTCCTCACCTTTTTCGATCAGGTCGTGTTCGGCATGCTCGCGCAGCGGATCAAGGTCGATTTCGGCCTGACCGACTCGCAGCTCGGCTTCCTCGCCGGCCCCGCCAGCATCATCTGCTATCTGTTCGTCGGCATTCCGCTGGCGCGCCTCGCCGACATCTATCCGCGCAAATTCGTGCTCTCCGGGGGCGTCGCGATCATCGGGGTGATTACCGCTTTCGGCGGGCTCGCGCAGACCTTCACGCAGTTCGTCGCGAGCCGCGTGTTCCTCGCGGCGGGCGGCTCCGCTCACGCCCCCGCCTCCTATTCGCTGCTCGCCGACTCCTTCCCACCGCGCACGCTGACGCGGGCCTTTGCGCTGCTCCAGTTCGGGTTCATCGGCGGGGTTACGCTCGGGCCGATCGTCGGCGGCATGCTGATCGGCATGACATCGCACTGGGCGCCGAGCGAGTTTGCCGGGCTGCACATTTTTGGCTGGCAGTGGATCATGGTCTGGGTCGGCTTGCCCGGCCTCCTCGTCGCCCTGCTATTCCTCACCGTGAAGGAACCGCCGCGCCTTGCGCCGCATGCCGGTGCGATCCAGCCGCCGAGCGGTGGGCCGCTCGGCCGGCGCATCCTGACCTTCACCGGGCTCGACGCGGCGAAGGCGATCTACATCAAGCGCCGCGTCTATTTCCCGCTGTTCGCCGGGCTGGCGCTCAGCGCGATCGAGGTCTTCGGGCTGCAATTCTGGCGCGTCCCCTTCATGATCCGCACCTTTGGCTGGTCCGAGCAGCAGATCGGCGGCGTGATGGGCGGCATGATCCTCATCTCGTCGCTGCTCGGGCTGTTCCTGGGCGGCATATTCGTCGAGTGGCTGGCCAAACGGCACAAGGACGCCAATGTCCGCGCCGCGGCGATCCTGTTCGGCTGCGTGACACTCTGTTCGATTGCCTCGCCACTAATGCCCAATGGCTATGCCTCGCTCGCGGTGATGAGCCTTGGCTCGATGTTCGGAATCGCGGGCGCAGTGCCGCAGAACGCGGCGATCCAGCGCGTCGCCCCCAACGCGATGCGCGGACAGGTGACCGCGATTTACCTGTTCATGTTCACCTTCTTCGGCGCGATGGGCAGCTTCATCGTCGGGCTCGTCCAGGATTATGTGATCGGCGACGAAAGCCAGCTCTGGAAGACGCTGGTGCTGACCGCTTCGGTCCTGCTGCCGATCGCCACCTTGTGCATGGTGCGGGCGATCCGCCCGTATCGCGAGGAAGTCGCGTTGCTTGAAGCCGAGGGCCGTTAAGGGCCGTTGACAGGCGCGCCCGCGCGTCGCAGAATGTACGCAAGACATACAATTAGGAGAGAGTCATGGCAGACGCCGATCGTATCGCGACGCTGGAGAAATCCGTCGAAAACCTGTCCCGCCGGCTGCAGCAGCGCGAGGACGAACTCGATATCAGAAAGCTGCAGCACCTTTATGGCTATCTGATCGACAAATGCCTCTACAATGAGACGGTCGACCTGTTCACCGACGATGGCGAGGTGCATTTCTTCGGGGGCATCTGGAAGGGCAAGGAGGGCATCAGGCGCCTCTATGTCGAGCGGTTCCAGAAGCGCTTCACCCACGGCACCAACGGACCGATCGACGGCTTCCTGCTCGATCACCCGCAGCTCCAGGACATCATCAACATCGAGCCGAACGGCGAGATCGCCTATGCCCGCGCGCGCTCCATGATGCAGGCCGGGCGGCACAAGGATTACACCGATCCGTCGAACCCGATGCTCGGCGCGCGCCAATGGTGGGAAGGCGGCATCTATGAGAACACCTATCAGAAGGTGGGCGGCGTCTGGCGGTTCAAGATCCTCAATTATATGCCGCAATGGCACGCCGATTTCGAAAGCGGCTGGATGAACACCAAGGCCGAATATGTGCCCTTCCCGAAGGTCACCTATCCCGAGGACCCGACCGGCCCCGACGCGCTGATCGAGGATCACTGGCTGTGGCCGACGCACAAGCTGGTGCCGTTCCATATGAAGCACCCGGTGACGGGCAAGGAGATCGTCGCCGAGCGCTGGCAGGGCGATATCGATCGTGAGAAGGCGGCGAAGGGCTGAGAAGGTCGGGGCCTGAGCTCGGGATAGAATAATACTCTTCCCCAGCGAAGGCTGGGGCCCAGTTGGGGGACGATCGTGGCAACGTGCTGCGCACTATTACAACGACCTTTCCAACTGGGCCCCAGCCTTCGCTGGGGAAACAAGAAAATTTGAAAGCGGACGAGAGCCCAGATGACCTACCCTTCCCTCCACATGATCATCGACGGCGAGCGCGTCTCTGGCGGCGGGCGTCGCACCCACAAGGTCGTCAATCCCGCGACCGCTGAGACGCTGGCTGAGCTTCCGCTGGCCGACGCCGCCGATCTCGATCGGGCGCTGGAAACCGCGCAACGCGGCTTCCGCCTCTGGCGCGATTCGACGCCGCAGCAACGCGCCGCCGTGCTCCAGGGCGCGGCGCGGCTGATGCTCGAGCGGCAGGAGGAGCTCGCCCGCGTCGCGACGCTTGAGCAAGGCAAGCCGCTCGCCGAGACGCGGATCGAAGTGCTGATGAATGTCGGCCTGTTCAACTTCTATGCTGGCGAAGTTTTTCGCCTCTATGGCCGCACGCTGGTTCGCCCCACCGGTATGCGCTCGACCGTCACCAAGGAGCCGGTCGGGCCGGTCGCCGCCTTCGCACCGTGGAACTTCCCGCTCGGCAATCCGGGGCGCAAGCTCGGCGCGCCGATCGCGGCGGGCTGTTCGGTGATCCTCAAGGCGGCTGAAGAAACCCCGGCCTCGGCGCTCGGCGTGCTGCAATGTCTGCTCGATGCCGGGCTGCCCAAAGAGGTGGCGCAGGCGGTGTTCGGCGTGCCCGATGAAGTCTCCCGCCACCTGCTCGGGTCGCCCATCATCCGCAAGCTCAGCTTCACCGGCTCGACTGTCGTGGGCAAGCATCTCGCCAAGCTTGCCGCCGATGATTGCAAGCGCACGACGATGGAACTTGGCGGGCACGGCCCCGTCCTTGTGTTTGACGACGTTGATGTCGGGCAGGTGCTCGATACGGTGGTGTCGGGCAAATATCGCAACGCCGGGCAGGTGTGCGTCTCGCCCACCCGCTTCATCGTCCAGGAGAATGTTTTCGAGCGCTTCCGTGACGGCTTTATCGAGCGAGCGGGGCGGATCGTCGTTGGTGACGGGCTCGATCCCGCGACCGGCATGGGCCCGATGGCCAATCCGCGCCGCCCCGACGCGATGGAGCGGCTGATCGGCGACGCGCGGGCGAAGGGCGCGAAGCTCGAGACCGGCGGGGAGCGCATCGGCAATCGCGGTTTTTTCTACCAGCCGACGGTCCTGTCCGACATTCCGCTCGATGCCGCGATCATGAACGAGGAGCCGTTTGGACCGGCCGCGTTGATCAACCGGTTCGCCGGCGAAGAGGCGATGATCGCCGAGGCGAACCGCCTGCCCTACGGCCTCGCCGCCTATGCCTGGACCGCCGACGCCAAACGCCAGCGGCGCCTCGCGCGCGAAATCGAGAGCGGCATGATCGGCATCAACACCGGCATGATCGGTGGCGCCGACGCGCCGTTCGGGGGCGTCAAATGGTCGGGTCACGGATCGGAAGACGGACCCGAGGGTGTCGAGGCCTGTCTCGTCACCAAGGCAGTCCACGAGGGATAGAGGGAGAGGCGCGATGCTCGGTTCAGCTGACGTCCGGGGAACGATCGACGAGGCGGCTGCGAGGCCGCCGGTCCACGCGATCGATGCTGCCCTCAAGGAGCTGACGGGCATCCTCGGCGAGGACGGGGTGAGCGTCGATGAGGCCCGGATCGCTGAATTCCGCGATCCCTTCGCGCCGCCGACGGGGCGCTGGTACGAACCGGGCGCGGTGCTGATGCCCACCAGCGTCGAGCAGGTGCAGGAGGTGCTGCGCGTCGCGAACGCCTACAAGACGCCTTTATGGGTCAACGGCCAGGGGCGGAACAACGGCTATGGCGGGCCAGCGCCACGCGTCTCGGGATCGTTCGTCCTGTCGATGCGCCGGATGAACCGGGTGCTCGAAGTCGACGAGGATTCCGCCTGGGCGCTGGTCGAACCCGGCGTGAGTTTCTTCGACCTGCACGCGCATCTGAAGGCGATCGGCTCCAAATTGTGGATGTCGGTGCCCGATCTCGGCTGGGGCAGCGTTGTCGGCAACGCGCTCGAGCACGGCGTCGGCTATACCCCGCTCGGGGATCATTTCGACGCCAAATGCGGGATGGAGGTGGTGCTCGCCAATGGCGACATATTGCGCACCGGGCTCGGCGGCCTGCCGAACCCCCGGGCCTGGCACGTCTATAAACATGGCTGCGGGCCGACGCTCGACGGGCTGTTTACCCAGTCGAACTTTGGCGTCGTCACCAAGATGGGCACATGGCTGATGCCCGCCCCCGATTGCTACATGCCCGGCTGGCTGACGCTGAAGAAAGAGAGCGACCTCGAGCCGATGCTCGAGCGCCTGCGCCCGCTGATGATGAACGGCACCATCCCCAACCAGCCGATGATCATCAACGCGGTTTGCGCCGCGTCCGCCCTCGGCGGCCGCGAGGACTGGTACACCGGAGAAGGCCCGATACCCGAGGAGGTCATTGATCGGATTGCTGACATGCCCGGCTTCGGCCGCTGGGTGATGCGCTTCGCGCTCTATGGCGACAAACAGGTGGTCGAGCGGCAGCGCCAGATCGTGCAGGATGCGCTCGGCACGATCCCCGGCGCGACCATCGCGTTCGACATGTTCGACGGCCACAATCTGCCCGAGTTCGAAAACCCGCATCACCGCGTGCAGGCCGGTATCCCCAGCATGGCGCTCGATCGGATGACGCGCTGGTATGGCGGCGAGCGGGGCGGCCATATCGGCTTTTCCTCAGCGACGCCGATCACCGGGCGCGACGGCGGCGCGATCCGCGATCTGGTGCGCGATCATCTCCACGCGGCGGGGCTCGATTACAGTGGCGTCTATATCGTCACCAAGCGCGCGCTGATCCATGTCGGGCTCGTGGTGTTCGACACCGAGAATGAGGCGCAGGCCAATGCCGCCTATGGCGCGTGCAAGGCGATGGTCGAGGATGCGGCGAAGCTCGGCTATGGCGAATACCGCTCGCATCTCGATTTCATGGATCTGGTCGCTGACCAGTACAGCTTCGGCGATCACGCGCAGCGCCGCTTCGCCGAGGCGATCAAGGACTGTGTCGACCCCAACGGCATCCTCTCCCCAGGCAAGCAGGGCATCTGGCCCCGCGCCTATCGCAATGAAGGAACACCATGTCCCACGACCTGAACACCGGCGGTGACCGCGGCTATCTGCGCATCGCGACCGAGGAAGCCTTTGCGACGCGCGAGCAGATCGACGCCTTTCTGCGGATGGTCGGCGACGGCACCGCCGACAAGGGCATGACCTCGCTCTGGGGCTTTTACGCCAAGTCGCCGTCGAAGCGTGCGACCGAGATCATCGAGCGGTTGCTCGATCTCGGGGAGCGCCGCATCGCCGATATGGATGCTACGGGCATCGATGTCGCGATCCTTTCGCTCACCTCGCCCGGCGTCCAGCCCTTGTTCGACGTCGACGAGGCGAAAGCCATGGTGACTCGCGCCAATAATTCCCTGGCCGACGCCTGTGCGAAATATCCCACGCGCTATGTCGGCATGACCTCGATCGCGCCGCAGGACCCTGAATGGTCGGCCGGCGAGATCAGGCGCGGCGCGAGCGAGCTCGGCTTCAAGGGCGTGATGGTCAACAGCCACACCCATGGCCATTATCTCGACGAACCGCAGTTCGACCCGATCTTCCGCGCGCTCGCCGACACCGGCCAGCCGCTCTACATCCACCCCCAGACCTTGCCCGACAATATGATCGGCGGACTGATCGATGCCGGGCTGGACGGCGCGATCTTCGGCTTCGGGGTCGAGACCGGCATGCATTTGCTGCGGCTGATGACCAGCGGCATCTTCGATCGCTACCCCGATCTCCAGATCGCGGTGGGGCATGGCGGCGAGGCGATCCCCTATTGGCTTGCTCGTATCGATTACATGCACAAGGCTGGCGTCGCGTCGCAACGTTATGCGCGGCTCAAGCCGCTCAAGAAGGACATCCCCACCTGTATGCGCGAGAATGTGCTCGCGACCACCAGCGGCCTGCCCTTCCCGCCGGCGATCAAGCTGATGCTCGAGGTAATGGGCGAGGACCGCGTGATGTATGCGATGGATTATCCATATGAATATGTCGCTGACGAGGTGCGGACTCACGACCTGCTCGATATCTCCGACAGCGCGAAGAAGAAGCTGATGCAGACCAACGCCGAGCGCGTGTTCAAGCTGTGACCGACGCCGGGGTCGCCGCCTCGCCGCGTACGCCGCCGACTTTGGTGCCGAAGGGCGCGCGTTACGCGCTGGCGCTGGTCGCGCTGACCAACGCGGCGAGCCTGCTCGACCGGCAGATCCTCGCCATCCTCGCGCCGGCGATCAAGATGGACCTGCATGTCGGCGATGCCGAGATGGGCCTGTTGTTCGGCACCGTCTTCGCGCTGTTCTATGCGCTGTTCTCGCTTCCGCTCGGGCGGCTGGCGGATGGCTGGATCCGCACAAGGCTGCTGGCGATCTCGCTGCTGTTCTGGTCGGCGGCGACCGCGCTCGGCGGGCTGGCGAACAGCTTCGGCGTGCTCGCCATATCGCGCCTCGGCGTCGGCATCGGCGAGGCGGCGAGCCAGCCCGCCGGCACCAGCCTGATCTATGATTATTGGCCGAAACACCGGCGTGGCTTTGTCATGGCGGTGCTCGCCTCGGCGATCGCGCTCGGCATCGGCGGTTCGCTTGCACTCGGCGGGATCGCGGCTGAATGGTGGGACGGGCTCGCCAAAGCCGGCCGGGCACCGGTGCCGCTGCACGGCTGGCAATTCGCGCTGATGGTCGCGGCGCTGCCCGGGTTCGCGCTCGCGCTGCTGATGTGGCGGCTGCGTGAGCCGGTGCGCGGCGCGATGGACGGCATCGACACAGCGCCCGACCCGCACCCGTTCCAGGCCAGCGGCGCGGTTCTCGCCGCAGTGCTGCCGGGGCTGAACTGGCTCGACCTGCGCAAGCACAACGCGCCGCGTGCGACCTGGCTGTTCAATCTCGGTGCGCTGGCGGTGATCACCGTCGCGATGATGGCCTTTACCCATGTCGCGAACGGCCTTTCGCCACGACCGCCGCTTTCTCTCCTCGGCGTGACGCTCAGCGCGCACGCACTGCAATGGGGCGTGATCGGCTTCGGGCTGTTCGTGATCGTCAATCTCGTGCAGTCGATGCGGCTCTCCGACACCCAGGCGTTCAATGTCATCATGAAATCGCCCACGTTGCTCATGGCGATGGCGGTGGGGGCGCTCCAATCGGTGATCAATTACGGGATGATGGCGTTCAATCCGAGCTTCATCATCCGCTATTACCACCAGTCGATGAAGGAGACCGCGTGGCAGTTCGGCCTGCTCGCGGCGGTGATGGGCATCATCGGCCCGCTGATCTGGGGCCCGTTGTCCGATCTGCTGCAACGGCGCTTTCCGGGCGCCGGCCGGGCCTGGGTCGCGCTGTTCGCGATGGGGCTGTCGCCGCTCCTGTCCTTCTGGGTCTATCTCGCGCCGAGCGCGGGCGATTTCTATTTCCGCTTCATCTTCTACAGCCTGGTGCTGACCGGGTGGATGCCGCCGCTCTATGCGATCATCTTCGATCAGGTGCTGCCGCGCATGCGCGGGATGACATCGAGCCTGTATCTGCTGGTGATGACCATTCTGGGGCTCGGCATCGGGCCCTATGTCGTCGGGTTGCTGTCCGACGCGACGGGCGATCTGCGCTGGTCGATGCTCGGCATCAACGCGGTGGGGATTCCCATCGTCATCCTGATGCTGCTGATCGCCCGCCGCGCGCAACGCGACGAGGATGCGCTGATTGCGCGGGCTGCGCGCGTTTAGGCCGGGGAAGGACGCGGCACGGCAGGTAGAGGCGGAGCGACACAGGTAAAATCGGCGCAGGTCCTGCGTAGCTGACCGGTGTTGCGCCTCGATTCCTTCACCGGTGGCAGCCGACCGATATGGGCGTGGCGGTTTCATGCGCGAGGTCGATCCACATTTTCCATCGCCGCCAATGAGCAAAGAGACAGCGATTTTTACGGTGCGATGATGCCGGATAGCGCGGGCGCGGTTTCAGTTGAATCGAAGGATCGGCAACGGACGCAGCACCGGCTTCGGTTGGAAATGTCATGAGGATCGTGACACTTTTCGAGATGTACAGAACTATGTACAGATTTGAGGCCAAGCGCGCTGATACGCTCACCGCGCCGGAAAAGGGGCAGAGTCGATTATCAACCGATCCCTCGTAATCGGCTGCCTCCTGACTTAGGGAAAGACGTAAATGACTCTGACCCCTTTTCGCTACGGATTGACGGTGGAAAGCGGACGATCGCCGAGCTAATCAACTGCGGCGCAATCTCGATCCATTGGATGAAACATGCTGTCAGCCTTACTGTTCGCTTTGGCTGCTCAGGTCGGCGAGAATGCGGAACCCGTGGGGCAACAGCGTGTCAGCGAGCAAATCTACTACCTCCAACCCTATCAGCATGGAGATTTTTCATGCGAGCATCGGGTAGCTCATAAACAGCACGTCTTCTTCGAAAGACGATTTGCTAGACGCATCGCCGAATTGAAGCGCCGAGAAGCTGCAGTCCTTGGCCCTGATCCAGGTTTTGACGTTGTTCCTATCGGCCGCTGCACACGGGATAACCGGGTGCTAAGCGCCAAGTTTATCGAAGCGGTGCGCCATTTCGATCTCGGCTTGTCCGCGTTGGAACGACGATGGCCCTGACTCACCGTTCTCTTTCGGCGGTCGCTGGGTGGCGGCTTCTCATCCGCCTCTGAGAGAAAAGGGGTCAGAGTCGATTATCAACCGATCCCTTGCCGTCGGCTGTGCCCTGAAGCGGAGAAGCGTCAAATGAGTCTGATCCCTTTTTGACATTAGGTTCAACTGTTT
>Ga0307508_10001700_pt1 | contig 24412 bp, 33 predicted proteins | sample 9_EM_MG_FD_203089 | JGI IMG/M metagenome (GOLD analysis project Ga0307508, IMG submission 203089) | Populus trichocarpa ectomycorrhiza microbial communities from riparian zone in the Pacific Northwest, United States - 9_EM | ecosystem: Host-associated > Plants > Roots > Unclassified | place... | reverse complement strand
GCAGCCCTTGTGGTTGACGAAATGTATCTAGAGAGGGTGTACCCAAGTCGAGTATGTACGTACGTAAGTCGAGCGCTAACGCACTAAGAGGGCACTAGTGTACTCTTGGCGCGAGTGATAGGTATTTAGGTACAAATATTTTCTTTTTCTTTAGGGTTAAAATCAAACACGAAATGAGCTGACAGTGAGCTTACGTACGTGCTCGACTTGGGTATGTACACCCTCTCTACTGTATATATATAGAGTACATGTACTACATCTTAGAGTAGTGTACATACATACATGTTGCGGGAAAGTGTTTGGTCTCTTTTTCTTTTCTTTTTCTTTTTTTCTTTTTTAGAGTAGATCACCGCTGCCTTACCGATTATGACCTGCAGCAGGGGGGCCACTGGTTCGAATTATGGTCGCCTCTTTGTTTGTCTCAGTCGATATGTCTAGACCAGTCTTCGTTGTTGTTTTTTGCTGGTATGTAGATTTTGTAACTACTAGTATCACCCAATCCATCAAAGAGAGGAATTGACATGTATAATTTCTTTCTTCCTCCCCTTCTGACCAAGCCCGAACTTTTTTTTCTGGTGTAAGTCGTTTTTTTTTCTCCCAAAGTACATATCCAACTAGATAGATAGATCCCATCCCACGACCTATGTACGTAGATCTTATAGTGCGTTGACAGCGGTGACGTTCGTGGGCGCGTTGACTTCCGTCTCAACCAGCGGCGCCGGCTCCTGCACCTCCTCGCGCCAGCCGTGCGTATCCTCCTGCAGTCCGGCCTGAATCCCCTTCAGCGCGGCCAGCAGCTTCATCACGCCCTCACTGGGTTGCCGTTAACGATTAGTTTTATTCATTTATTTTGCCCCTCTCCAAATAACTCTCGCAAGGGGACCCCGGGGGCGGGGGGGGAGGGGGAGGGGGGGGGACATACGGATTCTCGTCGCCGTACTTGTACTCGATCTTGGTGTTGGTGCTCTTCTTGGTGATGGACTTGATGGGCACGAGGGCGGCGGCGGTTCCGGCGGCCATGACCTCGTCGAAAGACGCGCACTCCTCGAACCTGACGGGGCGGACCTCGACGTCCCAGCCGAAGTCGCGCGCGATCTGCTGGACGGAGCGGCTGGTGATGCTCTTGATGACGCTGCTGGAGTCGGCGACGAGCAGCTTCGTCTTCTCGGTGCTGCCCTCGGCTGCGTACTTGATCGCCAGGAAGCCCGACGTGCTGAACTCGTCGATGTACGTGCGCGTCTTGCTGTCGAGGTGCAGGGTGATGCCGTAGCCGGCCTGCCGCGCCGCCTCGCTGTGGATCAGCACCGGCGCGTAGTTGCCGCCGATCTTGGCTGATCCCGTCCCCGCGGGCGCCGCCCGGTCGAAGTCCTCCAGCACCAGGCAGTCGACCGTGTGCACGCCATGGTAGACGCCGACGGGGAGGACATACACCTAGAATCGGGGGCATCCGGTCAGCAGGAGGGAGGGGAGGAGGAGGAGAAGGAGGAGGGGGAGAGAGGGGGGTAAGTTACCAGGAAGGTGTATTCCTCGGGCGGCGCCAGACCCAGCTGGGCGGAGCTTCCGAAGAGGAGGGGGCGGATGTACATGCTTGCGCCGCTGGCGCTCGGCGGCACGTACTCGGCGTTCCTGGCGACGGCGAGGTGGACGCACTCAAGGAACAGCTTCTCAGGCACGGCGGGCATGGCCACGAACGAGGCTGAGTGCTGCATCCGCTTCGCGTTCTCGGCCGGCCGGAAGATGTGGATGCTCCTGTCGTCCGGGTTGCGCAGTGCTTTGAGGCCCTCGTAGCACTGCTGCCCGTAGTTGAGCGCCGGCGCCATTCCGTGGATGCGCAGGTAAGGGTCCCGCACGAACTCCGGCGCGGTCCACTGGCCCGTCGTCTTGCTGTACGTGCTCGACACGTGGCCGTTTACCTCGCGGACCTTGAAGCCGACGTTGCTCCAGTCTGCGTGCGGGCCGAGAGCGGTCAGTAATGTCGCGTTGTTGACGAAGGGCGGGCGGGCGGGGAGGAAAGCACCAACCGATCGTGTCGACGGGCGGGGGTGGGAAGACCATTCTTGCGGTTTTTTTTGCGGGGGTTTTTTTGGCTTTCGCAAGAGGATTTTCTGTTTTGTTTGGAGGTGCGCGTGGAGGTTTGGTTCGGTTTGGTGGACGATGGGGAGTGAAGAGTATACAGCAGATATGTAGTCTCGTCAGACGGACGGAAGCTGAGGTAAATTTATACGCTCACTAATCTCAATGCGAGGCCCAGCTCCCCCGGAGTAGGAATCTAGGTTGGTGGCTCGGCGATGGGGGTGGTGGTGACTGTGGACCGCGGCGGCGGTCTCGCACGACAGATCTGCAGCCGGCGCCATTGTGCGGGGGAGGGGCAACTCCGATGACGTTTAGTGGGTTAGCCAATCAATCGCGCGTAGAGTAAGTACGTGCCAGCGAGCGTTCTATTTGCATCAATGGCTCTCGTAAGCCCTCATCTCGGAGTGACATTCGGGCTTGAGAGTATGTTACATGGTTTCTGTATAAAGCCGACGTGTTTCCGGTCGGTGCTGAGGCTGCTACGTAAGTCTGGCGGCTGGTCGGATGACTTCTCGGGCGGTCTGAAGGAGCGAACCCTAGCCCAATTAATCACGACTTCTCACCCGAGCCCGAACGGAACGAGCCTTTCCATGCATCTCAACCCCCCCAACCTGCTATGTGTAAGTACAGGAACAAATCGGAACGCCCATATAGTAAGTAGCTAAGTCAGTTGTAAGAAGTATCGCCAAGGCCAGACCAATACGACTGCCCGGCCCCGCCATGCAATCACCACGCCTCCCTTACCTGTTGAAACCCACTCGCAGCTGCAAATCCACCCGAAGAAGCATCATCATTCAACGCATTGTCATCACCCGTTCTTGCCCGCCTGCTGCCACGTTTCTGGCTCTCCATCCGTACTTCCTTGTACTCAGTCTCCTCCATCGCCCCCCCGCTCTCGGTACCACTTCTCCCCACCGTATCTCTACCAACATGGACATGCCTTGTAATCTTCATCCCCCACTTTTTAGTCACCTGGACAGCGAGCCTCTCCCCTTCCTTTCTTTGCGCCGTGGAAGCCGTCGCCGGGGCGGTAGACGGTTTGTTCCTCAGAGTTGTCGCGCGTCTCGCCCGGTACGCTGACTGGGATACGGAAAAATCCAACTTCGTCATTCCGCCTGCACCGGGAGCCTCACGGGGTTTGTTTCGCTGTAGCACACTATGCGCAGCGCTAGTGTTGTATGTCTGTCTCTTCGCTGCCCTGGTCGTGGTCGCGGGGCAGTTTGGACCTTCATCGAGCCTTGCAACTGCGTTGCCGAAGTAGCTCCCTTTGTCTAGGATGGGCTGCATCGCGTACATACTGGAATCGCCCTCCTCTTCTGCTGGAGTGTTTGGCCCTGGCTCCGGTGTCGGAGTTGGGGAATGTAAAGGTGGGAGTGGGGGGCTTGAAGGCTCCGGCAAAGACTGTCGAAAAACGCTCCGATCCTCCTGACTTCGCCTAGATATTGGGGTTGGTGAAAGCCGAGTCAGCTGCTGGTATGAGGCGATCTTTGTTTGCCGAGGGCTCCGTTCGCGAGGGCTGGGCTCTTGGTCGAGGGGACCCCGGCTGCGATGTCTCCTAGGATAGGCCTCCGACGCATATGAGCTTAATTCCAGTTGCCGACCACCAGCCATTCCTTGCGGAGGCTTGTGACCGCGAACAGGGACTTTCTTGGCCTTCTCAAGCACACGATATCCGCCACTGGAGAAAATCTCTGGGGCATGGGGACTGAATTTGAGATGTCGAGCACTAGTCTGTTTCCGGGACAGTGCCTCCTGCCGATCTCCTGCCGTTGGAGTGTCGGGGACGAACTGTAGCTCATCCTGTATTGACGGCTCCCTGTGGCTATGCTGCGTTTACCAAGAGGAGGGGAGGTTAGCTATGCATTGCACTGGTGGTGTTGTTTCACATACTTTCGATGCGTTGCCGCCTTGAACTATATGCTGATCTTGAAACTCCCGGCTTCTCTGTTCCGCGGCAGACAATGAGCTCGCTGTTTTTCCTTTCGATTTGTCTCCACGATGTCCTCCAGAGGGGGAGCGACTGGGGGAGCTGGTGGTGAGTGGCCCATCATCGTCCCAGAGAACACCTTTGGTAGGTCCAGTAATACCCTGGAGGTGGCGGGTACCACGCGGCGGTGTGTGGTGGCCATTCTGGGAATTGAGAGACAACCGATTCTTGTCACTAAACACCCTCGGAGGTGCCTTCTGGGGTAGTTTTCTGCTCCCTCCCTTGGCCTCAGTTCGCCTCCGGCTGTCAGTTGTGTCCAGTGGCTTGGCTTCAAGCGACCCTTCTGCGCCGTACTGATCCCAAATCATCAGCTTTATACAGGTTAAGAGCCGGAGTAATCGCGGTGGATCGCACACACCCCAAAGTTCAAAACTGACGCTGGCGAGCCCGGGCCCTGTGTAATTCAGCTGCGGCACTTTTTGGGGGATAAGCAACTCGGGATATACCAGTTGGAGCATCTTTGGCTCTGTAAGTCGAGCTGTCGCCAGTTCGGCGTCTAGACTGGCAAACAAACGCCTAACGGCTCCGCCACCACCAGTCCCTGCCATCGGCAACGTCCGCTTTTTGCCCCTCAAGGTGTGTGGAGTCCTATTCACTGTCGCGGAAAACCTCTGGCCGAGTTCGCTGATAGGATAGAGCTTACGACTTGGAGTCTCGGGGATCCGCAATTCCGCCCCGACTTCAGGTTGGCTCGCATCGATAGGATCGTGCGACAGATCGAGAGGGGGTGGGGTTCCACCATCCTTTCCCCGTAAGCAAGTTCTGTAGCCATATGCAACAGGGAGCATACCTCGAAAATGGGATCTTTGCGGAGGAGCGGATTGTAAGTTAGCGACAGCGCACCCCAAACTGGCAGAACTCTCTTTTTCCTCGGTCGTTTCGTTCGGACTTCATCATCCGGGGGAGACTCGGCACTCTCGTGTTCCGCTGGTCTGATTGTTCTCTTCGAGGTCTTGTACTGTATCATCCGTTTCTTTCTCTTTGAAGGGGTCTTCCGAGCCGCAGCGGGTTTCTTGGAGGGTTGCTGCTCCGCCGACGAGTGTTGCTCCGAATCGCTCTCGGAAATGCCCTTAGCTGGAGGGGTTTCTTCTTCCTTCTGGTAGTCGGTTGGAACACGGATGTCTTTTCCGCTGTTGTCCCCACAATCGTCGAAGAGCTCCCATGGAGGCCGTGTTTCTACTTGTCTCTGTGGTTCTTCCTCTTCCTCGCTCCGCCGCTTCGGCCCTTCCCCATCTGCCATAGGCCCATCACGCAAGCCCGCCAACTCGAGCAGTTCATCTCCGTATTGCTTGGCGTTACGGGTGATAGTGGATCTCTGTCTCTCCAACGCGGCTGCCACCTCTTCCTCCTCCTCCTCCTCCTTTTTCTCCTCTCCTTCTTCTTGGTAGATCTCCCACCGCATTCCACCATCAGCTGATGTATTACACAACACAGAATCCACAGGCAGCACTCACGATGAAGGCTTCCAAACCCGGCAGTCTGCGATAAGGTCTCGCGCTCCTTGGTGTGCGGCTAGCCTAAGTACCCATTCCGCGTGCGAGATATCAGAATGGCGGCTCCCTCTCGTATACAAGCAACCACAGTATGGCGGGGGCATCCTTTACCGCTATCTCGATCTCCTCCGGCGTCATCCAGTCGGCAGCCATGGCGCGTGGGAGGGGGGGTTGTCTGGGTTGCGGTGCAGTGTGGGTGTAGGAATAGATGTAGAGAGATGCGGATGTATGCAGATGTATGCGGTGTGGCTACTTAAGGTGCTCTGCATAGAGTTTTGGTAACTGGAAAGAACAGCAATAGGTTACGTACCAGACCATCACTATCTGCCTTTCCCGCCCGCCCGCCTTGATCGGTCAAGACCGGCTGCATAGACCAACAGGACCGAAAGAGAGGACCACACGGAGGGCGAAAGGGAAATGGGAAAGGGAAAGGGAAAGCACGCTCCACACTTTGGCCACCGTGCGCATAGATTACATGCACAATTATTTTTTGTTTATTCATTGATCGCATGCGACCTACAGTATCTACATAGATGGTGGCGATAAAACATGTACTTTTTGATTTTGATTTTTCTCATTAATCGCGTGCGACCTACCTATCTAGAACATGCCCGTGAGGCTTCACTCTCTCCCGCATGGCGAGTGCCGCGAAGTGATCAGGACGCATGCGGTAATATGTACGCACAATCCCCACTCTAAGTGGTATGCAGTGCCCAGAAAGCTTGTCTCCCGCTTCTGTCGATCCGAGGCACATATCTACACTACATATGTACACGCACACATACGTAGTGACACGTATGATACGCCCTCTGCGCGGACAGCGGACGGGAAACTCAGTCAGCGTGTATCTCGTCATGATCTATGTAATGAATAAACAACAAGAAAACGTCGTGGCACATATAAACGCGCATTCTCGTCTCGCAGAGCAGCAGTTGCGAGTCCATAGCAGCGCCGGGGAGTCCACGGGAACTTTTGATGTTTCGAGGAGCGGAATTCCGCACGACGACTAGCATACAAATATAGATATACATAGCACGTAGGAAATGCGTTTTTTTAGCAGACTAGGGGCAGTGCGGTTTATCATGCATACAGTACCTGGTATATGCATGCGGACACCATGTGCAAGACTCGAAGGCCAGCCCTCACTTACGTAAAATCCGAGGACGTTAGATATGTATGTATATAGCCGATGAGTCCTGCGCATGGCCGGCAGTGGCGGCACGGACATAACCTCGTGGTAGGTAAATGTACACGGCGACCTGCATGACACGGCAACTCGGATCGGGATGCATTTCGTCAAGTCCAGCCCGGGGGGGGGGAGGGGGGAATTGACACTCTTCTCCGATCGGAGCGGAGCGGGCTACTCTGCCGGCTAGTCTCGGAATTAACGGCATGGAGTCATCGGCGGCGGAATGATGGCCCGACTTCGCGAGGTGTGTAGATCCCGCAAGTGGCAACGCACACTTTGCTAATCATAAGCTCCGAAAAGCCATGTAGTTATTAGGAACGTCATCGCGCGAGAGAAGAAAAAAATAATTCATCCGCTCAAATACCACCATAATCGCCGCCGCCGCCGAAAACAGAAACGGAAACAATATGTCGTCGAGCGCCGCCGAGTCGTACATGCGCTCCCAAATGCTGGTCGGTTCCCAATTCGTGTGATACGCAAATCTACGCATTTTTGGACGCTGATTTTGTTTTTCTTCACATGGTGTAGGCGACCGGCCCGCCATATCCTCCGCGGAATGCTGCGTTCGGCGGAAGACCGGATGCTTCGGTAGACGTGGGCGTCTCGGCCATGTTCATAGCGATATTCACCGTCCTGGCCGCAGTGCACTTGTACCTCTTCAAGATCAACCAGTCGAAGGGGCATTTCTTCGTATTCTCGTAGGCTTCTCTGGGGATTCTTGTGCCGTGCAAGAAAAGAAGGAAAGAAGGATACAAAGAACGAAACTGACGTCGGGAATTACACGTACAGTGCTGTCACGTTTGGCTTCTGCATGGCGAGAATCATCACCTTCGCAATGCGAATAGGTAGGTTCGTTCCTCCACGCGGCGGCGCATATCTGCTGCTAGCTGCGGCGTTCGCTGACGAGCTGCCCCAGCCACGGCGAAGAATCCCACCAACACGCAGGTGGCCATCGCGGCGGGCGTCTTCGTCTCGGCAGGCGTGATACTCCTCTACATCGTCAACCTGAACTTTGCGCAGCGGGTGGTCCGGAGCTTACACCCGCGGTTCGGGCGCAGCAAGCTGGTGGTCGTTGCCTTCGCCGCTTACTACGTCTCCGTCGTGTGCGTGTTGATAATGGGTGAGTCGCATCCGAGTCCGAGTGATAGATGTTACATCCAGGGCTGACCGCTATAGTTATTACGGCGGCGGTCGTATCGTTCTACTCCGTTGACCCAGACAGACTGTTGAAGTGCCGTGACATCCAGCGCTTTGGCGTCATCTATTTCACCGTGTTCTCATTCTTGCCGGTGCCGATGGTGCTAGCCGCCCGCCTCGTGCCCAGTCCCACGAAGGCCAAGTTTGGCAAGCTTGGCACGACCACGCACAAGGTGATCATCGTGGTGATTGCCGGTCTGTTGCTCAGTTGAGTTCCCGTTCTCCGATCCAGGGTGGAGTGGGACTGACGCGTCCGATCCAGCCCTCGAGAGTGCGTTCCGCGCAGCAGTCGCCTTTCTCCCTCCGCGGCCCGTCACGAACCCGGCATGGTACCACAAGCGTGCGGCGTTCTACGTGTTCCTGGCCACGATCGAGGCGCTCGTCGTCCTCCTGTACGCCGTGGCTCGCGCCGACCAGCGCATGTTCGAGGACGGAGAGGCCGAGCGCAAGGCGAATGCCGTCACCAGCACTTCCGGCTCTGAGAAGCCGAAGCCCTCCGCCGAGGACGTGTAGGAATCAATGCATAGCTGTTTATTCTATGGCTGTGCGGTGGGCATGCTACAGCTGTTGTCGTCACACTGAGATTCCGAATTCAACCATACTGACACAATTCTGCCATCGTTCTGTTGTGAGCTTCACACAGCTCCGTAGTAGTATTCACACCAAATGTTGTTCGTCGATGGCTTACAGGCTACACTCCCCACAACCGACGACCTCCGTAGTAGGTAGATAGTAGTAATAACACCTAAGGTTGTTGAATGATGGGTTACAGGTGGTTTGGGGGCTACACTGGCTCACGACGGATACACCATCAAATGACAAAGATGAAACAATCAACTTCCTATAAAGACACTTCCATCACACTCTAGGCCGATCACCATAACACAACAAAAGCAAGGTACAACGCCGCGGCCGCTTACGAACCACCACAGCCAAAGTCATCCCCAAAGAACGCGATCCCAACTCCCTATTTCACCCACCGTGGAACATCAAATAAAATGACAGTAATGCAAAAGTATGTAGATATGTAATATGATGACACGAAGAACTTCTCTTAACTACTAGCCGCCATCATCCCCACCACCATCTCACTCCCGGTAGTCTGTGTTACACCACACCCCACCAAATTTTGTACCCTACGATCAACACAACAACGATAGCAGCATGGGTGACACGTCAGCCGTCTGGCTCTCGTCGAGCACGGCGGAGGCAGTCAGCAGACGCAACTTTCACATCCCCGACGGCAACGGCAGTCGTGGTTATCGGGTTCGCCTTGTCCATGTCCGCTCACACGCGGCATGGAAACATCTCGGAGGGTCGGTGAACTCGTTGGACTGAGCCTTTGGTGCGAGGCACTTCCGACGTCGTTCTGAAAGATTCGGTGCGAGTCGGCATGACCCGCTATAGTGTGCAGAGCGTCAATAGGGACGACTGGTCATCTGTATCACAATCAATGTCGCCACCGTGTGGCTTTAAAGATCCAGGCTGGTTATTCTCGCTCTCGACGAACTCATTCCTCGCAAGGTTGTTGTGCCCTTGGTCGGCGCCGACGCGTAGGACCGGGCCCGGTGCTGCTGCGGCGTAAGGCTCGCCCTTTGCACACTTTTCAGCCCGATTCCACTGTCGGTCCGGACGAGAAGATCCCTCGTGACCGTAGTGATGCTTGAACAGCCGGTGTAGGTGCTAGATGTTGTCGGCACAGAATTGCCGTAGGGGGCTATGTGTGGAGGTCCTTCTAGCGATAGATGCAGCGCAGGATCCGCACATACAGGCTCTGTCTCGGGGCCGTAGCGGCGCCAAATGGTGGAGACAACAGTAACTATTAACCAAACGAACCACTTGCCCCCAGCCGACTGCGGGGGTGAATTGTAAAAGCCGAAAATCAAGGGGTGAATTCTACACGGATTGCGTCGTATCCCGGATACATAAATGCCTTCGATTTCAAGAAGCACTCGATAGTTATGTACAATTCAGGAATCATTTCAACCCAGACCGATGCTGCAACTGCTGCGGAAATGCCACGGTCAACCTTCTTCCACAGAGTCCATGGACGACGGTCGGCAGAACAAGGGGCATCAACTGTTGAACAGCGCAGAGGAGGGAGTCCCGTGTGGTACTGTGATATTCTGCAGGGGACTGGATTGAGCGTGAAGGACTTCACTGCCCTAGCCGCAAAAGATACTGCGAAAGCGAGAATAATTTTTGTTTCTGTTGGGTGTTGCGATGCTGAGATTTCGGGTGTCACGACGACGATGCTTTTTTTTTTGTTATTCGTACTCGCATGCGACCTATATACCTAGATCATGGCGGCGTGCATTTTGCCCAGTTTTCCTGTCCGCTGTCCGCGCGGTGGCCGCACGTTGCAAGCTCCCCTTTGCCCTCCGCCCAGGCCTTTCCCACGACACATAAAATATTGCGGGCGGCCTAGAGTACGCTAGTCCACTAGAGCACACTTAGCACGTTAGTGCCCAACTAAATGGACTAAGACACGCCACACACGCTAGGGTGCAGAAAGGTGTAGTGTATGTAGTTATGGTAGGAATTTGCGGTGGCTTTGTACTCGTACAGGGTATTCGGGGATTGAACGCTTTAGTAAGACAATTGGTTTCAGACAAGATCGAGATTGAACGCTGGTCAGTGCACCAGAAGATAACGCCAGTACAAATACAATTAAACGGAAGGATGACCAAAGCGATCCCCAGAAATCAGACCAACATACACACCATAAAAGAAAGAATGAAAGGGTACAAAAACACAAATAACATTAGTGCAAATACGATTAAATGGAAGGGGTGACAAAGAGACCCCCAGAAATCAGGCCGAGATACACGCGATAGAAGAAACAAAGGAAACAAGAAACACAAAAAAGCGAGCTTAATATGGTACAAAATGTAATAATAATGGGAAAAAAAAATCAGAATTTGGTATGTCCTCCGTTAGCTTCAAGGAGGGCGGCAATGCGTTGTGGCATGGTTGAAACCAGGACTTCGATTTCGTCTTGAGTAATCGTATCCCACTCTTTCTGAATAGCAGCCTGGAGTTCAACTACTCGGGTAGGACGAGGATTGCGGCGAGAGATCCTGCTTTTCATCCGTCTCCAGATTTCCTCGATAGGATTCATATCCGGTGAGGATGCTGGCCAGGGAAAAAGGAAATCGTGAAGTCCAAGCTGTGCGATATGGGTCTTCGTAAATTTGGCGATATGTGGAGGGGCATTGTCTTGTTGAAAATAGACATAATCCGCTTCCTGCGGCTATCTGTATTCAACCTGTCGACAACGGGGTAACTGTATTCCCACAGCTCCCTCCCCACAGCTCTACCCTCTTCTCGGCTCCCTCTCTCTTTCTCCTCCCTCCCTCTCTCTCCCTCTCTCCCTCTCTCTCTCTCTCTATTGTGTCGGGCCGAAGTAGTGCTGGTGGAAGCGGGGCGAAGGTGTTGTAGTTGGTGCTGTTGGTTCATAACGCTAACACAGGCCCTAATTTAGGGCGTTCAAAACTGCTCTTTCACAACCTCTACCCCATAGCCTCAGATAATCCTGGGCGTTCAATCCCCGTGTACCCTGTACGAGTAGATAGTCGGCGTACACATATTGTGGGACGGTACATGTACGGAGGAACCAACGGCTGTCGCTTTCCGTATTCATTAATCAGGCTGTGAACACGTGATTTTATGTGGAGCGCATACAAATCTCCCCCCTCAATACATATGCAGTCAGATAAATGGAGTTTTTGACACACAGTTGATCGACAATCGGCATAGTTACTGCCTAGTAACTACCGCGACGCTGTGATAAGTTTGCCGGCAGTTTTTCTTGCAGAGGGGTGGTCACCGCTTCAGAGAAAGAGCGGGGAGAGGCAAGGCAAGGCAAGAGTTTTTGTGGCAATCAAGAGTTTATTTCCCATCTCGACGAAAAAGAACGTATGTAGGCGAGGAACGAAGCACAACATAATCGACAGAACAAAAACCCGCCAGATAAACAGTTTCCTCTGCTCTCTCCTCCCACCCTCTCTCTTTCACTCTCTCCCGTAGTCCCCGCCATCATCATCGCCAACATCGATCCATTCCCCACATTCCCGGCCGATTGATAGAAGAATAAAAGAGCAGTCGTCGACGCAGTGTGGGTGTGGTGGTAAGTGGTTGGTAGTGTGACGATGGTAATCAACGAGGACGTTGTCGGCGAGACGCTTATTTATGCTGCATGTTGTTAGTAGCAGTCCACTCGGCCAGGAACGACAACGGAAGGGAGGAACTGACAGGGCAGTTTTCACACGTGCAGCCGGCTCCGCATCCGCAAGATCCCGACGAAGCGCATCCACAGCCAGACATGATGATTTGGGGGTTGGGGGGGTTTTGGTAGAAAGGTTTTGATTTGGGTTGTTATGAGGTTTTCTTTGATTGTTTCCCGAAGGGCGTGGTGAAGAAAGGAAAGAGAAAAAAAAAAACTTTGACGGAGGGAGGGGTCTTTATAGCTTGGTCCGTTCGCCACCGGAATGACCGTGGATATAGGGCGAGCAAGTGATATCCAGTCTATCTACACACCAGACTGTGCTTCCACCACCACTACGATGCATCATATCTACTCAACGAAACAAAGGCGCGCCAAGTGTGACTATCTATATGCACCATCGTCGTCACCCCACCACCGGATCTTTGCGCAAGTATCTAGGGGAGGATGCATCCATGGAGGAAAGGCTGTCTAAGTCGCATCCAGACACATTTGGCGAAGTCACACCTACTTTACCTCCCATCAGATCGCGTTGCTTTTTGGCGGGGAAGCTGGCGCCAAGCACTCTCGAGCGGTTTGTGCGTTATGCATGACCTAGTTGTGTATGTAATGATTGGGTGGTGACAACCCCGGCAAAACGCGGCGCAGCTGGATCCAGTCGATCGATGCCAGCAATTGGTCGGTTTTATGTACGTCCCAGACCAAGCACGATTTGATTCGAACTGTCTGTTGGATAAGCGGCTGACAAGTCGAGGGTACATAGACGTCTATCCACCGAGCAGAGTGCTTCGTGCACGATATACGAACGATCAGCCGGGTTAGTCCATGCAGAATACATACTCTATTTGTCTTGCGAACATCCAACCCCACGCGATACATTCACGTGCACTGCTGGCGCCGATGCAACTGCGTGTACTTTGTTTCGGATGGAGACAGGTTTGGGTTGGTACCCAAGGCAGCTCTCGCCTTCGTGGATGCTCCCACCCAACCGAGGATTCCGCGGAGTTGGCGGAGAGCATATGGCTGCTTCCGTGGCGATCTGGCTCGGAGGAGGGATTTTCCATGTGTGCCCACATACAGCGCTCTGAAGCTTGCGGAGCCAACTGGGTGATGGCAGAGTTCGGACTCTCCCTATCGCCACGCGAACGTGGTTTATGATCCGGCCATGATCTACCATGCCATCGCAGGGCGAGAACGAGCCCTGTCCATGAAGCTGCCAAGAAATATGACCTCCGGCGGGAGGGGCACGTCCCTGTTTTCCTACTGTGTGCGGGGCTCTCCGGGACCGGAAACTCGACATGGCAGATGGGGATGTGATGGCATGATGCTGTGTAGTCAATGCTCAAGAGTTGACCCGTCATCTAGTTATCCCCCACGTCGCAGCTCGCTTTCACTCGCTCCTGCTTCTTCCGGGACAAGCTGTCGTCGTCGTCGGAGCCCAAACCCCCGTATATTTGGGGCGGTTAGACGTACGTATGTACACTTCTTTTTGTCTGGTTTCCATATCTCACATCCATCCTCGACAACGTCTTCGTTCCAGCTGGCCTCCGCACTGGGGCGCCACCGCGTTCGTGCGTCAAAAGGACTAGGGGAAGCGGACCGTAAACCGTGGTGGTGGGGCCAGGGCGCTATTATATATCTACCTATATATTCCACCGCCAACTGGTTCCGGCGATGTGATTGGACGTTGGTGCTTGTTGGACCTTTGTTCGGAAATCCCCACGAGGAAAGCAATGACGAGGCTGGGCCTTGGGGGCCCGCAGCAATGCGAGGTAAAACCGCCCAACACCATCCCGCTCCCCCCGCCGCTGGCGAAAGAGTCAGATGACCGTTACCGATACGAGACATATCCATTCCTGCTGCGGCCAACCCTGGAGCATCTACGTAGCGTGAGTATGTGGGGGATGAAGCGCATCGTTCGGGCTGTCAAATGACGCACGGGGGCGGTGCGCTTCGGATGACTGTCCGATGCTTGGGGTTGCTGTCTGGGGGGCGGTGGCTCATGTAGCCCGCAGATCCAGAGGTATATGATAACTGATATCTAGTGCAAGCACCAACCGCCACTGAGCCTTTTAGCGGAGGGATCCTTTAGAATTCGGTCAGGAGAGGGTAGGATCAATTGATCGGTCTGATCGTGCTCTACTCATGTTATGTCACTCGCGGACCAAACTTCCAGAGTAACTCGGAAGTAACCCTAACCTTAATCGGCACGTTGTCGCGTCGAAAATAGACTAGCGTTCCCGCTCGATCCCTGGCAGCTTGGTATGTATGTATGTAGTTAGGTTCTGCAACAACACGCAAAATTTCTCGAGAACAGACACGGTCTTCCGCAACCTCTACACAAAACAATCCATCACCTCTCACACCAAAATATACCCCACGTCCAAATCACCACCCTTCCTCCAACATGGTTTCCTGTATGCATCTCCCCGCATGCGCTCCCCCGATTTTGAAGAGCTCGTGACTAATTGAAAATGTTTACGCGCATAACACAGTCAACTGTGAGTCCTGCAACGACGTGATCAAGAAGCCGAAGCTTGATGCCCACCGTGGCCGCTGCCACAACGCTGTATTCTCGTGCATAGATTGCTCGACCACTTTCCAAGGAACCGACTACCGCAACCACACCGTTCGTTCCCCACCTTCACATCCACTCTTGACCCCCGCGCGCATGCACACGCCCGCACGTAAACACTGGTACCTACGCAATAGCTGACATACACACGCAAAACAGAGCTGCATTAGCGAGGAGCAGAAGTACCAGGGTGCACTCTACCGTCCCGACAAGGGCAAGGGAAAGAAGGGCTCCAATTCCAAGAAGGAGGAGCCCGTTCCTGTTGCTGCCCCCGTCGTTGTCGCGGAGGTTGTGGACGTCGAAATGGAGGACGTCAAGGAGAACTCGAAGACGGACAAGAAGGACAAGAAGAAGAAGGCCAAAAAGGGTGAGCAGGCTGCTTCTGTCGCCGAGGCTGGAAATGCCGCGCCCGGGAAGGCCAAGGCCGAGAAGAAGGCCAAGAAGGAGAAGAAGGCCAAGGAGGCCGTTCCCGCGGTTGAGAAGGAGCAGGTTGAACAGGCCCCTGCTGCTTCTGTCGCCGAGGCTGGAAATGCCGCACCCGAGGAGACCAAGGCCGAGAAGAAGGCCAAGAAGGAGAAGAGTACTGAGGAGGCCGTTCCCGCAGTCGAGAACAAGAAGGTTGGACAGGCACCTGTCACTTCTGTCGTCGAGGCTGGAAATGCCGCACCCGAGGGGACCGGGGCCGAGAAGAAGGCCAAGAAGGGGAAGAGTACTGAGGAGGCCGTTCCCGCAGTCGAGAACGAGGGGGTTGAACAGGCTCCTGCCAATTCTGTCACCGAGGCTGGAAATGCCCTACCTGAGGAGACTATGGCTGAGAAGAAGGCCAAGAAGGGGAAGAAGGGGAAGAAGATCATGGAGGCCGCTGTCGAGGAGGTGAAGATTGAGAAGGCTTCTGATGCTCCTGTCGCTGAGAGGAGGGGTAAAAAGAATAAGAAGCGCAAGCTCGATGCTGACGCCGAGACCGAGTCCACGCCCGCTGCTTCCGAGATCCCGCCGAAGAAGTTCAAGCAGGAGGATGATGCTGGCAAGGCGGATACAAACGGCGTCACCAAGAAGAATGCCCCCTCACCTGCCGCTGCCGAGGCGTTCCTGGAGCACATCAAAACTGGTCGTCCTCTGACTTTCCAGAAGGCGCTCACGCGTCTCCAGACGGACCTGGGTGAGGGGTTCAACACCGAGGACCTGTTCTCCATGCTCCGCCTCAAGCGTGAGAAGGACGGCAATATCGTCATCGCTGCTGCTACTGCTAAGGAGGGCAAAAAATAGATGGACGCTTCCGGGGAGTTCAGCGATGTGCTGGAGATAGTATACTGGCTTGCATTTTGTCTGGTCTTTTTCTGTGAGGGAGTTTCGATAGCGTATTCTCATTCAAAAGCTTAGAGTTTTTGAAAGAAACCGTGCATGTACATAGCCGAATGCTCGAGTAGTAAACCTGGAAAGTGTTTCGCTCATCCGATAATGGAACTCACGATACCTCACTCGGAAATACCGGCAGCGGGGCATTAGCCAACGCTTGTATCCAAGCACCGCCCTCCCATAGGAGGGGGCTTTCCGTTTTTCTGCTGACAAATGCGAAAGCTTGGGGGATGCCTCTATGAGGATGAATGTACCCTACTTTTCCTCGCGATTGGTACTGCCGCAAACCCGGTTTTGGATACATTGGGGTGGGGAAATCTTTTTGTTGGTGGGGTTATTACATACATACATATAAGTACGCGCCAAAAACGTGGGAGGCACAAGTGGCACGCACGAAAATGGTTTTGGCGTTATCTTTGATCATGCGAGGGGTGGAAGTGGGGTCTCTGGTGGAAGTGCCCAGTCTCCGCGGTATCTATGTTGGCAATTCCACTTCCACTATGTGTCAATTGCAACCGCATGCTTCCATTCCTGCTCGACCTTTTGATTTCACAGCTGCGGCAGCTCGATTGCCGCACACTCGGAACGTTGCGTTGCGCTGTCTCCCCTATATATCCGCAGTGCCTCTTGTCAGCCGCTCTGCGTCCGATGCCTGGTTCGAAGCGCTGACTGGACCCGAAGCTAAGAGAAATGAGCGCGGTCGGGATATCGTCACCCACTAGAAGCGGCGCTATTGAAGGTTCAATCTGTCAGTTAGCTGGCTGGCCCAAGGCAAAAAGCGGCCTTGATCCTGAGGGGCCTGAGAGTGGATCCAGGTGGCTCCTCGATGGACGGACGGCGGGCTGGCGGGTCCACATAAAGTACGAGATTCTGAGAGCGGAAACGCTTCCGCTGGATGCGAATGGAGTCCAACGGCTTTCCGAACTCTCGAACTCTTCGAAGACTCGAAGACTCGAAGACAAAGATGACTACGTGCACAATCCGGCTCTCGGAGCCTGAGAAATCCAGTATTGCGCATTGGAATGTCGGTTTCGAAAATGTTCCTCTGCATTGGGTCCGCGCCGGTGTCGATCGGAGCTGAAATTCCAGTGGTGATTTTTTTTGCCTGGCCTCCAGGATCGGTTGTCTTCCCACCACCGAGATGGAGAGGAGGCCAATGCTTCGGTACGTACCGGCCGAGCGAGTCCTCTCCCGAGATACATTTCCGCTGCATTTCGGTTTCTACGAAACCCCCGTGTTTCCCTCTGGAACCCGGCTCAAGGGAATGCTGTCTTCCGTGCGATGTTCCGTTCACTAGGCGCTCTATCTAGTGCCTGCCATCCACAGTGGATACTATTGCTCCTATGATCTCCGTCTCGGGGGAGCCCGCCGGCCGTGGTCCCGAGGCACTAATGCCTCCTATCTGTTGATAGATACCTGATGTCTCACTTATACCTGATGTCTTGCTTTTATGTACATACCTCTTCTCTGATGTCTCACTTCTATATACGGCCTTATGTCTCGCTTCTGCCTCTAACAACCTGGCATACATACGTTAGTTGAGCGGGAGGCACACGGCGCTCGTCGGCAGCTCGGAGTCCGTACTGACTTGGAATGATCTGTGGTACAAGGTGCCCGTGCCAGAAGCAGAGCTCCTGCTCCTGAACCTCATCTATGGATTTGTTAAGCCTGGGCAGTTGACGGCTTTGATGGGTGCATCGGGAGCGGGAAAAACGACATAGCTTGACGCCCTGGCTAGCAGGAAGTCCACCGGTGTTCTAGCGGCGATGTCTTGGTCGATGGACAGCCAAAGGGTATTGCGTTCCAAGCGCGATACCTCGTGCGCCGAGCAACCAATGTCCACGAGCCCACGCAGACTGTTCGCGAAGCACCTCGGTTTTCGGCATATCTCGGACAACCGTTCGAAGAACCCATCGAGCAGAAGAATGCCTACATGGGGGAGGCTACCGCCTTGCTCAAAGTGGAGAACATTGCGGATGAAATCATCGGAAACCCCTAGAATGGACTTGATGTGGAGGAGAGAAAGCGTGTTACCATTGATGTCGAGCTGGCCGCGAAACCCGAGCTTTTGCTTTTCCTCCACGAGCCAACGTGAGTTCGGTATATCCCTCCATGACCGACCGACAGATGTTCTAACAAACTACTTCTAGTTCCGGGTTTCGGTTCCCAATCTACCTACAATATTGTTCGGTGCTTGGAGACGCTGGCCAATGCTGGGCAAGCCATCCTTTGCACCATCCACCAGCCTAACGCCGGCTTGTTTGGGAATTTTGACCGTCTGCTCCTACTCCAGCGAATGCGTCTATTTTGGCGACATTGGGAAGTACGCCGCGTCCTTGCTGGCTTACTTTGAGAGGCACGGCGTCCACTGTCGTCCCGACGCCAACGTCGCCAAACGGATGCTCGACGCGATCGGAGCCGGGCAAGCAGCTCGCATCAGAGACGGTGACTGGGCTGACACCTTGCGTACCTTCGACGAACTGGGCAACGTGAAGGCGCAAATCCAACGACTCAAGGAAGAGCACATTTCCGCGACCGGAGCCGCACCAGCAGCGTCCGGAATCAGTACGCCATCCCGTTCGGCTACCGGGTTACGCAGGTCATGAAGCGCATCAACCCCACATCCCGGAGGACGCCCAGCTACGGATCCGCCAGGCCCCCCAACCACGTCGTCATCTCCCCCTTGGCCGGTATCGTGTTCCTGCAGCTCGATGGTCCCAGTGTGAGTCTGCAGTACAGGGCCGGCGACGAGTTCTTTGGCCCGCTCGATATGAGCTTCGGCCATCGCTGGAGACGCTGCCCATCCTCCTCGCGGCGTCCAAGTTCTTGAATTTCTCCCGGCGGTAGTGTGGGGCAGCCGGTGTAGCTTGTGTCATTCTTTCGTCCGTCGTTATTTCTTGTATATAATGTCGCATTGGGTCGGGCGGGAGCCCACCCCGCAGCAACGAGGAGAGCGAAGTTCACGTGGGAAGACGGAGCAATAACTAGTGACGGTAGGGGCCGAGCGGACGGGAGGCAGTGTGTCCGTGACGGGTACGAGCCGCGCCCCGTCGACTTCCAATCCGAGCGGCCCGGCAGTTTGCTATCTAGAACAGATGTGTATCTACAAGCGAGACAAAATCGTCCACTATGTACTCCCGCCGTCGGCAAGCCCCGCATCCTTACCAAGCAAGACCCATACGACAGCACCAATATACGGAAACTAGCAGCGTTAGCACGTCAAGCACACAGCACGCACGCAGCACTCCTCTGGTACATGCATAACCTCTGCGCAGACCATCTCTCACCCAACGAGTGACATTGAGTGAGTGGACACGGCCATGATCGAACGGAATCGGCCTTGTTGATTTCCTGGGGTGTGTATTCCGGAATGGTGGGTGGGGATTGTGGGGCTCTATATAGCAGCCGCTCTCCCGTTCCTGCGGAAGCGAAAGCGAAGCAGAGTGCAGGCCGTGGGGCGGATATTCCCCACATGCGCCCCAGCTATACGGTAACATAGTGGGGCCATCACGTTCGCCCAGTCAGCACCCCCCCCCCCCCCCCATCTGGGACAGGCCCCATGGCGGATCACTCAGTTGTCAGCACCGTTCCCTCACTTCGGCTTCCCCGTTCAGACGATCGAGCAACCCCCATGTACTCTCTGGATGCGAAGAGTTTTTCGATCCGCCGGAGCCCACAGGGTGTGTATATACCTTCCGTACATACGAGCAGTGTGTAGGGTAGATAGCCCGGATACGTAGCCCTCCTCGGGTTAGCAATCGCTAACCAAGCACACGTACGTACGCGGTCGGACGGGAGATGGCGACACGGCTACGGTGGAGAGTTTTTACTCCAGTCTATCTATATGCTACAGCACCCCCCCCCCCCCCCCATCGCGGAATCCGTCCCTGCCGAAATCGTAAAAAAGGGGAAAAAAATCTCCCTGTCGGAAAACGGAAAGAGCAGTAAAGAAGTTTTATTTTTATTTTTATTTTATTTATTTATTTTAAAAAAAAAAAGAGGAAAAAGGTATGTATCATGTCACCCGGCTCCGGCCGGGCACATCTCCGGAATCCGTACCCTCCTCGTCGGAGAGTGAGTGCACCGGATCGGCTGTCCAACCGCGAAAAGGTCAGACATCTGCACCGCAATAGGTAGAGTGAAGTAGATAGAGTAAAGGTGGAGTAGCTCCACTCTCCTAGGTGCATAGTTCCACCGCTTGGGCGGGAAGTCTAGCTTCGAAGCTGTTTCACCTCCCGCGCCTGAGAAACCGAGACTTCTTACACAGCTCTTGCTCCACTCCCCGGGAGGGATTTGAAAGCAGAGTATTTGCCGCTACCAGGAAGGGTTTTTTTTTTCGTATGTGGGATGGTATAAAACAGCGCCCATCCTCCACGATGAGTGGGGGCTGTGAGAGGTGGGAGTGCGGAAATACTTACGCCGAGGTTTTCTGATTCTCCGAGCTGCTTTCCCCAGGAACTGAGTACCTACGTATTGACCGACCGACCAACCGACAAGACACGAATGAAACCATACGCCATACCGTAAGACGGAGAACACGAATCGAATCGGAAATACATTCAATGTTCCTCGAGGTTCCTCCAAAAAGTACGCCAGATGAATCTATCCACCCTTTCCCACGTCCTTTCCCCAGCCTCCAGAAAACCTGTTCCCGCTACAACTACCAATACCACCTACAACCGCAAAGGAAGACAACGACAAAACTCCGGTTCAACGCCAACAAAGGACTAAAATATGGAATCTACATTACAAGCACAAAGATACCTCGGGAGGTGGTCTCAATAGGGCAACTGCGGCGATAAAAAATCGAAAACGCCCATGCCAAAGTACTGGCCGTTGACTTCATACACCTGTCCTGGTTGCCCGTTGTGGATGTTCTCGGGGGCCTGGGAGTAGAGCACCCCGGTCAACTGTCCATGAGTGGTGCCGGATGGTAAATGCTGCTGCTGCGTCTGCGGCGGCGGCGGCGGCGGCGGCGGGGGCGGCTGTGACTGCGGTTGTTGCTGTGGCTGTTGATATGGCTGCCAATGCTGCTGTTGCTGTTGCTGTTGCTGTTGCTGTTGCTGCTGCTGGCCGTGGCCGACAGCATACGGCGCCACTCCGTTGCTTGCGTGGTGCTGCTGCGGTTCAGGCATCATACTTCCGTGCTGCCCGGCTGCATCCCACAACCGTGAATCATCCACCGGGCTGTTGGAGTTGGCGAACTCGACGCACTTGTGCAGCATCTTCTCGAGGCCCAATGTCATGTGTGGGATGATATGGAACCCACTCGCCACCCGGCATTTCGAGTTCAACAGGTCGATAACACGCTCAACCAAGGACCAGACTTGGTTGGTGGAAATGTTGAAGCTAACGGATTTCCATTTCGCAGTAACCTTCAAAAGGAAAACGGCGGCGAAAGCGACCATGGTGTTGATGTACAGCGGTACACCGACGAGGGACTGATGGATGGATGGCTCTTCCAAGATGATGGATAGCACCGATATGGCGGAGGAAATTGCAATGTTGGCATGATCTTTACGGTTCTGCGACAGATGTTGGACGGTGCTTGGCGAGGCACCTCGTAGCGCAAGAGAATTGAGCTGCAATTTGGCAAAGTGGTAGTGGAGTTCGACACCCTTTCCGGGGAAATCACCAACGAAGTTGATCGACTCGGGGTTGCTGCCCACGGGGTCCGCTGCTGTTTGGAAAATGTCAGCACTTCGATCCACCCGAGAGGGGACGGGAGATCGGGGAATCATACGCAGCCTCGACCGCCAGGTATTCCTCCAGTTCTCAAGCTGTGCGTTGAAAACTGGCAGGTGAGAAAGTCTCTCCTCCGAGATCTCGTTCTCCGACTCGTCTTCATAAAAATGGAAGATCCGCGTCAAAACCGTGAACAACGTCACTTGGGACAGGACAAGGTCGTCGCTTCCGGTAGCCAGGTGAGTCTGCAGGTACAGCTCCCATTTTCGCATGGGCTCGTGGTCGTGGATCACAGGAGGTCGGCCGTAGACGATTGAGAAGTGGTGGTCACAGACATACAGCAGATACCTAAGCGAACGCGGGTATCGTTAGCAACACATCATCGCCAGATCCACAAAACCCGGGGCAGAAGCGCACCACAATCGAGCCTGCTCAAAGTGTTGGCTGGATCCCGAAACAGCCTTTCCAAAGGCCTGGTGTATGTTCATCTCCGTAGCGATTCTCACAGCGTGACCCGACAGTTTCCACGAGACATCCATCAACCAGAAGGCGCCAATGCAGAGTCCGCGGACGTCGTCCAGCCGGTGAGACCGGTTGAACATACACGTTGAAACGCTTACGAGGAACTCCTGGTACAGGAGTGGGAACAGATGGTGGTGCTGCGGTACGTGCAGGGCGGTGACAGTGAATATCGCAGCTGTAAGGAGCGACGACGAAACACGGGCGGACTCGAGATCGTCGTGAACAAGCGCGATGTTGTAAAGGTATTGGTTCAAATTGTCGCGGAACCTAAGGATTCGTGTCAGTTGCCATGCATGCCTTGTCTGAGGACGTTCATTCTGAGGAGGGGGGGGAGGGGGTCTGTACACTGTAAAGAGCTCCTGTGCGTCCGATTCGGACAGTAGGCCCCTGGAAATGAAGTCGACTTCCATCTCGTCCGCCTGCGCGCCGAATCGAGTGCCGCCGCAGCCCCGCAGCCCTCGCAATCTGGTGACCTCGTACAGCGAACCCATTGGGTTCGAGAATAGGGATTGGCCGTCACTCTCATCTGGGGCTTGAGAGTGTTCCCGGGCCATGGCCAGCCCGCCCCGGTGGGATTGCTGGTCATCTTCCAGCTTCAGAGAAGAGCAGCTGGGCGGATCTTGGAATCGAACGGTCGAGTGGGCTCCACGTTGGTGGATTTGCAACGGTGGGAGGGCTTGTGCTTTTGAGTTCGGAGGTTCCGAGGATGGTCTTGATGTCGGTGGCGTATTGGAGCAATACGAAGTCAGTTGCCGCATGTTCAACGACGCAAGGACGTCTTCAACGGCTCGCTGCAGCTGCACTGTGTCCTCCCGCATCTTGTGCTTCCACCTTTCACGAGTACCACAAGTATCAGTTTGCGGCGAACAAAGCGGCCGGAGAAAAAGCCTTTTTTTTTGTCTCTCCATCGGACAATATGCCGGAGGGGGGGGGGGAGCGGGGGAAACAAACTCTATATCTTCGTCCAGAATCGTTTGGAGACTGCGATTCACCACACATTCAAGCTTCATCTTCTTGCACCGTACACACGTCTGCTCACCATCCTCAAAGTCGCATCGAATCTTCTGCTTCTTGCACGCGGCACATGCCCGGACCTTGCGAGAGATGGTCGGAATTCTCGTTATTCGCCCGGAGGCATCCGTGAACAACGATGCAATGGGGTTGTGGGCGCCGGGAGCTGGCGGAGGCGCAAGTGGTGGCAGAGGTCCCGGCGAAGTCGACCTCCGCTTCCTTGGGTAGGTTGGGGAGGCGTCCCCAGCGGGTGGAGAACTGTGGGTCGAAGAGGCGGTCGAACCAGTGGATTCCTCGTACGAGCGCTTCATGACATGCTGTGGTATGGGCAGAGCTGGGGCGGTCCTTCTCTCTGGAGTCGGTATTTGGCTGGTTTCTTCCTTTTGGTTCATCTGATAACTCTTCCAGACGATATTCTTTCTCCCCACGGAGACTGGTGGACAATGGGATGTTAAAAACTATCGAAGACGGGCTCTGCATGTGGTCCGTTGAGCACTTGCACTACCTTGCCACGACCGACTAGTTGAGAGGCATATGTATATTGCCCCCCTGTCGTGCAGGCGTACAGGGACGATGGATATGCAAGTCAGCAACTAGTATTCTTTCGGAGCTAAAATTTGTGTGACGACGTTGGCCTTTTTTTTTCTTCTCTACGGAAGCTGATCATCCCATACCTGACCTTAGGTATCTGTTTTGGGACGAAGTTGTGATGGGGCGAGCCTGTTCGCCGTAACGGGGCGTCTGGAGATCCTTGGCTGCTGGACAGGCGTGGGGCAATGGGGGGGGATGAGCAGCGGAAAAACTGTGCCCGCACCGGCACTGGCCAGCAGCCCATCGGGATGTTCACGACTGTCACTCGCCAGTTCTGAGCAGCGAGCACCGCGTCCACTGCACCAGACGAGCGAGTCTCAAGGCATACCGTCGCGATGATTGTGGCTCGCCAATCGGGTAAAGGAGACCACGTTCTCGCCACGTTTGGACTCTCTCTGCAAGTCAGACGGATATAACGACCGGCACCTATAGTACCTCTGGCTACATGACCACATACTTCGTTCTTCTCTTGGGGGGGGGGGGGGGGGGGCACCAAGGAGGGTATGGG
>Ga0307508_10001699_pt1 | contig 24419 bp, 21 predicted proteins | sample 9_EM_MG_FD_203089 | JGI IMG/M metagenome (GOLD analysis project Ga0307508, IMG submission 203089) | Populus trichocarpa ectomycorrhiza microbial communities from riparian zone in the Pacific Northwest, United States - 9_EM | ecosystem: Host-associated > Plants > Roots > Unclassified | place... | reverse complement strand
AAGCAAAGCCTCGGACTTTGATGTCAAAACAAATGACAGGGCCCAATGATTCCCCAGTTTTAACTTTTCGCAAAAAGACAAGACCTCCACACACCGAGCGAAACGCACATAGCTCGACGCACGTGATTTCCCCCCTTGAAAAAAGGCAATGCAGAAAAAGGTGCGAGAGCCTGGCACCTGCAGCTACGAAAATGACCTTAATTACTTCCATCCACCATATCCATCCACTCGTACAGCAACGGCCCGGTGGCGAAGACTGGGACGCGACAGACCCTCTTTTCAGATCGTTCCCTTCAAGGGTATCAATACTCGCGCCGCGTGACGTCGGCCTCAGTTGGTACACAGGACAATATAACCAGGTCTTATCTGATCAATCGTGCATTGTGGTCGGATCTCATACTAGACAGTTCTAGCCTTGGTTGGCCCTGTTTTCGTTCCCCCGAGATGAGGAAGTGGCGGTGTAGGCTCAGGTTCCTGTCTGCACCATTCCAACGACCGGAAAGATCAAAGTCCCGTCACGCTGGCTGAGGCGCCACTGGGCACAACGTCCAAAGTCACGCTCATACATCACACTACCGGCTAGCACCGTATGCACGATCGCCTTTGCCGGTGTCAGAGGCGACCGGTGGGCCCCGCACGTTTCTCCGTTCTCGCCTGCATTTCAAAGCGGGACGAAACTGAAAACGAGATATGGACGCTATCCTACATGACAAGACGAATCGACGGGCACATCCATCACGCGTCAGGCGTCCCCAATCTCACTTTCGGTGTGGGCACGTGGTCAAGGAGAGACACATTGAGCACTGACGCCGTACGCCACTTGCAAATACGATTGTGATTGTGATTTGGCAAAGTCGATCGCCTTTGCCAGTGTCAGAGGTGACCGGTAACCGCGCACGCGCACGTCTCTCGTTACTAAGCACCACGACCAAGAGGGAGAACGAGAACAAGATTCTGATACGGTAATAATACTATCCGGCACGACATGGCGAAGGTGCGAATCGACGCCACATCAAGCCTCCCCAACCTCGAGAACCCGATTGTTCTCCCGTCGGCTGTCCTGTGGTCCAAACGAAACGAAACGATCGACCCAAACCCATCCGAATCCAACTCGACGTCCGTACGAAACTGAGTGCCATTGTTTCTCGGGCGCGAACCCGAGCACGACGGCGTATTCCTAGATAGCTACCGACTTGTGCAGTTGGAAAACCGCCCGCTAGCTATGCCTGTCAGAGGCGACAGGGCGACGAACGATCCGGAGAGCTCCTGTCCACCGATCCCCCAAGCGACGAAGGATGGGAGGGTTGTGGGCCGTCACATCGACCCAAAAGTTGTGCAAGGCACTCTGAAGACCGTGATGAGCATCTCTAGCAAGAGGACGACGGTGCTGCACCAAGATATCCATCAGTTCTGTGATGACTCGCATTGAAGGAACGCTACAGGTCTACTATGGATTGGGTTCCGTGAAGAAAATATAGAGCATCGTTTAGGAATTGACGGTGATCAGTACCTGCGCGGACATCAATCCCACGGAACGGTCAAGTGTTATCATAAACCCATCGAGGTGCGACTCGGGGATAAGACGATGCAACAAAGATGACAGTTTGGTTATCTTTGCATTTGGCATTTCCGTCGTGCTTCTGGCTGCAATAGAGGGCCGCAGTAGTGAATTACTGCCGGGTAACATTAATACGGTCATGAACGGGACGTGCCACGATGGCTTGGAGGATCGCATTTGAAAAGTTGGGATCCAAAATTGTGGTACCACTGCGGAGGAGTTGAGCGCAAGTCCGAGCGGCAGCGAGAAGCTAGAAGGGTACAATTCGGGTATGGAGACAATGAACCTATCTATACAGAGTACCAGGCGTCAAATACGAGGGTAATTACGATTGCCTGCTCATGAGTACGTTCAGAACTCTGACGACCTGTCCTGCGGTCTCCCTGACGGTCCCCACGTCACTCGCGGGAACGCGATGCATGAAGCGGCCCTCAAATTTGTCTGGGTGAAACCGCAACAAGGTCTCCTTGAGTTTGTCTCGGTTCCGCCTCGAAACGTCGTCATTTTTGGCAGGGGTGGCCATGCCGCCGACGTGAGGTAAAAGAAAGGAGGTGACAGCTTCTGGAGTAATATCTTCCACGGAGTCTGGTGCTGAAAAGAGGGGCCAGGGGATATCCGCAAACGTCAACGGTCCATGATCCCGCGTGCGAGGGTCCAAGAGCGCCTTCCATCGCTCGTCGTATCGCAGGCGGTATTCTTCCTCGCGCTGTCTTTGTCTCTCGCTTGCCCGCCTTTGCTCGCGTTCGCGAGCAAGCCTCTGCAGACGAGACGTTTCTGCTCTGATCTCCTTTTCGCGCGCTTTCCGAGCGACCCTTTCGGCGTTCCGCTTTGCTTGTTCTTCGAATTCTCGCGCGTGCTTTTTCCTGAGCGAGTTCAGTCGACGACCATCGCGAGGGGGGACCACTCACTTCCACATGCCTTCCCTGACCCACTCGGCGTACTCATCGTCGTCCATGTACTGTGGATCCGCTGCGTCGTGCGCATCGCGGGTCCATCTGTCGGGGATGTGGGCATAGTCGTTGAACCGCGCGTCGATCCCGTCCAAGCGCTCGTCCTCCTCGAGCGCGCCCCACATCTTTTCCCTAAACTCCAGCTCGTCATAGTCTGGCCTGTGGGGATCGCGCCTCTTCTTTGCGGCCCTGCGTTCCTCGGCTGGTGTGCGTTTGAGACGCAGCTTGGGCATGAGGAGATTAGTCAGCGCGTTGGCTTGTTCTGAACATGCATCCCCTCTACGACGGTGAGTGTCTTTTTTCTCCCCGCCAGCCAAGCCAACCCTGCCCAGCTGTCCGCCGTGTCTTTTTCGTGACACCGCTGCTCGTCTCCCCGCTGCAGTTCGTCGTCGATGCCCCCTTCGGCCGCTTTGCCCCCTCCGCCGCCAGCATCTTCCTCCTCGATGGCATCCACTCCTGGATCCTCATGGAAATCGCCGCCCCCATCGCCTTTCTCCACGCGCTCGCCAACACACCCCTCGCATCCGACCCCGCAGACGTGGCCCCACTCACCCCCGCCGCCCTCGCCTGCGCCGCCCTCTTTCTCGCCCACTACGCCAACCGTGCCCTCCTCTCCCCCCTCCGCACACCGTCCCGCTCCAACGCCCACGTGAGCGTCACCCTCGCTGGCATCCTCTTCAATATCGTCAACGGTACCCTCCTCGGAACATACCTCCGCTCCCCCACCGCATCCGTGTTCCTTGACGGCGCCCTCGCCCGCCCCGCCTTCTGGGTCGGCACCGTGCTCTGGGCCGCAGGCTTCGTCGGAAACGTCCTCCACGACGAAGTCCTCCTCAACATCCGGCGCAACGCCAAGGCCAAGGGTAAAGCCAAGGCCAAATCTCCCTCCCCCTCTGACAGTCCGCGCAAGAAACCCCAGCGCGAGCACTATGGTATCCCCCACGGCTATCTCTACGCGTACGTCTCGTACCCCAACTATCTGTGCGAGTGGGTCGAGTGGTTCGGGTTCGCGCTCGCTGCCGCGCCGCTCCCCGCCATGACGTCGTTTGGCACGCTCCTGGCCTCGGTCCACCCCCCGTGGATCTTCTTCGTCTCAGAGATTTGCCTCATGATTGGGAGAGCTTATAATGGCCACCGGTGGTACCTCAGGAACTTTCCCGACTACCCCAAGGACAGAAAGGTCGTCATCCCCTACCTCTTTTAGAATCCATTTTGTGGGGTTTACGATAGCATATTGCGGGGAGTCGGCTAGCCAGGACCATGCCACCGAATAATCTATTGACAATAATTATTGTAACGCGGTCAAGTATAAAGCCGGACCGCTTTCTTCTCGCTTCTACCAATGGTCATATTAGGACCCGCAAGAGCGGTGAAACACGGCAATGAGTGTCTGGCGTACTCGAGTTTGGTCTGATCCATTATTTCGCAGCTTTTCATGGAGAACGAAAGTATCGATGTGCTCGGACAGAAAAACTAGAAGGATTGCGGATGTCTGAAGGCAACGAAGGAACGCATCGCAGAGTTGACAGGGGTAATGGGGATTCAAGGTTGCACATCAATCTCTTGGGTTGCGGGATCACTCAGTGTGTTCCAGGGAGACTACCTAGCTGGATCCAGCAGATGGAATACTTAAGAGGAGCTCACCGTCATACTTGGTACTCGGGTGCATGCCAGTGCAGTTCACCGCACGAGTCTTCGTGCGGTGAACGTCCAGTCCCACCAGCTTGCTGACAGTCTCGTCAGATCTCGCCGCAATGCAGAGTGCATCACTTGCGCAAGGCGCACAACTTCTTCCTCAGACAGATTTCCATAATGTAGGGCATAGCGCAAACCTGTTTACTACATTCCTTCCTCCGCGAGGCCTTGGGCGAAGTTATCTGGATGATCTGGACACTCTGACGCCCTTTGAAGAGACCGGCGGGACTTTCAACATCTTTGTTGGAGTAACATGAAACCCATACGGAAGGACCCTCTTTTGCGATGTCGAATCATTGAGGCTGATTGGGCGCGTGGAAACCAACGGTGTCTTTGAAGAACGCGTAATGAGTCGTTATCCAAAGACTGCACCGCAACTGGCTTTCTCTGGCCGAAACGTAGAACGAGTAAATACACGAGGAAAAGCGTTCTCCCTGACAGCATGAGACAAGTGTCTAACGTTCAGGTTGCTCCGAATGTCGTTCGAGACTCACCGATACTGGGTTGTCCTGTAAAGTAAGCCCTGCTTTATACCCACTTGTCTCCAATGCCTTCAATGCCATGCGAAATTCGTTCCTCCGAAATAACCTGTCATGAATCAGTATCTCTGCAAAAAAGGACTGAAGGGCAGGGAAGTAGGCGTCAGGGTCAATGAACTCGAAACCTTCGAGATGTTGTTTGAGGACAGCTTAGGAATTACCCCAAACCATACGAGCAAGGTCCCTCAGACGTCAAGATCAGGATCCCGAAATGTTGTCGATATCATTGTTCTAGAGTGAGTGGTCAACCGAGCCGCATTCATCTTGGGTGGTGTACGACACTCCCACGCCACGCAAAGCTGGATGTTGCTCAATCGATATTGATCATCTCGGACTTCATCTCACCGTAGTGGAGCAAGTAAGTCGCGCCGAATAGCGGTGAATCAGACGATGGTATGTCAAGAGCTTAAATCTCTGTTCCATACCTATAGATTTCAAACGTGTTACAGGGGAAAGCCAAAAAGACACGCAAATTTGCAGCGGTCAAGCGACTACTGAGTCCTAATGACGCCCGCTTGTACGACAGTTACTCTCCTGCTTCAACAGGCGGTGTATATGAACTATATCTTGACAGGAAGGAGAACCAATTAAAACAAAAGAAAAAGGAGGAAGAGGAAAAAGCAAAATCAGTTCGTCGTGTGTATGTGATCGTAACCTTGTACGCTCCAGTGTTTCACTCTGCCACCTCAGCCCGCAAATCGCGTCTTCTCTCTTTCTCGCACACAATACGGAACTGGTTCCGCCATACCGTGTGCTTATTGACACCAACTTCATCAATTTTAGCCTTCAAAACAAGCTGGAACTTATCAGTGGCATGATGGACTGCCTGTATGCCAAATGTGCGTTCTTCTTTGTTTCACTAACATTATCTGATTGCTTATGATAAGGTATACCATGCGTGACCGACTGTGTAATGGCCGAGCTTGAGAAACTGGGCCATCGTTACCGCGTGGCTCTCCGGTGAGTTGCAGTTTTCTTTCCGGTCCCTGGAGAGCTAAAAGGTCCCTAAGAGTAGCTCGTGACCCCCGATTCGAGCGCCTCCACTGCAGTCATACCGGAACTTATGCCGACGATTGTCTAGTGCAGCGTGTGACAGCACACAAGTGCTATGTCGTCGCAACGTGCGATCGTGAGCTCCGGAAACGAATACGGAAAATTCCAGGAGTTCCGCTGATGTACATTGTTGCGAGGCGATACGCTATCGAGCGCTTGCCTGACCAAGGAGCGCCAATCTAATTCAAAGATGAAAATTATGGCCTGATTAGCGCGCCTTGCAATGCGCTCATGAGATGTTTCACGTTCTGAACCAAGCAAGTCCTTCGATACATGCCCGAGGATCTGGGGGAGTGTCGCGAGTGGCGATGCACTTTGCCTCCTGACATTGGGTGCAACGCGTACCAAATAATCTTGTCACCTTCGAGTTAGTGAAACCTCGTTGTAGACTCATATCGGTCACCGGGCCTGGTCTGATTATCGAACAATCCAGCCGACAAGGTCGATGGAAATTGAGCGGAAGAATGATCGATAGAGCGGGTGTAGGTGACCGGTTTCCTCAGTCCTGTACGCTTACGTTCAGAAAACTTCTCAACTCGAAGTAGAACCTCTTAGTTGGCTAGGTGACGAAATACCTCAAGTGTCCTGGTGCGGACTACAGCATGGGCGGGGTTTGTGTGTTGCTCGCTTCAACCTCTTCGCCTCACTCCTCAGTATGCATGGCACCCTGCTGGGAGAGGGATTCAGGTCTTTTCACTTTGTCGCACTCAGCGTCTTCGCTCTTCTGTCATGGATAACACTACCAAGCCAGCTCTCGAGACTTGGCTAGAGGGACTTGACCCAACTCTCTATCGAACAAATAGTAGCACATTGACCAATTCCGTAGACCCAGTCAAGACCATCGACACACGAAACCCGCACTCTCACTTGTCGAGGCTCCTGATCCCGCGTCCTGGTGCGTTGTCCATTTTTGATCGTCGGTCTATGTCGTTTGATGCCCGAGCTGGTAGTTGGGAGCAAAAATAGTACTATCGTTCGCCAGCACACCACCACTGCACTGAGATCTTTGAATTGGCATGTGGAAGAAGATAGCTTCACAGAGGATACGCCATACGGTCAACGTGCCTTCGCCAACATCATTGCTACAAAGGATCCAACAGCCTTGCGAAGGGTCATTGTTTCTGCTCACTATGATAGTAAATTCTCCCCTACATATCCGAAAAACCAGGTGCGCTCTGCGAGCTTGGGCATTCTTTATGTTGTTAATTGCGTGTAGTTTGTGGGTGCCACAGATTCGGCGGCTCCGTGCGCGATGATGCTTGACCTCGCTGAGGTTCTGAATCCGTTACTGGACGATCGGGAGCGGCGACTCCTAGACAGACAAGAGGAGAATGAAGACCTTGCCGATACTACGCTGCAGCTGGTATTCTTTGACGGTGAAGAATCATTTGAAGGACGGACAGCTTCAGATTTTCTTTATGGTTCAAGGTGAATTAGCTTTGTAACACCTGCAACGCCTTGCATTGCTAATGACTGTAGGCATTTGGCCGAGAAATGGGCAACGACTCATGTAGCTCCTCACACGAAACGGCGACCAATCGATCATGCAATGACGGAGCTGGATGGAATTGAACATTTGATCCTCTTGGACCTCCTAGGAGCACCCAATCCATTGATCCGTTCGTATTTTAGCGACACTGCATGGTTATTCGATTCGCTGGCTTCCGCGGAACGACGGCTGTACGAGTTTGGAGTACTCGTGGGTTCGGAAGACGCCTCAGCTTTCCAAAGCTTTTTCCTACCTCGTCGTTATGGCGAGTCCACCAATGGATCCGTAGGCGACGATCACATACCGTTCCTCCAGAAAGGGGTGAACATCCTTCATGTTATTCCGCTCCCCTTCCCTGGCGTTTGGCATACCTTGCGGGTAAGTCACGAGTTACACGCACATCATGAAAGGCTGTAGCTTAATTTTGCAGGACGACGCAACCGCTCTCGATATATCGACCATGAGACGTTGGAACCTTGTCCTGAGGGTATTTCTGTCAGAGTATTTGGGCTTGCAGCCGAATCTGGGCCCGCTACTGTAGGTAGTCCGCTGGGGGGCGAGACAGGAACACGAGAATAACGAGTTGGAAGGGGATGGCGATAAGATTGAGTAAGAGAAAAAAGTCGTTCGTCGTGTGTTTTCCTATACAGAACAATTGACAAGGATGTGGAATACGTGGCACAGAGGGAACCGGTTACAGAGTAAGGATATGGACCACTGCGTGCATGAAGCTAGGCCTGTTGGTAGTGTGGCAACATGAGAAGGCTACTGAGATGTTATTGACCATGACGGGCTTCACTATGATCATCGGGAAAGGGGAACAAGAAGTACGTGACTATTTTCAGACGCCCTGACATTTTAAGCCAACACCCAATCATGTCAACGAGTAATCGTGAAGCAAGCGGATTGGAAGGGGCGAGGAGCAATTGATCCAATCATCGTCGCGGTGACAGGACCAGAGGACAGAAGCCACTTACAGACAACACTTCTCAATGCACTGGCCCTTGAAACCGCCGTCCAAGACCGAGGAGCGCGACACTCCGTAAACGAGCTTCGTCAGAAGTCGACGGCCATAAAAGGCTTCATTGACCTGTTCCTACCAAGGCGGTTATCCGAGCGTCAAAACCTTCACTGCGAATGGGCATTTCTGGGGTGTAGAACGGGTTCTTCATGACTGCGTCCGCATAAGCCTCGTAAACTTTTTGCAAGACAGACTCGGCGGCGGTCTCCGATCGAGAAGTCAGCAGCACGAACTTGGTACCTGGGCTGACATTCGATCCTGCTCTCCTACCGACGACTGATGAACAGGACATACGCACCTGTCATTGTCAGGAGTATTGTCATTTTGAAGGATTCCCCTTCGATGACTTGTGCCCCAGAACTGAACGCGATGGGCGAAAGCCTGCTGGTGATAGCGTGAATACCGTGTAGCGTTCCGGCGAGTACGAGGTATTCATTGGAAGTCAGTTGCGCAAGGCCATCTTCTGAATCTTCTGAGTCACCCAATCCGAATACTAACGAGATGAACACGAACCTGCAAAGTTGCGCTGATAGACAAGGCCACCAGCCTTGTTGATCACCTACGATATCGAGTCAGAACGCGTATTGTTCCCCTACTGTAGCCTTACCCAAAGCCCGAAGATAACCATGTGAATTGATCAGGTGGGTCGACTTTTCAGAAGAAGAGGGCGTCGATGACGCGATAGTAACGTCTTGCAGGTGCCCGACGCGCCGGGGTTTACGCGGAACCGAATTAACCGATCGCTCGCTTCAACCACTTCGCCTCACACCTCAGTAGTATGCTCACCCTGCTGGGAGAGGGATTTAGGCCCTTTCACTTTGTAGCACTCAGCTTCTTCGCTCTTCTGTCATGGATAACACCGCCAAGCCAGTTCTCAAGACTTGGCCAAAGGGACTTGACCCAACTCTCTACCGAACAACTAGTCACGCTGGCCACTTCTGTAGACCCAGTCAAGAACGTTGACGCACGAAACCCGCACTCTCACTTGTCGAGGCTCCTGATCCCGCGTCCTGGTGCGTTATCCATTTTTGATCGCCGGTCTATATCTTTTGATTTCCCGAGTTGGTAGTTGGAAGCAAAAATAGCGCTATTGTTCGCCAACACATCACCACTGTGCTGAGATCTTTGAACTGGCATGTGGAAGAAGATAGCTTCACAGAGGACACGCCCTATGGCCAGCGCTCCTTCGCCAACATCATTGCTACAAAGGACCCGACAGCCTTGCGAAGAGTCATTGTTTCTGCTCACTATGATAGTAAATTCTTCCCTACGTATCCGGAAAACCAGGTGCGTTCTGCAGAGCTGGGTATTCTCTATGTTGTTGACAGTTTTTAGTTTGTGGCTGCCACAGATTCGGCGGCGTCGTGCGCGATGATGCTTGACCTCGCCGAGGCCCTGAATCCGCTACTGGACAACCGGGAGCAGCGGCTCCTAGATGGACAAGAGGAGGATGAAGACCTTGCCGATACTACGCTGCAGCTGGTATTCTTTGACGGCGAAGAATCGCTCAAAGAGTGGACAGCTGCAGATTCACTTTATGGTTCAAGGTGAATTAGCTTTGTAACACCTGCAGCGTCTTGCATCGCTAATGACTGTAGGCATTTGGCGGAGAAATGGGCAATGACTCATGTAGTTCCTCGCACGAAACGGCGACCAATCGATTATTCAATGACGGAGCTGGATGGAATTGAACATCTTATTCTGTTAGACCTCCTGGGAGCACCCAATCCATCAATTCGTTCGTATTTCACCGATACTGCATGGTTATTCGATTCACTGGCTTCCGCGGAACAACGGTTGCACAAGTCCGGAGTACTCGTGGGTTCGGAAGGTGGCGCAGGTTTCCAAAGCTTCTTCCTTCCTCGTCGCCATGGCGAGTCCAGAAATGGGTCCATAGTCGACGATTACGTACCGTTCCTCCGAAGAGGTGTGAACGTCCTTCATCTAATTCCGCTTCCATACCCCGGGGTTTGGCATACCCTGCAGGTAAGTTATGACTTGCACTCAAACCACGAAATGCTGTAGCTCTATTTTGCAGGATGATGTGACCGCTCTCGATATATTGACCATGAGACGTTGGAACCTTGTCCTGAGGGTATTTCTGTCAGAGTATTTGGGCTTGCGGCCGAATCTGGACCCGCTGCTGTAGGTGGAAGGGAACGGTAATAAGGCAAGCTAGGAATGGGGTAGAGTTGGACTCTGAATCGTCGTTGGTCGTCGTCCGTTGTTGTTGCGAAATAATGGACACGAATGTGAAATAAATTAAATGTGTCCATACTAAACTTGGAGATGATAATTGTCTCTCGATGTGGGTGACAAAGTTATGTACAGAACGCGCCCAAATGGATCGTGTGTGTTCTAAATATGAAGTTCGTTGTACGTGCACATCGAGAGACAATTATCTCGAGAGTCTCGTCACGTGGGTCGAGTTTGGCATGCTGCCACTTTTGTTTGACTTCATTCAGAGCATTTACCCTTGTTTGTGCGCAGTTTAAAAAGAATAGTCCGCCCATTCGAAGTGGACATTTGTTCGTCGTTCATATTTTCCGTCTAGTTTACAACCGTACGCTTCAGTGAAGCAGTTAGCCGAGAAGACTGCAGAGACTCCGGCAACACCTTGGTAACAGCGAGACTACAGTAAGCCTATCCGCATTTGTAATCTATGTGTTTTCAGGTCAACGAATCTATTTGAATACATGAAATAATATGAAAATATGATATTTACATTGGGTATAGTAGGTGTAATGATCTCACGAGATAAGATTGTTGATTCAAGCACTCAGCATTTGTTGAAAGTGCTGCATCAAAGCACTTGGGCAACCATTGATTGATCCTGATACACATGATTTGTCAGCAAAATATGTTTATTCGCAATTAAATATCAGAGTCCCCAAGAAATACTCTGTGTTGCTAGCACTAAAACTGGTGTATGTATTGTATTTGGACTAAACAGCAAAGGAACATAACTGTCCTCAGTGTCACAGACCTGTCATGACAAATAGCAACAACTGTCCAACCCACTGAAGCGGTCCCTGAAGCTGAAGGCCTGAAGCTTGGAGAGTCCACGCACCTTCGAGTAAAATGCTCTCATTACATGAATGGATATGACCATGACGTCAAGAAGACCTTGGTTGAAACACCGCCCATCTCCGCTTGAATAGCAGTCTCGGATTCGGTTCCACAGCTACACCGCCAGTCAACAACAGAAAAAAACACAACGCTACGTTTCCCTTACGATGATGTCCTCTGACGAACCGGCGTCGACGCCGTTGCACACGGTCCAGACGTCCATCTCCAAAGCACAGCGCCAATACCAACAGACCCTCGACCGCTGGACGCCCCATGTTCTCCAGCGGTGGCTGGCGACCTTCGGTCTTCTCGCCTTGTTCATGCTACGAATCGTCTTGTCCCAGGGGGTAAGCGCCCGTCTGTTCCCGTGTTTTATTCTGAAAACTCACTCGCTGTCCAGTGGTACATTGGTTCGTGACACGTTCCTACTGCGCAAGGGACCCTAGCTGACATACCGCCTGGCCGCTGAATATAGTATGCTGTAAGTCCTCTCGTAGTTGTCTCTTTTCAGCCTAGTGACCATCTCACAGACGGCCTTGCCATTTACCTCCTGAACCTGTTGCTGGCGTTCCTACAACCCAAATTCGACCCTTCGCTTCAGGATGATCTCCTTGCTGACGAAATCGAAGAGGGCGCCACTGACAGTGGTCCCACACTCCCCTCGCAACGGGATGATGAATTCAGGCCTTTTGTGAGGCGGTTGCCTGAATGGCAGTTTTGGTAAGCTATACGCTTCCTATGCAGCATCTCCGTGGTCTCAAGGTTGCTTCTAGGCTCAGCGGGACGCGCGCGATCATCATCTCGCTCTGTTGCACCACCTCGGAAATGTTTGACGTCCCTGTCTACTGGCCGATTTTGGTGGTGTATTTCTTTGTTCTCTTCTTGCTGACGATGCGGCGCCAAATACAGTATGTTCGCTTACTCGCCACCCACATTTTCGCTCACGTTGGATTTCTCAGACATATGATCAAGTATAAATACATACCCTTTGACATCGGTCGCAAGGCACGCTACGGGGGGAGCAAGTAGGTCTGCCTACGTCATGGACTCTGAAGAAACATTTTTCACATCCGTCTACGAACATGATGCTCTAGTTGTGGTGGGGGTAGATGAGACTGTGAGGTACTGGTACGGATTTACAGCAATTATAATGTGCCTCTGATAGATATCTTGTGGTTGGAACGACCTCACGAATACTGATCTATCACGTGACTCGTACGCAGAATTATGCCTCGATCAAAGCTTGCAACCGTGCCACAACTATCGTTGGTGATGGCGATGACTAGTCTGTACCCCCCTGCGGTGCACGCGATGATGAACCACGTCTGGAACTGCTTGAAAGCCCACCGAGCGCGGTTCTCCCCTCGGTCCAACTGCCCCCCACTCTTTGTAGGCGTGCAGGGACCACAAGGGAGCGGCAAAACCTTTCTCACGTCCCGTCTTCGTTCGCTGCTCGCAGATCCGCCCCATTCGCTGTCGGTTACTGTGTTCTCGATCGACGACCTTTATCTACCGCATACAGGACTGACCGCGCTCGCCGAGGCACACCCCAGAAACAGACTGCTACACGGGCGCGGACAGCCTGGAACGCATGACGTTGCGCTCGGGCGTTCGATCCTGATGGGACTCAAAGCAATTAACGACGGCGCAGGAACAGGCACAGGTGGGCCTGGAGAGGTGTCGTTACCCATGTTTGACAAGAGTTTATTTGACGGTGCGGGCGATCGAGTGCCTGAGGCGAGTGTGGTACGTGGCCCAATCGACGTGGTCGTGCTCGAGGGGTGGTGTGTCGGGTTTTACCCCGTGCAGCGGGCAGAGATCGAGGTACGGTGGAAACGGAGGGTGCCCGGGCTAGACGGGTTTGATATGCGGCAGTTTGTGAGCCTCGAGGACGTGCTCCAGGTCAACGACATGTTGGGTGCGTACGTGGGGTGGTGGGATGCGTTGGATGCGTTTATACAGGTGTGTCTGGTGTCCTGGGGTGTAGTGCCTGCGTCGATGATAGAGGGCGCCTGCAGATTACAGGACCGCCCGAGTCGTCGTTGGCGATCGTCTATCGGTGGCGGTTACAACAAGAACAGGATATGAAGGCCAAGAATGGGGGACGTGGGATGACGGACGCGCAAGTCAGGACGTAGGTGTCTCTTTTTGCTTAGGTGCGCGCTCATTGGCGAGGACAGGTTCGTGGATCGGTACATTCCTGGGTACGTCTTCTTCGGGGATGGGGTCCGAGAGGGGAGGGTGGATGAACGAGGGCAAACGATGCCACCGTGGCATGGGCACGGGTTGGCACTCGAGTTGGACGTAGAACGGCGGCTTGTGAGCACGAGTCTGTTCTGAAGTCACATCACGACCGCGGTTAGATAGGAGAAGAAGTTGGCTATGGAGCGTTATCGATATCAACGTGGTTGGTGCCGTCTATGAACGGGCTTCTTTTCGGGCGAGCTATCATCCCAATCTCCACCCACTCATGGATCAGCTGAGTTGAGAAGTAGGACAGCCTCCACGGTGCAGACGCTGGTCATTGTCTGGTATAATGACGTTTTTTATTTCGCCCACATCGCACTTTCGCCACTCGTTGGTGAACACGCTGATCAGGGGCTTTTTGAATTACTGGTGATGTGATACATGGACGCTCGTCGACGGGGATCAATAACGCGTAAGTTTGCTCGGACTCTACGCGCTATCATCTTGCTGTGGACGCGACTCGGAGTAGATCAGATCATCAAGCAAGTTTACGGTCATCTGACCTTTTCCCTCCGTGCATACCCGTCCACAGATCCTACTCCGCTCGAGCTGCACATGTCCGCCTACGGTGCCCTTTCCCGTTCCGCGCGCGCCTCGCCTCTCAGACTCCCCACCACAGAGTGGCTGCACCCACGCGACCCCCAAACGACGATCACCCTCTTCCACTTCAGCCCGTCCGCGATCGGTGACGCCCTCAGCCCAAGCCTATTCAATCACCTCCATGCCGTGTTCGCAGACGAGGTTGACAAGGGGCTGACGTACCCCCAGGAGGAAATACGAGATCCAGATGCGTTCAGAGCGTATTTCTTTGCTGCGGACGTGGTGATCGCCATCGTGGGCCTTTGTCCGCAGGAAGAATGTGCGAGCCTGAGCGCGCCTGGCTCGGAGCAAGACGACGAGGTGCCGAGGGAAGTCGAAGTTGATCTCGAGGGTGCGAGCGCGGGTCGGTCTTGGGACGAGTGCATGGTCGGATTTTACTATGTACGTTGGCTCATACGAGTATACGCGTTTGTGCCTCCCCGTCTCTGCGCAAGTCGATCGAATCACTGAACCCTGTATATTTGTTGCGATGCCGACGGGGGGGACTGGGCGCGCAAACGAACCACCTTGCCTCGTTGACCATGGTCGCTGATGCTGATGCTGATCGCGATTACCCATTCTCTAGGTGAAGCCCAACTATCCAGGGCGTTCTTCGCATGTGGGTCACCTCCCACCTTATTTGAATGGCATCTCCAAAACGGCGCCATCCTATTACAAAAAGGGATCGTCCGCGGCGCCCACGACGGTCATGTTGCATCCCATCCACCCTCCTCCATTTTATCGTCATCGTGAACGAGGCGCAGTACTGATCAACCCACTCACTTTTCGATTCTAGATCTGCAACGCGGGCTTCGTCGTCCCGCCGTCCCATCGAGCGGGTGGTTACGGCCGCATCCTCGCGCGGTCGTATTTGTATTATGCACCGCGGTTGGGGTACGAGGCGAGCGTGTTCAACTTGGTGTATGTGAACAACGTGGCGAGCATCAAGTGCGTCTTTGGGCTCTCTCCTCACACACACCCTCACGCGTGGACTGACGTTGCTCTCAAAAGGCTCTGGGAGAGACTCGGTTTCGTCAAGGCGGGGTTGATCCCTAGAGCTGGAAGACTCAGACGGACAGACGGGCCAGGGGAAGAGTACGTCGATGCGTGGGTGTTTTACAAGCGCTTTGAGGATGGACGAGGACACGTTTCGGACGCGTAGCTGTATCGCTGATCACTGCGAACACGGATCATGTGGGTCCTGTGGGCGTAGGTGTAGATCCTGCATTGCGATGGCTGGCCCCGACCAGGGTCCATGTGGCACGTAACATATCACGAGGGCATGAATGCTCCACAGCAACTTTACATGGCCAAATATACGTGACATCTCGTGCTATCTAATCAATCAGTGGCACCTGAAGGCGTACGTTGATAATGTTGTCTTTTCCATCGATGACTGATCATCGACCGAATCGGATTCGGAGATGATACATACAGACCTTGGCAGCCTGAGCAGCTGCCAAAGTACAGTACTCGGTCCAAGGTGCACCAAGTTGGAAAGCAGCGCGCCCGAAATCAAACAGCCGCAGGCACGTTCTAAAAGAGCTCAAAGTTCAAACGGATCGACGGCCGGAACGGGGATAAGAACGACGAGCGAGGTACCGCGGAACGATACGTACGGCGCAAGTGATCTACTTTGCTTGGCCAGGCCAAAGTCTGGCTGGGCCCCTGCCATGATCCGACAGCCGCCCGCCCGTGCGATCCTGATGACGATGATGGGTTTGTGGTAGTGGCGGCGGCAGGCAACGATGGAAGGACGCCTCCACTGGAAAGTTGAATCCTGGACCCGACAAACGTGTTTGATCTTGGCACGGATCGTAGCGTGACCGTAGCACGACCAGAACGTTCGAGGGTCTGCGCCTAGGGCTATGTGCTATACATACGTGTTATATGTATAGCCCCGGGTCAGGCCATGCCCATCGATTCAGAGGGGGATCAGGACGGGCAGAGGAGTCCATGATCGTTCGTGGCGTGCGCACGGGCGTGGAAAAGGAATGGAGCACCTCGGGCAAGGAACGAGGACGGTATGCCCCGTGTGATGCAGCACTAGCCACATTATCATGATAGTCTTGGGGGGCGATTGGGTCATTAACACTGGAAGAGATGTACAGATATACTCGCGTGCGGACATCGATCACTACGCAGTGCCAGTTCTTAACTAGGGAAAGGGGGTGACAAAAGTAGGCTAGGGCTAGGGCTGGCCCCGCCTTTGGGATCGGTGCGAACTCCAGTTCGAGGCGTTCCGCATCCGCTGTGCATCATTCGTTCGTTGGGGGCGGCTCGACTGGAATGGAATGTGTCAAGGGCGTAAAGGTATAACGGGGTACTAGAACGTGAAGAAGTGGCAGTCCTGCGAAAATTTGAACGCTGGCGAACTGCCTAGGCTCCTGCGGTCAATCGAGGGTTCAAGATTGAAAATAAAATTGGGAATCCATACCCGTCGACCTTGCCTCCACCCCCTCTCATACCCGGCCCGGTAGCTCGATCCTGTGGTGAGTTACGGCGAGGGGTTCTTTCGTGGGACTCGCTGTGAAAAGCGGGTCCCCAGTGGAGTTTGACCCGTATGCGCGCCATCAATGAGTGGGTGCGCTATATATCCTGTTATATACCCCTTTCATATGGCGACAAAAGACAGATGATGATTGTCGTCGTCGGTCGTCGTGAGGCAAGAGTTGAACATACCCGAGTGTCGTACAAGGCGAACAAGGTTCATATGCTAGACCAACATCGATGAGCTCGTACGACCAAACAATCACCCGAATTCGATCAAGCCAACGACAACCATACTATGATTGCACACGAAGGAGGAGATGGGGATCACAAAGACTGTGGCACAGCAGTTCCAGATCAAACACAGACGAGGGCAATTGAGAGGATGGGGCACTTCAAAAGTTGGTTGAATACCAGAGTCCCCCTTTTTCGTACAAACCGCGAAATGCTGAGCGATATGCAGGGTGCTGTAAATTTGTCGAATGCAAAAGGATCATCCGCTTCGCACAAACCGCCAGATGTGCCGGTTTGCTGAACGATATGCAGGGTACTGTGGGTAACCCGAGGAGAAGTTTGCTCACATGTCTCTTGAATGCTGTGATGGAAGCAAATAACTGTACTCACTCCTTACGAACCACGGACCACGACCCGTATTCCAGCATGCGCGCCCATCTGAACGTTTCGACGTTGGCCCTTCGTAACCTCCGTTGCGTATGCCACGGCCTCGTGTTCGTGGAAGTGCATTAACTCTTCAAAAGTACAAGGCCCGTACCTGCTCACGGAATGGAGGCAGGCCAAGATAACGGGGGAGTGCTTAGGTACATTGCACACACTTTTGTACCGTGGGACATTACCCTAATCGAGGGCCATGAGGTGATCGCGTGTTCTCCCCTCGCCGATTCGTTGGACAAAAGGCGGTGTTGATCGTGGCATTTTGGCATGACATCAGGGGTGGGCGGATTTAACCTTTAACAATTGGCGGGATGACGCCTTTGCTGTAGTGCTTGATACCAGCGCTGCGACCGAGCGCCGAACTCCAAGACGACTGCACAGAAAGCCATATACTGGCCATCCTGTGGGTTGCGTGGTGATCGTGCCTTCCCTGGAAGAAAGCCACCAACAATGTCGCCTTGCACGGTGGCATTGTGCACTCGGGTGATCATGACACGCCCTTTCGTTTCATCTCACGCGTAATGTGTTTTGGCTTGCATCACATGGCGCTAGAAGAGTAGCTTTGCGGAGTAGGTGCGACTGGCCAGCGATTGCCACATCGTGCCTCCTCGGCCTGTGCTGAATTGAATTGCGGAGGCCTGGTCAGGTTTCAGCGAGGCCGTTGCGGTGTTGCTGGTGTCGTACGTGTGCAATGCACACACAATCCCTGCCAACTGTTTGGCAGCGAGTCCTTATCGACACTAGGGAGGCCGGAGATAACTCCATCAACAATCTATTTCTTTTTTTCTACATGAACACGCGCCAGTGTCCAAAATAGGATGCTGCGGTCCAAGGGTTGGTGATGGCATAAACGACCGTCCAAAAAGGGTAAGTTCCAACAGAAACTTCTGATCACAAGCCCAGCGCCCAATTTAGCACTCGTTTGAGCCCTCCAAACGCGGCTGCATGCCCCGCAGTGGTTTCAAGCGCGGAGGGTTGTTCCAGCGACGATGATATATCAGCCATACCACCGAGCCCTCTACGCATCGGTGCCGGGCTATGTCGGTGTTACCTCAAAGACGCCAAACGGAGTGCCGCCTGTAGCCGCATCAGTCCTTTGCCGTCCGTGCCACAGTTGATGCGACATGTTGACACTTGTGAGAGGGGGCGCATATCCCCTGGGGGCACGAACGAACAATGAGCAGTGCTTCACCGCATGCATGAGCGCACGATCCAGACACGGACTTGTTTCTTTGTTGTATTCAGCAAAAGTTGTTCTTTTATGATGTACATATGCCTACGAAAAAAAGTTTGTATGCAGCTATTGACACAACATGAGTATGCGCAGATGCCCAATGCGAGATGAAGCAAAGTAGTCCGTCACCACAGCCCCCTGTTGCCCACCTCAGGGCATAATCACGGTAGGGTATAGATAGGTCCTTAAATAGTGGGTGGGCGACCTGGAAGAGTGGCGAGTATACAATAAGTGACGTCTTCAAGACGACCGTTCTAGGCGAATAAGGGGAGCTAGTACAATAGGGCCGGATTACCACACCGAAGGAGAGGCGAACGCGAACATCTTGGTTTTTGAGTAAACGACGGGAATGGCCTCTGCTTTTACGAGACCTGGTGAGGACGACGCGGAAACGATCTTGGCGGTGAGGTCCTCGATGCCGGGTGGGGTGGGGGGAGATGCCGATGACGCTGGTGACGTCGACGGCGTATAGGATGGAGACGGGGTATCGGGGGTGGTGGGCGGGGTCATGTACGCCGCGGGGTGAGGGGGAGGGGGAAATGCAGGCTTGGGTGGCGACGGATGCCGCTGCCCGTACGAAGGTGAAGGAGTTGGAATCGAGGGGGCAGCGAAGGGGTTGGCGGTGGGTGGTGGCGTCGTCTTCTTCATCGATGGTAGAATATAGGTGGGGTAGGGACCGGGGCCGACGAAGTCCTTGCGAATCATCTCCTCGAAGTCGCGCAGGGTGACGGGGTCGACGTTTAGCTCCCACTCGAGGTACTGGCACATTTCTCTCTCCATCTGATTTATCTCCCGTAGCTGGAACATGCCCTGGGCAACGATGGACCAGGACTTGTTGGAGTAAGTGTCGTCGCAAATAACTTTGGACGCAAGCATGAATGCACTTATAAAAAGACGGTGACCCGAGGATCCCCGAGCGGTCGGGAAACGCGCCTTGAGTCGTTGCAAGAGGACGAGGGCGGCGAAGGTGACAGAGGGATGGAGTTTGGTCCTGTGCAATGCATACGCGATGAAATGGGGTAGCTTGACTGTCGAGTTCGACGAGGAAGGGGGGTACTCGGGGCAGGCAAAGAGGTGAGTGATAAAACGAGCGCATAACTTTGATGTTTGCTCGTGGCCGTAAAAGGGATCCTGCCTACTCGAAGTGGGCTGTGTCGAGGGAGGTTTGACGGACGGTGCCTGAGAGGGAAGTTGAAGAAAGTTTGCCGAGATGTGGGGGGAGCACTCACCGAAGGATGGGGGTACGGGACACGGGGATGGGAGGCGTTGTGGGTTGACCTGAACGGCGAGGGATGACTAGCAGGTAGTACTGGACCGAGCACGGTGGCCATTGACGGGGCAGAGGGAGCAGGGTGGCGCTAGAGACAAAGCGATAGAGGGCTAGCAGTTCGGAAGCACTGCAGGGAGAAGAGCAGCAAGTATATAAACCGTGAGTCCCTGAGAAGACTTCCCAATGGGGCAAGATTCCAAGATCACCACAGATTTTTAATAAATTGGCCGCGTATTAGGTAATGAGGAGTCGAACCGAGCTCAAGGCCATGCAGCCTGCCAATTGGGACCTTGCCGCCGTGCCGGCGCGGCAGGCATCAATTGTTTATTATTGGGTTATTGGCACCGCCAAAATAATCGGCTGCTCCGTGGAATGAAACAATGGAAACACCGTGGGAACGGCCCAAGTACGTCTCTGGTGCTGGCCAGCTGCGGCATGCACTCTCGAATTCGCTTGCTGCCTCGAGGACGGCGAGAAGGTATCCCTGACAAATATCGTTATCCACCAGGGGTGCTTGATCGGACGCACGGGGGTCTCTGCAGTCGGATCGAGTGCGATGAGCAACGTCTCCACACAGCTTGCGCAAAACGGGGCCCATCTGCTCAGCCCCACCCTTCTTGTATACGGCGCGCCGTAGGGAACAACGGCTGAAGAACAAGACCCAATTGGCAGATGTGATGACAACAGCTGGTAAACGGAGGCAGTTTCCCAAAATTCGGGATGCGATCCGCGTTTGGCGATGCAGTGGCTCACGAACCGGCTCAGCTCTTTCCTTCCTCGGCGTAAGGAGCACCCGTCCCGAGCAAGCTGTTCATGCTCCCTGGCAATATTCTAGCCCGCAATGGCCTTGGTTTTGCGACATGACCGGATCGACGCTCGGGCACATTCGCCTGACGTCTGGAATGCATCCCGTTCCGGAAGGCACTGCTCCTACCCCGAGCTTATGATATCCCGACAATGCGCGATATCGTGCGCCCCGATTTTACGCGAGCATGGGCCCTGTACCGGAACTCGTCCGACCCCACTGCCATTTCATTTCCATGTATCTCGTCTATGCCGAGGCCATTGCCCTCCCGTGGATTCATTTCCGTTTGCGTGCTCAACTGCGTTGATGTCGGTTAGCATTACAAACCTCCTCACTGTCCAGCATTGTCATATGGAAAGCTTGTAAATCATTGACAGCAACTTGCTTAGCATTCGTACTTGCTCTCCCGTCTGCCAAACCGTCATGCACCTCAAGGCTCAGTGATCACTCAGTCCGTTCCGGGTCGTCCTCTTTTCATTCCACCTACTTACCTATTTCGACCTCTGTCCAGGCCGCGTGACTTCACCCCACATGTGCGGAGAATCAGTACATGATGTTCATTTCACATAACAGTCATCGCTTCTGCCTCGCATATCATGGCAGGTGTGAGTTTCTTTACGATGATCCGAATCCGATTTTACGTTCAGACATGGACTCCAGGCGTGGTGTGGATGGCGTTTGTGCGTGGCTGATAATCACTACACGATCATGATGATCCCCTACCACTCCCACTCCATCGCTTTCAAGAAAACCCTCGCCAACGCGTCCTCGAGCAGGAATGCCAATGTCATCGTCCCGTCGGTGCTTGTAAGTTGTGGATGGTAAGCCGCACCGTCCTTACGACAAATAGGGCGGAAGCAGTCCCTGTGATCCTTGACCGACATCTTACCCTAACTCCAGGGTTGTTTACTGCATCACCTCACCCAACCCTCTGATCGTTATCCAGTGGCAAGGCAGCGGGGTACAAAGTTGACTGCTCCGCTCGATCGATTGAATGCCAGACAAGAGCGCTGATATGGTAATGTCTTCAGACATGGGAACACATCCGTCCTTTAAAGGTGACTTTGTACCCATGATGACGCCGTAAATCAATCATCGGTGTGAGTCTCGACGTTCGGCGTACGGGAAACCGACAAAGAATCAACACATATTTGGCCCGTTGCCGTCTTCGAGCTGTGAACACCATCTACTTCGTGCGACCTTGCGGTGTCCCGAACCCTCCTTTGTTCCCCTAATCTGATTGTTCGCTTACCTGCTCCCAAAACCCAGAGATCAAGTCTGATGCTTCGTTGATTGTGCAATTGGCCAATGGCAATGGCCAACGTTCTTTCATCCGACTCCGATTTGATACGGGGTGGCGATATCTTTAACACTTGTCGATCGCTTTCGTGCATATGACGCCATTGTTCGGTCTTTCTTATTCATATTCATATCCAGCTGGCACCTGCTAGCAATGTCTGAATGTAGGCAGGACAAATGGTCTCGAAGATAAGACGCACTCATTAACGGTGATGATGACGCTCTGTCTCCGCACAGCCCTATGGCATTTGCCTCGGAGAACTGGAAGTAGATCTTATCGCAATGCCGGGTGCATTCATAGGTACGCCCTTTGCTTCTTCATACGCGGAGACAAGGCTCAGGTCACAAAATAGCTCAGGATGCATCACCGACCTTTCGTTCGGGAAAAGCCAAACCAGATCAGTTTGGACATGTAAAGGAGGTACATAGCCAAATTTCAAGCACCACCGGCATGCAGTTTCGGTAGGCGTTTCTCCAGACCTGACAGCGATAGCAACACCGGACAGCAGTGCGAACTAGGACGTACTAGTGCACTTTCAATCTCCCCTTGACAAGACAGACGCCAGTCAATCGGTGGCGGTTATGTTCCCGCTGTCCATATTAGCGTAGAAAGCTGCCAACTGGAAGGAGTAGACAGGGCTTAGCTAGCAGATCAAGTTATGTTTCAGCAGAAAGGTTACAACGGCACGAACTTGACATTCTATACATGTGCACAGGCGTGGATTGTTGGGCATATGTTAAAGCTGGTGATCGATGTAGATTATACACCGATGAGTCTAGGCCCTCGATATGTTCACCAAGTGTCCAGACTCCAGGGGGTCTGACACTACAGAATCGTCACTCTGATACTTGACGACGGGCAATTGGCTTGTCAATTTGAACTTCGAAGGGGCCCAACGTACGTTTGGTGTACTCACGTCGGTCATCGACATGGCGACGGTTCAATTTCGGAAGTCCGCCGAGCGAGCTGGTGTTCGGCCGCGGGTGCCCTCCTCTTGGCCGTTCACGGGGATCTGTCGGTACACGTTTTGGATCCAGTACTCCCACTTACGCCTAACCCTGGGAAGGGTCCGACGTGTAAAAACCCCCGACCTTGATCATCTACACCGTCCCACTTCGATGCTATTGTGTACTCAATGACTAATACTGTCGTCCCCCCGATGACATTTGATGCGCCCCACGTATCCGCCTGTGCGCCACAGTTTAGGCGGGATGTCGCGGAGTCCTGGACGCCTTGTACACCAAGGCTCGGGTTGGCTCAATTGATCACTCTCACGTGGTGCCTGGTCGTGGCGCGAGGGTTGCGGCTCGAGTCTCCTGGTTCGTTTCAATCATCATCCCTACCAAGCCAATAAGGTCACCTCCTCCCTGACAGCATATAGTCAACCTTTTTTTTTTTTTAATGAAGACTTATGAAGGGGACACTCTGCTCCCCTCCGCCGACAACGAACACAGGATCGACCCTTGTTCGGGTCCTGCCATTCTCCGCACTAAACCCCAACCTTTCCTTTCCAACGCACATGACTCGCACATAATCCTTCATTTTCATCGTCTTCCATTGTGGCTAGTCGGCGTTTAAGCGTACGTTCGATGTGCGTCATATTCATGAACCGCTGATGTCAGAGTCACACCTTGGCCGGCAGCACTGCATGCCCAAACGTTGACATGGGCGTCCTAACTTGCTTCCGAATGATCGTGTCATCATGAACAAAGAATGCACCAAGCTCTGCAGTTTTCTTCCGCCTTGGATGGATCTGTCAAACGGTCCGGACCTACATATTCACCTAACTTGAACTGTTATGGGCTAGAGGGCGCTCTCCGCGTTGCACGGAACGATGAGGATAGGTTTGCTTGGCCACATGAATGTTTCATCACTAATCAAGATGGCGTACCTGGGACGTGCCATGTCAGGCATTCAGGCTCTGCACGCATACGAGGTACGGTGGTGGCTAGAAGACCGTGGACGTCACATTGACTGTGGTCTTAACATCGGTTTGCATTCATTTGGTACCGCGGCAAAGCCGATATGTAGTTCGTGGCTCATGTCTGTAGACCGCACCCTATAGCGATGCGGCCGCTGTACATGCTTCTTCCGCCGGGGAGCGCTTACGGGATAGTGACTGCGCAACAATGAACCTCGACCCGTGACCTCCTGTCACGGATCATACCAGGAACGAGTCGCCTCCACCAAACGGACTGCCGGGGAAGACTGTCATGACTTTAGGTTGAGGAGTCGTGCAGGACTGTGGCAGGCCGCCATGTAGATAAGGAGATGGCTGGAACGTTTTTTGCGATCGTTTTGGATTCACTGCCTTGGTTCTCTCGTCGTGGCTGTCGATAACTCCGGTCCGGTCTAGCTTACTTGGCTGCTTACCGTAAGGTGGAGAAGACGTCTCAGCTAATGAGCGGGCGCCACCAAGGGCGTGCTGCGATTCCGCGGAGGCAGATG
>Ga0307508_10001698_pt1 | contig 24436 bp, 22 predicted proteins | sample 9_EM_MG_FD_203089 | JGI IMG/M metagenome (GOLD analysis project Ga0307508, IMG submission 203089) | Populus trichocarpa ectomycorrhiza microbial communities from riparian zone in the Pacific Northwest, United States - 9_EM | ecosystem: Host-associated > Plants > Roots > Unclassified | place... | reverse complement strand
CTGGCGCTGGGCCGGGATCGGCTCGGCCGCCCTCTGCCGTTTCTGCGCGGCCATCTGGTCGGCCTGCCGCTTGGTGAGCAGCACGGCTACCTGGTCGGGCGTGAGCAGGCCGGGCAGGCCCAGGTATTCCTCCTCCTCGGGCGTCCCGCTGCGGGCGCCGGTGCCGAACGAGGTCCCGTCGAAGATCACCTGGTCGAGCTCGGCGGTCGCGGAGAGCGCCTCGAACCGCTTCTCCAGGTCGCCCTCGGCGTCCTCGGCCCGCTGCGCCCGCTCCAGCAGGTCGTCGTCGAGGCCGTCCTTCTCCTTCGGCGCACCGAGGATGTGGTCGCGCTGCGCCTCCATCTCGCTGGCCAGCCCGAGCAGGTGCGGCACGCTGGGCAGGAACACCGTGGCGGTCTCGCCCTCGCGGCGGGCCCGGACGAACCGGCCGATCGCCTGGGCGAAATAGAGCGGGGTGGAGGCGCTCGTCGCGTAGACGCCGACCGCGAGGCGAGGGATGTCGACGCCCTCCGAGACCATCCGGACGGCGACCATCCAGCGCTGCTCGGACGCGCCGAACGAGGCGATCCGGGCCGAGGAGCCGTCGTCGTCGGAGAGCACGACCACGGCCGGCTCGCCGGAGATCTCGCCGATCAGCTTCGCGTACGCCCGGGCGGTCTGTTGGTCGCTCGCGATGACCAGCCCGCCGGCGTCGTCCATGCCGTGCTCGCGCAGGCGGGACAGCCGCGCGTCGGCGGCCCGCAGGACCTGCGGCATCCAGTCGCCGCGATGGTCCAGCGCGGTCCGCCAGGCCTGCGCCACCAGGTCCTTGGTCATCGGCTCGCCGAGGCGGGCGGCCAACTCGTCGCCGGCGCTGGTCCGCCACCGGGTCTCGCCGGAGTACGCCATGAACAGCACCGGCCGCACGACACCCTCGCGCAGCGCGTCCGCGTAGCCGTACGTGGAGTCGGAGCGGGACCGTTGGAGCCCGTCCTGTCCCCGCTCGTAGGTCACGAAGGGGATCGGGTTGTCGTCGGACCGGAAGGGCGTCCCGGTGAGCATGAGGCGGCGTACGGCGGGCTCGAAGGCGTTCTTGACGCCGTCGCCCCACGTGCGCGAGTCACCGGCGTGGTGGATCTCGTCGAGGACGACGAAGGTGCGGCGGGTCATCGTGCGCCGCCGGTGCACCGCCGGCGCCATACCGACCTGCGCGTAGGTGAGGACCGCGCCGTGGAAGTCGCGGGACGAGTGCACGTCGGCGTTGCGGAAGGAGTGGTCGAGCTGGATGCCCACCCGCGCGGCGGCGAGCGCCCACTGGGTCTTGAGGTGCTCGGTGGGGCAGACCACCGTGACCGCCTCGACCGTACCGTCGGCGAGCAGTTCGGCGGCGATCCGCAGGGCGAAGGTGGTCTTGCCGGCGCCGGGCGTGGCCACCGCCATGAAGTCGTCGCCACGCCGGCGCAGGTACTCCACCAGAGCCTTGCGCTGCCACGCCCGCAGGGGCGGGAAGGTGTCCAGATCCGGTAGTGACGGGCTCAACCTCGGACGATCCCTTCACTCACGAAAACGCCCCCGCTGGCGGAGGCGGCACCCAGCATAGTCGCCGGCTCGTGTCGGTCACTTCTGGAACGACTCGTAGATCTCCTTGCACTGCGGGCACACCGGGGCGCCCGGCTTCGGAGTCTTGGTCACCGGGAACTTCTCGCCGCACAGCGCCACCACGAACGTGCCCATGACCGCGCTCTCGGCGATCTTCTCCTTGCGCACGTAGTGGAACATCTCGGGCCCGGTGTCGGCGTCCTTGGTCTCCGGGCGCTCCAGAATCTGCGTGCTCACGGCATCTGCCCTTCAGCTCGAACTTCACGTCATCGAACCGGCGGCCCCGCCCCGCTCGGTGCAAAATCAATCTCCAACCAGCAAGTCTGACACCTCACCGCGGGTCAGTCCAACGACAACGCTGCCCAGCGGGGTCGTACGGTAGCTCTCGTGACTGACTTCGCGATTCGATACGGCGATCACGTGGCCCGCGCCCGCCGGGACGGCCGGCCGGTGGTCGCGCTCGAGAGCACGATCATCTCGCACGGGCTGCCGCACCCCGACAACCTGCGGGTTGCCCGGGAGATCGAGCGGACCGTGCGCGACAACGGCGCCGTCCCCGCCACGATCGGCATGATCCGCGGCGAGCTGATCGTCGGCCTCGACGACGACCAGATCCAGCGGCTGTCCCGCGCCGACCAGGTCGCCAAGCTCTCCCTGCGCGACCTGGCCGTCGCCGCGGCCCGCCGAGCGGACGGCGCCACCACGGTGGCCGCCACCAGCGCGGTCGCGGCAGCCGCCGAGATCGGCGTCTTCGCGACCGGCGGCCTGGGCGGCGTGCACCGCGAGGCGAACGTGACGTTCGACGAGTCGGCCGACCTGACCACCCTGGCGCACACGCCGATCGTGGTGGTCTGCGCCGGTGTGAAATCGATCCTCGACGTCGGCGCGACCCTGGAGCGGCTGGAGACCCTCGGCGTCGCGGTCGCCGGCTACCGCACCCGGCGGTTCCCGGGCTTCTTCGTCACCGACGGCGGTTTCGACGTCGACTGGGAGCTCGACTCACCGGCACAGGTCGCCGACGTTCTGCGGGCGCGCGCCGACCAGGGCGTGAGCGACGCCGCGCTGATCCTGGCCAACCCGCTGCCCGCCGACGAGCAACTCGACCCGGCGCTGCACGACCGTACCCTCGGCGACGGCCTGCGGCTGCTCGCCGCCGCCAACGTCACCGGCAAGGCCGTGACGCCGTTCCTACTCGCGCACTTCCACGAGAGCACCGACGGCCAGAGCCTCGCGGTCAACGTGCGGATCATCCTGCGTAACGCGGCGCTGGCCGCCCAGATCGCGGTGGCCGGCACGACCGCCCCGGCGCCGCTGGGCTTCGCCGTCCCCGCGTGATCGTCGTCGGCGACCTGGTCACCGACGTGCTGGTCGCGCACGCCGGCCCGATCGAGGCGGGCTCGGACACGGCCGCGTCGATCACCGTCGGCGGGGGCGGGCAGGCGGCGAACACGGCGGCGTGGCTGGCACACGCCGGCCACCCGGCGACGCTGGTCGCTGCGATCGGCGACGATCCGGCCGGCCGCGAGCGGGTGGCCGAGCTGACCGCGGCCGGGGTGCGCTGCGCCGTCCGGGCCCACCCCGGCGCGGTGACCGGCAGCGTGGTGGTGCTGGCCGGGCCGCACGAACGCACGATGATCACCGACCGCGGAGCGGCGCTGCTGCTCGACCCGGCCGACGTCGTCGCCGCGGTCGAGGCGGCGGAGGCCGAACACCTACATCTGTCCGGCTACCCGCTGCTGCACGACGGGTCGCGGCCGGCCGGCCTGGCGGCCTTGGCGGCCGCCGCCCGCCGGGGCCTGACCACGAGCGTCGACGCGGCCTCCTCGGCCCCGTTGCGCGCGGTCGGCGCCGAGCTGTTCCTGACTTGGGTACGCGGGGCGGACCTGCTGCTGTGCAACGCGGACGAGGCCGAGGCGCTGGCCGGCCCGGGCACGGCGGCCGAGCAGGCGGGGCGGCTGACGGCGCACGTGCGCAACGTGGTGGTGAAGCAGGGCGCGGCCGGCGCCACCTGGCGGGCCCGGGACGGTCTGGTGCGGTCGTGGGAGCCCGCCCGCGTACCGATGAAGGATCCGACCGGCGCGGGCGACGCGTTCGCCGCGGGCCTGCTCGCCGCCTGGTGTTCCGGGGCAGAGCCTCGGGCCGCGCTCGCGGCCGGCTGCGCGCTCGGCGCCACGGCCGTCGCCAAGCTCGGCGCCCGCCCCTAGCTCGCGCCCTCCGCACGCCGCCTCGGCGTTCGGCGGGGTCCAGCGCTCGCCCGCGTCCTGATTTCTCTGCTCGCCCGCGGGCGAGCTAGCTTTTCTTTCGCTCGGGCTCGGGCTGGGTGGGGATCCAGCGCTCGCCGGTGTCGACGGACTCGGCGTCGATGGTCAGGTATTCGATCTCTTCGGCGGTGTGCTGGTCGAGCATCGGTTGCGGCCGCTCGATGGGGGCGGCGGCGCGCTCGGCCTTGCTGCGCGGCGGCCGGTCGTTGGCGATCAACACGGCGAACCAGGGCAGGAAGACCATGCCGGCCGCGCAGAGCGCCAGCCAGAGAGGCAGCAGCGGCGGTTTCACGCTGATCAGGACCGCGCCGAGGATCAAGCAGCCGGCCCGCACGCCCATCATCGTCACGTAGCGGATCTGCCGGCTGCGGAACTGGTCGCTCTGGCTGCGCTCGGCACCCGTGATCAGGACGGGCCGCTCCGGCTGCTTTTTCACGATGGGTTCTCCGATCGACCCCTCATCCTTGCACCGCCCGGCCGTGCACGCCCACCGCCGCGGCCGGCAGGTCTACTCCTTGGCGGCCCTGGCCTCCGCCTTCATCTGCTTCTTGTAGGTGCGGACCTTCGCCAGCGACTCCTCGTCCACGATGTCCGCGACCGAGCGGTACGCGTCCTGATCGCCGTAGCCGCCCGCCGCGTCCCGCCAGCCCGGCGGCCGCACCCCGTACTGCTTGCCGAGCAGCGCCACGAAGATCTGCGCCTTCTGCGTGCCGAACCCGGGCAGCGCGTGGATCCGCCGGTAGAGCTCGGCGCCGTCCGGCACGTCTTTCCAGAGCGCGGCGGCGTCCCCGTCGTACAGGTCGACCAGCACCCGGCACACCTCCTGTGCCCGGACCGCCATCGCCTTCGGGAACCGGTGCAGCGCCGGCGGCTTCGCGAAGACCGCGATCAGCTCGTCGGTGTCGAAGCCGGCGAGCTCGGCCGCGGTCGGCTCGTGCCCGAGCCGCTGCGCCAGCACGTACGGCGAGGTGAACGCCTTCTCCATGGTGATCTGCTGATCGAGCGTCAAGCCGAGCGTCAGCGCGAGCGGATCGCGGCTGAGCAGGTCGTTCGCCTCGGTCGGGATGGGCAGCGCGATAGCCATGCCCGCCATCTTTCCCTCTACCGCGACAGCCAGGTCAAGCACCTCAACCAAATCTTGTCGTAGGTCGACGGCCGCACGGGTGGCGGCCGGCGGCAGCGCCGTCGGCTGACCCGATACGGTCACCGGGTGATGCGACCCTTCGCGGCAGGCCGGGAGGCCGACGTTTTCGCGCTCGACGGCGGGCGGGTGTTGCGGCGCTACCGCCGGGGCGAGGACGCCGCCGGCGAGGCCGAGATCATGGCGTACGCCGCCGGCCTCGGCTTCCCCGTGCCCGAGGTGTACGCGGCCGACGGACCGGACCTGGTCATGGAGCGGCTCGACGGCCCAACCTTGGCGCAGGCGCTGATGGCCGGCATGCCGTCGGCCGGCGACCCGCTGCGGATGTTCGACACCGCGGTTTCGATCCGCAGCGGGCAGGCGACCTTGTCGGCTGCCGAGGTCGCGGCGCTGGGCACCGCGGCCGCGCATGTACGGAGTGTGCGCTGATGCGCGCGCTGGTGCAGACAGTAAGCCGGGCCAGTGTCACGGTCGGTGAGGAAGTCGTCGGCACGATCGAAGACGGCCTGCTCGTGCTGCTCGGCGTCACCCATGACGACACTCCGGCCAAGGCGGCGGCGCTGGCCCGCAAGACCTACGAGATGCGCATCCTCGACGACGAGGCGTCGGCCGCCGACCTGGCCGCCCCGGTGCTCGTGGTCAGCCAGTTCACCCTCTACGGCGACGCCCGCAAGGGGCGCCGGCCGACCTGGAGCGCGGCCGCTCCGGCCGAGGCGGCGGAGCCGCTGGTCATCGCGTACGTCGAGGCCCTGCGCGCGCGGGGAGCGATGGTCGCGACCGGCCGTTTCCGGGCTCACATGCTCGTCGAGAGCGTCAACGTCGGCCCGTGCACCATCCTCCTCGAGCTGTAGCCGCTACGAGGACAGGCCGCGGCGCTGTGCGGACTGGCGTAGCCAGCGGTCCAGCTGCTCCGCCCAGTCGACCTGGTCGACGGTCGCGTAGTCGACGTCGAAGCGGCCGAACGCGTCGTGGCCCTCGGTGAACAGCCCACCCTGCTTGTCGATCTCGAGCACCACCTGCAGCTGCCGCGGCGTGGGCAGGAAGGTCAGCTCCAACTGGTTGATAGCGCCCGCGTACGCCGGCGACGGGTGGAACTCGATCTCCTGGTAGAAGGGCAGGTGCTGCTCCACGCCGTACACCCGGCCGCGCCCGACATCCGCCCGGTTGAACCGGAAGCCCAGGCGCAGCAGGGCGTCGAGGATCCGCTCCTCGGCCGGCAGCGGGCGCACCGAGACCGGATCGAGATCGGACTTGTCGACCGCGCGTGCCACCTCGAGCTCGGTGGCCAGGCCCATCGTCATGCCGTAGAGGCGCTGCCCGTACACCTCGGTGATCGGGGTCTCCCACGGCACCTCGAAACGGAAGCTGACCTCGTGCCGCGCGGCCGGGTCGAGCCGGAATGAGCCGGTCAGCCGCTGGCGGTGGAACTCCTGGTCGGCGTTGTACTCGCCGTCGCCGCTCTCCACCCCGACCCGGGTGATCAGGCCGATCGCCACGTACTCCACGTCGACGGCGTGGTCGCCGCCGGCGACCTGGACCTGTCCCTCGAGGAATCCGCCGGGCCGGCAGACGGGGTCGACCAGCACCGTCTCGACGGACGGCCCACCCACGCCGAGCGCCCGGAAGATTTTCTTGAAAACCACGAACCGATCCTCCCGCCTCGACGTGTGGAAGACATTATCGACGGTCAACAAGGTTCCAGCCCGGGCAATCCGGACAGGTGTCGGCTTGGCGACGTCAGGGTTCTCCCCGATTCATGCCACACGGACGCTTGCCTCACCTCGGCTTAACGCGTCCCGGGCCAAGCTATCGATCACCGGCACGAGTGCGGCTGGGAACTTGTTATCAGCGGGGAGGGGACTGAAAGGTGGTCCTGCAGATGAAGGCGTCGGAGTCCACGGCGGCGGTCGCTGCCGACAACAGCATGACGGACGGTGTCGAGCTTCTGGCCGACCTGGACGCCACGGACGAGCGCGGAGTCTCCGCCGACCTGGTCCGTGCCTACCTGAACGGGATCGGTCGCACCCGCCTGCTGACCGCCGTCCAGGAGGTCGAACTCTCCAAGCGGATCGAGGCGGGGCTGTACGCCGAAGAGAAGCTGGCCGAGGCCGACGCCGCCCTCGCCGACCTGCTCACCATCATCGTCGACGAGGGCAAGGCCGCGAAGAACCACCTGCTCGAGGCCAACCTGCGCCTGGTCGTCAGCATCGCGAAGCGCTACACCGGCCGCGGCATGGCCTTCCTCGACCTGATCCAGGAAGGCAACCTCGGCCTGATCCGTGCCGTCGAGAAATTCGACTACACCAAGGGCTACAAGTTCTCGACGTACGCCACCTGGTGGATCCGCCAGGCCATCACCCGCGCCATGGCCGACCAGGCCCGCACCATCCGCATCCCGGTGCACATGGTCGAGCAGGTCAACCGCATGGTCCGCAGCCGGCGCGACCTGGCCGCCACGCTCGGCCGCGAGCCGAGCATCAGCGAGATCGCCAAGGCGCTCGGCGTGCCCGAGTTCCAAGTCATCGAGCTGATTTCGTACGATCGCGAGCCCGTCAGCCTGGACCAGGCCGTCGGCGAGGACGGCGAGAGCGCCCTGGGCGACTTCGTCGCGGCGGTCGACCCCAACCAGCCCGGCGCCGGCGTCTCCACCGGCGAACTGCGCAGCGAGGTCGAGATCGTCCTGGCCACGCTGTCGGAGCGCGAGTCCGCCGTCATCCGGCTGCGTTTCGGCCTCGACGACGGCCGCCAGCGCACCCTCGACGAAGTCGGTCGCGAGTTCGGCCTGAGCCGCGAGCGGATCCGCCAGATCGAAAAGGTGACGATGTCCAAGCTCCGCGATCCCCAGCGTTCCTCGCGCCTCGAGGCGTACGCCGGCTGACCCGCTCCCCCGACCGTTCGGACCGCTCGGCTGCCTCCCCCGCCGCCGAGCGGTCCGACGCCTTTTGCGGCCGAGCCCTCCCTGCGCGTCCGCGCTGCGCCGCGTGCCCTACCTCGACCGGCTTCTCCGCAATCCCACGAATTGTCGGATAGCGCGCCTGCCGACACGATTCTCAGCCCCGATCGGCCTTGGCGGCCATGGGAACCGCCGACCCAGAGGCTCAGCCCGCGGTCGCCAGGCGGCGGGGGCCGGAGTCGGGGCGGGGCTTGGCGTCGCCTATCTCGGCGGCGGCGTGTAGCACCGAATAGCCGTCGGGTCGGGCCAGGACCGGGTTGAGGGATAGGGAACGCAGGCGCGGATGCTCGTCGGCAAGACGGCCCACGCGCAGCAGCAGGTCGGTCAGCGCGGAACGGTCCACGGGTGCGGAGCCGCGGTAGCCGTGCAGGAGCGGGGCCGCGCGGGGCTCGTCGACCAGGGCCTCGGCGGCTCGGTCGGTGAGCGGGGCGGCTCGCCACGCCAGGTCGCCGAGGAGTTCGCTCGCCACGCCGCCCAGGCCGAAGCCGACGACCGGGCCGAACGCCGGGTCCTCCACGACCTCGATCGTGCAGGCCACGCCGGGCGCGACCATCGACTGCACCAGCACGTCGGGCCCGAACGCGCCGGACAACTCGCCGTAGGCGGCACGCACGTCACCCTCGTCGGCGAGCGCGAGCCGGACCGCCCCCAGGTCGATCCGATGACGCAATGCGCAGCCGGCGGCCTTGAGGGCCGCCGGATATCCCAGCGCCTCGGCCGCGGCGACCGCCGACTCGGGCGAGGACACCAGGGTGGACCGGACGACCTCGATCCCGTACGCGGCGAGCAGGGCGGACGGCGGCCCGTCGAGGTCGGCCGCCTCGGGGTCCACGCCTGACAACTCGGGCAGGACTCCCGGTGGGCGGCGGAGCCACTCCGCATAGGAGGCGACCCGGCCCAGGGCGCGGACCGCCTCCTCCACGGACGGGTAGGCCGGGACGCGTGGCGGCAGCTTGCCGAGCAGGAAGGTGGCGACCGTGGGCTTTTCGCCGGCGAGCGCGACGCTGCCCAGGGCCGCGGCGAAGTCGGTGTCCTCGTCGGGCAGCTGGCCGGGCAGCGGCGGCGCGAAGACCACGACCAGGGCGTCGGCACGCTCGTCGACGGCGGCGTCGGCCAGGGCGTCGGCGAAGTCGTGGGCGCCGGCCTGAGGGCTGATGTCGTGTGGGTAGCCCTCGGCGACGACCAGGCCGCTCGGCCGGCAGGCGGCGACGGCCAGCTGGGACAGGGCGGACGAGTTGCCGACCACGGCCACCCGGCGGCCAGCGGGAAGCGGCTGATGGGCCAGCAGAAGGCCGACGTCGAACAGCTCACGGACCGTGTCGACCCGGATGACGCCGGAGCGGGCGAACAGCGCGGTCACCGCATGCGTGTCGGGGCCGGGTAGGTCGCCTCCGAGACCCGGCGGGCGGGTCGCAGAGGCCACCGCCACCACCGGCTTGACCCGGCTCATCCGGCGGGCGAGCCGGGCGAACTTGCGCGGGTTGCCGAACGTCTCGAGATAGAGCAGGACGACGTCGGTGCCGGGGTCGTCCCGCCAGTACTGCAACAGGTCGTTGCCGGAGACGTCGGCCCGGTTGCCGGCCGAGACGAACGTGGACAGGCCGAGGCCCCGCCGGTCAGCCTCGGCCAGCAGGGCGACGCCGAGCGCGCCGCTCTGGCTGAAGAAACCGACGCGGCCCGGGGCCGGAAGCGCCGGCGCGAGCGTGGCATTGAGCCGCACGGCAGGGTCGGCATTGGCCACGCCCATGCTGTTGGGGCCCACCACGCGCAACCCCGCCGCGTGCGCGATCTCGATCAGCGCACGCTGGGCGGCGGCGCCGGCGGCGCCGGACTCGGCGAAGCCGGCGGACACCACCACCAGGCCCCCGGCGCCGCTCGCGGCCGCGTCGCGGACGGCGGCCGCGACGCCCTCGGGGGGCACGGCGATCAGCGCCAGGTCGATCGCGACCCCGGCGTCGGCGGCGGACCGGAACGCCGGAAGACCCGCGACCCGGTTCGCGCGGCGGTGCACCGGGACGATCGCGCCCTGGTAGCCGCCGTCGCGCAGGTGGCCCAGCATGGCCGCGCCGATCCCCTGGCCGCTGGCGCTTGCGCCGTAGACCGCGAGGCCGCGCGGCGAGAGCAGTCGGGCGATCGACCGGGCCTCGGTGCGGTGCTCGCGGGACTCCTGCACCTCGCGCGATCTTTCCGTGGGCGCGATCGGGAAGCTCAGGTGGACCACGCCGTCGGCGTACTTGCGCTGCACGTGATAGCCGACGTCGCTGAAGACGCGGAGCATGCTGCCGTTTTGCGGCAGCACCTCGGCGACGAAGCGGCCGATGCCGTTGTCGCGGGCGGCCTCGGCGAGGTGCTCGAGCAACATCGAGCCGATGCCTCGGCCCTGGTGCGCGTCCTCCACCACGAAGGCGACCTCGGCGTCGGGCGAGTCGGGGCCGAGCCGCTCGTAACGACCGACCGCCATGATGCGCGGGCCGCTGACGATGACGAACGCCTCGCGGTCGCGGTGGTCGACGTTGACGAAGCGCTCCAGGTCACGCTCGGGGATGCGCGGGTAGGGCGAGAAATAGCGCAGGTAGCGCGTCCGGTCGCTCAGCCGCGAATGGAGCTCGACGATGGCCGACGCGTCGTCGGGCCGGATCTGCCGCAGGTGGGCCGCGCTGCCGTCGGAGAGCAGGACGTCGGCGCTCCGCTCTGCCTCGGCCCCGGCCGGCCTAGTCACGGGGATCGTGCGGGTCGAGGCCGTGTAGCGGGAAGACGGCCATGCGGGTCGCGAGGATGGCGCGGTCGACCGCGTCGGAGGTCGTGCCCGGCTCCCACCGCTCGACCTGCGGCTCGGCGCCGTCGGTCATGCTCTCGGGCACCGCGGCGCGCGGACGGCGCTCGGCGGCGAGCCGGCGCCAGGCCGGCGGCGTACGCGTCGCGGGGTCGAGCGGGTCGCCAGTGGCCACCGCGAGCAGGTGGGTCCAGGCGCGAGGCACGACCTCGACCAGCGCATATCCCCCGCCGCCGGTGGCCACCCAGCGTCCGGCGCAAAGCTCGTCGGCGAGCGTGCGCATGGCGATATAGGCCGCGCGCTGGCCGTCGACCGACAGCTGGAGATCGGCGAGCGGGTCGAGGCGGTGGGCGTCGGCGCCGCACTGGCTGAAGAGGATCTCGGGCCGGAAGGCGCGGAGCACGGACGGGACGATCGCGTGGAACGCGCGCAGCCAGCCCGCGTCGTCAGTGCCCGGCGGCAGCGGCACGTTGACCGCGGTGCCCTCGGCGCCGGGGCCGCCGGTCTCGTCGGGGAAGCCGGTGCCCGGGAAGAGTGCCAGCGGTGTCTCGTGCAGGCTCACGGTCAGCACCCGTGGGTCGTCGTAGAAGGCGGCCTGCACGCCGTCTCCGTGGTGGACGTCGACATCCACATAGGCCACCCGGCGTGCGCCCTGATCGAGCAGCCGGGCGATGGCCACGGCGGGGTCGTTGTAAACGCAGAAGCCGGAGGCCCGGGCCGCGAGCGCGTGGTGCAGGCCGCCGGCCACGTTGACCGCACACGTGGCCGAGCCCTGCCACACAGCGTCGGCGGCGGCGATGGTCGCGCCGCAGATGCGCGCGGAGGCCTCGTGCATGCCCTCGAAGACCGGGTTGTCGGGCGTGTTGAGGCCCCAGCCGGTGAAGAACGGATCGCTCGGCGCGGCGCGGACCGCGTCGAGATAGTCGGCGCGGTGGACCCGGGTGAGATCGGCCTCGTCGGCCGGTTTCGGCGTGATCATCCGCACCCCCGGCCGGTCGAGCACGCCGAGCTCGCGCGCGAGCGCCATGGTGAGCTCGACCCGCACCGGATCGAGCGGGTGGTCACCCATGTCGTAGTCGAGCAAGGCACGGTCCCACACCACCGCGGTCGTCCGGTCCACCATGCCAGTCATGCTGCCACGCGCCCCCGACAACTTCCCGCGCTCGCCGTTCCCTACCATGATCAATTCGGTCGGGTAGGGTCTGTGGACCACCTGGTCGGTGCGGAGGTTCACCCCCGGTGACGAGGTAATATCGCTGCTGGGAGGTCCGCACTGTGAATGATCTCGTCGACACTACCGAGATGTACCTGCGCACGATCCTCGAGTTGGAAGAGGAGGGCGTCCCGCCGCTGCGGGCACGCATCGCCGAGCGCTTGCACCAGAGCGGTCCCACGGTCAGCCAGACGGTCGCCCGCATGGAGCGGGACGGCCTGCTCACGGTCGAAGGCGACCGCCACCTCGTCCTCACCGTGGAGGGCCGGGTCAGCGCCGTCGCCGTCATGCGCAAGCACCGCCTGGCCGAGCTGCTGCTGGTCAACGTTATCGGCATGCCCTACGAGGAGGCCCACGAGGAGGCCTGCCGCTGGGAGCACGTGATGAGCGACTCGGTGGAGAAAAAGGTCTACGAGCTGCTCAACAAGCCCACCCGCTCGCCGTACGGAAATCTGATCCCCGGCCTGGAGGTTCTCGGCGTGCCCGACGAGCCCGCGGCCGGCGCGGGCCCGGCCGAGCGCAACCTGGCCTTCCCCGGCCTGTCCGGCAGCGTCGTGGTCCAGCGCATCTGCGAGAGCGTGCAGACCAACGCCGACGTGTTGCGGCAGCTGCACGCGGCGGGCATCGATCCGGGTACGACGGTGACGGTGGCCCAGGAGCGCGACGGCGTGACCATCGACCGGTCCGGCGACAAGATCCGCCTGCCGCGTGAGGTGGCGTCCCGGGTGTTCGTCGCCGCCAACTGAGCCGCAAGCAGCGCCAGCACCGGAACGGGCGCTCGGCGTACCCGAGCCTCGGGGTCAGCCGTCGGTCGTGTCCATCGCTTTCGCAAGGTCGAAGAGCTTCGAGTTCATCGCCGTGACGTCGGCGGCCTTCGGGTTCTTGGCAAAGGTGAACTTCAACGTCTGCAACTGGTCGGCCTCGCTCAGCCAGCCGATCTCGACCGCCGGGCCGTGGCCGTCGGCCGGCCCGGAGCTGAGCTGGTAACCCGCCTTGCCCAGACCCTTGAGCGTGGTCGCCTTGGCCGGCTTGAGATCGGAGAGGAATTGCTTGGCGTCGGCCTTGGTGCTCTCCACCACGGAGAGCATCAGGTCGGGCCAGTCACCGTCGACGGTCTGCACGACACAGGTCGATGTCTCGTCGACCTGGTCGGAGGCGGCCACGTCGAAGCTGACGCCGATCTTCTGCTTGATGAAGGCGTAGTCCCACAGGATGCAGGCGCCGCCGGCCGACGCCGCCGGCTGCTCCACGAGCTGCACTGGGGGCAGGCTTTCCGGCTGCTGGGCGGCCCGCTTGTCGCAGCCCGCCAGCGCCAGCAGCGCGACGGCGCCGAACACGACGGAACGCGAGCGCACGGATGATCCTCCCGGGTTGACTCGGGGCACACCGTACTTTGTCCGGCGGCCGGAGCGAAAGTCCGAGCCAGGAACGGCGGGCGTACGCTCAGTGACCGCGGCCATAACTTGACACCGCGCGTCAAGTCCCGGGAGGATGCGGTCATGTCCGGCGATCGCGACAGCGCTCTGGTCGAGCAGATCGTGCGACTGATGGACGTGCGGCTGCTCGACCCGCTCGAGGTACTGCTCGAGGGCGACGACGCGGTCGAGGCGCTCCGGCGGCTGGTGCGGCTGCGGGCACGGCGCTGGGCCGGTACGCTGCGCGGCGACGACGACACGGCCGCGGTCCTGGCGGCGGCCCGGTTGATTGCGACGCTCTATCCGGGCGATCGCCCGTTCGACCCGCCCGTCGAGTGGTGGGCCACGCCACTCGGGCAGGCCGTCGCCCTCCGGGTCGGGCACCCATCCGCCCACACGGTGTCGTATGCCACCGCCGGCGCGATGCTCGGGATCACCCGCCAGGGCGTACATGATCTGGTGCGCCGCGGCCGCCTGCCGCGACATCCGGACGGCGGCGTGCCGTCGTCGGCCGTGCGCGACCGGCTGCGAACCCGCGCCGACCCCACTGCACTCGAGGAGTAGACGTGATCAACGACCGCCTGATCGACGCCGGAGACCTGCCGCTCGCGGTCCGCGACTTCGGGGGCGAGCAACCGCCGATGCTGCTGCTGCACGGCGCCGGCGGCAACCTCGCGATGATGACCACGCTGGCTCGCGCGCTCCGGCCGCACCATCGGGTCGTGACCGTGGACCTGCGCTGTCACGGACGCTCCGGCGACGGGCCGTGGAGCTGGGACGCCGCGCTCGGCGACCTCGCGGCGATCTGCGTGCAGATGGACCTCGAGCGGCCGGCCGTGGTCGGGCACTCGCTGGGCGGCATGCTGGCCGCGCTCTGGGGCCAGCGGCATCCCGAGGCGCCGGGCGTGATCAGCCTCGACGGCAATCCGCCGCCGACCCGGGTCGAGCAACTGCCCGGGATGGACCCGGAGAAGGCGGCGGCCGAGCTGGCCCGGCTGACCGGGGTCTTCGACCGGATGCAGGCCGCGATGGGCCTGCCGATCGAGCCGGACCAGCTTGCCGACCTGGTGGAACGCCAGCAGATGGCGGCCCGGGACATGGGCGCCAACGAGAAGGTGTGGATCGAGGGGTTCCGCCGGAACCTCGTACACGAGAACGGCCAGACCTCGATGCGTCCCTCGGCGGCGACCGCGGCCCAGCTGCGTACGCTGATGAATGATCTTGATCTTGGCCCGGTGTATGCGGGGACGGGCTGTCCGGAACTCGTCGTGCTGCCGACCCGCGACCTGCCGGAGCAGGAGCCGTTCGCCGAGCTCTACGCGGCGCACCGGCGGTTCGTGGTGCGGCAGGCGGCGGCGGTGGGGCACCTGCGGTACCTCTCGTTGCCGGACGCGTCGCACGCCATGGTGATCGAGCAGCCGGCGATCCTGGCCGGACTGATCACCGACTTCCTGACCGAAACGCGGGCTCGATAGACCGAGGCCGACCGCGAACCACCCTGTTCATCCGCCTGACCGAGGCACGGGCGAGGTAGGCGGGTAGGAACCGGCCTGGTGAGCCGCGCGGTTCGTGGCGGGGTCAGGACTCTGTGGAGGGCAAGGGCTTGGCGGCACGCGATGCCAAGGCGCCCACGACGACCGCGGCGAGGGCGCAGAGCATCGCGTTGAGCACGCCGAAATGCTGCGCCAGCAGGCCGATCAGGGGCGGACCGGCGAGGAACGCCGTGTAGCCGATCGAGGCGGCCACCGACACCCGGATCGCGGCCCGGGCCGGGTCGTCGGCGGCGGCGCTCATGCCGACTGGGAAGCCCAGCGACGACCCAGCGCCCCAGAGCAGGCCTCCGAGCAGCGCGAGCGGGATCGCCAGTCCGCACACCACGAGCAGGAGACCCGCGGCGGCCAAGACCGCGGTGGCGCGCAGCACCGCCACCCGGCCCCAGCGCTCGATGGCGTGACCGCCGAAGAGCCGGGACAGCGTCATCGCGGTGACGAACGTGCCGTAGCCGATCGCGCCAACGGTTTCGCTCGCGTGATAGCCGTCGACCATGCTGATCGCGAACCAGTCGTTCGCGGTGCCCTCGGCGAAGCCGAAGCCGAGCATGATCAGGCCGACGAGGATGGTCCGCGGCTCGCGCCAGGCCTGCCGGACGCTCATCGCGGGCGACTCGCCCTCGGGAAGCGGCTCGTGCGGGATGTACCCCCGGACCGTCCAGATCATGAGGACGATGGTGAGCAGCGCGGTGACGTAGAGCTGCACCGACACCGCGACGCCGGCAGCCGCCGTCGCGGCGCTGACCGCGGCCCCGGCCACCGTGCCGAGGCTGAAGCCCGCGTGGAACCTCGGCATGACCGTGCGCCCGAGGCGGCGCTCGACGTCGGCGCCCTCCACGTTCATGCCGATGTCCCAGGTGCTGTTGCCGGCGCCGACCAGCACCAGGCCGGCCCCCGCGAGCGGGATCGAGCCGATCGTGGTCGCCGCGGCCAGCCCAGTCAGCCCGACGGCCAACGTCACGCTGGCGAGCAGGACGGCGCGTGCCGGGCCGACACGCTGCACGAGCGGACCGGCCAGCGGGATGGCGGCGCCCGCCGCCGCCGAGATGCAGAGCAGCAGGAGGCCGAAGCCGGCCGCCGAGAGGTGCAAATCATGACGTACGGCCGGGGCGCGCGCGAACCACCCGGCAAAGGCGACGCCGTTGACCCCGAACGTGACGCCGACCGCGATCTTCGCCCGGTTGACCCGGCTGAAGTCGAGATCGATGGCCGCCACGCCCTCGAACTTACTCGTTAAAGCTGGGTCAGCACCAGCCACTGACCGCCGGGGTCGCCCGGGAGCTCTTTTCAGCCGACAACTTCGAGCACGGGCTACGGGTGATCCTCGCCGGCATGGAGTCGATCAACGGAAGAATCGACCGCGGGGCCGGCGGGACGGCACACGTGAACGACGGCGACCCGTTCTGCTTTTGATCGGCTCGGCTCCTCCCACCCGATCCCATCTGCTGGGAGGCCACGCCGACATTCGCGTCAGCCTGCGGCGTAGGCGTTACCGGGGGTTGCGTTTGCTCCAGTGCTCTGTCATCACGACCATCGCGTCCGCGAGAGTCATCGTGGCGACCTGGGCTTCGGGCACGCCGGCTTCGTGAATGAGCTGGTAGGCCAGGCTTGCGGGTAGGGCCTTCTCGGGGGTGTCGTCGTCGTCCTGGCCACGGTCGGGGAGTTGCTTGTTTCTTAGGCAGGCCCAGAGCTGCTCCTCGGTCACCACGAGCTGGTCACGGAGGATGGCTTTCCACAGGCTCACACCGTAGGTCTCCTTGTTGACCGGGTGCGAGATCCGGGTGCGCAGGATGGTCCCGTCCCGCAGTGTCAGTTCGTAGGTGACGTGGTGAGCCACCGCGCCGCCCCGGGCGTTGCGGACCAGTTCCCACCCCTCGTAGAGGCAGAACTGGTTGTGGTCGACCCGAGTACCGGCGTTCACGCGACCCGCAGGCGGCCGGCGCCCTCGTGAGCGGCCGCCGTGATAGCACCGCCGACGAGCCAGTCGCGTAGCTGCTCGTCCGTGGAGAGCTCCACGAGCTCGACCACGGCCCGGTGCGGGGCGTGGTTGGGTGCCAGACGTAGTCGGTCGTTCCAGTCTTCTGCGTACTCACGTAGTGCCACAACGGCGTCGTCCAGGGCTGCGTCGAAGGTCTCCCCGTCGCCGTGAACTGGCAGGCCAGGGAGAACGACCGCCCAGCCGCCACCTTCGGCGATCACTTCAGCCTTGGAGGGACGCAGTTTGGCCAGTTCCTCGCGCAGTTGCTCGGCGGGGACGACCAGGTACCGCTCGCTGTCCCGGGCGACAGTGGTGACGAGGCCCGCCGAGGCAGCGTCGAGCACCGCACGGAGGTTCTGCCGGGCGCGGGTATAGGACTCGAAGTGGCGAGGCAGAGTCATCGGGGGTGCTCCTTGATGGGTGCGTGCCTCTCATGGTCCGCCAACGGGGCACGTACGTCAAGTACTCTACGTACCTTCGGAGGCGTGGACGCAGATGGTGTAAGGCCCGACGGCGATGTTCGAGTCCCGTTTGCCGATCGATATGAACCAGGCTGTGCTCAGCGGGCCAGGGTTGGCCAGCGCGGGGCCTTGACGTTCGCCACGGGCACGCCTTGCCCCTTCCCAGGAGTGCTCCCACCCAAACGAGATGCCTCCCACCCAGATTCGAGTGAGAGGCATCTCTTGTAGTGCCCCAGCAGAGGACATATCAACTCATAGATCTCGCAAGGGAGAACCTATAGGAGACAGGTAGAAACTTCCCAAGCACTCAGCTGCAACCGGAGGTAGAGCCGCAGCCCTCGCAGACGTAGCAGCTGCCCGCCCGGCGCATCTTGGTGCCGCAGGTGAAGCAGAGCGGCGCGTCGGCGGACTGGCCCAACACGACCTCGAGGAGCTCCGTGGACGAGCCGATCGTGACCGGCGCCGGCTTCGCCACCTCGGACGACGCCGGGGCCAGGGCTGGGGCTTCGTGCGGCGCGGAGGCGGCGCTGACCGGGGCGGACACCGGCGCGGACGCGGCCATGCCGGCCAGGTCGACGGCGGCAGCCTCGGCCGCGGCCTCGGCCTGCACCTGCGCGGTGCGCTCCTTGGCGGTGAAGATGCCCAGCTCGGCACGGGTCTCGTAGGGCAGGAAGTCAAGCGCCAGGCGACGGAAGATGTAGTCCATCACCGAGGCCGCCATGCGCACGTCGGGGTCGTCGGTCATGCCGGCCGGCTCGAAGCGCATGTTGGTGAACTTGCCGACGAACGTCTCCAGGGGGACGCCGTACTGGAGCCCTATCGAGATCGCCACCGAGAAGGCGTCCATGACGCCGGCGAGTGTCGAGCCCTGCTTCGACATCTTGAGGAAGACCTCGCCGAGGCCGTCGTCCGGGTAGGAGGACGCGGTGAGGTAGCCCTTGGCGCCGCCGACCGTGAAGGACACCGTCTCCGACGGGCGCTTCTTGGGCAGCCGCTTGCGAACCGGCCGGTACTCCACGACCTTTTCGATGATCTTCTCTGGCTCGACCGGAACCGGCGCGGCCTCGGCCGCCTTCTCCTTGCTCGTCTTGGCCACCGACAAGGGCTGGCCGACCTTGCAGTTGTCGCGGTAGATCGCGAGCGCCTTGAGGCCGAGCTTCCAGCCCTGGTAGTGGATCTCCTCGATCTCCTCGACGGTCGCCGACTCGGGCATGTTGACCGTCTTGGAGATCGCGCCGGAGATGAACGGCTGCACGGCCGCCATCATCCGCACGTGACCCATCGGGGCGATCGACCGCTCGCCCATGGCGCAGTCGAAGACCGCGTAGTGCTCCGGCTTGAGGCCGGGCGAGTCGACGACGTTGCTGTGATCGGCGATGTGCTCGACGATCGCCTCGACCTGCTCCTGGGGGTAGCCGAGGCTCCGCAGCGCGCGCGGGACGGTCTGGTTGACGATCTGCATCGAGCCGCCGCCGACCAGCTTCTTGAACTTGACCAGTGCCAGGTCGGGCTCGATGCCGGTGGTGTCGCAGTCCATCATCAGACCGATGGTGTTGTGGCTGACGAAACCAGCTGCGACGTAGGTGACGTTTTCCGGCACCGACAGGTCGAACGTCGGCTGGACTCCGCCGTCTTCGTTGACGCTCACCTGCTCGAAGAGATAGCCGAGCGCGTGCTGGATGCGCTCGTCCCGGCTGTCCTCGAACAGCCGCATGGCGATCGACCTCGGCACGCCGCCGGTGCGGCGCAGCGATTGCAGCACCACGTCCCGCAACTCGTGGCCGCGGCTGGCGGTGTCCCAGACCTCCCGAGGGAGATGAATACGATCCCGATTGCCGGTCTGCTCAGGCTCAAGCACGATCAGGCCGGCTTTGCGGGAGCCGAGGAAACCAACGCTCTCCTCGTACGCGATGGCGTGCTCCATGTTGCGCAGGCGCACCTGATGGATCGTCGAACCCAGCCCGCTCGCCGTCGTACGGGTACTGCTCGCCAGGCCCAGGGCCAGCAGCAACGACCGCACCTCCGAGGCGAAAGAGGCAGTCGACGTGCTGACCGAAGGAACGCCCGCGAGGACGGTTCCGTCGGCCTCGAACAACCCCCGGAGGAACGCTGCATAGACCGCGACGTCGTTCGTCTCCAGGATCGCGGACGGGACATGTGGCGTCCAACCCTTGCCGACGTGCTCCGCGTTCGGCTGCCTTTTCGCGAAGCCCGCGGCCTGCCACCAACGGGCCAGGCGCACCGACTGCAGGGTGACGACCTGGTGCCCCTCGGCGGCGACGACTACCGGCTCGAGACCGAACAGACCTTTACTCAGCACCCGAAGGCGCTCCACAACGTCAAGATCCGTATCGGCCACGCAAAAGCGGATGCCCTTGGCGTGCAGGCTCCCGTCGCCCATGAAGTAACCCACCAGCTCGGCGAGCTCCCCATCGACCGAGTCAGGGACGTGAATCCGCCGGTCACCCGTGTAGTAGGCCTGGTCGAGCACGGGCAGCGGCACCGCCCGCGGCTCGCCGACCAGTCCGCTGAGCTGGATCGGGACCATATCATCGGCGGCGACCTCCGCCATGCGCTTCCAGACCCACGCGCCGGATGCGGCGTCGACGACCTTGATCCGGTGGGCGAGCGTGCCCTGAATCTGATAGCCACCGGCTGTGACGATGCGACGGGTCGATTCCTCGCCGTTGACGAAGAACTTCGTAGCCCGCTGCGGCCCGTCGTCGGTGGACACACGCATGTCGAGGTCCTGCCACCGGTCGCCGTAGACGTCGCCGATCTCGCCCAGTCGGGCCAGTCCTCGGTCGGTGGTGACCAGGGTGTCGCCGGTGAGGCAGCCGGTAGGCGCGAGCACCGAGGCCTGGGCGTTGCGCCAGCCGTTCTTCTCACCGATCTTGTTGCCGGCGGACCACTGCTTGGTGGCCGCGCGGACGATCTCGGTGGCGACCGGGCCCTGCGGGCGGACCGCGTCGTTGGCCGCGGCGTGCTTGCGCATGACCCGCTTGTGCGCGTCGGCATTGCGGGCGTAGCCCTCGTACGCCCCCACGACGCCGGCCAGTTCGGCGGAGCGCCGGTACGCCGTGCCGGTCATCAGCGAGGTGATCGCCGCGGCGACGCCCCGGCCGGCCTCGGAGTCGTACGGCAGGCCGGAGGCCATCAGCAGCGCGCCGATGTTCGCGTAGCCGATGCCGAGCTGGCGGTACGCCCGGGTGGTGACCCCGATCTTCTCGGTCGGGAAGTCGGCGAAGCAGATCGAGATGTCCATCGCCGTAATGATCAGTTCGACGCTCCGGACGAACTTCTCCACCTCGAAGGAGCTGTCGGCCTTGAGGAACTTCATGAGGTTGAGCGAGGCCAGGTTGCACGACGAGTCGTCCAGAGAAAGGTACTCGGAGCAGGGGTTGGACGCGGTGATCCGGCCGGTCTCGGGGTTGGTGTGCCAGTCGTTGATGGTGTCGTCGTACTGCAGGCCGGGGTCGGCGCACTCCCACGCCGCCGCGGCGATGTCGCGGAACAGCTTCTTGGCGTCGACGGTGTCGATGACCTCGCCGTGCAGCCGCCCGCGCAGCTCGAAGCCGCGGCCCTCCTCGACCGCGCGCATGAACTCCTCGCTGACCCGGACCGAGTTGTTGGCGTTCTGGTACTGCACGGACACGATGTCGGCGCCGCCGAGGTCCATGTCGAAGCCGGCGTCGCGCAGCGCCCGGATCTTGTTTTCCTCGCGCGCCTTGGTGAAGACGAACTCTTCGATGTCGGGGTGGTCGACGTCGAGGATCACCATCTTGGCCGCCCGGCGGGTGGCGCCGCCGGACTTGATGGTGCCCGCGCTCGCGTCCGCGCCGCGCATGAAGCTGACCGGGCCGCTCGCCGTCCCCCCGGACGACAGCAGTTCCCGGGACGAGCGGATCCGGGACAGGTTGACGCCGGAGCCGGAGCCGCCCTTGAAGATCAGCCCCTCCTCCTTGTACCAGTCCAGGATGGAGTCCATCGAGTCGTCGACCGAGAGGATGAAGCAGGCGCTGACCTGCTGCGGCGACGCGGTCCCGACGTTGAACCAGACCGGCGAGTTGAAGCTGAACACCTGGTGCAGCAGCATCCAGGTCAGCTCGTGGTCGAACAGTTCGGCGTCGGCCGGGGCGGCGAAGTAGCCGTGTTCCTCGCCCGCCTTGCGGTAGGTCGAGACGACCCGGTCGATCAGCTGGCGGAGCGACCACTCGCGCTCCGGGGCGCCGACCGCGCCGCGGAAGTACTTCGTGGTGACGATGTTGGCGGCGTTGACGCTCCAGAACGTCGGGAACTCGACCCCCCGCTGCTCGAAGTTGATCGAGCCGTCCCGCCAGTTCGTCATGACGACGTCGCGGCGCTCCCACTCGACCTCGTCGTACGGGTGGACGCCCTCGGTCGTCCAGACCCGCTCGACCCGCAGCCCCCCTGCCGCGGCGCCGTTGCCGTTCACACGGCTGCGCTGCCTGCCTGCTGTGATGCCGTCCCCGGCCATACTTCTCCCCCTCGTCGGTACTGCCACTCGTCGCTTCTTCGTCAGTTATTGATCTTGGGAACTCGGCCGCCGGACCGGGGCGCGACGGGGTGCCGCACCGCCGCCTCCCGGGCGATCGTCGCCTCGCGCAGCGTGGCGATCTCCTTCTCGAACTCGTCGAGCGAGTCAAAGGATTTGTAGACGCTCGCGAACCGGAGATAGGCGACCTGGTCGAGCTCTCGGAGCGGAGTCAGGATCGCCAAGCCGACCTCGTGGCTGGGCACCTCCGCCGCACCCTTGGCCCGGACGCTCTCCTCGACCTTCTGCGCGAGCAGCGCGATCGCATCCTCGTCGACGGGCCGGCCCTGGCAGGCCTTGCGAACCCCACTCATGATCTTTGTCCGGCTGAACGGCTCGGTCACGCCGCTGCGCTTGACCACCGCGAGGACGGCCTCCTCGACCGTGGTGAAACGCTTGCCGCACTCGGGACACGAGCGACGCCGACGGATCAGCTGCCCGTCGTCGGCCTCACGCGAGTCGACCACGCGCGAATCGGCATGGCGGCAGTACGGGCAACGCACCTCGATCTCCCTCCGGACTCCCCCGTCGGAGCCCTCCCCGCCGGGCAGCGGACACGCCGAAACGCAACGTCGCGGTGATCGAAACCATCGCGCCGCTGTGGACGGCCTGTGGATAACCCGGGAGGTAAAAACCCCAACCAGTGGATGACTTACACCCTTGTAACTACTAGATGTTGGGGTAGACGCTATGCCGCGACGGACGCGGACGCAAGCTCAGGAGCGCCTCGACGCGCCGTATTCTGCGACTCAACACGTGCGGTGTACCGCCGGTCACGCGTTGCTGCCGGGGCGGGCGATTTTCACCGTTCGCGCGGGAGCACCAGGACGTCTCCCGGCTGCAGCTCGGAGTCACGCAGACCGTTCAGCCGGCGCAGCTCGGCGACCGCGTCGCGGTTGTCGCGGCGGGGCATGACCCGGGCCGCGATGTCCCACAGCGTGTCGCCGGACTGGACGACGATCGTCGGGGCCGGGCCGGCGGGCTGCCCGGCCGCCCGGGACGCCGTGGTGAACAACACGGCGCTCGCGAGCGAGGCCGTCAGGACCAGCAGCGCCAGCACCACGGCGCGGCCGCGCCGGGTCAGCCGCAGCGGCGTTTCGACATGCCGGACATCGTGGCCCACCATGGCGTCTCTCCCTCTCGATCAGCTCAAGATCGTCGGATCGTACGGGCGTTCGATCGAACGCCCGTACGACGGTTTATCAGAACAGGCGTACGGAAGTCGAGCACTTCCGGGCGACACGCCGGGTGCAATGTCGTACAGATGTTTGAATATGTCGTACCGCGCCATTACGGTTTCCCGTCAAGAGGGGTCAGCCGGACAAACGCCATCCCCACGGCGTTGCGCTCCGGCTCCGCGAACGCACCACGTGCCGATGACCGGCACTGGCCGACAGGGAGGGCGGACGTGTCGACCGACGACCGGACGAGCCGGCAACACCAGCAGATCAAGCCAGAGGCAGTCAACGCGGCTGCGGCGCTGCGCCGCCGCACGCCGACGCGCGCCCGTGGCGCCGAGGCGCCGCAGCTGCGGGCTGTCACACCGGTGGTCAGCCAGTTTCCCGACCTGGTCACCGCCGACCTGACGGCGCGACAGCGGCGCATCCTCGAGTTCATCCGCGGCTGGGTGGAGCGCTACGGCTACCCGCCCAGCGTTCGGGAGATCGGCGAGGCGGTCGGGCTGGTGTCGCCGTCCAGCGTGGCGTACCAGTTGAAGGCTCTGGAGGCCAAGGGCTTCCTGCGCCGCGACCCCAACCGGCCGCGCGCCGTCGACGTGCGCTCGCCCAACGACCTGGTCGACGACGAGACCCTGCGCTCGGCCCGGCCGCAGCCGGCCTACGTGCCGCTGCTCGGCCGGATCGCCGCCGGCGGCCCGATCCTGGCCGAGCAGGCGGTCGAGGAGTTCTTCCCGCTGCCGCGCGAACTGGTCGGCGAGGGCGACGTCTTCATGCTCGAGGTCAAGGGCGACTCGATGATCGACGCGGCGATCTGCAACGGCGACTGGGTGGTGGTCCGCCAGCAGCCCACGGCCAACGCGGGCGACATCGTGGCCGCGATGATCGACGGCGAGGCGACGGTGAAAAGCTATCGTCAGCGCGACGGGCACGTGTGGCTGATGCCGGCCAACCCGGCCTTCGACCCGATCCCGGGCGACGACGCGACCATCATGGGCCGGGTGGTCGCGGTGCTTCGCCGGATCTGACCCGGCGCCGCGCCTGCGCTTCGCCACGAGGCCGGTCCCGCCGGGCAGCCGCCCGGACCGGTCTCATCTCATCGCGTACGTGTCAGGACCGGGTCAGCGACGGCCGTGACCCGAGCTGTCGGGGCGAGCGTCGAAGCCTGCGTAGCCGTCGTCGCCCGGCGGCCGGCCACCCTGGCCGTAGGCGCCCCCTTGCGGCCGCTGAGCCGGCCCCTGCGGGCGCTGGCCGGGCTGGGGGTGCGGGCGTTGTTGGGCCGGTCCGGGCACGCCCTGCCCGTTGGGCGCTTGGCCGTTCGGCGCCTGACCGTTCGGAGCCGGGCGCTGGGGGCGCTGGCCCTGCGGCGCCGGGCCGCGGCCG
>Ga0307508_10001697_pt1 | contig 24440 bp, 22 predicted proteins | sample 9_EM_MG_FD_203089 | JGI IMG/M metagenome (GOLD analysis project Ga0307508, IMG submission 203089) | Populus trichocarpa ectomycorrhiza microbial communities from riparian zone in the Pacific Northwest, United States - 9_EM | ecosystem: Host-associated > Plants > Roots > Unclassified | place... | reverse complement strand
TTGCTCAGCACCCGGTCCACATGCGCCGGGATGTCGCCGTCGGCCACGAGCCGCTGGCCCCAGCCGGTGAGCAGGATCACCGGCGTCGTTTTGGCGCTGGCCTTCACGGCCACCGCCACCGCGCGGCCGTCGACGTAAGGCATGCCCAGGTCGGTGATGACGGCGTCGAAGGTGTCGTCGGGCTGGCGTGCCGCCTTGAAGCTGTCGATGCCGGCCTGGCCGCCGTTCGCGACGACGACGACATGGCCGTCGAGCTCGAGCGTGTCGCACAGCGACTTGAGCATCAGCGGGTCGTCGTCGACGATCAGGATGCGCAGCCGCCTCGTCGGCGCTTCGGCCGGCGCCGGCACGGCCGACGCCGATGGCGGGGTCGCCGGCACCGGGAAGCTCAGGCGCACCGTCGTGCCACATCCGACGACACTGTCGATCTCGACGTCGGCGTCGTGCCGCTGCGCGACGCCGTACACCATCGCCAGGCCCAGGCCGGTGCCGCGCTCGCCCTTGGTGGTGAAGAACGGCTCCAGGCAGCGCCGCCGCGTGTCTTCGTTCATGCCGACGCCGGTGTCGCTCACTTCGACGACCGCGGCGGCCGGCGCGACGCTGCGCGTGCGCAGCGTCAGCACGCCGCCGTCGGGCATGGCGTCCACGGCGTTGAAGATCAGGTTGGTCAGGGCCTCGCGCACCTCGCTCTCGACGCCGAGGATGGCGGGCAAGTCCGGCGCCGGCTCGATCTCGAGACGGATCACGATGCCGCGCTGCTGCGGCATGTCGCTCCAGCGCGCGTGCGTGAGGTCCACGACCTGCTGGAGCAGCCGGTTCAGCTGCACGGGGGTGGGCTGCAGCTGGGGCTCGCGCTGGCGGTAGAACTCGCGCATGCGCGCCACCGTGGCGGCGACGTCGTCGATGGCGCGGGCGATCGTCACCAGGTAGCCGCGCCCGCGTTCGCTGAGATGGGGCTCGCGCTCGAGCAGGCTCTCGGTGTACAGGGCCACCGGTGACAGGGCGTTGTTGATGTCGTGGGCGATGCCGCTGGCCATCTGGCCGAGCGCGCGCAGGCGTTCCTGCTGCATCACGGTCTGCTGGGTCTGGCGCAGGTCGTCGTAGGCCTGCTGCAGCGCGCCGTGGAGTTCGGCCTGCTGGGCCGCGAGCGCCACGTGGGTGCTGAGCTGGCGCAGGAACTCGCAGTCGCCGCTGCTGAAGGATTCGGGCTGGCGGCGTGCGACGACGAGGATGCCGAAGACGCGGCTCTCGGACTGCAGCGGCGCCATGACGAGGGCGCGCAGCCCGCCGCGCGCGAGCCGCTGCGGGAACGGGAACGGGCTCGCCTGGATGTCGGCCTCGTACACGAGCTCGCCGCGCACGCAGCGCGACAGGCCGTTGGGGTCGATCTCGATGTGCGCCTGCTCGTCCATCGCGAGCTCCAGCGCGAGCGCCTGGCTGTGCGCGCCGACGCGGATGACGCTGAGCGCGTGGTGGGTCGCGTCGTGCTGCAGCACGCAGCTGAAGTCCACCGGCAGGCGCTCCTCCAGGCTGCGGATCGCGACCTGGTAGATGCTCTGCAGGTCCTGGCGCTCGCCGATCGCGCGGCTGATCTGGTCCAGCAGGGTCAGGCGTTCGAGTTGGGCTTGCAGCTTGCTCTCGGTGCGTTCGCGCCCGATGATCTCGATCCTGAGGTTCTCGGTCGTTCGCTGCAGGTCGGCGTTGGCGATCCGCAGTGAACCCGCGAGCCGCGCTTCCTGCATCCGTCCGTTGATGATCGACGCGAACAGCGTCAACCCGAGCACGGTCACCGCGGCCGCGCCCACCAGCAGGCTCAGCCCCCCGCTCGACAGCACGGTGGCGCTCAAGCACACCGAGTCCTCGGGGAAACCGGCCGCCGCCATGCCGGTGTAGTGCATGCCGCTGATCGCGAGGCCCATCACCGCCGCGGCGGCCACCTGGGACGCCAATTCGTGTTGCCGGCTGACGCGCCTCAGCCCGAAGAAGATCATCAGCGCTGCCGCCGAGGCGAACACCGCCACCGCGGCCGACGCCGCCACCAGCTCGGCGTTCCAGGCGATGGGCGGCGCCATGTCGAGTGCGGCCATGCCGAGGTAGTGCATCGCGCAAATGCCGGCGCCCATGGTTATCGAACCGCCCGCCAGGCGCACCAAGGTCAGCGAGCCACGAGTGGCCAGTCCCAACGCAACGACCGACACCGCAACCGCAGCCGCCCATGAGATGAAAGTCAGCAGCCGGGTGTAGCCCAGCGCGATGGGCAGCGAGAACGCGAGCATGCCGACGAAGTGCATGGACCAGATGCCTGTGCCCATCGCGACCGAACCGCCGAGCCACCAGGTCAGCGCCACGCGGCGGTCCGCCGCGCGCACGCGCTTGGCCAGATCCAGCGCGACGTAGGAGGCGAAGCTTGCGATCAGCACCGAAGCAACCACCAACAGAGGGTCGTAGCGAGGAGTGAGGTACGCCATGGGTCGTCTGCGCGGGCCGCGATCCTGGTGCGAGTGATGGCCGTGCGCCATCATGCACGAATACGCGCGGCTGCGTTGTGCCTGTGAGCCGCCGAGTGTGGCGCTCAAACTGTCTCGCAACGGAACAGCGCAGGCCTAGGGTTAGTCCCGAAGTGGCCGGCTGCCTGACATCGATCTATCGTTCGAGTCCTTCGCACGCAAGGACCAACGAGGAGACACGATGGACAAGAAGAACATGGGCGGTCTGGCCGCGATCGTGCTGTCGTCCGCGGCAGCGATCGCGTCGGCGCAGACCGTGGCCGATCTGCGCAATGATGCCGCCACGCCGGGCGACGTCAGCACCTACGGCATGGGCTGGTCGCAGCAACGGCACTCGCCGCTCAAGCAGATCAATGCCGGCAACGCCGGCAAGCTGCAGGCGGTGTGGAGCCTCAGCCTGGACAACTCGACCAACGCGTCGAACCAGCCGCTGGTGATCGACGGCACGATGTTTGTTGCCACGCACACGCACACGCTCGCCATCGATGCGCTGACCGGTCGCCAGAAGTGGAAGACTGCGATCGAGCTGCCCGCCGACATCGCCGGCTACCTGTGTTGCGGCATCCACTCGCGCGGCATGGCGGCGCTGGGCGGCGTGCTCTACCGCACGACGATCGACGCGCAGGTGATGGCGGTCTCGATGGCGGATGGCAAGACGCTGTGGAAGCAGAAGGCGGCCGAGTACAAGGACGGCTACACGATGACCCATGCGCCGCTGATCGCCGGCGGCGTGCTGATCACCGGCATCTCCGGCGGCGAGTACGGTACGCGCGGCTTCCTCGACGCGTGGGACCTCAAGACCGGCGAGAAGAAGTGGCACCGCTGGACCACCGCCGCCCCGGGCGAACCCGGCGGCGACACCTGGAAGGGCGATGCCTACAAGACCGGTGGCGCACCGACCTGGCTGACCGGCACCTACGACCCCGACCTCGACCTCGTGTACTGGGGCACCGGCAACGGCGGCCCGTGGAATCCAGCCACCCGTGGCGGCGATTCGCTCTACATCGGCTCGGTGCTCGCCCTCAAGCCGTCGACCGGCGAGGTCGTGTGGCACTACCAGTTCTCGCCCGGCGACCCGTACGACTACGACGGCACCAATGAGCTGGTGCTGGCCGAATTGCCGATCGGCGGCAAGACGACCAAGGTGCTGATGCAGGCCAACCGCAACGGCTTCTTCTACGTGCTCGACCGCACGAGCGGCAAGCTGATCTCTGCCACCCAGTTCGCGCGCAAAGTCAATTGGGCCAGCGGCATCGACAAGGCCACCGGCCGCCCGATCGACACGCCGATGACGGCGATGGTGCGCAAGACCGAAGAGATGAAGGACTTCATCGAGGTCTGGCCGAGCGCCTTCGGCGGCAAGAACTGGATGCCGATGAGCTACGACCCGGACAGCCACCTCGTGTACCTGAACTCGATCGACCTCGGCATGAAGGTCAAGTACGTCAAGCAGGAGCGCCCCGGCGGCCCGAACTGGTACCTCGGCCTCGAGCTCGGCGGCTTCGTCGCGCCGGACGATGGCAACCGCGGCGCGCTGGTCGCGTGGGATCCGGTGGCCGGCAAGGCGGTGTGGCGCGTGCTGAACAAATCGCCGTTCTGGTCGGGCGTGCTCTCCACCGCCGGCCGCGTGGTCTTCACCGGCTCGCAGAGCGGCCAGTTCATGGCCTTCGACTCGAAGTCCGGTGACAAGCTCTGGACGTTCCAGACCGGTTCGGGCATCAGCGGTCTGCCGATCACCTGGGAGCGCGACGGCCGCCAGTACGTGACCGTCCTCAGCGGCTCGGCCACCGTCTATGGTGCGCTCGCCGGCGACCCCGACTTGGCCAACGTTCCCGCCGGCGGCTCGGTGTGGACCTTCGCGCTGCCCTCGGCACGATGAGCGGCCGACGACGGATTGCACTCGCTGCCGTGCTCGTCGCCGCATGGGCGGCGGCAGGTGCGCAGGAGGCTGGTTCCGATCCGACGGAGGCCGGGCGGAAGATCTACGTCAGCTCATGCCAGCGTTGTCACGGCATCAACCTCGCAACCAACGGCATAGGCTTCGACCTGCGCACCTTCCCGCAGCAAGACAAGGAGCGCTTCCTGCGCTCGGTGACGAACGGCGTGCGGGCGATGCCGGCCTGGGGCGGCACCCTCAAGCCCGAGCAGATCGATCTGATCTGGGCCTACATCGGCTCGGTCAACGGCTGGAAGGCAACGTCGCCCCCGCAGTGATGCTCCGCGAGCCGTCGAGTCCGAGGGCCAGCCCGCTCGTTGGAAGGGTTAGGCGCCACCGGGGCACCGCTTGGAAGTCTCGGGGACACGGTAGGTTGTGTGTTCCGTGCCTGTCTCCAAGTTCCTGTACGTATGCTGCCGCTTGTCGATCCGAAGCACACGAGCGCAGAACTTGCCCCCGACCGGAAAGAAGTTGGGTGTGTTGGATTCGGTGATCGTGAGGCACGACTCTCGTCCACGCAGTTCGTAGCGACCCTTGAGGACGAAGGTCTTCCCATCCTCTGGAAATGCACCGCAGGCTTCAATGAGGCCTTCGTCGACGAAGTGATCGTAGCCCCAGCAGGTCTTACCGTTGTCGTCCGACGCACACCAAACTCCGCGTAGCGCGACGGAGAGCGCCGCGTCTTCTGGCACCGGGGCCCGCCCATCAGTCGATGATGTGCAAGCGACCACCAGGAGGAGAAGCGGGACAAAGAACTCGGCTATGCGCATGTGTGTCTTGTTGACGCCGAACGTCTGACATGAGAGGCAACAGATTGTCCCCATCTCGGCGGCGAGGAGGCGTGCCATTTCGCCACTCGATCACGAATGGGCGGCAGATGGCTGCTTGCGACGCACGCCCCAACGTTTGACTGGGGCGGGTCCGCTTAAGGAAGGATGAGGCAACGGCCCCCGACTACCAATCCGCCATCACCACCACCACCTGCGCGTCCGCCTTGCTGGTGGACAGGTACACGTGGCCGACGCCGCTGTCGAAGTAGGCCGACTCCTGGCGTGCGAGCTCGATCGTCTCGCCGGTCTCGAAGTGGATGCACACGCGGCCCGACAGCACCATCACGAACTCCTGCCCCGGGTGGCGGATGTAGTCGGGGAACTGCGCCAGTCGTCGCGCAACGATCGTGCCGTGCAGCGGCGTCATGCGCTTGCCCGGGAACGCGGTCGCGAGCATGCGGTAGTCGTAGTTCTCGGCGTCGTAGCTTGGCGCTGCCGCCAGTGTCGAACGCACGACGACCGGCCGGCGGCCGCCTGCCGGCGCCGCGCAGGCGCGCGCGTCGAACAGTGCGGCGATGTCGACGTCGAGCGCGCGCGCCACCGCGGCGAACTTCTCGTAGCTCACCGAGATCTGCCCGAGCTCGATCTTCGACAGGGTCGACAGCGCCACACCGGAGCGCGCGGACAGGTCCTTCAATGTCAGCCCCTGCCCCTTGCGGATCGCGCGCAGGCGCGCGCCGACGCGTTCGCGGTCGGGCAAGGCGGCCGCAGCGGTGCGCCCACGGGCGCGGCTCCTGGATGGATGGACAGGCATCGTTTTCCTCGGGGGTTCCCGGCATGATTCTCGCATGCGAGAATTCTCGTATGAGAGAAGTCGACGTGGCCATCATCGGTGCCGGCATCGCCGGCGCATCGCTCGCCTACCGGCTGGCCGGCGAGCGCAGCGTGCTGCTGCTGGAGCGCGAAAGCCAGCCCGGCTACCACGCCACCGGCCGCTCGGCCGCGATGTTCATGGAGAGCTACGGCCCGCCGGCCGTGCGTGCGCTCACGCGGGCGAGTCGCGCGTTCTACGAGCAGCCGCCGGACGGCTTCGGCGATCGCCCGCTGCTCACGCCCCGCGGCGTGCTCTACCTCGCCACGCACGGCCAGGAGGCGCTGCTGCAGGAGATGCAGCGCACGCTGGCGGCGAGTGGCAGCGTGCTCGAGTGGCTCGACGCCGGTGCGGCACTGGCCCGGGTGGGCTGTCTGCGGGCCGAGGTGGTGCACAGCGCCCTGTTCGAGCACGGCGCACAGGACATCGACGTGCATGCGCTGCACCAGGGTTTCCTGCGCGGCATGCGCGGCCGCGGCGGCGAGCTGCGCACGGGGGCTCAGGTCGTCGCCGCACGGCGCGACGGCGCGCGCTGGACGCTGCGCCTGACCGACGGCGAGGCAGTGCAGGCGCACGCCGTGGTCGATGCCGCCGGCGCCTGGGCCGACGAGGTCGCCACGCTGTTCGGCGCGGCGCCGATCGGCCTGGTGCCGCATCGGCGCAGCGCGTTCACGTTCAAGGCGCCAGAAGGCCTCGACGTGTCGGGCTGGCCTGCTGTCGTCGGTGTCGATGAGAGCTACTACTTCAAACCCGATGCCGGGCAGCTGCTCGGCTCGCCGGCGAATGCCGACCCGACGGTGCCGCACGACGTGATTCCCGAGGAGCTCGACATCGCGCTCGGTATCCACCAGATCGAGGCCGTCACCACGCTCACCATCCGCCGCCCCGCCAGCACCTGGGCCGGCCTGCGCTCGTTCGTGCGCGACGGCCAGATGGTGATCGGCTGGGACGAGCGCTGCCCCGGCTTCTTCTGGCTCGCCGGCCAGGGCGGCTACGGCATCCAGAGCGCGGCCGGCGCCTCCGAGTTGGCCGCCTCGCTGCTGCGCGGCACGCCCTTGCCGCCCGAGCTGACGCGGCACGGCATCGACCCGCACGCGCTGGCGCCGCAACGCCTGCGCTGACCATCTCTGAAAGGACCCTCCATGTCGAGAACCCTCATCCGCGTCGCCTTGCTGCTCGCGGCGTCCGCATTGCCCTGCGTCTCGGCCCTCGCCGCCGGCTTCCCCGAGAAACCGCTGACGCTGGTCGTGCCCTACCCGCCAGGCGGCGCCACCGACACGGTGGCCCGCGTCGTCGCGAAAGGCATGGGGCAGCGCCTGGCGCAGACCGTGGTCGTCGACAACAAGGCCGGCGCCGGCACCGTGATCGGCGCCGGCGCGGTGGCGCAGGCGGCACCGGATGGCTACACGCTGCTGATCAGCTCCAACACCACCTTCACCGTCAACCCGGCGCTGAAGATCAAGCTGCCGTACGACGCGCAGAAGAGCTTCGAATCGATCGGATTGATCGGCACCTCGCCGCTGGTGCTGCTGGCGAACCCGTCGCTGCCGGCCAACAACGTGAAGGAGCTGGTCGCGCTGGCGAAGGCCCAGCCCGGCAAGCTGGCCTACGGCTCGTTCGGCAACGGCACCACCTCGCACCTGGCCGGCGAGATGTTCAAGCTGGTGACCGGCGTCGACATCCTGCACGTGCCGTACAAGGGCAGCGCGCCGGCGATGACCGACCTGATCGGCGGCCAGGTACTGCTGACCTTCGACACCAACGTCGCCGCGCTGCCGATGCTGCAGGCCGGCAAGGTGAAGGCGATCGCGGTCACGTCGGCGAAGCGTTCGCCGTCGCTGCCCAAGGTGCCGACGGTGGCCGAGGCCGGCTATGCCGACTTCGAGATGGTGCCGTGGATCACCATCGTCGCGCCGCGCGGTCTGCCGCCGGCGGTCCAGAAGGCGCTCGGCAAGGCGCTCGCCGACACGCTGGCCGATGCGGCCACGCGCGCCGACCTCGAGAAGGCCGGCGTCGACGTGTCGTACGAACCGGGCTCGTTCTACGATGCACGCGTGGCGAAGGAATTGCCGCTGCTGCGCGCCTACGTGCACAAGGCCAAGATCCCCATCGAGTGAACACCATGAGCCATGACCACACCTTGCCGGAGCGTTCGGCGGTCGAGCTGCGCCGGCTGATCGGCAGCAAGCAGCTCTCGCCGGTCGAGTTGATGGACGCCTGCATCGCGCGCATCGAGGCGCTTAACCCGGCCGTCAACGCGATCGCCGCCACCGACTTCGAGCGCGCGCGCGACGCCGCCCGCCGCGCCGAGGCCGAGGTGATGCGCGGCGCGCCGCTCGGCCTGCTGCACGGCCTGCCGCTCGGCGTGAAGGACCTGCAGGACACCGCGGGGCTGCTCACCACCTACGGCAATGCCGGCCTGCGCGGCAACGTGCCGGCGCACGACAACGGGCTGGTCGCGCGACTGCGCGCGGCCGGCGCGATCGTCACCGCGAAGACCAACGTGCCCGACATGGGCGCCGGCGCCAACACACGCAATCCGGTGTGGGGTGCGACCGGCAATCCGTTCGATCCGGCGCTGAACGCAGGCGGTTCGTCGGGCGGCTCGGCGGCCGCGCTCGCGGTCGACATGCTGCCGATCGCGACCGGCTCGGACACCGGCGGTTCGCTGCGCATCCCGGCCGCGCTGTGCGGCGTCGTCGGCATGCGGCCCTCGCCCGGCCTGGTGGCCAACGATGCGCGGCCGCTGGGTTGGTCGGTCATCTCGGTGCTGGGGCCGATGGGCCGCACGGTCGGCGACACCGCGCTGCAGCTCGCCGCCAGCGTCGGCTTCGACGCACGCGACCCGCTGTCGTATCCCGAGCACGCCGCGTCGTTCTGGCCACTCGCTTCGGTGGACCTGTCGACGCTGCGCGTGGGCACGACAGAAGACTTCGGCCTGTGCATCGTCGACCCGGAGATCCGGCGCGTGTTCCGCGCGCGCGTCGAGGCGATCCGCCCGTGGGTCGCCAGCTGCGAGCCGGTCGACCTGCAGCTCGGCGACGCCGACCGCGCGTTCGACACGCTGCGCGCCGAGAGCTTCATCGCCGCGTTCGCCGACACCTACCGCACGGCGCCCGAGACGCTCGGGCCCAATGTGCGCGCCAACGTCGAGATGGCGGCGGCGATCACGCTGGCCGATCGCGCCTGGGCGCACCTCGAGCAGACGCGCATCGCCAGGAGCTTCGCGCGCGCCTTCGAGCGCTTCGATGTGATCCTCGCACCGACCACGCCCGTCACGCCGTTCCCGTGGACCGAGCTGTACGCGCAGCGCATCGACGGCCAGGCGATGCGCAACTACTACCACTGGCTCGGCCTGACCTATGTGGTGACGCTCGCAACGAACCCGGCCCTGTCGCTGCCGTGCGGGCGCGACGAGCATGGCATGCCGTTCGGCCTGCAGATGATCGGCCGGCTGCGCGGCGATGCCGCGCTGCTCGCGGCCGCGCAGGCGCTCGAGCAGGCGTTCGAGACGACACCGGTGCTGCGCCGGCCGCGGCCCGATCTCGAAGCGCTGCGCGTGCCGCGGCCCGAACTGAAAGGCATCGTGACGCATCCGCCTGTTGCAGCGGGCGGCGCCGTGGGCGGCGGATTGACAGCGGTCTAAGGACGTTGGTCGGAGTGCGTCCGAAACACCAGCCCGCGTAGCCACTCGTTGGCTGGATCCTTGTTGTACTTTGCGTGCCAGAACATGTTGATGGCGATCTCCGGCAAGGTCGCGGGATGGCTGACATAGGCGAGCTCGAAGGGCCCGACGAGCGCTTGCGCGAGGCGTTCCGGCACCGTCGCCACCATGTCGCTTTGGTGCAGGATGTGCCCGACCGCCACGAAGTGCGGAACGGTGAGCCGCACATTGCGCACGACACCGCTGCGCTCCAGCAACTCATCGACCTTGCCGTGACCGGTGCCCTCCGACACCACGACCACATGGTCTGCGGACGAGAACTCTGCCAATGAGACCCTGCGCTTGTCGAGGCGGTGCCCCTTGCGGAACATGCAGACATAGCGCTGCTTGAACAGCCGGCGCTGGAAGAAGCCCGCCTTGAGTTGCGGGAGCAGGCCAATCGCCAGGTCGATGTGCCCGGCCTCCATTTCGTCCCGCAGATTGACGTTGGTGTTGCGCACGGTGCTCATCGTGACGCCGGGTGCCAGCTTGGCCAGCTCCTCCATCAGCGTCGGCAGGAAGTAGATCTCGCCGATGTCGGTCATCCCGAGCGTGACTGAGCGCCTGGCCGTCGCCGGATCGAAGGACGTCTTCTGATTGACGGCACTGTGGAGCATGCCCAGCGCGTAGGCGACGGGTTCTGCCAACTGCTGGGCGTACGGCGTCGGTTCCATGCCCCTGGTCGTGCGCAGGAACAGCGTGTCGTCCGTCAGCTTGCGCAAGCGCGCCAGCGCGTTGCTGACGGCAGGTTGCGACAGGCCGAGGTTGTCGGCAACCTTCGAGACGCGACGCTCGACCAGAAGCTGGTTGAAGACCACCAGCAAATTGAGATCGATGTCCTTCAGCTCCATGTCACCAACATTCACCAAATCTATGCGATGTATTTTCTGAATTCTATTGGCTTATATCGAAGAAGGCGCAATCATTCGTTGACAGGAAGCCGGAGCCGCCTCATCGAGCGGACCTTCAACGGAGACAACTGATGTTTGCCCAGTCGACCCCCACCGTCGAGACACAGGCCGCTCGCCGTGACTACTACGAGCGCATCGCGGCGCAGCACATGACACCGCTGTGGGAAGTGCTCGGCGCCCTCGTCCCACCCTCGCCGCGAACCGAGGCCGTGCCCGCCCTCTGGCGCTATGCCGAGGTGCGCAATCGGGTGATGGAAGCCGGCCGGCTCATCACCGCCGAAGAGGCCGAGCGCCGTGTGCTGATCCTGGAGAACCCGGGCCTTCGCGGCCAGTCGTCCATCACGTCGTCTCTCTACGCCGGGCTGCAGCTGATCATGCCCGGCGAAGTGGCGCCTGCGCACCGCCACATGCAATCGGCACTGCGCCTCGTGCTCGACGGCGAGGGTGCCTACACCGCGGTCGACGGCGAACGCACGACCATGCACCGCGGCGACTTCATCATCACCCCGTCCTGGACCTGGCACGACCACGGCAACCTCGGCAACGAGCCGGTCGTGTGGCTCGACGGCCTGGACATCCCGCTGCTGCGCTTCCTCGCTACCGGCTTCGCCGAGAAGAGCGAGGAACGTTCGCAGACCCAACGGCGCCCTGAAGGCGACTCGCTCGCACGCTACGGCTCGAACATGCTGCCGGTCGACTTCCATCAGGCGCCGTCCGATCCGACCCGGGTGTTCGTCTATCCGTACACCCGCACCCAGGCGTCGCTGCAGGGCATCGCGCACGGCACGCCGGACGCGCACCTCGGCTTCAAGCTGCGATACGTCAACCCGGCCACCGGCGCCTCGCCGATGCCGACGATCGGCGCCTGCGCGCAGGCGCTGCCGGAAGGCTTCGAGACGCAAGCGTATCGCTGCACCGACGGCACCGTCCACGTCTGCCTCGAGGGCGACGGCGAAGCCGAGATCGACGGCACGACGCATCGCTTCGCCGAGAACGATGTCTTTGTCGTGCCGTCCTGGCACACGCTGCGCTTGCGCGCCGCCAAGCCGGTGACGCTGTTCAGCTTCTCCGATCGACCGGTGCAGCAGGCGCTGGGGCTGTGGCGCGAGCAGCGCCTCTGATCGATTCATCCGCCAGCCAACCCAAGGAACATCCCATGACCTACGCCGTTGCCGCACCCGCCGTGCACACCCTCACCGTCGCCGGGCGCGATGAACGTTTCCCCGTCAACCGCATTTTCTGTGTCGGCCGCAACTACGCCGCTCATGCGCGCGAGATGGGCAAGGACCCGGATCGCGAGCCCCCCTTCTATTTCATGAAGCCAGCCCAGGCGGCCGTCGACGCGGCGCAGGCGGTGACGATTCCGTACCCGCCGAGGACCAGCAACTTCCATCACGAGATCGAACTGGTGCTGGCGATCGGCCGCGGCGGCGCCGACATCGCCGCCGCCGACGCCCTCGACCACATCTACGGCTACGCGGTCGGCCTGGACATGACGCGCCGCGACCTGCAGCTCGAGGCACGCGACAAGGGCCGGCCCTGGGAGTTCGGCAAGTCGTTCGCGGCATCGGCACCGATCGGCGCCGTCCACCGGGTGCAAGACGTCGGCCACCCCCGCGACGCCGCCATCACGCTGACGGTGAACGGCCAGCCGCGCCAGTCTTCCGACATCGCGAAGCTGATCTGGTCGGTCTCCGAGTGCATCGCCGTGCTGTCGCAATACGAGACCCTCGAACCCGGCGACCTGATCATGACCGGCACGCCCGAGGGCGTGAACGCGGTCGTGCGCGGCGACGTGTTGATTGGTGCGATCGAGGGCCTGGGCGAGATCAGCGTCACCGTCGCGTCCTGACCCGAGACACCGAGGAGACCAGCATGGACACTGCCGCCCCCGTATTCCCGCAGAAGATCCATTGGGAGACCGATGGCAGCAGCCGCATCCCGTTCATGGCTTACACCGAGGCCGACCAGCACCGCAAGGAGCTCGAACGCCTGTTCTACCGCAAGCACTGGTGCTACGTGGGCCTGGAGGCCGAGATCCCCAACCCCGGCGACTTCAAGCGCACGGTCATCGGCGAGCGCTCGGTGCTGATGGTGCGCGACACCGACGGTTGCATCAACGTGGTCGAGAACGTCTGCGCCCACCGCGGCATGCAGTTCTGCCGCGAGCGCCACGGCAATCGCAAGGACAGCGGCTTCACCTGCCCCTACCACCAGTGGAACTACACCTTGCAAGGGGATCTGCAAGGCGTTCCGTTCCGGCGCGGCGTCAAGCAGGACGGCAAGGTCAACGGCGGCATGCCGGCCGACTTCAAGACCGCCGAGCACGGCCTGAACAAGCTGAAGGTCGCGGCGCGCGGCGGCGTCGTGTTCGCTTCGTTCGATCCGGAGATCGAGTCGCTCGAAGACTTCATGGGGCCGACCATCCTCGGCTACTTCGATCGCCTGTTCAACGGCCGCAAGCTCACGATCCTCGGCTACAACCGCCAGCGCATCCCGGGCAACTGGAAGCTGATGCAGGAGAACATCAAGGACCCTTACCACCCGGGCCTGCTGCACACCTGGTTCGTGACTTTCGGGCTCTGGCGTGCCGACAACAAGTCGGAACTGAAGATGGATTCGCACCACCGCCATGCCGCGATGATTTCCACCCGAGGCGCGAGCGGCAAGGCCGAGCAGGTGACGCAGGTCTCGAGCTTCAAGGAGAGCATGCAGCTCCACGATCCGCGCTTCCTCGACATCGTGCCCGAGCCCTGGTGGGGCGGCCCGACGGCCGTGATGATGACGGTGTTCCCGAGCGTGATCCTGCAGCAGCAGGTCAACAGCGTCTCGACACGCCACATCCAGCCGAGCGGCCCGGGCGCATTCGATTTCGTGTGGACGCACTTCGGCTTCGACGACGACACCGATGAGATGACGCAGCGGCGGCTGCGCCAGGCCAATCTGTTCGGGCCGGCGGGCTTCGTCTCGGCCGACGACGGCGAGGTCATCGAGCTGTCGCAAAAAGGCTTCGAGCAGAAGCCGTTCCACCGCACGCTCGCCGAGCTCGGTGGCCGCGAAGTCGGTGACACCGACCACATGGTCAGCGAGACACTGATCCGCGGCATGTACGAATACTGGCGCAAGCAGATGGAGGCCTGATCATGGACTTTCAGGACTACTTCGAGCTCACGCAGCTCTACGCAGACTACGCCAGCGCGATGAGTTCGGGCGAGTGGGAGCTGTGGCCCGAGTTCTTCATCGAAGAGTGCAGCTACCGGCTGCAGCCGCGCGAAAACTTCGACCGCGGCTTTCCGCTGGCGACCTTGTCGTTCGAGAGCAAGGGCATGCTGAAGGACCGCGTCTACGGCATCCGCGAGACGCTGTTTCACGACCCGTACTACCAGCGTCACGTGGTCGGCGTACCCGTCGTGCGCAAGGCCGAGGTGGACCGCTTCGAGTGCGAGGCCAACTACGCGGTGTTCCGCACCAAGCTCTCGGAGCTGTCGTCGGTGTTCAGCGTCGGGCGCACTATCGATGTGGTGGTGCGCACGCCGCAGGGCCTGAAGTTCGCATCGCGGCAGGTCGTGTACGACAGCGAAATGATCCCCAACTCCATCATCTACCCGATCTGAGGCTGCCCATGGACAACGCGCAATGGATCGACGCCACGGCCGTGGACGACGTGCCGGTGGACGACGTGATCGGCATGCTCGTCGCCGGTCGCGACATCGCGCTGTACAGCGCAGGCGGCGAGATCTTCGCCACCGACAACATCTGCACCCACGGCCAGGCGCGGCTGTGCGAAGGCTTCCTCGAAGGCCACGCGATCGAATGCCCTCTTCACCAGGGCACGTTCGACATTCGCACCGGGCAGCCCAGCTGCGCTCCGGTGACCGAAGCCATCCGAAGTTACCCCGTCAGGGTCGAAGGCGGCCGCGTGTTTCTCGCGCTCGACTGACTCACCCCCAGAACGCGACCGGCGCACGCCACAGGGCGTGAACGTCTTGGCGCTTGCGCCGAGACGGGCGCGGTCACGCCCAATTCGGTCGTGAACCGAACAATTCAAAGGAGACACTCCATGCGTCAGATCGATGTCCACAAGCTGTCCGACGAGGCCAAGTTCCGCGGCTTCCACAGGCTCGTGCTCCTGGCGTGCGCACTGATCATCATCTTCGATGGCTACGACCTCGCGGTCGTCGGGATCGCGTTGCCCTCGATCATGAAGGGCATGGGGGTCGACGCGACGCGTGCCGGCTTCATGGTCAGCGCAGCACTGTTCGGCATGATGTTCGGCAACATCCTCTTCGGCACCCTGGCCGACCGAATTGGCCGCCGACGGGTGGTGGCGATCTGCATCACGCTGTTCAGCGTGTTCACCGCTGCAGCGGGCTTCACCAGCGATGCAGTCACGTTCAGCATCGCGCGCTTCATCGCCGGCGTGGGCATCGGCGGGGTCATGCCCATCGTCGTGGCGCAGATGACCGAATATTCGCCGCTGCGGATCCGCAGCACGCTGATCACGTTGATGTACAGCGGCTACTCGGTCGGCGGCGTGCTTGCGGCGCTGCTCGGCAAGGGCTTGATCGAGACCTACGGCTGGCAGTCGGTGTTCATCGCCGCGGGCCTGCCGGTGATCCTCATCCCCTTGATCCTCAAGGCTTTCCCGGAATCGATGCCGTTCCTGATCAAGACCGGCCGCATCGATGAGCTGAAGAAGATCGTCTCGAAGATGGAGCCAAGCTACCGGCCGCAGTCCAGCGACCAGTTCGCGCTGCCCCGCGCGGACAAGGCCGACAACGCGCCGATCCGGCACCTGTTCCAGGAACAACGCGGCTTCAGCACGGTGATGTTCTGGGTGGCCTTCCTGATGTGCTTGTTCATGGTGTATGGGCTCAGCTCATGGCTGACCAAGCTGATGGCCAGCGCCGGCCACAGCCTGGGTTCGGCGTTGACCTTCGTGCTGGTGCTGAACTTCGGCGCCATCGTCGGCGCGATCGGCGGCGGCTGGCTGGCCGACAGGTTCCATATCAAGCACGTACTGGCCGGCATGTACGTGCTGGCGGCGGTGTCGATCACGCTGCTGGGCTACAAGGTGCCCTCCGAGATGCTCTACCTTCTGGTCGGCCTGGCCGGCGCATCGACCATCGGCACGCAGATCGTCGGCCTCGCGTATGCGGGCCAGTTCTACCCGATGGCAGTTCGCGGCACCGGCATCGGCTGGGCGTTGGGCATCGGCCGGATCGGTGCGATCCTGGCGCCGATCGTGATCGGGGTGCTGGTGGGCATGGCGCTGCCGTTGCAGCAGAACTTCATGGCCATCGCCCTTCCCGGATTGGTCGCAGCGATCGCGATCTCGCTGATCGACCACCGGCGTTCGGCGTCGGCACACCACCACGACATGACTTCGACCCTCACCCGTCCGATACCCGAGGCAGCCAGACCATGAGCACGGACAGCATCGTCATCGTCGGCACCGGCCAGGCCGGCGGCTGGGCAGCGCAGACCCTTCGCAAGGAAGGATTTGCCGGCAAGGTGTTCCTCATCGGCGAGGAGCCGCATCGTCCTTACGAGCGTCCGCCCTTGTCCAAGACGGTCCTGTCCGGAGACGCTTCTGCCGAGAGCACCCATCTGATCAACATGGAGGCGTTCGAGAAGCTGGAACTGGACTGGCGGCCGAGTGTCCGCGCGACCTCGATCGACCGCGTTGGCAGGCAAGTCCTGCTCTCGACGGGCGAATCGATCGGTTACGACAAACTCATACTTTGCAACGGCGGCCGGGCTCGTTTGATGAACATTCCCGGCGCGGACCTGCCCGGCTTGTTCACGCTGAGAACCATCGACGATGCGCGCGCTCTGGGCGCGGCGCTCTTGCCTGGCGGGAAGATCGTCGTGGTCGGCGGCGGGTGGATCGGCCTCGAGGTGGCGGCAACCGCCCGCAAGAAGGGAATGGACGTGACCGTCGTCGAGGCGATGTCGCGTCTGTGTGAACGCACGGTGCCGCCCGAGATCTCCGAGTACCTGGCCCGGCTTCATTCGAAGCACGGCACACAGGTGATCCTCGGCGCGTGCGTGGCGGGCTTCGAACGCGACGCCGAGGGCATGCTGGTGGTGAGCTTGAGTGACGGTCGTGAACTCGTCTGCGACGCTGTCGTGGTCGGCATCGGGCTGATTCCCAACGACGAACTGGCGCGCGATGCTGGCCTCGAGTGCGATGGTGGGGTCGTTGTCGATGCGCAGTGCCGCACGTCGGACCCCAACATCCTTGCCGCGGGCGACGTGGCGGCCTGGCACTGCCATTGGGGCGGGCGCCGCATGCGGCTGGAGTCCTGGCAGAACGCTCAGGAGCAGGGCATTGCCGCGGGCCGGTCTGCCCTCGGCATCGAGGTCGATCACCAGCCTCTGCCTTGGTTCTGGTCGGATCAGTACGACATCAACCTGCAGATCTACGGCATGCCCGATCCTTCGCATCGCGTGGTGGTGCGTGGCGACCTCCAATCCGACAACTTCGTGTTGTTCTATCTCGACGACGAAACGATCAGATCGGCCGTCGGGCCGAATGCCGCGCGTGACCTGCGCTTTGCGCGTCGCCTGATCGAAAGCCGCAAGCGCGTCGATCCAGAACTGCTCGCCGACACACGCGTGGCGATGTCGAAGGTCTGACGCCGACGGATCAAACCGTCTTCGCCCTCTGCCGCGCTACCGGCGCCGACGGCAACGCCTCATCACCACTCGGAGTGTTCAATGGAACGCGTTCTCCACACCTACTTCCGCAGCTCGTCGGCATACCGGGTTCGAATCGCATTGAACCTGAAAGGGCTTGAAGCAAAGCACGTACCGATCCACTTGACGCGCGGGGGCGGCGAACAGTTCACCGCCGAGTACCTGAAATTGAACCCTCTTTCCCTTGTGCCCGTCTTGAGCGAGGGCGATTTGCGGCTCAGTCAATCGCTGGCGATCCTCGAGTACCTCGATGAGCGTTATCCGCTGCCGCCCCTGCTGCCCGCATCGATCGAGGATCGAGCAAGGGCGCGCCAACTTGCATCGACCATCGCTTGCGATGTCCACCCGTTGAACAACTTGCGCGTCTTGAAATACCTGACCGGCAAGCTGGGGCTGTCGGATGGGGCCAAGATCGAGTGGATCGCGCACTGGATCAAGCTGGGCTTCGAGGCGCTCGAGGCGCTCGAGGCCGAACTCAGAACCTCGGCCTCGCGCAGCACCTACTGTGTGGGCGACAGCCCAACGATTGCCGATTGCTGCCTGATACCTCAGATTTTCAACGCTCGGCGCTTCGATATCGATTTGTCGGCATACCCGACGTTGCTCGCCATTCACCGAGCCTGCGAAGCGCTGCCGGCATTCCACGCCGCACATCCGTCGCGTCAGCCGGACTCCGAATGAGCCATTGACCCAGGCCTTCGTCAGCGCGTCGTCTCCTGCCACTCCAAGGCCGGCACCGGAATCGCGACGGAGGGCTTGGTCACGCCGAGCGTCGCCGGCGGCCCCACGCACCCCCTAGCCTGTGCGGTGCCTGCTGCGTTGTCGCCGGCGTAGACTCACCGCGGGTCAGACGGGGCAGCGATGATCAAGTCGAAACTTCTGAGCGATACGGGTTGGAAGGACGTTGCAACCAAGAGCAAGGTCAAGGACAACGGGCTGCTCAAGGCGCTGGAGAAGCTGAAGCGGCTGGGCGAAGACGATCACGACGAGGCGACTAAAGTCCTCGACGAGATCGGCAAGCTTGCCGGCCTGCTGAGGAAGGACAAGGCCGTCGCGGCGGTGCCGGCGGCTGCCAAGTACATCGCCGAGTTGCTCGGCGAAGCGCAATCCGTGGCGCGCGAGATCGCGAAGGCCAAGGCGGTGCATGAGAAGGCGCAGAAAGCGAAAGCCGAAGCCGAGAAGAAGACTGCGGCGAAGAACGACGACGAAGCCGACGACGAGGAAGAGTCGCCGGACTTGCTGACCACCAAGTTGAAGCCGCTGCTGAAGCTCGTCGCCAAGGGGCAGACGATGCACACACTGGTGGCCAAGTCGGGCAAGAAGGTTGTCGTGATGCTGTCGCGCAAGCCGATCCCGCCGGCGCGGCGCAAGATGCTCGCCGAGGAACTCGGCGGCGGCAGCACCAAGTACTACCCCGGAACCTGCAGCCTCGAAGCGGGTGTGACGACGTTTGCGCTGAAGTCCGAAGTGGCAGGCATGGCCAAACTCGTCAAGCTCGCGCTGCTCGAGCAGACCGGACTGCGCATGAACAAGGTGAAGTGCCGCGGCGAGGACGGCGACGACCACGACTAGGACGAAATTCCCGTCGATCGAATCAGACCGACATGCTTGCGCCGTCGCCCATCCGGCGGTAGTTGTAGTTCTTGTTCAGGCGTTCGAGCAGATAGTCGCCGTAGCGCACTGGCGGGTAGTGCGGCGGGTTCGCCGCATCGGTGCAGGTGGGCAGACACTCGATGACCGTGTCCATGCCGGGATCGAGAAAGTACGGCAGCGAATAGCGGTCGCCGCCGGATCGGTTGATGACGCGGTGCGGCGTCGAGACGAAGCGGTTGTTGGTCCAGCGCGCCAGCATGTCGCCGACGTTGAGGACGAAGGTGTTGTCCATCGGCGGCGCGTCGATCCAGTCGCCGCCGCGCGGACGCACCTGCAGGCCGCCGGAGCGGTCCTGCGCCAGCACGGTGATGATGCCGTAGTCGGTGTGCGGGGCCGAGCCGAACTGGTCGTCGCTGCTGCGTCGCTGCGGAGGATAGTGAAGCGCCCGCAGAAACGTCGTGGGCCGTTCGAAGTGGTGGTCGAGCGCGTGCGCCGGCAGCCCCAGGCTGATGGTGATCAGGCGCACGAGGTAGCGCGCCACCGCGTCCACCTCGCGTTGGTACTGGGCCATGCGCGGTTTGAAGTCGGGCAGCCAGTGCGGCCACTGGTTGGGGCCTTGCAAGGGCTCGCCGGCCAGCAGCGCCGGGTCGTCCGGCGGCAGCTCGTGCATCAGCATCAGCGACTCGCTCATGTTCGGTTGGGTCACCCGTGCCACCGACGAGGTCACGATGGTCGAGCTCGCCATGCCCATGTAGCCGCGGTGGAACGCGTTGATCGCGATCGACTGCTTCTGCGCCGGCGTCGAGGCGTGGAACTCGCGCGACGCCGCGAAGGCGGCGGCCGTCGTCGCGGGTGCGACGCTGTGGCCGCGGATGTAGGCAAAGCCGATCGTGCTCAAGGCCTGGTAAAGGGCGGCCGCGGCGCGCCCGGCGGTGGCAATGCCGATGTCGAGGTTGCCTTCAAGATCGATCACGGGAATGGACACCGAGTCTTCCTTTCGTTCAAGGTGTTGTGGCGGTGCGCGGCCGACCCGGGCCGCGCTTCGGGGCACCGTCGTGCAGCCTCAGCCGGGTCGGTTGGTCGACGCTCGTCGGATGGGCGAGGAAGGCCTCGCGCGTCATGGTCCAGGCGCGGATCACCAGATCGCGGACCACGGCCTCGGCACGCGCCGGGTCGCCGGCACGGATCGCGGTGATCATCTTGCGGTTGGCGCGGATCGCCAGCGGCAGCATCTGCGCCTGCTCGAGGTAGGCCCAGTGGCGGTAGCGCAGGGCCGGCTTGTCGAGCTGCGCGAGCAGGTTCGCCAGCACCGGGTTGCCGCTCTCGCGGTGCAACACGCCGGTCAGCTCGACGTTGGCCTGGAAGCCGGCTTCGAGCTCGTGGCGCGCCAGCGCCTGCTCCATGCGCCGCAGGCAGCTCGTGAGCCGGCCCACGCTGGCGTCGCGCGCCGGCGCGCCGGCGAGCGCGGCCGCGGCCAGCGCCTCGAGCGGCACGCGGCAGCTGTAGATGTGGTCGAGGTTCTCGACCGTCATCGGCGCCACGTGCACGCCGTAGCGCGGCTTGCGCGTCACCAGCCCGTTGGCCTCGAGCAGCCGCAGCGCCTCGCGCAGTGGGGTCCGGCTGATCTTGTAGAACTCGCACAGGTCGGCTTCGATCAATCGGGTGCCGGGGGCGAACTCGCGCGTGATGATCTTGTGCTCGAGCGAGACCAGCATGTCGTGCGCGATCGGTGCGAACGCGTCGTCGTCGCTGGCTTCGATGGGAGGGGTGGGCGGCATCAGAAGCGCTCGATCTTGAGCCCGACGAGCTTCTCGGTCGCGACCACGACGATCAGCGCCATCACGATGCTCATCGTCGAGACCGCGGCGGCCTCGGGCGTGAAGTTGAAGCGCAGGTAGTCGAACAGCTGCAGCGGCAAGGTGGCGCCGCCGACATCCTTCAGCAGGTACGAGATGCCGAAGGTGTCGAACGAGATGATGAACGCGAACAGGCAGCCGTTGATCACGCCCGGCTTGATCAGCGGCAGCGTGATGCGGCGGAAACTGGCCCAGGGCTTCGCGCCCAGGCTGCGCGCCGCCAGGTCCCAGTTCGCGTCGAAGCCGTGCAGCGCGGTCACCACGTTCAGGAAGACGAAGGGCAAGGTGATCAGCACGTGGCCGACGATCATGCCGATGCCAAAGCGCGTGCCGACGCCGATTGCGTAGAAGAAGAACAGCAAGGCCATCGCCGTCAGCACCTCGGGCAGCAAGAGCGGCAACAGGATCGCGACCCGGACCGCCTCCTTGCCGCGCGCCGCGAAGCGCACGTGGTACAGCGCAGCGGCCACGCCGACGACGCCCGAGATCGCGGTGGCCGCGAGCGCGAGCCAGAGCGAGCGCACGATCGCGTCGATGAAGACCTGGTTGTTCAGAAAGGCCGCGAACCAGCGCAGCGACAGGCCGCGCGGCGGAAAGGTCAGGAACGGGCCGGCGTTGAACGAGGCACCGACGACGACGAAGATCGGCGCCAGCAGGTAAGCGCAGATCAGCAGGCAGAACAAGCCGAGCAAGGCACGTGAGGCGCGCATGATGAATCGCTACTTCCAGCGGATGCGGGTGACCCGCATGAACAGCACGACGACGAGGGTGGCGGTCGCGGACAGGATCAGCGCCAGCGCCGAACCGAGCGGCCACTGGAACTGGTCGATCAGGGTTTCGACGACGATCACCGCCATCGTCTTGATGCGCATGCCGCCGATCAGCACCGGCGTGACATAGGCGCTGACTGCGAGCACGAAGACCAGGATCGCGCCCGACTGGATGCCCGGCAGCGCGAGCGGCAGCACGACGCGGCGAAACACGCGGCGCGGCGACGCACCGAGCGAGCGCGCCGCGTCTTCGAGCGCCGGGTCGATGCCCTGCAGCGCGCCCATGATGGGCAGCACCATGAAGGGCAGGAACACGTGCGACAGCGCGACGACGATGCCGAAGCTGTTGTACATCAGCGGCACCGGCGTCTGCACGAGGCCCAGGTCGAGCAGCGCGCGGTTGATCACGCCGTTGTTGCCGAGCAGGATGGTCCAGCCGTAACTGCGCACGACGATGCCGACCAGCAGCGGCGACAGCACGATGCCGTAGAGCAGCGCGCGCCAGCGGCTCGAGGCGCGCACGATCTGCAGCGCCAGTGGGAAGCCCAGCACCAAGCACACCAAGGTGCTGAGCAGCCCGATCCATAGCGTTTGCAGCAAGGCGCCGACGTAGTAGAAATCGGCGAAGAACTTCGCGTAGCCCGCGGTCGAGAAGCCGCTGCCGTACGGCGTGGTCGTGGCCGGCTCGCGCAGGCTCATCACGACGATGTTCAGGTAGGGCAGGATCAGGAACACGCCGATCAGCACCGCGGCCGGCGCGATCAGCAGCAGCGGGCGCGATGGCGATCGCAACGCGCGCGCGCTCATGCGGCTTCGACGGCCCACAAGCGCGCCGGGTCGAAACCCAGCGCGACCGCGTCGCCCGGGTTGTGCAGCGCCGGCGGGGCAGCCTGGACGTTCAGCATCTGGTCGCCGACCGCGATCCGGTAGTCGATGAACGCACCGTGGAAATAGCGCGCGACGACCTTGCCGGCCAGCGGTGTGCCCGAGGCCACTGCCGTCAATTGGATCGCCTGCGGACGCGCGATCACCGAAACGGACGTTCCCGAAGTCATACGGAGCTGCTGCGGCATCGGCAGCCGACCAAGCGGCGATTCGATCAGCCGCTCGCCGTTGACCCCGGCGACCCTGCCCTCGACCACGTTTGCCTGGCCGACGAAGCGCGCGACCGCGGCACTGGCCGGGCGGTCGTACACGGCCTCCGGCGTGTCGACCTGCGCGATCTGCCCGCCGAACATCACGACGACGCGGTCCGACATCGTCATCGCTTCGGCCTGGTCGTGCGTAACGTAGAGCGTCGAGATGCCGACGCGCTTCTGCAGGTCGCGGATGAAGGTTCGCATCTCGTCGCGCAAGGTCGCGTCGAGATTCGCGAGCGGCTCGTCTAGCAGCAGGATCTTCGGCTCGATCACCAGCGCGCGTGCCAGCGCCACGCGCTGCTGCTGCCCGCCCGAGAGCTCGCGCGGATAGCGTGCGCCCAGGCCGGCGAGTTGCACCAGGTCGAGTACCGCGCGCACGCGCTCGGTGATCTCGGCCTTGGGCTTGGCGCGCATCTCCAGGCCGAACGCGAGGTTGCCGGCCACCGTCATGTGCGGGAACAGCGCGTAGTTCTGGAACACCATGCCGATGTCGCGCTGCTCCGGCGGCAGCTGGGCCACGTCGCGGCCATCGAACAGGATGCTGCCGTCGTCGACCGCCTCGAAGCCGGCCAGGCACTTCAGCGTGGTGGTCTTGCCGCAGCCGCTCGGGCCGAGCAGCGAGATGAACTCGCCGTGCTCGATGTTCAGCGAGATGCCGTTGACGGCGGTCGAGCCGCCGTAGCGCTTGACGAGCGACTGGATAGCGACGGTGGTCACTTGCCGACGACCTCGTTCCAGCGCTTCGTGATCGCCTCGGCGTTCTTGTTCATGTAGGCCCAGTCCCAGGCCAGGAACTTGTCCATCTCCTTGCCCGAGATCGGGATGTCCTTCTTCAGCGCATCGGGCACGACGACCTTGCGGTTCACCGGCGACACGAAGAACTCCTTCATCAGCACGGTCTGGCCCTCGGGGCTCAGGATGAAGTCGATGTAGGCGTGTGCCACGGCGCTGGGCGCGCCCATCGGGATGTTGAAGGTCTGGTCCCACATCAGCAGCCCTTCTTCGGGCGTGATGCAGTCCACCGGCAGGCCCTGGTTGCGCAGCCGCGCGATCTCGCCGAAGTCGAAGGGCGCGACGACGACCTCGCCGGTCGACATCATCGTCGACATGTTGAAGTCGGTCTGCATGACCTTGCCGAGCTCGGCCAGCTTCTTGAAGCCGACGTCGATGTTGTGGATGTCGCCGCCATACATCTTCGACGCGAGCATCAGCATCATCTTGCCGGCCGTGTTCTGGATGCTGTACAGGCCCAGGCGGCCCTTGAACTCGGGGTTGGTCCACAAGTCCTTCCACGACTTCGGCGGCGTCTTGACCAGGTCGGTGCGGTAGCCGATGCCGATCGGCGAGATCAGGCCGACCACGCCCCAGCCGTCGGCCGCCGCGGTCGCAATCGGGTACAGGTCGGCGTAGCTCGGGACCAGGCCGCGATCGAGCTTCTGGAACTGGCCCTCGGCGCGCAGCACCGACGCATAGATCTCGTTCGTCATCACCACGCCGTACGGTGACTTGCCGACGCCGGCCGCGCGCATCGTCGACATGTACGTGCGGCCCAGGCCGATGTCGAGCTTGGGGCTGATCTTGGTCTTGGCGGTGAAGGCCGGCAGCAAGGTCGCGCGCCAGAACTTCTCCCAGCTGCCGCCATAGGTCGTGATCACGAGCTCCTCGGCCGCCGCAGCGACCCG
>Ga0307508_10001696_pt1 | contig 24441 bp, 33 predicted proteins | sample 9_EM_MG_FD_203089 | JGI IMG/M metagenome (GOLD analysis project Ga0307508, IMG submission 203089) | Populus trichocarpa ectomycorrhiza microbial communities from riparian zone in the Pacific Northwest, United States - 9_EM | ecosystem: Host-associated > Plants > Roots > Unclassified | place... | reverse complement strand
AGGGGAGTCAGGAGTCAGGGAGGGACGTACAATAACGGCTTCCCGGTCATGCCATGAATGGCCGACCCATTTCTACCGCCCATCATTCTTCCGAAGCAGTTTTTGACGAAACCAGGTTTGCGACGAGTTGGGGTGGGGATGTGGATTTTAAGTTCTCCGGTTCCGTTGCCGTCGCCGTCGTCGCGCTGGCGAGAGTGGGTGGCCGAATCCTGGCTGTAGCGTACTCTCCGGGAACTCGAGCCGACGTTCCGGCTGGCTGGCTTTTCGCCGTCGTCGTCGGCGTCCTCGCCGAGATCCTCGCGGAAGAGGGAGACCCGCGCTTTCGCTGAAGGCTTCGACCGCTCAGTCCGGTCGACGATGCTCGGAGCGCTGAAGAGAGAGAAGTCCGACTTGTCGGAGTCAACGGACGACCTCGACGAGCGAGAGTTGCCGTGATCGAAGGTATCGACGTGAGCCTGGGGCAGCAGCGACTCGGTGTGCTCGTCTCCGTGAGGTGGTGGTGGTGGTGGCGGCGATGGTGGTGAAGAGGTTGAAGGTATGGAACGGAGAGGGATGTTGACCTGACGGGAGGATGTTGAGGGAGGAATGGTGGACGGTATTGAGCGGCCGCAGCACAGCCAGAGTTGTCAGAGCGTGGAAGGGCCAGGACGGCGGACGGTCCTCGGAACAGGGTCAGCGAGCGATTGGGCGCTGGGAGGGGGTGGGTCAGGGTGACGAGGCAGGCGCGGAGGGTGCGTGATGTGGTAGGTGCAGCTTTGTGGGACGGTTAAAGAGGGGCAGCGGTGGTATTTTTTTCTTAATTTAATTTTTTTTCTCCAGAGGACGGACGCTGCCTTGGAACGGGGAGTTCTTGGTACCGGTAGTTTTGAATTTGGGAAGAGTGTGTGTGGGGAAGGGCGGTCAGCGGTGCGTTTGACGGAGAGATTGTCTGTTGAGTAGAGTGGATGGAGAGTAGGGAGAGATGCACGCAGGGCGTATCAAGCTCTGCGTGATATCTATCTATGGCTGGCCGTCCCCTAGTCGAGCAACCCTTGCTTGGTACGCCGTCACCGCCGGGAGCTGGGTAAGGACAAGTCAGCTCCGAGTTGGGACGAGGCCGGATCGCAGAGCATATGTATTTTTTTATTTTTTTTATTTTTCTCCATCGGCAGAATGCTTACTTGCTTACATACCTTACTTTATGTAGAGTATATACTCCGCGGCCGTTCGAGGACAGCTGGGCCAGAGGATGTGGGCGATGTTCTCCGCGGTCTCCACGCAATTACACAGTCTACGCCTTTTTTGCGGGGAGACTGTAACGCTTCGACAGAATCCTGACAGCGGCACTCATCTCTCCCGCTCATCTCACCCGTATCTGAGATCCACGCCGTGCAAGCAGGTCCTTGCTCAGGTGGTAAGTACGCAGATTCGCGGGGGCAAGCGCCACGAGCACGGCTCCCCAGTCCCTTCGCCCGCCCATTCCTCGACGGCCGGCTCTGTCTCCCACTTCCTTCAAGGAAAGGAGCAAGATATCCGACGCCCGTTGTCGATCGAAGGCCGAGGGAACAGTAGCCACGGACCCGCAGGGTGGGGAGGGCTCAGGACTGTAGATAGATATCTATGGCTGCAGGACACAGCCGAGCATAGAGTAGAGCACATAGATTGGAAACGCGATAGCTTCGGAGAAGGGCAGAGATAGAGATAAGTAGGGCCCACGAAACGAGCGATTGGCCAGTCTCAGGGCCCGTCCATCCGTCCATTCATCTGTTGGTCTTTTTTCTCCCCTCGGCCTGTTTCGGAGCTTCTCGATGGAGAATGCGGTGGCGGGAAGTGGGTGGAGAAGTCCCTCTTCTCGCCGCCACGACTGAGACTATGTACGGGAAACCTGGAGAAAATGTACGCCGCCATGATCTATATAGGTATGAATAAACCAAAAAAAAACCACGACTGGGACGGGAAACCTGGGTAAAATGTACTCCACGCCGCCATAGTCTAGAAGGGCTGCATGCGAGTATGAATAAACAAAAAAAAAAACCACGACTGCGACATAGATCATACCTCCCTCGTATCACATGCCAACCCGATCGAAACCAGCCGTGTCCAGGCCACTACCGCACCCGCAGACTTGGCCAACGCGCTAGCCAGTCGGATACGCTCCCCCGACCGTGCATCCCCGGCCGTCCCGTCGGTTTCCGCGTCGTCATCACGTGCAGCGCTCCGGTCGGCGGTTCTTTCTGCCCTCTGGGCGAGCGGAGACCCCGAGATCTCTCTATCTCTGTATCTGTCAATCTAGAAGGCATAGATCAGCATCCCGGGGTGGGGGGGGGGAGGGGGGCAGATGACGCGGCGGAAGGAGGAAGGACCGGTCTTGGCTGCGTGCGGGACGTTGTGCAGCGGGTCGCGTGCCGTGGGAGTCGGCTCTTCCTCCTCGGCTGGTCAGCTACATCATACATGGCCAGTCAGCCAGTCCCTGGGGAAATGCATTATGCAACTGCCCCCCAGCGTTGGAGTCTGCTGGCAGCGACGGATCTGCACCTGTCAGGAGCTCCCTGCTCCAGATCGCCGCTCATATACATCTGTTGGATACTGGTCTTCCGTTATGCATGTACTCTACCAACGAATACATGGTTACATATACATGTCTTCGTCCCATAAGACAAAAAAAAGCCACATGCAGTATCTACCAGCCCCCCACCCCCTTTCCGTATGCAATAAATACCAATAACCAAGTGAAATTTTAATTCAGACCTTCTATGCTTCCGTCCGTCCATCCGTCTATACATACATACACCAGCGTGACCCCATCGTGCCCGCAGAAATAACCACATCCGCACCGCCCTCATCCCCATCGTCCATCATCCCATCGTCCTCATCATCACTCCAGCTCATCCAGCTCCTCCTGTCGCCTCCTGTCGAGGATCCTCGCAGCAGCCGCGGCCACAATCTTCGCCCGTTCCAGACACCTCTCTTTGCCGCGTCCCCTGTTGGCACTCGGCATGGCCGTTGCCAGTGCTTCGGCCAACTTCTCCGCCCCGGCGTCGACGACGTTCTCCATGCTCCTCAGCCCCGAGTCCCAAAACACCCGCGCGGTGCGACTCTTGACGAAGGGGAGGCGGGCGAGTTCGACCAGGTCGTCCTTGACGCCGAGGTCCAATCTCCAACTGTAGTGTTCCAGCAGCACCGCGAGGCCCGTCCAGCCCATGGCCTTGCAGTAGGCTGCGCTCGTCGTCGCGAACCCACGGCACGTCGCGGCCAGCGACTGCACGAAACCCCGCGCGACATCGAAGTGTCTGGCGACGTGATGTATCGGCGTTTCGTTGATGATCTGTCTCAGCATCAGCGAGGTGTAGAACCGCCTATAGAGACGTTCCTTGTCGCCACCGGCATCACGAAAGATCCCGCCGGAGGCGAGCTTGTGGATGAACGCCGGGTTCACGCCGCAGAAGGTTGCGGCACTCAGGGACGGCTCGTCGAGTCGCTCGAGCTCGTCTCGCAGGAGCTTCCAGTCGATCGAAACGCTCGAGGTCGAGGCGTGGATCGGCGTGAAGTGGTACACTATGTGCATGTCGGTCTCGAGGTTGAAGTGCGCGAGCGCCCGGGACAGCTCGGTCGACATGAAGAGGCCGTCGGCGGGAGTGAAGCCGGCGACGACGGTGGCGTGGCCGACACGTGTGGCCAACCAGTCGCCGTCGACCGTCGGGGCTTGGAGGAGCTTGGAGGAAAGGAGGACGTCGAGGCAGTCTTTGAGCAGTGTGGGGAGGTCGGAGGGCGTGTGGTGCGTGTGCTGGAGGAGGGTAGAGTTGAAATACTCCTCGATTGAGTTGAGTGAGGTTGCGAGACGGGTGGAGATGATTTCCAGCAAGGCGCGGGAGAGGCCGGTGGATGTGTTGTCAGACGATATGAGACACGATGACACCGACGGAAGACCTTCGTTTAGCAACTTCTCGACGGTTGGGAGATCCTCCTTACGGCAGCAGACGTAGGACTCTCCGTGCGTGTCGCGACCTTTCCGCCCAGCTCGCCCACGCATCTGCCGGAGCATTGCTGCGCTGACGAAGTCTCGGCCCATTCGCGGCGAGATAACTACTCGGCGTGCAGGGAGGTTGACGCCGGCTGCCATCGTTGCTGTGCAGAATATAACTTTGATGGCACCGTCGTTATAGGCTGCCGTGATGATATCTCGCTCTTCGGTGGTCAATCCAGCGTGGTGGAATGCCACGCCCGCAGGGACCGATGTTGCAAGTACTGGATCAATCCCGGTGGGCGTGGTCGCAAGGTCTCCCACCACGTTTATCCTCTTCGTGGCAAGGTCCGCCTCGCAGATGCGAGGGACAAACCCCAGGAGCAACAAGGCTAGATCCTCGCATCGTCGCCGAGACTCACAGAACACCAGCACTCCGTGACCTTCGGATATGGCAGAGAGCGTAAGCGCAACAATGGCGTTTGTGACCCCCTCCTTACGGGATTTATGTTCACTGGGCGGTATTTTGGCATGGAATTCGTGGGAGTTCGTATACACCGCACCGTCATAGACCAAGTATTCATCCAGCGGAATCGGCCGGAAGTTGCATTCATACACGGCTGCCTTAAGCCATTTCCCTAGGATGTCAATGTTGCTCAGCGTAGCGGACATTCCCACGATTTGGACCGGCAGCTCAAGGCACAGCAGCTTCGCTGCCAGCAGCTCCAAAATGAAGCCCCGATGCTCATCCCCAACCATGTGCAGTTCATCGAACACGACAAAGCCCAACTCATTGATCGTCCTGTCCTCCACCACCGCATTGATCAACGTGTTGGCCCTCTCGATAGTGCACACGACGATGTCGATCTCCTTCCAGCGCATCCGATTCCTCGCACCAGAATGGAACCCGGCAATATTGAGATTCCTCCAGGTCCGTGGCTGGGTCTCTTGCATCCGGGGCATTTCTACCCGCACGGAACCGAGGCATCTGTTCAGGAAGCGTGTCTTCTCCTGGACGATGGAGACGTACGGAACAACGACCATGGCCTTCTTGCGATCGCCATGCCCGATCCCGGCGATGCCGCCAACCACCTTCCGGATCATGAGAATGTCCGCCACCAACGACTTCCCCGCCGAGGTTGGCGCGGTGTAGACTACATTCCTGGTGCCCTCTAGCACGCCCGGTAGCGATAGGCACTCGCTCTGCCATGGATACATCTCCTCCACCCCGCACTCGTGGAGCCCCTTCACAACCTCGGGATGCAGATCCCACTTGCGATGCGCCAGCGAATGTGGATTTGCCGAGCGCAGCAACGGTGCCGACGGCGGTGGCGGCGGATGCGATGTCGGGCGGTTCGCGAACGGGTCTTGGGTCCAGCCCCACGGCTGGGTGGACGTCATCTCGTCGCCCCGCCAGTCCGGGGCGATGCTGGGGAGTGCGGCGTCCGCATTGTGCGGTTGGGCTCTGCGTGCGCGTTTTGGCTCGACCGAAGATGATGGGGGAGGGGTATAGCGTTTTGCCGCAACGTTGACTGGCCGGGTCGAGAGTTGTCTCTGGCGGAACCGGTCTTCGGTTGTTAGGTGGCGGGGTTTTGGATCGCCCATGATCGTTAATGGTGATGGATAAGCGAAGGGCGATGATGGAATCTGTCACATCGGGAGTTACACAAAGGTCATGACACCCTGATGGCCCCGGCTAAGGTGGGTTGGCGAGAACCCGAAGCTTGCTTTGAGTCCGTTGAAAATGTAGAGTAGATACTCTGAATCAATTCACGCGTTGCGACGAGTTTGCGGGTCCAGGACTTGGAGAAATACAGCATGCAAGCACCTCAGAAACACCTTAGGAATACGTGAGAAGTAGCCGCTATGGCAGACGAGAACGTCTTGAAAAGTAAAAAGCCCGAGCCCAAACGACCTCGCAGTACTGTCTCTATCGGCCTAGTTCAAACTTGTTCCGAACCCAGGCGTTCGGTAATCCACTCTGTGGTCCTGTGAAATGCCAACCTGTGGACCTCGTTGGTCGCATCTGCAGGGACCTTCTCAATCAGCCCGAATTTCTTCCTTAGTCCGCGCCCGCCACGGGTCCAGTAAGCGTGGTCCTGGCTCAGCATTATGAGCGAATTCTACGGATGTGTCAATAGGGCATCCATAAACAGATCAGGAGTGGAGTGTATGCACCTGATAATACCAGGTGAGCATGGAGTCATCCGGCATGCTCGGTACCAGCGCTCGGAACGGATCACCGTTGCCAATGATGTTGATCACCCCCTTCACCTTTTGGCGGCAAGCTATTGCAGATGTTAGCAAAGGGACCCGAGAACCGTGCCAGGACGGTCGGACATACCCGGCCCCCGAACGGCCAAGAAGCGCATCAGGCCCTGGGCTGCATCGCCAACCCCAAAGAAAAAGACATTTTGAATGCCAGTGGTTCTACCAAGTGTGTCAGTAAATGCATACAACATCGTGCCCTATCCGTCGACAACGTACGCAATGTAGTTATCCCAGATATATTTGAGGAGCCTTTCTGAGGTGTCCACGCGATCGTACGAGAGGTTCTTCGCAAAAAATGTCAGTGAAAACATATACCAGAGGTGACTAGGCTACCTACATCAGGCCCGGTTATCTCTAGTGGGATATTGACATCAAACACGCCGAAGCCTTGTTTGATCGCCCAATCGATATAGCAAGCACCCACGTCGACCTAAAGTGTGCACAGCGAAGCCAATCAGCCATCTGTTACGGCGGCTAGAGAGCCTCCGCCGAGCAATAGCCCCGAGGATTGCGAATACCAGAATTGAGTCGTGAAGTGAGATGTGATTGGTATGCGGTTCGGGCTGCCCCCAAATGAGAGGTCTTTCTCGATTTCAGTGAACTGTTTAAGGTACGGGAATATCATACCCATCGATTTTGGAGAACATACGGGTCGTGTATGAAAAGAATGACCGTCTTCTTTTGATCGATTTCTGTGCTGTGTGCGCTATCAGCACTGTCCCCGACTTCACGGAGGCGTGGAAGCTCACGTTGACAGGACTTGGTACTCGAATGACATTGAGTCGAAGTCCACAAACAAAGACATAACGGACATGTCATGTTCGTCCCACAGTTTTCGGGCTTGGTAGTAACGTACGACATCTGCAGAAGTTAGCTGTTAATTCGCCTGGTAGGGGTATTGCGACGAACCGTTCAAGCTCGCGGCCTTTTCATTTTCACGGACAAGACGGCAACCTACTCCCATCAGTATGTTGCGATTGGGGGGGGTTTCCCCTTTCCTGGCGGTCATGATACTCACTTGGCGGCGGCATGTTGGCAGAGCGCATACATCTCCAGTACGCCCTCTGTTCGTCAATACACTGGCGTACGACCTTGACTCCAGCAACACTAGCACTCATCCCGTCGTGCAGCTTCTGCGGGGGCTCCCCATTGAGAACGCGCGTCACCGCGAGTGCCGATTCTGATATTGAAGAAAGGTTGTAGCCCCCCTATCCAATGGGTCAGTTTTTGGGCTGGCGTGCTGGGGGTGGAAGATTACCTCCAGACACACAACCAACTTTCCCCCTGAAAGGCTCATGAGCATGTGGGTCATGTGGGCGTACCCAGCGGGAGACACCATGCAGCCCCCGATGGTGTCGCCGGCAGCGGCGTCAAAGCCGGCCGAGACTATCACCAAGTCTGGGTTGAATTCCATCGCGATAGGCATTACAACGCTCTGAAAGGCGAACATATAGTCGCCATCAGTCATCCCGCCCGACTCCCAACCAATATTGACATTTCTGAAACATCGTCAGGAACGCCCGGAACAAAACTCATAGCGGGGGCTAAGGAATGATCTTACTTTCCGAGGCCAAGATCCGTGCCACACTGGTCCATCCCTCCTCCAGGGAGACCGGGGTAAAAGGAGCCACCGTCATATCGATGAATGGAGATGTATAGGACACTTGGATCTGCATAGAACGCAGTCTGGGTACCGTTCCCTGTCGTCGCCAAGCAAGATTAGTTCAAATTCACTTAGCGTGGTTTTCCACGCCTGTTTCGGAGATTGCCGCTTACCGTGGTGAACGTCCCTAGAATCCGACCGCCCCGTCAGCAAAGACAATCAATGACCACTCTCGCTCATTCAACCGCCAACACTCTTACCAGTCAAGTATTAGCACCTTTCGGCACTTTGGGTATCTATTCTGTACCACCTTTGTCGCTACGGCCACGTTATTGAACAAGCAGAAACCCATCGCCTTGTCAGGTTCCGCGTGGTGTCCCGGTGGCCGTACGATAGCGATCGCGTTCTTCACACGATCCGTCACCACCGCAATGCAACTTTCGATCACGCCACCGCACGACAACCGCGAGCACAGAAAAGACTCCTTGTTGAAATACACGGAGTCGCTACTTTCGCTGAGGCTGCTAAGTTCGTAGTGACCCATGTCTACCAAGTAAGTAAGGACCAATCCTCAACAACAAAATACCCTGACCAGGCGGAGCCGCAACTTACTCGCAGTCCTTTCAATTTCTTTCCAATGCTCTAGAGTGTGCACCAGCGCTGCTTCCTCCATCGTCACCTCGCGCGCCCGGATTCCCAGCATGATGTCGTTGAATTTGACGTAGCCCTCATACATTGGGTCGTCCACAAGACCCGCATCGCAGATTCGTTTATAGATCTCGAAGATCCTCCTCGGATCCTCCGGGTGTGTATGCCGCTGGTCGAGAGTCGCATGGAACCGCATTCTCGAGTCGTAACATATTCCGGTTCGAAGCCCCGCATATTTCAAAGGGTTCGGTCGCATTCGCTTACTGCTGCTAGGGCTTAGTTCGGCTCTGGTATCCTGCTCGCTAGCATCCACCATGGCAACATCGTGATCTTCCGTCAAGTCCTCCGGTCTCGAAGCCACTGGGATTGTTGCTGCTGCTCCTGCTACAGATACAACATTACCGTTAGACGAAAGTGTGGTGGCCATCGTTCCTCTTGGGTTCACGCTATTGTTGATTGGTTGGGAAAAGGCAAAGAGAGAAGTGGTTAGAGGGGAGGGGGAGAAGAGAGGGAGAGAAGGAAGTTGGGGTTAACGAAGGACGAGGATGTAAAAGAGGGAAAGAAAAGGGAACGGACAGGGAAGGATGTTGGCAGAGTGAAGAAGGATGAGGAAAGGATGTTGACGGAGTGGGAGAAGGATGAGGAAAGGGTGTTGGGGTTGCAGAAGAAGAGGAAAGGATGTGATTCAATCCACGGATCCAAAGACGCGATTCAGACAGGGTTTGAATCAACCACACACGTGAAATACCATAAGGGAAATCTGACTAAGGGTATTTGAGAACCAAATCTGCACCCAATCAGCAAACCTAATTCCCAGCAGATCAAAAATCTAATTTCTAGCAGGTGAAACCAAAGCTAGCACACAAGTATCATAATACAGGTTATTCAGAGTAGAATCCAAATATATGAAGTAAAGCTATAGAGTGAAAAAGGGGTGTATTGTGGCTACTACAGTTAGACTGAATGTATTATAACACCTGTAGTTAAACTTGTATGTAACAAAGTCAAGTTATAATATTTGGGTGTTTTACAAATAGTATAGTCACCCAGGTGAACACTAACAGTCTATTACCTTTTAGCAGGCAACACTTATATGCTGGTAGTGAAGTGGATGGAAAAAGTTACTATGAGATTTGCTGAAGAAAAGAGAGAAGAATATCCATTTCTAGGAGTGAAATGCTCAAGCCTTATAGAAAGAATCTGCCAAGCCTGCTACTCCACACCAAACTACTCTAGGCTAGTGTACATGATGTATTTCTCCGATACCCTTGGGGTTTACTATCTATCAGTCTAGATCTTCTAGGAATACCTGGTAAAGTTAGTTCAAGTGCCGTAGCAATAGAAGTTAACTGAAAATTACATCTCTAGAACTCAATGAGTTATAATCTGATCTTCATCAAACAACTGATAGATGGTTTAACTCCTCTGATATACCCTCTAAATCTGTTCTACCTTGTACGTCCTGTACGACTGCTTGTAAGTTATATTATACCCAGAAAAAGTAGATATTTTCACTGGTATACTGCCAAGATCCAGTTTCAACTACTCCAGTTGGCTCAAACAGGCAACATAAACTTTCATTCTTGTCTTCTTTTTTACATCCTGGGTGACTTGTCAACTCTCACACATACTATGTTGTATTGTTGTCTTTGTGATATTCATCATATCTGGTGTGATCTTTGTCACAGCCTTCTATTCATACTTTGGGTGATATTATTGTTGTCATGATATCTGTCATACCATGCATAATCTTGTCGTGATTTCCTCAGGGCCTACATAGTCTCATAGTCATCGCAATATTTATTACACCTTATTTGGTCTCATTACAGTCTTTCTCACACACCTTGGGTGGTATCTGTAACATCTGGGTATCAGTATACGGAGGTGGAGGTTAAGTTAACTGTAAAGTCAGATTTGGTAATTTACAACAGAATAATCTTAGGTTCATTTATTCAGTGTTTTTGTTGCTTTGTTGGGTTTTTTTTCTCTGCAGAGGAGATAGAAGTACCATATTATCTCGCATAAGAGTTCTCCCTTTGAAATGGTTTTAGCGCGGTGTAACACGTGCTAGTGCGCTTATGGTTAGTGTGGGGGTGGCTATAGAACGTCACCTAATTAGGAGGTTGGGAGGTTGGAGCTTGTGAGGCCCGCTGGGCTGAGCTGCATTGCAAGTCCTGAGCAGTGTTACGAGTCCTTTACAAATAACCCAGAAAGATCAAGTCAATAGGAACCATAGAGTCAATAACGGAGAGTGACAGAGCCAATTTCAGTATGCCAACCACGTCTGACACAGTCGCATTGCAATTCGCTGCTCTCATTCTTACACCTACAGTTCAAGAACCTACTGCCAAAGCTTTAGACGAAGAAGAAGATAACGACAATCTCGATCTGGCTGTCCGTCTACCTCTATCACCCCGTAAACCGAAATCGAAACCTGGCCGAATGAAGCAGGTGACTGCAGACCTCTTACGCAAGTTTCCTCCTCCGGCGATGTATCTCACCCACGAGAAACAAGCATTTACGACTGCATTTGTTATACTGGAGAATCACAGGTAGGTATGTACTGTTAGAGAAGTACGTACAAAAGAGGAGAGATACGTACCGGCAGCTAGCTATTCTCAGCCGAGGGATCTTAGAGAGTCTAGGCAGGAGATAAGACGGGGTTAAAGGTTATGGCCGTAAGACGGACGTAAGGATTAACTCCGGGAGAAGAGGGCGACGGCAACTAGAGACATGAGAGGGAAGGCGTTAGGACGAAACTCTTCAGAGAGCTCGGTCGAGACTCTTCCGAGAGCTCGTTTGTCGAAACCCCCAGCTCCAGATGTCGATGGGCCGCAGGAAAAGAACTCAGTCTAGAACTGAGGGAATTCCGCGGTGCCAGTTGGAACCCTGGACTCCACCTTATCGCCAGAACCGACCAGGACCAATAAGAATCTCAGACGGGCCCACACTCAGGTGGGGGCACGCCGACCTCGGAGGAATAGATAGCCCGAGTCACCCGCCCTCACTCCACCGCACGTGTATATATGCCGCGACTTCTCTCCCGAGAGAAAGAAACGACAGAACGAACATCCTCACCTACACCACCGAACCCACACACAAGATCTAAGATTATTCCGTTGTGAATTATCGAAAGTAGCATGATTACCTTTGATTCTACCCACACTCCGGTTACGAGACAACCCCAGTGTCACACTATAATCTTTGATCCAAAATCACCCTACATAAGAAATTCAGCAACGAATGCCCCACCTCGACACAACATACTTCGAGGACCACCTCTACCTACTCGAATTACACACCCTAAAAGAACCTCAATCACAATACTCCTTCGACTATACATTCCAATCAATCGACAGCGAGCTCACCTCATACGAACGGTGGGAAGAGGAAATCGACGGAACCATCCCAGTCCAAGAAGTCGATTGTGCACCTTACAACTGGTACACGCAACGGTGGTGGAACTGCGCAGTAAACGGACAAGCCGCGGATTTAGACGAAGACGAACTCTTCGACCTGTTTGACTACACGTTCGACTACGACGAAACCATCTATACCAATGACTTCCTCGACCTATACTAAAAAATGTCGACATCCGACTTCAACATGCTCTGCCTCGAAGCGCCTCGGGACCTACTCCAGATCACCGATGGGACAACCTCGCAAGAACAAGCAGTAGAACTGGCAAACCCAGCTGTTTGGATCCGAACCTTAGTGCGCCAGCAGAAACAGGCCGAGGAAGACATGAGGGAGCTTGTTGGACTCTGCGGCAACACCGTCGACCGCACCGACCAGCGGATCCAGCGAATCGAGCATGCCTACCACACCCTGGCACAAGGAACTCGGTATGTATATGACCGAGTAAATGCTAACCAAGAGATAGAGGAAGCATGGGTGCACAGTGAACTAGCTGCGGCCGCAAACGCCTACCAGACCTTTACCAGAAACGTTTGACAGGCTAATATCGAACGAACCAATGAAAGTACGGAGAGGAAGGTATGCCAGGCAACGCAACTGGCCAGGGTCAATGATGCACTGGCCTTTTTGGGAGAAGCCAATACAGCCCGCAACCAACATCTGGCCACCTTTCAAGGTAATGTAGAGCTCTGGGCCACTCACCATCAGCAGAAAGTAGCGGAACTACAACAGGAGCTGCGGCAAGCACGGGACGATATACAACGATTGGCCGTACGAATTCCACTGCCACCTGGGCCGCCAAGCCCACCACCACCTCCACTACCCCCGCTACCGGTCCAACGGACCCCAGCTCAGCAATGGAGAAGCCCCATTCGCCCCTCCAGTACAAGTGAGCCGGACCTAGTCCTTCGGCAACCTTCAACGCCCTCGGGCCGTCCCCCATACCCACCATTGAGAAGTCCGATCCAGCTTAATCTCCCAGCAGCAACCCGGCGAATACGGCCCCCGGCGGTCCCACCTATTCTGGCGGGACACGCCACACCGCCACCCTGGAGAAATCCTGACCCGGGAGGGAATAACGGACCCCCATCAAGGCCGCCCACATGGCCAACGACCCCACCGCTGCCACCAACACCGACCCCGACCCCGGCAGCAGGAGCAGAGGGAACGCGACCAACGTTGACGACGCACGACCTTATCCTACTAGTCGCGGAAGGAGTGGCTAGGGCCCAGGCTCACCAACCGCCTAAGGAGGAATGGGTCCGCACGTCGCATCTCAAGATGGAGAACCCAGAGCCCTTTGATGGAAAACCAATGACTCCATTCAACATCTGGTGGCAGTCGGTCGTTAAGTATCTAGGGTTCTACCCAGAAACAAGCGACCAACAAAAAATCGCTTGGGTAGGGACGCTTCTCACCGGAACTGTGAAGGCCTGGGATCTACACCGATACACTACGCTGGGCGATAACGACACCTGGGCAAACTACTCCACCGACATCCGTACAGAATATTTCGACAGCCGAGAAGCCGCGAACGCCCAGCTGAAGCTAAACCAACTCAAGTACACGGGGGACATCCGAGCCTATATGACAGAGCTCCGAGCCCTCAACAACTACGCCCGAGCAACGGGAGAAGGATTACAGGAGAAGGTCGATATGGCGATACCAGACACCATACTCGACATGCGCTTCGCCCACTATATGGGAGAATTTGCGGATGATGAAGGATTCCTACAAGCCACCTACCAGGCGGCCCTACAGATAGAGAAGAAGAAGGCCCTGAAACAAGCCAAGGAACAACTCAGGGGACAATCCGGAGGAACCGGAAAAACCGACGAAAGAAAGAAAGAGGAGAGAAAAACGGAGAACTTGGCCCGTCGCAAGGAAGAACAAAAAGGAACCAACAGGACGGACCGCCCGAGCCCGTGGGGCCAACCCGGCCGCTGGGCCACGAAAGAAGCCGCCCTAAAAGGAGTACCGGCAAAGGAGAACGAAGAATTCTTTAAAGACCCGGAAGGATGTTGGCACTGTGGGCAGAGGGGACACCGCACCTACGAATGTTTCGCACGAACCACCCGACATGGAACCACGCTCCCAAGGGCACCATGGAAAGCAGCAGGAGCAACCACTGCGGAAACAGGAAAGCGGAAACGCTCGGAAGAAACTGACGAAAACCCTGGGGCTAAGCAGCAAAAAATCACCACCGTCGAAACCATGGAAGACGGACCTAGGGCCTTGCCAATATGGGCCGACGATAGCGATCAATCGGATTTTTAAAAGGCCCGCCAACGCCGCAGGCGCAGGCCTTTACAATAATCTGTGGAACTTCTCGCAAACGAAAAATAGAGGAACCAAGTGCTGGAACCCCAACCAAGAAAGCGAAGTCACCCATAGGCGGCCACCGACCCATAATTGAGATGGTACTACACATCGGGCCCCGGAAGAACAACGTCAAAGTTCTGCTGGACACGGGTTGTTCGATATCATTGATAAACCAAGAAACCGCTAGACGATTGGGCGTCCGACGCATACCGCATGACGACCTAATCCGGATCGAGAATTACACCGGAAACGCGGTGCCAGACGCCGGACAACATCACACTCCGCCCGTGCACCTACAGCACCGGGACCATTACACCACGGAAGAATTTGAGATATCTCCAATGGATCCAGAGATCGACATATTCCTCCCATTCGATTGGATTACCAAACACCCCCCCCAGGGAAGATGGACCTCGGAGGAGATACAATTCAACAGTCCCGCCTGTATCCAGAACTGCACCAAGCACAAAACAGCGGAATTCTCCTTAACCTGGGATGAGGACGTATGCAAGGAAGCAAGCGCCCGACTCATCCGATACGTCTCGGCGATGGCCTCCAAGAACCCCCTCGACCGGGTACCAGAAGAATTCCGCGAATACGTGGGAGTGATGGGAAAGGAGTTGGCAGACGCCCTGCCAGAACACCGACTGTACGACTGCAAAATCGACCTAAGAAAAGGGGAAACGGCGCCCTGGGGACCCATCTACCCCCTATCAGAAGCGGAGCTACAGGCCCTCAGAGAATTGCTCAAGGAGATGGAAAGGACAGGGAAAATACGACGATCCACCTCGCCGGCCGGGTCACCCATCCTGTTCGTCCCAAAACCTTACAGAAAGGGACTGCGCCTCTACGTGGACTATCGGGGGCTTAATAAAATAACAATCCCCAACCGTTATCCGCTACCACTGATGCAGGAGCTCCAGGATCGAGTCCAGGGCGCCCAATACTTCACGAAAATGGATCTCAAAAACGGATTTATCCTGATCAGGATGCGAGCTGGGGACGAATGGAAAACGGCGTTTCGAACTCGTTACGGCCTATACGAATTCAACGTAATACCCTTCGGACTAACTAATGCCCCCTCTACGTTCCAGGACATGATGAACCACATCTTCTCCGACATGTTGGATCTCGGGCTAATCGTCTACATGGACGACATCCTGATATACGCAAAAACATGAGGGGAACATGACAAAATAGTCCGAAATACCTTGAAGAGACTACAAGAGAATGGCCTAGCGGTATCAGCGGACAAATGCGTGTGGAGATCAATGGAAGTAGAATTCCTGGGCTACGTCCTGGGCCGAAATGGGGTCCGAATGTCGCAGGAGAAAGTGAAGGCAGTGCTTGATTGGGAAATCCCCCGCTCGCTAACGGAAGTCCAGTCATTCCTAGGTTTTGCCAACTTCTACCGCAGGTTCATCCAAGACTACTCCCGAGTAGCTCGACCCCTCACTAAACTAACTAAGAAAACGGACAAATGGACCTGGAATGAAGAGGCGGAAACGGCCTTCAAAGATCTCAAACAACGATTTACCACCGCACCGATACTGGCCCACTTCGACGCTCAGCGACCGGTGCTAATTGAAACTGACGCTTCGGATTTCGCTATCGGAGCGGTCCTGTCTCAACGGGACGGTGAAGGAAGATTACACCTGGTGGCCTTCCACTCCAGGAAGTTTCAACCAGCGGAAATCAACTATGAAATCCACGACAAGGAGCTCCTGGCAATCGTCGACGCCTTCAAGCACTGGAGGCGCTACTGCGAGGGAGCTACGCACCAAATTCAAGTCTTTTCGGATCACCAAAACCTGGAGTACTTTACAATGACCAAAGTACTCAACCGAAGACAGGCTCGATGGGCGCAGGAACTAGTGGGAATCGACTTCAGAATCTACTACCGACCCGGAACGCAAAACGGAAAACCAGACGCACTATCTAGGCGTTCGGAGTAGCGCCCCAAAAAGGGGGGGGTAGAAAACCAGCCGATAACGACGGTCTTGCAAGGGAGACATCTAGCAAACCGACAAACCCGCTCGTTCATAGCCTCGTCAGCAAGACTAGCGTCACTCCCAGCGCGAGGATGGAATCCGGAATTCACGAAAAGAGTATACCAGGAAGGGCAAAAGGACGGAGCCTATCAACAGGCGCGGAAAGAAGCGGAAGAACAGACGAATCAGACGAATAAAGGCACGCTGAGAATCCAGGATGAGCTGCTCTACCGGAAGGACATGCTCTGGGTACCAGAGGAACTAATACGGGAAATCATGGAATCGGAACATGATACTAAGGTGGCAGGTCATATGGGACAGGACAAGACAATCGAACTCATTCAGCGAAATTTCTGGTGGCCAAAAATGAACGAACGAATAATTGACTTCGTCCAAAGCTGCCCGGAATGCCAGCGGAATAAAGCATCCAGACACCGACCTTATGGGTTGTCCTCCCCATTAGAACTTCCTTACGCCCCCTGGCAGTCGATAGCGATGGACTTCATCACGGACCTACCCCTCTCGAACGAATGCGACCAACTATGGGTAATCATAGACCGATTCACCAAGATGGCTCACTTTGTGCCGCTACAGGGAAAAACCTCTGCAGACCTGGCGGTCATCTTCGCCAAAGAAATATGGAGGCTTCATGGGTTACCAACGGACATAGTATCAGACTGAGACTCCAGGTTTACATCAGAAACCTGGAAGGAATTCCTAAGCCTACTCGGAATCTGGCCTCGTATGTCGACAGCCTTCCACCCCCAGACCGACGGGCAGACAGAGCGGCTCAACCAGACGATTGAGGCATACCTACGAGCGTTCATCAGCAAGGAACAGGACAACTGGGCATCGCTGCTACCAATGGCGGAGTTTGCTTACAACAATTCAGTCACGATGGGCAACGGAGTAACACCCTTCTACGCCAACTACGGGTTCCATCCAGCAACCATGGACCCACCGGCAGAAGGATCATTCAACCCAGCTAGCACGGTATACGCTCACTGGATGCAGACGGTGCACGAGGAATCCCGACAGGGTTTGGAAGCCACGCAGGACCGAATGAGGTGATACACCGATCCGGAGCGAGGGAAACCTCCAGCATACGAAGTAGGAGACTTGGTAATGCTCAACGGTCGCAACATCAAAATCCGACGCCCCACAAGGAAGCTGGACCACAAAAACCATGGCCCTTTTCAAATCGAGAAGATCTTCTCCCCACTCGCAGTCCGCCTCACGCTACCAAGAAAATGGAGAATTCACAACGTCTTCCATGTCTCGCTCCTCGAACCGTACAAAACCAGCGAACACCGAGTGGCGCCGGACCCGTCAAAAGTACTCCGGGAAGCCGACGACATCGAGCAGAATGAAGAATACGATGTGGAGGAAGTTATGTCATCAGTCGAACGAGGCCGAGGAAATAACAAACGAATTCTCTACCTAGTCCGTTGGCTCGACTACCCGGAACACAAGGACTGGACGGAGGAGCCATTCGACAACTTCTCGGTAGGCAGTTTGGAGAAACTCCGGGAGTTTCATCAGTGAAATCCAGACGTGCCAAGGGACTACCGGCTCACGGGCGCCTAAGGCGGGATGGCCGTGGAGAAGGACCGACAAAAGCGCCAAAGACGATGGTAAAAAACACCGGAAAAGCCCTGCCCACGCAGGCCAACCAAGAAGACCTCCTGAGGCATGCCTCTGCAAGGTGGTGGGAACTCCGAAAAGGACGCAAAAACAGTCTCGTCACCCGATTGATCTTCGAGCACGTGGACGAACAAGCGCGGTTAAGAATGACAACCGGACCAACCGCGGACACGCGCCATGAGACCGCCCCCTGGAGTGAAGACTCCCAATGATGGTACCCAAAAGACCTCTCGACGAAAACATGGAGCCGGGCACGCTTGCGACTAATGTTTGGGCCTCTACCTGGCGGCCAGACGAGATGCACCACGTCCCTCTCGACCGCGGAGTTTTGCTCTTTCTCTCCAGACGGTGGAACATGCGAACCCGAAGACAGGAATCGGCATGGCTTGCAGCGGCGCTCCCCAGTATGAACCTACGCGATGGCGAGAGCACGCAATGTCTTGTTCTCGCACGACCCAGCACGACAGGTATGAGTACGCGCCGGCCTACTCAGAGGGCCCAGTCGTTCCAACGGATTACAGATGGCTCACGGGGGCATGCCCTGATCCGGTGACTGGGAGGGATGCAGGGGAGGAGGACTGCATTCAGCGGACAGCCCCATGTCTGGCAACACAAACACAGGACACTAGGAGGGAATCAGGCTACTTGAAGGAGAAACACTTCGGGACGAAGCTAGGGGGAGGAGGAGGTAGTGTTACACTGGAGAATCACGGGCAGGTACGTACTCTTAGAGAAGTACGTACAAAAGAGGAGAGATACGTACTGGCAGCTAGCTATTCTCAGCCGAGGGATCTTAGAGAGTCTAGGCGGGAGATAAGATGGGGTTAAAGGTTACGGCCGTAAGACGGACGTAAGGATTAACTCCGGGAGAAGAGGGCGACAGCAACTAGAGACATGAGAGGGAAGGCGTTAGGACGAAACTCTTCAGAGAGCTCGGTCGAGACTCTTCCGAGAGCTCGTTTGTCGAAACCCCCAGCTCCAGATGTCGATGGGCCGCAGGAAAAGAACTCAGTCTAGAACTGAGGGAATTCCGCGGTGCCAGTTGGAACCCTGGACTCCACCTTATCGCCAGAACCGACCAGGACCAATAAGAATCTCAGACGGGCCCACGCTCAGGTGGGGGCACGCCGACCTTGGAGGAATAGATAGCCCGAGTCACCCGCCCTCACTCCACCGCACGCATATATATGCCGCGACTTCTCTCCCGAGAGAAAGAAACGACAGAACGAACATCCTCACCTACACCATCGAACCCACACACAAGATCTAAGATTATTCCGTTGTGAATTATCGAAAGTAGCCTGATTACCTTTGATTCTACCCACACTCCGGTTATGAGACAACCCCAGTGTCACAGCATTCAAATTGGGGGTCCTGTCATATACGACATATGGCAGGATAGAAGACGGCAAAGGTGGTCTACAAGCTCTGACGGCAATAGAGGTATGCAAGCATTACAACCTAAAGCATACACGATATTTGCGCAGATGGTGGCAGGAGGAGGAGATGTTACTCTTGATGAAGCCTTCACAGAAGAGACACCGACCATCTCGCGGACATTGGCCTAAGCTTGAGAAGGCCTTGGTGCAAGCATTTGCTGGTCGATGCGCGGAAGGTGAGACTGTTCGGAGAAAGTGGTTCGAGCGAACAGCAAAGGCTCTATTTCTTCAAATTTATCCAGGCAGTTCTACAATATTTGTGGTTTCCAGTGGCTGGTTCAATCGATTTCTCTCTCGTAATCAGATCTCCATTCGCGTTGTCATGAATAAAGCTCAGCAAATACCAATAGAATACTGCACAATGATTGTTTCCTTTCTGTGTTTCAATTGGCGGAACTCTCAGCTGCGGGATGGTATGGAAGAAATGGTATTGCGATCTGTAATCGCAGTCGGTTGCTATCTTCTTTCAAACATTCTCAACATGGATCAAACACCACTCCCTTGGGAGTATCTTGAAGGGAAGACCTACAAATTTAAAGGGAGTAAGACAGTGTGGGTATATACATGGAGATCAGGGTGGGATAAGCAGCAAGCAACAATACAGCTCACAATTTTTGCCGATGGTATCGATCGCGTTATGCCCCTCATCATCTTTCGCAGTACCGAGAACAACACTTCTGCCCCTCGAAGACGGGAAGAAAAACTATTCGACTCTCGTGTGGTAGTTAAATTCAATCCGAAAGGGTATGCTAACTCTGCGATCATGTTGTTTTGGCTTGAATTTATGCCTCTTTCCGTACTTGGCACCAGTGCCACCCTCCTAGTCATGGATCTTTTCAAGTCCCACAGCACACAAGAGATCAAAGATTGGCTATGCACCCACAGAATTGATCCATCACTGGTTCCCGGCGGTTGTACGGGGCTTGTTCAACCCCTCGATATATCAGTAAACTGCCCTTTCAAAGATATTCTCAAGCAAGTCATCGACGATGCAGTTGATCTTTCTGAGAGGCAGACAACACCTGCAACAGGGAAAAAGGATTGGCAGTCAGCAGCAAGTAAGATGAGAGTTATGATGACAAAGTGGGTGGGTGATGCTTGGAAGATCTTTAACTGGAAAAACCGTGATGTTGTTATCCGGAGTTTTCGATGTCTGGGCATTGCTCTTCCAATTGATGGTTCTTGCGACAACGAAATTTCAATCAAAGGGCTTGAAACCACCATGTTGATGGAGGGACTCAAGAATTGGGAGCATACACCCACTATTGATAGCTCATCCGAGGGCACCAGTGATAATCCAGAGACTGATGCCAGCGATGAGGAAGATGAGCCTACCACCAAGTTGTTGTACCCACTTACTGTCAGCGACTCGTTTACAGCCACAGTGGCTAGTACACCCTCACACACTACCATAGAAGCTGGACTAGAGGCAGGCAAATTGAAAGGAGACTCGTCGGCCTTGACATACACGATTACAGCAAACAGATCCACCCTCCTGGCATCACCCAGTAGTGATGATGATGTACCCCTAAAGACAGCGATAAGGGGGAACTGGCATGGATGCCCTAGGGGCCATGGATGAGGGTCTCAAAGATCCAGAGATAAATCCAGTAATAATTCCCTATTCCCTAGGCCTCTACCTAATTACTAATATTCAACTCCTCACAGCTGCCCACTCTTCCTCAGCAACCTCAGCGCACGTCCCGGTGGGCTCGGTAAGCACACTGGGCACAGCAGGTACACCCTCAGCAGGCTTGGCGGACGTGCTCTTGGTGGGGTTGGCGTATACCAGCAAGGGAAAACATCCTGTTGAACCAGTAAGTCTAGCTAGAAGAAGTAAGAGACTGGAAGGAGTACGTAGGCAGTATGTGGTTGCAGAGCTGTTCCCTAGTATTAGTGATACTGAAGATGATGATGGTGTGGAATTCTGTTGGAGAGACGAGGCGTGAGGCAGGGGAAGTTTGTACCACACAAGACAATATCACGGGGTTTTTGCACTAGTGAATTTGATATTGACTAAGCACCAAGCACCCTAGTTGCATGCCAAGATCGCCAAGAATGGCGCTAACCGCTTAGGGGGGGAGGACTCTTATGTGAGATAATACGGTAGGCACTTCAGAAGGTATATATACTTTCAGTACTCATGTTATGGAATTGCTCTTAAGAACTCTAGCTCCTTGAGTTATTTCCCCCCTCGGTATTCTTCATTACGGGTTGGTGGCTCACTCACTAGATTCTAGTTACTATTTACAGGCAGCGTGTATGGGTCCTGTTTGATCCTAACTGTAGGGGGAAGATTCTGAGTACCTAGTGGAAATCTAGCGTCTATGTGTATGTGTGTAGCACAGTATGGGGCTTAGTACAGGCTGACCCTTAGGGTTTTATGTAGGACAGTCACAGGCTAGTGCTAGTGGCAGACCCCTTGTGAAAAGACTGCCACTCCTCTTCCTGGAATAGATCATACTTCTCATTGCCCCTCAACTGGTAGCAACATTTTTTTTTTTTTCCGCCCTACATATCAAGCAGTGAGCCTTTCTTTATTTTCTACTCTGCAGTATAAGCAGTAAGTATGACATACAAGAGACAGTGTTATGACACAGACAAAGGAGGAAAATGGAAGCAACAGAATGAAATCCAAACGATCGACAAACCGAACAGTCAACGGAAAGCAGAATGAAAACTATACGAGCAATACAAACACAAAAAAAAAAGAGGAGATGAGCAACAGAAAGTAGCTCTTGCATCAAGAGTAGTTGTACTGAACAGTAAGCAGTAAGTGCAGGGGCTGGTGTTCAGTGCCCGCTGTCATCACGGTACAGGTCTCAGCACTCGATTTGGATTTGGTTGTTTGATTTCGGGTGCTAAGAAGGTTTGGCTGTTTGATTTTGTTGTTAATGCTGGCACCTCGCTCCGAAGGTCTTGATCTTGAGATGAGTGTTAGCACCTCACTCAGGATGTCTCGATCTTGGAAAGAGTGTCGGTTATAGGCCCCGGTTGTATAAGAGAAGGTTGTATGAGTACGTATGTGAGTTGCGCAGGTATGAGTAGGAGCATGTATGGGAGTTGCAAGAACTGTGTATATAAGGAGAGCTGTCTCCTGTGTTTTGTCTTCTTCTTCTCTTCATGCAACCTCTTGTATTCTATTCGGAATATCAACCTTGTCTCTGTTTCCTCTGTCTCCACTGTTTCTCCGTCTCAGTGATACTCATCCAGCACTACCTGTCCCTGTCCGACATGTCCGTCTGATACTGTCCGTCTCTCTGCTCGACACGTCCGTCTGACGATATCCATCTCGCAGTCCGACACGTCCGTCTGATATTGTCCGTATCTGTTCGACACGTCCGTTCAATACTGTCTGTCTCTGTCGACATGTCCATTTGATGCTGTCTATCCCTGTTGACACATCCATCTGAAATTGTCCCGGCTCCCATTGGAAATGTCCATTGACAATCCCATTCCCATTCCTGTTTCTGTTTCTGTTTCTGTTTCTGTTTCTGTTCCTGTTCAGTTTCTATTCCCGTTCCTATTCCTGTTCCCGCCCTGCTTCCGCTCCTGCTCTTGCTTGCGTCACTCAAACTCATACGAGTACCTTGGAGAACCACCGCTGTTACACTAGGTTGCATCCTTTATTCTAACCTACTCATGATGAGTTCGGAACCCATGAACACGGACGCTTCTGACTTCACCCTCAAACAGCAGTTCACCCAGCTGCAAACCCAGGTGGTGGCTATGGCTACAGCTCAGGGTGGTGCCATCGCTACCCAGATGGGGTTTCCTGATGCCCCAATTTTCGACAATGGTAAGGCCGAAGAATTGTGTATCTGGATTATCCAACTGCACAACAAGTTGACCATGTAACCCCATCGTTACCCCGACAACCAAGTGTGCCTCCGATATACGGTCAACCGCCTCTTGGGGGCCATTCTCAATCTGTTACGCGACTATGTATCTGAGAATAGTGGACGAATCCGGCTCGAATCCATCAGGAAAAAAAAAAATTGCGTCCTTAGCGTCCGGACGCACTAGACGCTCTGGACGTTTCAGACGCAACCTGCTTAACTGGGACGCAGATCGCCACGGCACCGTGCGTCCGGACGCAGTACGCCATGGCATTTGCTTACCGGACGGAGCGTGGCATGGTATTTTCGTTCTGGACGCACGGTGTCAGGGCAATTTCCTTCTGGACGCAGCCGTGTCAGGGCATTTTCCTTCTGGACGCAGCCGTGTCAGGGCATTTTCCTTCTGGACACAGCCGTGTCAGGGCATTTTCCTTCTGGACGCAGCCGTGTCAGGGCATTTTCCTTCTGGACGCAGCCGTGTCAGGGCATTTTCCTTCTGGACGCAGCCGTGTCAGGGCATTTTCCTTCTGGACGCAGCCGTGTCAGGGCAAATGGCATCCGGACGACGCGTGTCATGGCACCGTGGTTACGCTGGCTGTCAAGGCACGGAACATCGCAGCAAATACTCGCGTCGCATTCACAAACACGCAGCGGGTTCCAGGCATAGTGACTCAGTCCAGTTCTATTCTCTATATCTAATGTACATCTATATATGCTACTACCACACTTCGCGTTTCCAGCACAAGCACCCAGCGTCACATCCATCGCCGCTGTTTTTGACGCGCGTAGCATTGCTGAGTGTCGGAAACAAAGGAAAGTTGGCAAATACGACACGACGCGATGAGCCCGACGCGATGAGCCCGACGCGATGAGCACGACGCGATGAACACGATGCGATGAGCACGACGCGATGAGCACGATGCGATGAGCACGACGCGATGAGCACGACGACTATGAGGAGGATGGCAATGAGGACGCCGGCGGCGTGGACGATAGCGAGTAGGACACGGCAAGTATGAGAGCGAGTAAGACGTGACGAGTATGGGAGCGAGTAGGACGCGACGAGTATGAGAGCGAGTAGGATGCGGCGAGGACGATAGCGAGTAAGACGCGGCGAGGACGATAGCGAGTACGACGCGGCGAGTATGATGGCGAGCTTTATGGCATGGTTAGCACAGCTCTCAGAGTGACAGAGACACTGGGAAGTTGTAGAATACACAGTGACGAGTCGATGTCAATGAGGGTGCCGGCGGCGAGGACGATAGCTAGTAGGAGGCGGCGACCACGATGGCGAGCTTTGTGGCATGGTAGGACGACGACGAGTATC
>Ga0307508_10001695_pt1 | contig 24443 bp, 23 predicted proteins | sample 9_EM_MG_FD_203089 | JGI IMG/M metagenome (GOLD analysis project Ga0307508, IMG submission 203089) | Populus trichocarpa ectomycorrhiza microbial communities from riparian zone in the Pacific Northwest, United States - 9_EM | ecosystem: Host-associated > Plants > Roots > Unclassified | place... | reverse complement strand
CCCCCCCAATACCGTGTATGCATTCGTACCGATAGCGGATGCTCTGAGCGGATACAGCGACTGGCGATCCGACTGGCATATCCACTTGGTCTGTGTGCCCACCGAACTGCGAGAACCCAACCAAGTGGCTGCCAACACGCCTACATATTACCTACCAGCACCTGCCCCGTGGACCGCTCCGCGTGATCTGGTGCTGAGGATATAGATATCGTCTGCCTGTTCTGCACCTGTGTAGCTATCCGGTTCCCCCCCCCAAACAAACAAACAAACACACCAGCACTCCCACCCGCGGGGTGCGGCTTTGGTCGTATGGTATACTACGTGCTTTCTAGGTGAGAGCGTTAGCGGTTACTGGTATTTTGGAATAAGCTTGCACGCAAAGTTCTTTCCACCCGAGTTCCCGACTGCTGAATGTGCAAAATGCAGTTGTTGTTTTTTTGTTTTTTTTTTAGAAAAAAAAAGTGCCCACCAAATTGCTAGCTAATTTTCGAGCCATAAAATTCCACTCTACTATGGAAAATAATAGTAGTGAGGGTGATGATGTAGACGGCCATGTTGCGGATTGCCACAAGTCGGGTGGAGGAATTTTTACCTTGAATGGGTCCTTCTGATTCAGATCAAACTTTCATCCGCCTGAAGAGGACTCACTCCTAACTTCGCCCGTTAGACAAAAGGGCTGGCTCGTCCGTCAGTCGACAGGATCAGACGTGAGCTGTCAGTAAAATGCTGTAGACTGGGGACGTCCAACCAAACTCGCTGAACTGACATGCGTATATTAAACTCACTAGGGTGGATGGGATTTTGGTTGACTTCTCCGGTGTCGGGCATTGAATCAGTGCAAAGTACATATCGTATCTCACGGCTCTTGTCTCTCAAGCTAGCCTCAGTGCAACTTGATTTTCACTACATACCTCGCTAAGTTTTATGGCATCTCAGGCCCTTCGGAAAAGGTTATGTAGATGCTTTCCCTTCCTAATCCCGGAGTTCGCTCCTGGCTCGCCGTGATCAAACTTGGTCTCCAGATGCGAGTAAAGGAATCCAAAAAAATAATTTTGCCATTCGGTGACTAAGTAGGTAGATATTGTGGTACAGTATAGCCCTCTCCAAAGAATAAGCCGCCAGTGTCCGTCGGACGTAAATAATAATGAAAAGTCCATCCAGCCCAGGGAAAAGAAGAAAAAAGAAAGAATCCATGAAAGAACGCCAGAACCATGCAACGCGGGAAAAAAAAGGGCGGGAAAAAGAAATATACATCCTCCATCCCTCATCCTACTTCTTCGGCATAGCGACATTGATCTCTTCGGGAACGCCCACATTGAGCCGCTCAATCTCCATGGTGATGTTCAGGACCCACGTGTCCCTCTCGAGGCGGCTGCGCGCCTTGAAGACGATTGCCTTGCCCGTGTGTCCCAGCGGCGGCACCATCCGAGTCGCCAGCTTCGTACCCTCGTCGTCGCGCTTCGTGAAGATGGACCGTCGGGCGCCACGCCACAGCACGAAGCACGTCATCGAGTCCTCGTCGTGGCACATGTATCCGTCGGCGTATATCCTGGGCAGGGCGTGTCGGCCCGGCGCGTTGGAGTCGAACGTGCGGTTCTGGTACAGCAGGTCCGAGCTCGTGATGAGGCCGCTGTAGATGTAGCAGTCGCGCAACGGAAATGTGAGGTGTTTCTCCTGCAGCGCAGTGCGGACTTCCTTCCCCGTGCGGCCGCGCAACGTGTGCTGGAATATAAGGAGCTCACCGTTGCAGAGTATCACGTTGTAGCGGCGGAAGGTGGCGTGGCGGCGGGGTTTGCGGTAGAGGGGCCCGGACATCTGCGGTGGATGGATCCGATCAGCACCGCCCGTGGGAGGGTAGATGGATGGAGTGAAGAAGGGGGATAAACTCACGGTGATGGTTCGGCAGGAGGACAGGCCACAGACGTTGAACAGCTCGCCCGAGGCGATAGTTCGGGAGACCTCCCATTTCCGACCGAACTGGCCCATGAGCGATTCCATCTCTTCGTCCATGTTCAGCTGCTTCAGGTTTGTGTCCCTGGTACGGCGGATGATGGCCAGATCTCCACGGTCTCGTGCCCGCCAGTATTTGATCAGATCGTCCAACCGCACGATCCACTCGTCCCGGGTCTGGGCATCGAACGCTTGGAGCTTCAGTGCGACGCCGTTGTCCAGTACGATCTCGAAACACATCTCGTCGTTGTTCTCCACCGTGCTGCCATCCGACTCGTCCGCGGGTCCGTCTCCACCGCCGCCGGGCGAGCTTTCAGGAGGGACCACGCGGCGCGCTTGGGTAGCCTTCGTGAGATCGACGAACCCCTCAGCTTTACCGAGAAGATTGACTCGCCTCTCCGCCTCGTGGTACGCCTCCTCGTCCTTCCTCGTGACGACGGCGGGGGTAGGATTATTCGCCAGCCATTCGATATCACAGTCCGCATTCAGCGCGAAGGGCGAGACGGCGTAGATCAACGGCATCCTTGCCGCGATCTCGCTGGGTGTCGGTGTCACGCTCCCCCTGGTCGCCGCCGTGGGCGGTGCAGGTGGAAGCGCTCGGCCGTGCTGACAGTAACAGAGGTACTGGTCGTGGGTGGCCCAATACTGCCGCTTCTGGAACTTCCTCCCCAGCCTCTCCCCGCGTCCCTTGCCAGAAGTCAGCCGGACCAGAAATCCCTCCACCGGCGGCGGCTCCGTCATCTTCTCGCCAGCCTCGAGTGTGCACTCGGTCGGATAGTGGATCTTTGGACGAAGCTCCAGCTCGTGCGTCTTCTGCATCGCGATGGAGCCGTCCATGCGCTGCTCGTTGACCCCATGCACCCATTCCAGCCGGTCGTAGCGCCTCCATGCCAAACCCATCCTCTCGTGTTTCTTCCAGTGCTCCAGGATGTCCTGCCACTCGTTCACGTTCTCGAGCATGTGCATGCTCTTCTTGAGGATCGTCCCGGCGACATCCCTTTCCGCGATCTCAGTGATGTCGCCCTCGGCATTGCGCTTGGTGTGATCCTCGCGGTCGAAGGGGTTCTCGATGTTGATTGTGAGCGTCAGATCCGGCACGGACAGCTGCAGCAGTTTGCACTGCGGCTCGCCGAGCGCCGTGCACAGGAAGGTATACCACTCGACCGAGCTGGAGGCGCATTTCGGGCGCATGATGTATATGGACGTGCCCCGCTTGGCGGGGAGCCATAAGACCAACGTCTTATCGAGCGACGAAAAGAGGTTGGCTCGCGTCGTTTTTGGGTTCAGCGGGATCTCCCTTGCGCTTCGCGACGAGACGTGCTGCTTGTCCACGGCCGGGATGGTCCTGCTCTTGTAGAACCGCAGGACCATCGGCACGTCCGGGTCGTCGTTCTCTCGACACACAACCACGTACTCTCGCCATTTATCCACGATCCTCGTGTCGACTTTGAGGCTTTCGTTCTCATCGTAGTCGTCCGGCAGCCGCATCGAATATGTGGCTTCGACACGGACGAGCATGCTCCCCATCTTCAAGATCTCCCCATCGTGCCGCCCGAGACTCGAGCGCCTCCGCTTCCCGAGCCTCAGCGAGCGCGCTCTGCTCAGCCCGGCCGCCTTCTGCTGGGCGTGCTCCTCTCTGTCGCGTAGGATATCCAAATCGGCAGTGTTGAACCTGACCAGTCCGCCGGTGACGCGGTCGGTATTGGTGGAGACGCGAATGCTTGGAGCGTTGTTCCACGGACTGGGGTTGAGCTCTTCGAGTGACTCCTTCTTGCCCGGCGATGGCGATGCGGGATCACTTAACCTACGCTGGTCACTCCGGTCCCTCCTCAGCAAAGATGACTGGGAATCATGGGCACCAGCTCGGAAGCTGTTCGGAGTGGAAATGGTACTCGCACCTGCTCCGCTGTCAACTGCTGCAACTGCGCCGGTGGTGGTGATGATGGCGGCGGAGGTGGCTGCGCGACGAATGCGACGGAATTCCTCCGAATGCTCCCACGATTCGTTCGCGGTCGCGAACGAGCTCGGCCACTCCGGGCCGACGCCGCCCGTGGCTGGTCTCTCGTGCGCTGTGGCGGCGGAGACTTCGGTGTCGCCCGTTCTCGGCGGCGTGGGCGGGCTGTTGCTCGTCGACGGCAGCGGCTCCGACTTTCCCTGCCGTGCGCGCGGACGTATGGTGGGACTCGAGGCGTGCGACGTACTCGGGATCGGGATCGGGATCGCGATGGGTGCGGGGGCGGCGGCGGCGGCGGCGGCGGCTGTCGGCCGGGGGATGGGAACCGCGAGGCCCGTCACCCTTCTTCCGCACGCTATGCCCTGTGCATTGAATGTCGACTGGCGCTTCGTGTAGTGGATGTGCTGCTTGTACCACTCGGTGCCCTTGGTCGTGATCCAGCCCTGCGGGAGCGGTCCGACGAAGCTGCGACGAATTGGTCAGCACGAGCCACGAGACAAGGAGGATGTGGGTGGGGGTCGGCAGGTACATTCGTCGCGATGTGAGGTGCAGATGCGTTGGCGTTGCGTGGTGCTACATCGATCAGCTTCCCGCTCCAGTCTCCAGATCCTCGCCGGCCGTCGAGCCGTGGGTTTCTTCTGCCCTGTCTTGCTACTCACCAGTCGGTGGGCCGTATAAGTCAACGGGTCCAATACCCCCTCCCCCTCCAGCGTGGCATCGCCGTCGTCGTCGGTGCGTGTTGACATTTGGTTTCACTGTTCTCCGTCTCGCGCGCTCCACAACGCGTTCGCCGTTGAGGAGAAGATATGACGGGATTATTTTTTGGCCAGGAGACTAGGTCAGAGCGAGCGCGGCGCGTCAGGGGAAGTGTGATGCAGCAACCGGTGTAGCGTGCTGCGTCATATGCGGCGTTCCTTGGAGTCTGTAGTTGCCGCTCGCTTTCTATCTCCTGTCTGGGGCGCCGCCGGCGTGGGGGAAGAAGAGTGAACGAACGCAAGCGGCCGCAAGACGTAATGTAAGTAGGTGATTCTTGGCTGCTGGCGGTTCGGACTGGATTCGGAAGACAAAGACAGAGTGCTGGAAGTACATAAGTATCTACGTAGATACGTAACATGAGAGCACAGCGCCCGCCTCTCTGAATCCGGCAAAGGGGTTTGGTTCCAGCGGTCACCGGCCCAGGGCCACCTGTTGGGCCTTTGCAGCAGACGGACTGCGGGGAGCCTCTTTGTTTGCTATGTACCAGATACTGGAGTACGCTGCTTGCCTGCTGTCCATTTTCAAGTAAGAGCTATGTATGGAGAAGTCGCCGAAGTTGCCCAGGCCTCCTAGCGCAAGGATATTGTTGCGACTTGCGGACCACCACAAAATCACCGAAAATACTTAATTCCCAATTGCTACAACCCACCTCAGTAGATACCAAGAGCTACAGACAAAGAAAAAACATTCAACAGACGGAAATGCTAAGGTGAAAAGGACTGCCGGAAACAAAAGAATGTGACAAAAACCATAGCGGCGTACCTACATGATCCATATTCTGAAACACATCGCAAACGAGGAAGCATCGCTATGGCTTACGATCAAGGGGACAAAAAAGAAACGGGGCGGCGGGCGGGACATGGAGACAATGTAGACGATTTCAGCCCGCCCGTGAGGGAAGCACTTCAACGTCAGCAAACCCCCCCCTCACCCCACAAAAACCCAACACGTTCACCGCGTGGCCAGAATCCCAACCCACAGTGCTGCAATACCTCCAATCGCCGCTCCAATCATCTGCAATTCCCTGCCGACGGTGTTTCCCACGTTCGCGACGGCGGCCTGTCCCAGCAGACCGCCAAACGTAAAGCCCTTGTAGTGAACCAAGTAGACGCACAGCGCGCGCGTTACTGAGTACGTGAGCGGGTCCGCCTTATACGCCGCGCCTTCTTTGTTGCTGGTGGACACGAGGTTGAACACCACCGCGTTGAGCCCGGGCAGGACGACGGTGGTGAGCAGCCATACCATGAACGGGGCCCAGAAGCTCGTCGTGAAAAGCACAAACAAGTCGGGCACGATGTAGCGCGTGCTCGGGTAGCCGATCGCGTCGATCGCGGGCAAGGTGATCTCGTAGGTTATGGGGATCACAGCCGCGAACAACAGCGCCGCTTCGATGGACAGTGACACGACGTTGACCGAGATCACGTTCGACAGTTTGTCACGCACGCCCGCGGCCGTCTCCCGGATCTCCGCCCTCTGGACGACCTCCCTAGCTGAGGCCATGATCGCGTTTGCGCCGCGCTCGATGTTGTCCGTGACCGTGGCGGGAGACACCCCGTTGGCCAGGACGGCGGGCGACGGCACGGTTGTCAACGTTATCACGCCCGACGAGAGCTCGACATGTCTGGTGTCGCGCATGGGCGTCGGAAGGAGCTGTGTTGCAGCTGCATCTGCGTCCAGTAGCGAGCGAGCGGTGCGCGGCGTACGCGTGCCCGGAGTGCTAGAGTCTGCACGCGCTTTGCGATCGACCGAGGATTCCGTTTCGCTATGGAGGGAGATGAGACCACGTCAGCTGGTTTCTGCTGCCCACGGGCGGGGCGGCGGTCGCATTCCGCAAGTTAGAGGAAAGCGGGAGGGAGATATGTACGAGTACGCGGAGCCCGTCTCCTCATCTGCAGGAGGGCTAGAGTGGCCGGCGGTCTGTCTCCGCACACGTGTCGAGGAGGGTGTTTCCTCCGTCTTGACAGCGATCGAGGTTCGCTTCACAGGAGAGCGCGCACTGCTCACGTAGTACGCCGCGAACGTCGAATCACTGGAGAGCTCCTTCTCGTTCTCTTGGAGGTGGTGTATCAGGAGAGTTTCGAGACCGGACTTTAGCTGGCCGTCCGTGCTGGAGGGGGCGTGTTAGCTCTGGTACGGCCACTGGGCGGGGTTGCGTGGAGAAATGTAAACGTTGTCTGGGCACTCACGGAAGCCCAAGTTGGTCGCAGAGGGACAAGAGTTCGCTCTTCTTTTTCCTCGTGATCCATGGGACAGACATATCGAATGTGCAGTGGTGGCGGTCGATCGCCGATATTATTTGGCAACTGGAGCGAGACGAGTTGACGGACGGGGGGGTTGTAAAGTAGAGTACAGCTGCAGCGGGAGCGAGGGTGGGTGCTGTTGCTGTACCCTTGGTTGGCGGAGCACTGGAGGTAAATCTGGGGTGGTACGCTGTATTCCTGGGAACGTTCTCCTCGGAAGTTACCGACCAGTGGAGGCTTGGCGGCACGGTGAGGCGCAGTGGTCTTGGGATGTCACTCGGTCCAATTACTGGGCGACCAGTCGTTATTCGGAACTATCCATCGAGACAGGCCTGGTTGGAGGGCAATGGGGAGCTTGCAACGAGCCACCTTCGGGCGGACTACGGACGGGGAAACGGTTAGTGTGTACATCGCATGACCTCCATAGGTCGTATATGATTAATACAAAACATACATAAAACTATTCTCCATCGACCAGGCCTGGGCGGAGGGTAAAAGCAGCTTGCAGCGAGCCGCTTTCGTACGGACTACGGATGAGAAACGGACAGCTTGTAGATTGCCATGATCTTCATAGGTCGCATGCCATATAAGACAAAAAAAAACTATTTTCCATCGGTATATATGTTCGTAGTAAACATACAGTCATACATATTGCTTGCGTACACCGTTGAACGGACATCCAAATGTGAAGCGGGTGTATGGAGCCTGATTCATGCTGTGTAACTTGTTTGCTTCTCATTCTTCTTCACTTTCTAGAGGCTTTCTTCCTCGATTCTTGGTGGCTTTCATGCCGACCACGATCCTCTTGTGGATAGCTCGTCGGCCGACTGCGGTCTCCTGACTTAGGCCGCAATTCCATACTTAAGAATAAAATTGCTACCATTCCTAGTAGGGGTAATGAAAACGACTCAACAAGAAGTATCGTTGCGGACTGCAGCTGGATTTGGTTCTTGCACTTAAGAAATTGAATCATGCCATGTGTGGCGGTATTCCATAACTGCGTTTCTATGCGATGATCTTCATTGCTTTGGCTCTTGGTGAGCTGTCAAGCGAAGTGCATTTACCCCCAAATAGAGAAAGATGGAAGATAAGGGCCGTTGCGATGGTTAGGATGAAAATATTCACATGTGGGCATTTTGGAACCGGAGCAACATCCCGCCAGGCAGTTCAAGTGTGAATAGATACTTATGTAGCAGTCGATCTGAGCAAGTAGCCCAGTCGGTGGATCATCTGCAACTGCCAACTGCAGAAAAATAACACATAATTGATTAGAACACCTGTGCTCTTTTGACCGACGGTAACTTACCAATCTGTCGGTTGAAATTCTGAGAACACCAACCAAAAACCACGTTCTGACTGTCACCTGTAGCTTTGAATACGCAACTGCCACTCGCTATATCGCGAATGGATCATTTCCGACTCCTTTCATCGTTACAACTTTCGCTTTAGTAACGATATTTGCTGGGTGAAGTTCGGATGGCTCTTCAACCTTCGTGAACGATCTTCGGGTGAAAAGTTTCTGCATCCTTACGTGGAAACCAATTCCAACCTGTACTGGCACCACACATGGTTGGTAGGCCGCTGCAGATCCGCCATCGCTGCAATCCATCCGTGAAATACGTCTTCAAAGTGTGGGACTCCCAACCTTTCTCTGGGTCTCTCAGATGTTAGGGGAAACAAAAGCAAACAATAGATGCACCAAACGCGGATTGAATAGGAAACTTCTAGATTATACCAGATTAATGGAATATTAATGAATATCTACGTAAACAAAAAAAAAGATCATTCTTGGCGAGATCTGGGATATGCAGTCGAGCCGAGGTATGTACTTACATAGATGCAGATGCAGATCTGGAGTGTTGAAAAAAAAAAACAGCAAAACATTGGAGGAGCAGGGGATTGAACCCTGGACCTTTCGCATGCAAAGCGAACGCGCTACCACTGCGCTACACCCCCATGCTGGTGTCATAATGTCTTCTAGGACGCTTATGACAAGTCTGTGCAGAGATCGTACAGACCCAATAGCACCAAACCGCTGACCATGTATGGAACATCGGCTGCGAACCTGCTCCCGCCGTGCACACGGTGGAAGCCCATTGGTCACCCTCAACTGACGGAATCTATATCGCGATTGATTCTGCGCGTTGGACATCAAGAGGTATGGACAGCTCGCATGAAAAGAAAGTGACCTCCAACCACAGTTGGATACCCCGTGTTGGTGGGTTACTGACTGCCATGAGTCCTTTGTCTGCACAGTAGATATGGGAGTCTGTCTCTTGGAAGAAACAGAGCGTTCATACGAATACGAAGAGATTTATGTATGTTCCTTATTCCTTTTCGTTGAGCAGTAAGATAGTACGTACATATAGATATGTATATGCTTGTCGAATACGGAAACGCTAAGCAGTAAATATGATATCTACTCTACAAGGTGATGGTTGATCGCATGCAACCCAATCGGATCATGGCGATATTATGTGGTTCACCGTCCGCCCCAACCTGCAGTAATACCCCTTGCCCCGCTTGGCCTATTCCCGTTTCGGAAGTCATAAGAAAAGTCCGAGGGAAGACAAAGAGGTACATACTTAAGTAGAGGGAAGAGCAATCGCCTCCACGTCCCCTGAGCAGTAAAAGGTTGACGCTAGTAATATTAGTGTAGCTTGGCATACGAGTGATCGTTGGTGATACCCCTCCGGTCTTTGTATGTAGTGCCCTTACATGACTCGCCCGTCCTCGGCTAGTTTGATCCAAATGATTCCAGCAAGGGCTCTAATCCATCCCCAGATATAGGCCGTTATATCCGTGTATACCTCTCCCGGCTACTGGGCCTCTGTGGGGGTATCCTCTGTGAGCGGAGCTCTGAGTGGTGTTTTCCAGCAACTATACTTGACCGTATAAAAACTACATTCGTGTTCCCAGCTAAATAACTCTAGGGAGGGCTCAAATTCGTCGTCGCATATATGTGCTCTGTGGTAGCTGTGATGGCCCGAATGTATTTCTATTAGCTACTCTATTCAAAAGTCTAATACAAACTCTTCCCGAGCACTATCATCATCTACTCTATTTATCAGAAGCTCCGTCTCACTACCTCTTTCCTCAAGCTCCCGTTTGAAAACGCGCACATCCTCTTTTCTATGCAAACGCTCAATTTCCTTTTGCTCTTCCTCTTCTAGTCGGGCCGCAGATTTCCGAGTGTTGTAAGTTTTCCTTCCCTCTCCAAGATGCAGTACTTCTCCTTCTTTGCCATCAGATCTCGCACTCGGACATCTAGCTTACCCACTTTCTCTCGCAGTTTTTGAACTTGCTTGATCGGACTTCATTAGATTTCGCTTGCAAGTCATCAAAGTATCGATGTACATACCAAGTCGTCGGTCCAGCTGTTGACTCCATCTAGCTTACACCTCGGGACGGTACTTGCAGAGACGCCTGTCTACCCATCGAGGACTGGCAGTGTCCATTTCCGATTGCTGCCAAATCTCTAACATCGCGTAAAGACTGAAGAAGTCCCGCCCGCTGTAGGATATCACAACGCCATGCCAATAGCTTCTCCACTCCCTCTTTAAGTAAACGCCGTGATTTGTAGAAATCCTTCGCTGGTTGTCTTCCTAAACTCTGATGCACACATAAATGTCGAATCTCCATCTCTGTAAGGCTGGAACTACAGTAGGATCGCTCTTTCTTGGTACGCCTTGAGACCATCTTGAAACCGAACAGATTCTGGAATATTTCCGCCGAAGGATGATCGTTCTTGCGCATTGTGGATAACTTGGCAGCTATCATCCTCTTTGCCGGTACAACCTCATTCGCTGCCTGCATCACTATCTCGCTACTGGCCCGTTCTTTGCTGGTGCCGACCGCTAGTTCACGACTTGGAATCTCGCTGGAAGTTGATATTTTTCTCGCTGCTTATAATCTCCTGGGTACTGGACTTTCACCGTGCTCGAAGTTGTACTGGATCTTTCCTATACATATACACAAAAGTTTCCTTGCCTTCGCCTCTGGAAAAGAAGAAAAAAGCAACTCATACAAAAGCAGCTATTGTACTAGCGCCTCGGTATTCGACATACTGACACCTTCGACAAGCACATGTACGTACTCTCTACACTTTTCCGGTTCCTGCCCTTCTGCCCTGGCTTGTCCCAAGAATGTAGAGCGCACTAGATAAGGAAATAACAAAAGAAAGGACAAAAGAAACCGCCTCCTTAATTCTCTTCTGTAGTACGAGGAAATCAACGTCGCCGTGGGGTTTATGTGAGACATGATATTCGAGTGATAGTTATCAGAGAACACATGCCGATGGCATGAAGGATATTTACATTGCGTGTGTATGAATGTCCTTCTCGCTGTCCGTGCTGAGCACTACCAGTATTCCGATTCCGGTGGCTGTTCCTTCTTCGGTTTTCCTTTCCTCGTCAACTGGGGTGGTCCCGGAATCAGGAAGAAGTCCACCTCCTCCGGGTCCGCCTCTGGGACCTTGAGCTGCTTTTCCGGCGCAAGCACCGTCCAATCGCCAGTCTCGGGATCCTGCCGAATAGCTAAGCTCTTCTGGAGGATGCGCTGATATAGTCTCTTCCACGACCTCGGCGTCATGTCGTGCGGCCGCTCGCCGTTCTTCACCTTCTCCTTGACATCGATGTGCGTTTTCAGTGGCTTCTTCCGCCGTGGCGGAATCGGCTTTTCTTCGCCGTTGGCAAGGCGTTGCAGCCGGTCGAACTCGGCGAACGACAGCGGCGCGATGCACTGTTCGACCAGCTTCGTGTGATGCAGCTGCATAAGGCGGGGCTCTCGTGATTTCGGGATTGGCCGGTCCCAGATGTTTGTTTCTGGGAGCTTGGGATCTATGTTCCGGACCTGCAACTTCTGAAGGAGGGCTCGGAAAGGCGTCGAAGCGAACGGGTATGCTCTGAGCGGATCGTCCGGTGCGAGTTCCGGTTTGCCGTAAAGCAGGATCGGCTACAGGCGTCAATCAGCGGACGGCTTACGGATACGGCGCTCATTGTGCGGTGGACAGTAGCGAACCCACCGTGAGTAACTCGTGGCGTCGTTTGCCCCTCCTCCCCCACCCAAGCTCCAGGACCTTGGTCAACGGCTTTGGGTAGCCCAGATTCGCCTTCTTCAAAAAGGTGACTGCATGCCGTGCTTCTCGTAGATGCTGTGTCAACCTTTTGTCCACATCCAAGCGGCCCTCTTCGAATCGCTCCCGTACGTGACGTTTGAGGAAGTTCCGCGAGACGTCGTCGTGGATAACGCCCACCTGACGGATCAAGTGGCGGTAGATGACAATAGGGTTGGCTTCGACGCCGCGCCAAACGCCGGGGATGAGGTGGTAACGGCCCATGTGGTGCGCCGGGGGGGGGGGGTGAGTTCGAAGTGGAGGTATTTGCTCTTTTCGTTCGTGTCTCGTTCTTAGTATCCTGGTGCGGCGGGGGTTGGCGGTGCCAAGACCTAGCATTATCTCGACGCGTAGGGTCTCGACCTCACGTACATACAACGATTCGAAGCCGTCCATTGTTCCACTCAATCAAATAGTTGCTGCTATATTCATAGCGGCACGCACCTATTTACGTGAAGACATCCATTGCACTCGGGGAGTACGCGTGATTTTTTTCTCTCCGGATTGCGGGAGCGTTCGAACCGTGCCAACCCGCCTCGATTGTTGGCCTTGCTACATACTGCTACATACTCCCCTTTCTAACTCCACCTTGCTCACCTCGCCGCGTATCTATCCAACGCGCCTCCTATATAGAAAACACGCAGCAGGGATTGCCACGGCGAAACGGCGTCGTTCCTGCTTTCTTCCGCCGAGGCGGGCGACCGACCGCAGTGTCAACCCAAACCCGTTTCTTCGTTCTTCATCTTGGCACCCGGTTGCGTACGTCGCGCTAATTGCTTGCAACACGCATACGCTCCGCAGCCCACACGCAACAACGCTCCTCTTCTACTTCTCCACCCACATCACACCGAGAAATCCAAACTACCAGCCATCACCACCATCACCACCATCGCTACCACCCTCTCATGAGAGAGATGGCTTCTTCAGCCATACCGCCTCCGCCGAACTTCGTTCGCAGCAGCTCCTCGTCGCTCACCGCCACTTCGTTCCATGGCGGCAACTCGTTTTCGCACACCGCCAACTCGACTCCTGCCGGCACGCCGCCTCCACCTCACTCCTCGCTGCTCGACCCCCGCAACGGCCCTCCGACGATATATACCGTGAGTGGATTTTCTTTTGCAAACCTCTCCGAACCCTGTCCTGTCTCCGTGCAATAGGGGGTCGGCTGTTACTTACCGGTGCGTGGGTGTGTTCGTGACGCAGGCCATCTACTCGGGCGTTCCCGTTTACGAGATGACGATCAATAATGTCGCTGTGATGCGGCGACGGGACGACTCGTGGCTCAATGCGACGCAGATCCTTAAGGTGGCTGGTGTCGAGAAGGGAAGACGCACGAAGGTCTTGGAGAGGGAGATACTGTCCGGGAGGCACGAGAAGGTTCAGGGCGGCTACGGCAAGTACCAGGGTACATGGTTAGTATTGGTTGCGGGCGGTACACGTTGCGTCACTCGCTGATCCGTGGCATGAGGTAGGATCGACTTCCAGCGCGGACGCGACTTTTGTCGAGCCTATGGTGTTGAGGATCTGCTGTCGCCGCTGCTGGAGCTGGACACGACGTTGGCAGCGGGGCACGACTCCACTCCGACCAAGGAGCAGGCAATGGCGGCGAAACGAAAGCGGATGTACAACTATAGTCTCAACCATAATGGCAGTCCCATGTTCGCACCTATCTCTTCGACCGTGGCCAACGCCTTTACCGCGCTGGGCAAAGCCAGCGCACGTCACGAGTCGCCCGGCCCCCGTCTACAGGGAATTGCACCGATGCCACCGACAGGACAGGCTGGACCGATGCGGAACGAGATGTACGGCCAGGAAGGATGGCCACCGCCGCCCGCCAGTATCGCGTCCGAACCGAGTTACGGACAGACACAGTCGCAGGGCTATCCTGACTCCGCGTACGCGTCGCAGAATGTCTTGGGCGCCGAATACAAGTCAGACAACCACGAGCCGCCGCGGAAGAGGGCGCGTGCTAGCACTCCGACCAACAGCGACATTCCGGCGGATCTGTTTCAACCGCAGGCCGATGCAGCACTGCCTCCGCTCAATCCTGACCACATCCCCAATGCCGACCAGGCGAGACAGACGCTCATGGATGTCTTTGTGCACTCGGAAAGCGAAGCGATTGCGCATCTGGAGGGGTTGTCGCGGGAGCAGATCGATATGCCATTGGACAATATGGGTAGTGCTGCGATTCATTGGGCGGCTTCGCTGGCGAGGGTTAACCTTATTCGTGCGCTGATTGCGCGTGGGGCTTCGATATATCGCGTCAACGAAGCCGGCGAGACGGCTTTGGTTCGTGGCTGCTTCTGCACCAATAATTTTGACCAGTCGTCGTTCCCGCAGCTATTGAATCTGCTACATCCTACTATTTCTATCGCGGACAACAACGGCCGGACGATTCTGCATCACATCGCGCTGAAGTCTGGGATGAAGGGTCGCAGTGCCGACGGGCGATACTATCTGCACTGCCTGCTTGAGTTCATCGCCAAGCATGGTGCATCTTCGTCTGCACAGCGAGGGCCTGGACCTAAGGTTATGAACCTTGGGCGCTTCATCACGGACATCGTAAACGCGCAGGACAAGAGCGGTGATACGGCGCTGAACATTGCTGCCCGTATTGGAAACAAGAGTATCATCACCCCGTTGTTGGAGGTTGGCGCAGATTCGAGTCTTCCAAACCGAGCGGGATTGCGCCCAGTCGATTTCGGTATCGGCGGGGAGCCGGCGCCAGTTCCTCGCGGGAGAGAGCCGACCTGGACGGTGCCTCCAGCGGTAGTGCAGAAGAGGGAGGATATTGTCAAGTGTAGGCGCCCTCTCTTCCATAGAAGAAAAACTCCGATCGACTGACTTTTTTTCAGCCATGAAAGAGGTTATCGCCGGGATCGAGAAAGACTTCCAAACCGAGATAGAGGGCAAACAGGAGCAAGTAGTGGTGACGCTCAACCAGCTTCGGGAGGTGACACTCAAGCTTGGTAAGGAGCGAGAATACATGGAACAAGTCCGGCAACGCTCGCGCGAACACGCCGAGCTCCGGCAGCACTGCAAAAACCTACGACGGGCAATCGACGAAGAAAACGCTCGATTCGCTGCGCAGTTTCCCACCACCAATGGGAACCAGCCCGAAGGAGAGACCGCCGACGCCCCGTTCCAACTCAAGAAGTCGCTCTTGGCACCAGTTAACAACATCGCCAACCTCACCGCCCAGCAGCTAGAATACGTCAAAAGCCTCCCGTCAGCGTCCGTGCTCAAAGCACGACTGAGGGCTTACCACGCCAACGAGGATGTGTTGCGTGAGAAGGCGGCTAGGCTCCATGATCGGTCGACGGATCTAGAGGAAAAGTTCAGACGAGTCGTGGCGCTGTGTACCAACGTAGAGGAGGACAGAGTTGACTCGCTGCTCGAGGGTCTCGTGCAAGCTGTCGAGAGTGACCCGGGAGAAGTCGATACGGCGCGTGTCAGTAGTTTTCTGAGGAAGGTGGATGAAAGTGTTGGCGGGGAATGAATTGATTAGCAGCTGAAACGACGCTATTTTGTATATTTATTGTTTTTTCCCCTCTGCAGTTACTCTCTCTTACGCTGGATGTCAGATTTGCTTGATGTGGTCGTTGGAGGTCACTGGTGGGCGGGTACTGGGCTAAGGCGTTGAATGCATTTCTCTCTCTTCCCCTTTTTGTGCTCATCCTACGTTCACGCTATTTCGCGCCCTGGTCGTTTAATTGTGTCACGCCAGATTGGACGCGCTCACCCTGCAACTCAACGCGCTCGATTTTAGTACCTGAAATTCTCTCCTGTATCTACCCTCGCTCTCTACCCGCCACGCAACGCGATTCAATGGACGAAATTCCTTCCGACTTTGACTACAGCATTCTATTACACTCCGATGCCCCACCACCTTCCTCTCCGCAACAGCTATCCGATTTCAGCGACGACATTGAAGCCCTTGGAATCATCACGCGCGAGCGTGTCCAGGAACTTACCCGCCAAGGGGTGGTGATACAACATCGTCTGCACGACAAGACACCAGTCTTTAGGGATAGTAGTCTTCCACCTGAGTCGCCAACGCCAAAGCGGAGGGTTCTCGCCAGTTCCCCGCCACCGGAAGACATGGATGACAATGAGGAAACGACTCCGAAACCTAGTGTGGAGCGGAAGAAGTTTGTACCGGACTTTTCCACCCCCTTGACCGGTGGACTGTTTACTGGTGTCAAATGGATGGCAGCATCGCGGGCGGTGGTTAGCACGCAAGGGAAGGAGGAGAATGATAGTGAGGATCGGTCGCCGCTGCTGGATCTCATGGCCCAGATACGAAGGAGGACGGCTGTTACGCCTACGCCGGAACTTCACGCGGAGGAGCCACCCGCGGTGTTGGGCTCGTTTGCACAGATCCAGCAGGAGAAAGAGCAGGAAGCGACACGATTGGTTCCCATTGAGCCACGGGAAGAGGGCCGGGTTACCGTCGTCACATCCTCTGGTGAGACCTTTACGGTTCGGCGGCGGGAGCGGGTTTTCAGCGAGACTAGTTCAGGGCCGTCTGTGCCCTTAATGGCCACCGATACCACTACTACGACCCCGAAATACTATGGCATTGACATCCACGGTCTGCTCGACGATCTCGCTGTCTCGAAGGCTCTCGCTGCTGATAGTTCAACCGCCCAGGCCACCGTACTTGAAGATCCCTCGCTCACCGCCGCCAGTCACAGGAAGGGGCTCCTCTGGACCGAAAAGTATCGCGCCAAAAGGTTTACCGACCTCGTTGGCGACGAGCGGACGCACCGCGATGTACTCCGTTGGCTCAAGGGCTGGGATAAGGTCGTGTTTCCGTCTCAGGATCGGTTGAAACGGAAGGCGTCTACTGCCTCTGGAGAGGCCGACGGGGAACCGCAGGAGAACCGGAAGATCCTCCTGATACACGGCCCACCGGGGCTGGGGAAGACGACGTTGGCGCATGTGGCTGCACGTCAGGCGGGATATGAACCGCTTGAGATTAACGCGTCAGATGATCGCACAGGAGGAGTAGTGAAAGGGAAGATAAGGAATATGCTTACGATTGAGGGGGTGAAATCATGTGGCTTGACTAGTGGGAAGAAGAAAGTTTGCGGACGGCCGGTATGTTTGGTTATCGATGAAATCGATGGCGTTACTGGAGGCGGAGGGGGAAGTGGCTCTGAGGCGGGCTTCATCAAGGCCCTCATCGACCTAATAGTAGCGGATCGGGAGGCGACAGAGGAGCGGAATTTCGGGACGAAGAAGAAGAGGCGTAGGAAGAACGGTGAGGAGGATGGGTTCCGGCTGCTAAGACCGATCATCGCGGTGTGCAATGACCTCTACGCACCAGCGCTGAAACCGCTGAGGCAGTTCGTTGAGGCAGTGCAGATGCGCGTACCGCCCGTGGGACTGCTGGTGGAAAGGCTGGAGCGGATCTTTGAGAATGAAGGATATGCTACGGAAGATGGTGCGGTCAGGAAGATCGTCGAGCTCTCGGGTTCAGCCTCGTCGAGGAAAGGCGATATGAGAGGTGCTCTGGTTAATGGGCAGTGGATCGCGGCGAAGTTGAAGTCAACGGGAAATCGGAAGCGGCAGACATTGACGCGGAAAGCCGTCGAAGAGGAACTCATGGGATCGAGGATAGGCGATTCCGACGGAAAGGGTGCTGGTGGAGGCAGGCTGGCCATGCGGGATGCGTTGGACTCGGTATTTCATATCCAGAAGGAACCACCGCAGCGGCGAGGTGCGGTCAAAGCGGTCAAGAAGTCGCCGTTGGAGAAGTTGCAGGAGCTCGTCGAGGGGCTAGGGGAGTTTGATAAGCTTACGACTGGTAGGATTAAATAGCCGACTCACCTGATACTGTTACTGATGTCTCGGTAGAGTGCTTCGCAACGTATCCGACGAAGAATTTCAACGACGACTCCTGTCTCACCAAACCCAATGCTGCCTACGAATGGCTCTGGTTCGCCGACTTGCTCTCAGCCCGGGTCAGCAGCGAGGTATCATCCGCAACGTACCTGACCTATCCGATCCTCGCCTTCCACCGTCTCTTTGCCTGCTCCACAACCGGCAGTTCCTCGCGGCCGGATAATTTCGTCACAGCCGGAGAACCGGCACCCTTCACCGGCATCAGCGCAGACTGGGAAGCCTACGAAGCCATGAAAGAAAACACGTCGATAATCGCCTCGATTCATAGCGCCATCAAATGTCCCCGGCTCTCGATGATGTTCAACAACCCCGGCATAATTGCCGAGGAGCTCTCGCCCCTCGCCAACCGCATGATGTCGCCGCACGTGAACCCCGTCATGGTCAGCGGTTCCGGCTACGCGATCGCCAGTGTCCGCCGAGACACCGAAAAGCGAATGGTCGCCCGCGCGGTTGGCGCTATGGATGCACTGGGCGTCAAATTCGAGAAGGTCCGAGTGGAAGGAATCACCGGTGGATCCGGATGGGCGTTCCGAATGGACCCTCCGCTCGACGCTCTTGGCATATATCCTACATTCAAAACTCCCCATGCCGAGCCGGTGCGTTATGCGGTGCGTCAGGTACTCGATCAAGAGTGGCGGAAGCTACAAGCGCTGAAAGGCAAGCTCGCGGCAGAAGCGAGGCGCGGCGAAGTGCTGGGTGAAGTAATACCACCACCGCGCACGCAGGAGGTAGATCTCAAGTCCGTAGCCAAGGTGAAACGCGACTTTTTCGGCCGTGTGATCTCGGACTTGCCGGTCGGATTAGAAACCGCTGGGGATAACCCAAGAAAGAAGCGGAGAGTGGCTGCTGGCGAGGAGAAGCGGGATGTGTGGGTTACGTATAACGAGGGTTTCAGCAATGCGGTGAGAAAGGGGATAAGGATCGACGAGTTGATGGAGGGTCTGCTTTGAGTCGGGGACTGGGGGGCGGGAGTTGGGTGCGGGTTGCTTTTTGATACATACTGTGTAGTGGGGGGGTAAAATGAATGATAGTAATATCGTCCTGTAAGGAAATACATGCTCATTGCCGATTCGATATCAACACGATAGGGATACGACTGGGACGGCCTGATACTAAGGGGGTAATGGAAGAAAGGCGGTATAATGGGAGGTTTTAGTGGACAAAAGAGGTTAGCGTACATTTGGATCAGAGAGGAAGAGTTAGTCAGAATTTGCAACTCATCGACGGGTTTTCTGTCCACATCTCGCGCGAATAGGATCACAATTTAATTTTCTTTTCCCTTTCTTTCATGTAATTCTCTTCTTCGTATTTGAGATTAGTCTTTATCTGGGCACCAAATTCTGATTGCTTATATGTTGTCTTTACATAACTATCAATTATCGGTTGACTACCTAATAGATAGAAGTAATGTATTGAAGGTGGCTCATAGAAGCACACTTGGCTGAAAGGTATTGCAAATGGGTCTATAAACCACATGACAGTACAGAATGCATATATTACGGTAGTAGTCAGAATCTATCCATTAAGGAAAGTAACAACTAGAGAGGGCGTCGGTAAGTCGGGCACGTCGGTAAGTCGGGCATTAACGCGCTAAGTGGGCGCTAGTACACTAGTGTATTCTTGGCGCGAGTGATATTTACTTATATATTATGAATTTTTCCATTTTTCTTCAGGTGTAAAATCAACATGAAATGAGCTGATAGAAAGCTTCTTTCTTGTAACTACAGCATATAGCCATGCCGAACATGAACGAGGAGACTCTTCTGGAATGTGGTTGATTTCAAGAAATACTCGATATGTATAGCTTAGGAATCATTCCAACCTAAACCAGTGCCATCAAATGTGATGATGACTACAAGGCTTGGGTGCTACAATGGCTGCGGAAATACCATGGTCAGTCTTGTTCCACAGAGTTCATGGATAACAGTTGGCAGAAGAATACAACAAGAGGCATCAACTGTTGAACAGGCAGAGGATTGAGTTCTAGTATGGTACTGTGATATTCTGCAAAGGGCTGGATTTCCTTTGCATATGAAGGATGTCACTCTCCTAGCCATAAAGATACTGCAAAAGTGAGAACAGTGATTTTTGTTTCTGTTGGGTACCACGATGCTAAGCTTTCGGACATTGTAACGACGATGCGTGGCCCCAAATACATAAAATATTGTTGGCGGCTGTTACACTTGGGAAAAGTTCGCAAGGGGGAACGCGCACCTAGGGGTTACCTGGAATTGTTACGGACAAAATCAGGGACACTTCAGGGTATCTAGGGATACGTACCGGTAGCTAGCTATTCATAGAGGATAGACCTTAGAGAGTCTAGGCAGGAGATAAGATGGAGTGAAAGGTTACGGCCAAGAACTGGTTGTAAGGATTAATTCTGGAGAGAGAGGCCATGGCAAACCAGAGCGTGAGAGGAAGGAAGTTAGGATGAGACTCCCCAGGGAGCTTGGTTGAGACTCTCCAGAGAGCTTGTTTGTCTAAGCAACCGAACTCCAGACACTACCGGGCTGCAGGATAGAACTCAGTCAAGAACTGAGGGAATTCTGTAGTGCCAACCGGACCCCTGGATCTCACCTTATCGCAAGCACCAACCAGGACCAATAAGGGCCCAAGGTGAGCCCACGCCCCGGCGGGGGTCTCACTGTCCTCGGAGGAATAGTTAGCTCGAGTCACCAGATCTCACCCCGCCCCGCGCCTATATATGCCATCTCTTCTCGCCCCGAGAAAAAGAGACATCAGGACGAACACCTCCACGAACACTACCACCGAAACCCACACACAAGATATAAGATTATTCCATTGTGAATTATCGAAAGTAGCCTGATTACCTTTGATTCTCTCTACACTCCGGTTATGAGACAACCCTAGTGTCACACTATTCTTCGATCCAAAGTCACCCTACTTTCTCAAAGAAAAACTAGCACATGCCCTCCTTTGAACAAGACCATCAATACCTCCTCGAACTCTCAAACGTATTCGAACCAACGTCTCAATATTCGTACGATTACACGTCCTCTATCTTTGACTCCATCCTTGATTCGAGCGAGTGGAATACAGAAGTAGACAGACCAATTCCAGAAACCACGCAAATCAATTGCACCCCCGAAAACTGGTACACTCAGTACTGGTCCAACTGCGCAATCAATAATCAGTGTGCCGACCTTGACGGATATGAGTTCCATGAAATCTGCAATTACACATTTGAAGACAACGAAACCATCTATACCGGGCACTTCTTGGACTTATACTGAGAAAATGTCTACTGCATCTGACTTCAACATGCTCCGCTTGGAGGCCCCATGGGACCTGCTCCAAATCACCGATGGGACACCCGCGCCAGAACAAGCTGTCAAAATGGCCAACCTGGCAGTATGGGTCAGAACCATGGTAAGACAACAGCAATAGGCGGACAACGACCTAAGACAGCTCACTGAGCTATACGGTAACACGATCGATCGAAACGACCAGCAGATGCAACAAATCGAGCAGGCATACCGCACGCTGGTGGAAGTCACTAGGTACATATATGACCGAGTAAATGCTAATGAGGAGATTGCAGACACTTGGGTATGAATGGAATTGACCCACGCGGCGAACGTGTACCAAACCCTAGCACAGAACATTTGGCAGGTGATCATCGAACGAATGTCAGAGGCCAACCAGCGCCAGATATGCCAGGCTACCCAGCTCGTCCGAGTAAATAATACGCTGGCCTTCCTAGGGGGAGCCAACACCGCCTGGGGACAACATTTGGCTACCTTCCAGGGTAATGTGGAGTTATGGGCAGCTGACCATCAAAGGAAGATGACAAAAGTGGAAGACGAATTGAGGCAGGCCCGGGATGAAATCCAGTGGATAGCAACTCGGATACTACTACCCACTTCTCTGAGAGCAGCACCCCAGAGTCCGGAACCCCTCCAGCTCTGGCGCAGTCCGGCCAGACCCTCCAGCACCACTGCATCTGCTGCCTCAAGCATGCCTCCTCCGCTCCCAAGACGCCCAGCACCGAGGAGCTCCATCTAGCTGCCCCTCTCCCCACAAACAAAGAGGGTGCGGTGACTGGCCATACCAATGATTCTGGAGGTCCATGCCATGCCTCTGCCATGGGGAATCCCATACGGGGCAGGAACCGGCGGTCCACCGTTGAGCCCACCATCGGGACCACCATCTCTGCCACTACCAACAACCCCATCGCCCCCACCATCACCGCCTAACCAGCGACCAACGTTTACTCCCTAAGAACTGGTCCAACTGGTTGCGGAAGGCATAGCCAGAGCACAGCAGTACCCCGCGACCAGGCAAGAACTGATCCGCACGTTGCGGCTAAAGATGGAGAACCCAGAAAAATTCGATAGGAAAAGTACGACCGCCTTCAACCAATGGTGGGAGTCAGTCACCATGTACCTGGAATTTTGCCCTGAAACACTGAACTGACAGAAGATCGCCTGGGTGGGGACACTCCTAACAGACATGGCCCTGGTATGGTATCTATACCACTACCGAGAACTGCGGAACAATGATATCTGGGTCAATTATGTAGCCGGCATCCAGACCGAGTACCGGAACAAGCGAGAGGCGGCAGACGCCCAGTTAAAACTGGGGCAACTTCGGCACCAAGGATCCATCCGAGCATACTTAATGGAATTCCGAGCTCTGAACAACTTCACCCGAGCAACAGGGGAAGTCTTGAAGGAGAAAGTCGATCTGGCGATGACCTCGGAAATCTTGCGGATGTGTGATACTGGGGTTGTATCGTAACTGGAGTACGGAGAGAATCAAAGGTAATCAGGCTACTTTCGATAATTCACAGCGGAATAATCTTAGATCTTGTGTGTGTGGTTTTCGGGGGTAGTGTTGGTGAGGATGTTCGTGCTGTTTCTTCCGTTCGGAGCGGAAAACTTCGGTCTTATATCTGAGTGGTGTCGGCGTGAGAAATGGTGACTCGGATTTGGATTCCCCCAAGGTGCATGGACCCCGTGGGCGACTCATTGGTCCTGGCAGGGTGTAGATAAGGGGAGATGAGGTTTCATGCAAGTGGGTGGGGTGCTTTCCCTACCGGACTCTTTTTCCGTACGCCATCAGCAGGCAAAGTAGCATCCTCTCCTTGTGGGAGAGGGGTCATAGCCCAAGTCCGGTGGGCCGTGCGCCATCAGCAGGCGACGTGGCATCCCCTCCTTTCGGAGGAGGGGTCGTAGCCCAACCATCTCACCGTTTACAATCTTCCCCTCACCTCCGGAGATATGTGTCTTAGGTCCGTCTCGGCCGTAAACTCATCTCTGGACTTTATCTCCTTCCTAGACTCTCTGGGTGCGTTCTGTCATCCTTCCTTACCTTTCTCTAGCTTAGCTACGTACTCGAGATATTCCAGGTGTAACAGGATGCACTTCGCTCACTACTTGGGGGAATTCGCGGATGACGAAGGCTTCCTCCACACCACCTACCAAGTGGGCCTACAGATAGAAAGAATGAAGACATTGGAAAAGACAAGAGAGGCCACGAGACCGGCAAAACACAAGGAAAAGAAAAAAGAAGAAAAAGGGGAGAAAAGGACAAATGGAATCCGGAAACCCTGAGGAAGGAGGAGAAGAAAAGCCCATACAGGCAACCCAGACGATGGAACAGTAAAGACGACGCTCTGCGTAGGGTACCGCCCTAGGAACATGAAGAATACTTCAAGAACCGCGACGGTTGCTGGCGATACGGACAAACGGGGCACCAAACATACGAATGCTTCGCCCACGCCACCTGAAGAGGGACGGCTCTTCCAAGAGCCCCGTGAAAGGCTGCCGGGGGCGTAGAGGGAAAAAGAAAGCGTTCGGAGAAACCAGAAGTGACCCCGACACCCAAGCAGCAGAAGGTTGCCACGGTACACAATGGAGCTGGAACTTCCAGAATGGGCAGAGGACAGTGAGGCATCAGATTTTTAGGAGGCCCGTCAGTGCCACAGACCGAAGCCTTCTCGATAATTTGCGGAACGTCCTGAAAACGAACATACGAGGAACCAAGTGCTGGGACTCCGTGCAAGAAACGAAGGGAGGAACCTGCGAGCGGCATCTGACCAATAGTGATAATGATGCTCCCTCAGGGAAAAAGCGCCCATCCAGTCAAAGTACTACTGGATACGGGCGGTTTGATACCCCTAATAAATCAGAGAATGGCGACTCGACTCCGGATTCCCCTAAGAAAGCACAAGGAACAGAGGATTATCGAGAACTACGAAGGGAAAATAGTGCAAGGCGCCGGCAGCCATTACACCAACGCCTTACCACTACAGCATCACCACCACTATTCACAAGAAAGGTTCGAGGTATCCCCCATGGAAGCTGGGATAGATATCTTTCTCCCCTACCAATGGATTAAGGCGCACCCCCCCCAGGGGCAGTGTGTTACTGTTACACCCAGCGCGCTGGTGACACCCCAAGACATGCAATTAGTATGACTAGCCGGACTCAATCTGAGGATTGAGGCCGAGTGAGATTTCATGAGTGAAAGTCACAGGCTGGGGCGAGCTCTG